>CAJDTN010000003.1_pt1 | contig 94988 bp, 83 predicted proteins | sample 7389801 | NCBI WGS metagenome assembly CAJDTN01 (sample SAMEA7055653, study PRJEB34461) | soil metagenome | biome: terrestrial ecosystem; feature: Peninsula; material: soil | place: Antarctica | collected 2016
CCCGGCGATGGTGATCGGTCCGCCGCCCTGGCCTTCAAGCAGTTCGATCTCGGCGTCGGCAATCTCGGGGATGGTCAGGCTGCTCTTTTTACCGTCGCTCCGGTACTGCATGGGCACGCTTTTTGCGCCGAGCATCTTGCCGATGAAGGAGGCCAGTACGGCGGGATGGCCGCCGGCCTGGCCGGAGAAGATCGTGTGCAGCGCCTCCGTCTGCGCCTTGTCGGCGCGTTCGTCAAAGTAAGCCGCCGCCGTCCATTTGGTCTCGACCATCGTGCCCGGTGCGTGCACCGCCAGTGCCGCGTTCAATCCATCGAGCGCGATGTCACCGTACTTGCCTCGCTCGATGTGCCAGGCGACTAGCGCGGTGCACTCACCGTGGGTCGGTGGACTGGTGAACACGCACGGACACGCAGCCTCGCAGTTGCAGGTTTCGAAATAGCCACCCTTGATTTCCCATTGCGTCATGACGCTCTCTCCCGTGGTCGAACGATTAAACTCGTTCTGGGCCTGTGCCGGCGATTGCCGACGACGGTGTTGCGGCAGCGCAATTGCCCGTGTGCGGGATTCGTTGCCGTTTTTCATTCCGGTAACGCGCGTAGGGAAATATTGTGGAATCAGGATATCCACCCTATCACGTGGACTGTAAGGGCGGCCATGCCTTCGTCCGCGCACTGTTGGCGTCGATAGCGCGGCTCGGACGTCGCGTTCGATGAGGCCGAGTGCGAGGCATGCGCTCGCGCAGCTGTCGCCGGCGATCGCAGCACGCGTTCCGCGGACTCCCTGTCATGGCGGCGGCGGTTCGGCGGCCTGGACGCTGGCTTCCACCAAGTTTGCCGCGACGCACTGCGCGCACGAGACGAGACTGAACCAGACCGTCCCGCAAGAAGGTGTGAATCGGCACGCCCTTGGTCGAACCAAGGATCAGCGTTCGGCGACGCAACGAGACTGACATGATCCAGGATCAGTCGAAGCTCAGCACTACGATCTGTGCCACGGAATTCGTCCAGTCCAGCTTCGAACCGCGAGTCCGTGCGCACTTTCTGGCCAAGGCAGGGATGCCTGTTGCAGCCCTGTCCCGCTGGCGTCAGCCGTACCGATCCGCCAGCTTGTCGGCTGCCTGCACCAACTGGTCGACAATCGCCGGATCAGCGGCGCTATGCCCGGCCAGCACGATATGCAGACTGGCCTCGGGCCACGCCTGGCCCAGCTCCCACGCGCTGGTCGCCGGGCAGATGATGTCGTAGCGGCCTTGCACGATGGTGGCTGGGATGTGCCGGATGCGGTCGATATCGCGCAGCAGCTGGTCGGGTTCGAGGAACAGCGCGTGGCGGAAGTAGTGTGCTTCCACCAGCGCCACGCTGATGGCGTTGTGCGGATCCTCGAAGATGCCACCAGCATTGGGGTCGTGGATCAAGCTGGTGCTGCCGCCTTCCCACGCGCTCCACGCTTGTGCGGCGGCCAGACGGGTAGCCTCGTCCGAGCTGTTCAGCCGTTGCCAGTAGGCGTCCACTAGCGAGCCACGCTCGTCCGCCGGGATGAAATCGCGAAAGCGCGCCCAGCGCTCGGGAAAGATCTGCCCCGCGCCGCCGCCGACTTCGTTGAACCAGGAGAGTTCCTGCGGTCGCCCGAGAAAGACGCCGCGAAGCACGATGCCCAGCGTCTGTTTCGGGTGGGCTTGTGTGTAGGCCAACGCCAGGGTCGAGCCCCAGGAGCCACCGAACACCACCCAGTGTTCGATGTCGAGGTGTTTACGGATCGCCTCGATATCGGCGACCAGGTGCATCGTGGTGTTGTCGGTGAGTTCGGCAAAGGGGGTCGACTGCCCGCAACCGCGCTGGTCGAACAGCACGATGTGGTAGCGCGCCGGATCGAAGAAGCGGCGGTGATACCGGGACAGCCCGGCGCCAGGGCCCCCGTGCAGGAACACCACCGGCAGACCCACCGGGTTGCCGCATTCTTCCACGTGCAAGGTGTGCAAGGCATCCACCGCCAGGCGATGGATTTGATAGGGCTCGATCTCGGGGTACAGCTCGCGCATGGTTTGGCCTCCTCAGCGGCGAATCAATGGGTCTCGAACTGCAGTGCGGCAGTGAGGTCGCCCGGTGGCGGGCCACCGGCGGCGATCATCGAAGCGTCGCGCAATTTCAGGCCGGGCAGTTGCTGCAGTCCGAAGCGACGGGTGATGAAGCGCAGGATCGAGCCGGTATCGTAAATGGTGTGGTCGACGAAGCCTTGCTTCGCATGCGGGGACACGATGATCGCCGGGACGCGCGTGCCCGGCCCCCAGCGATCGCCCTTCGGTGGCGCCACGTGATCCCACCAACCGCCGTTCTCGTCCACCGTGATCACCACCAGCATGTGCGGCCATTGTGGGCTCTTTTGCAGCGCCTCGATCACTCGCGCCAGGTGCTCGTCGCCGGCCTCGACGCTGGCGTAGCCGGCGTGCATGTTGAGGTCGCCTTGCGGTTTGTAGAATGCCACCGGCGGCAGCGCGCCGGCTTCAATCGCCGCAATGAAGTGGTTGCTGTCGGCACGGCTGCCGACGCCGGCGTCGCGCAGGTGTTGCTGCCGCGCTGCGGTGCCCGGGGCAAACTGGCGAAAGTAGTTGAACGGCTGGTGGTGCGGCTGGAAGTCCGGTATTTCGGGGAATTCCTTGTGGTTGCCCTGGCCTCGCTCCTCCAGCGCCAGCCGCCAGGCGCCGGCGTACCAGGCCCAGTCGACGTCCGCCTTCGAGAGCATGTCGCCGATGGTCAGATGCGTTTGCGCCGGCAGCGTGTTCGGGCTGGTCGGGTCGGCCAGTCGTGGATCGCGCGGATCCTGGTTGAATCCCGGTACATAGGCCGGACCCATCGTGTTGACCGCCCAGAAATCAGGCGTGAGCGCATCGCGTGATGCCCACTCCGGGTGCCCTTGCATCGCACTGGCCGGGGAGTCGTCGGCAAGCTTCGGCCGGATCCCGGTCGGGTCGTCGCCGTCCATGACCGCGATCTGGAGTTTTGCCGGGCTCTGGTCGGCGTGGGGATAAAACGGCGGTTGCGCCGCGGCCAGGTATTGATGATTGAGAAACGAACCGCCGAACGCGCCCATGAAGAAGTTGTCGCAAAGCGTGTATTGCCGGGCGATTCGCCACAACCGCAACTGATTGGCTGTATCGGCGTAGTGGCCCATCACCATCGCCCCGGTGTTGCCCCAGGCGACGAAGCCGTCATTGCGGCCGCCGTTGATCTGCAACTGGTTCTCGTAGAAGCGATGGATCAGGTCGCGGGTAACGACGTTGTGCGGCAGCAAATCTCCCTGCGGCGTGCGCAGCGCAAACGGCTGGTTTGGCAGGCCGGTGATCGCCTTTTCGTCGATATGGTAGTGGCGGCCGTCGACGGTCTGGGGATGCGGTACCAGGCCGCTCCAGACCGGCGGCAGCGTGGTCAGCAGGTTGCCGTCACGGTCGCGCTGGCGGTACTCGGGCGAGTCGGGTGCCTGCAGCGGCTGCGCCAACCCCGGGTAACCTGCGAACAGGTTGTTGAAACTGCGGTTCTCGGCGTACAGCACCACCACGTTGTGGATGTGCTCGCGCAGTTGAGCGTCCAGCACCGTATCCGTCGCCGCGGTGGCGGGTGTGCGGCGCGGTCCATCGACGCGGCAGCCGCCGAGTGTGACCGCCGCACCGGCCAGCGCCATCCCGCCAAGCAGGCGGCGGCGTTCCGGGTTGCTGGGTTGTTCCTGGTCGGCGCTGGTCGGACCGTTCGGTTTGTCAGTCATGAGTGGGAAACGCGTTGGCAGGGAAATCAGGATCCTGGTGCAGCTTCGTCGTAGAAGCGCGCCAGGTCGGCCTTGACCTGCTTCAACGCATCCACGTCGAAATAGATCATGTGACCGGACGGATAGAAACCGTACTCGATGTTCTTGCGGATGGCCGGATCCAGGCTCAGGTGGCCCAGATCGAACTCGGTGGCGTAGAACGGCGTGGCCAGATCGTAGTAGCCATTGGCGGAGAACACCTTCAGATGCGGATTGCGCCGCATGGTGTCGGCCAGGTCGCTTCCCACGTAGGGCGCCTGGGGGAAGCGCTGGTGCTCGCGCTTCCAGTCCCAGTGGCGGTTGATCACGCCATAGTTGTTGGGCAGGTAGGCATGGTCGCCGGTGTACTTGAGCTCGCTATCCGCGTACTGGTTGAAGGCGGCCAGGTAGGCGCCGGTGGCAGCATCGCTGGCGGCGTCGCCGTCGGGCGTCTCGCCGGCAGCGTCTGGATCGATGCCCTCGAAACGGCCGTCCAGACGTCCCACCGTGCGACGTTGGTCACGCAGCAGCTCCTTGCGAAAGCGGCTGGGGTCGATGCGCAGGTTCGCTTCCTTGATATAGGTGGTCGACAGCCCGGTGTACTGGCTCAGCTGGCTGGCGATGCGGTCGGCTTCGGGCGGCGTGATCGCATCACCCTTGGCCAGTGCCAGGGTGTAGTCGGTGCTGGCGAAGCGACGCACGACGTCGATGAAGCTGGCCAGGTCGGTTGGCTTGTTCGGGACTTTGTCGTGGTACCAGGCGATCGCCGCTTCGGTCGGCAGGTTCACGATGTAGCCGTGGTCGACGCCGGTGTTGGCCCACACGCTGAAATCGAGGATCGAGGACATCAGCACGATGCCGTTGAGCTCCATGCCCTGGTCTTGCAACACCTTCGCCAGGACCGCCGAGCGCGTAGTGCCGTAACTTTCGCCGAACAGGAACTTCGGCGAGTTCCAACGGTGATGGTCGCCGATGTAGCGGGTGATGAACTTCGCGAACGCGTCGGCGTCCTGGTCAAGGCCATAGAAGTCCTTGCCCTTGGCTTCGCCGACAAGTTGCGAATAGCCGGTGCCCGGTGCGTCGATGAAGACCAGGTCGGATTTGTCGAGCAGGCTGTACTGGTTCGGCACCGTGGTGTACGGCGGCGGCGGGATCGGCCGGTCGCCCTGGTTGGCCACCCGCACCGGCCCGAACGAGCCCATGTGCAACCACATGCTGGAGGAACCCGGGCCACCATTGAACAGAAAGGTGACCGGCCGGTTGGCCGACTTGCCGCCATCGACCGTATAGGCCACGTAGAACACGCTGACCGTCGGTTTGCCCTTGTCGTCCTTGATCAGCAAGGTGCCGGCGGTGGCCTTGTAGGCAATGTTGCGACCGTCGATGCGCACGCTGTGCGAGGTCACGACGTTGCGTTCGGGTGGAATCGGCAACAGGTCTTTCTTGCCGGATTTGTCGGCCTGTGCCGTGGCGTCCTGCTTGGGTGTGTCGGCGGCGTGGATCGGGCCAGCCAGACCGAGCAGCGCGATCAGCGCGAACGGAGCGAGCAGTGAATGGCGCATGGTCAGGATTCCTTGTCAGCGCGTCGGCGCGGCGTGGTCGTAGAAGTGGGCGAGATCGCTCTTCAGTTGCTTCAGCGCATCAGTGTTGAGGTAGATCATGTGCCCCGACGGGTAGTACAGGAACGACAAGTTGCCGCGCAGCGACGGGTCCAGGTTCATGTGCGCGAGGTCGTACTCGGTGATCGAGAACGGCGTGGCGAAATCATAGTAGCCGTTGACCGACAGTACCTTGAGGTTGGGGTTGGTGCGCATCGCGTGCGCCAGGTCGCCGGCGACGTACGGCAGCGGTAGTTTGCGGCGCACGCCTGACGCACGGTGCCGCCAGTCCCAGTTGTGGTTGATCTGGCCGTAGCTGGGACGGTAGTCCAGTTCGCTGTGGTAGTTGAGCTGGTTGGCGAGGTAGTCGTGGAAGGCGCTGATGAAAGCGCCGCTGATGCCGGTATCGGAGGCGTCGTAGTCGGGTGTTTCACCGGCCGCGTCCGGGTCGATGCCAGTAAAGCGGCTGTCGAAGCGGCCCAGCGTGTGGCGCTGTTCGCGCAGCAACTCCTTGCGGAAGCGGCTCGGGCTGACGCGCAGGTTCGCCTCCTTGATGTACTGCACCGGCAAGCCGGTATAGGCGGCCATCTGCCTGGCGACGGCATCGGCTTGTGCGACAGGCAGGTCCTGGCCCTGCGCGAGGGCGGCGGCATACGGCCCGCGCGCCCAGGCGCGGGCCTGGTCGACGAAGGACTTCAGCTCGGCCGGCTTGTTCGCGACTTTGTCGTGATACCACGCGGCGGCGGCCAAGCTGGGCAGGTAGCCAACATAGCTTTCGTCATAACCCGGCATGCGGATCGCGTAGTTCAGGATCGAGGACATCAGGATCACGCCGTTGAAGGCCATGCCGTGGTCCTGCAACGCATCGACCAACGCGGCTGAACGGGTGGTGCCGTAGCTTTCGCCGTACAGGAATTTCGGCGAGTTCCAGCGCTGGTTGAGGGCTACGTAGCGCTCGATTGCCCGGCTGAACGCGGAGATGTCCTGATCCACGCCCCAAAAGTCCTTGCCGGTGGCCTTGCCCAGCGGGCGCGAGTAGCCGGCGCCGACCGCATCAATGAAGACCAGGTCGGTCTTGTCCAGCAGGCTGTTGTGGTTTGCCACCAGGTGGTACGGCGGCGGCGCGGTGGCCTCGGGGCTGGCGGTTTCGATCCGCACCGGGCCGAACGAGCCCATGTGCAGCCACACGCTGGAGGAGCCGGGGCCACCGTTGTAAAGGAAGGTCAGCGGGCGCTGTGAAGCCTTGCTGCCGTCCAGCGTGTAGGCAACGTAGAACACGCTGGCCTGTGGCTGGTTCTTGTCGTCATGGATTATCAGGGTGCCGGCAGTGGCGGTGTACTTGAGGGTGTGACCGCCGATGCTGGCGTTGTGTTCGGTGCGCACGGCAGTTTCGGTGGCGGGAATCCTGCGGTCAGTCGGCGTTTCCTGCGCGGCGCTGGATGCTGCCTTGGCCGGCGCGGCGGTTTCATCGGCGTGACCGACAGGCATGCAGCCCAGCGCGACGACGCCGGCCAGCAGCAGCGAAACGAGGTAGCGCATTGCAGCCCCCTGATGGAATCAACCCAGCATATGAGTATGCGGCGGCAAATCTGCCGGCGACTGTGACAAAAGTACTGGTCGCAGTGCCGGTCGCCAGCGCCTCGCCGGCTTCCATGGCGTAGGATGCGCGTTCCTCACGTTGCGGGCGCTCCATGGATACCACCGCGGGTCTCGATGCACGCACGCTTGGCGCGGTAGTGATTGCCCTGTTGACCTGGTCGTCGGCGTTCGCGGCGATTGCCTACGCGCTGCCCTCGTTCACGCCGGGCGAGGTGGCGTTTGCGCGGCTCGCCATCGGCGCGGCGTGCTTCGCCGTATTGCTGGTGATCCGGCGCGTGCCGTTGCCGGCCCGGCGCGACTGGCCGCAACTGGCCGTGCTCGGCGTGATTGGCCTGAGCATCTATCACGTGTGCCTCAACTACGCGGAAACGCGCATTGCCAGCGGCACTGCCTCGATCCTGATTGCGCTGGTACCGGCGGCTACCGCGGCGGTCTCGGCGATCTGGCTGCGCGAGCGCCTGTCCACGCGTACGTTGGCCGGTCTGGGCGTGGCCCTGGTCGGCGTGCTGCTGGTGGTGCTGGCCAGTGGCGAGGAAGTGAAGTTTCAGCCGATGGCGGCGCTGGTGTTGGTCAGCGTGCTTGCCTCGGCGGTGTTTTTCGTGGGGCAGAAGCCGCTGTTCGAGCGCAACAGCATGCTCGGGGTCACCGCGTTCACGTTCTTTGCCGGCACGCTGGGCACGTTGCCGTTTGCCGGCGGCATGGTCGGCGCGTTGCGGCAGGCGCCGTGGCCGCATATCGCCGCGCTGGTGTACCTGGGCGTTGCGCCGACCTTCATCGGTTACCTGGCATGGAACGCCGCGTTGCGTCGTGCTTCCGCCTCGCAGCTGTCCAGCTTCATCTATTTCTCGCCGCCGATCGCGGTGTTGATCGGCTGGCTGTGGCTGGGTGAGCACCCGGGTCTGCTGACCCTGGTTGGCGGCGTGGTCACGGTGGCCGGTGTGGCACTGGCCAACACGCGGCGGCGCACCTTGCCGGAGATGCCGCCGATGTCGATACCGCGCGAACGGCGTTGATCAGTTGAGCCGGGTCAGCCTGACGACGTCGGGGTCGTCGGCATGCTCCACCAGCAGGCACTTCACGCGGCCCTGCCAGGCTTGCGCAAACGCCGCGCGTTGTTGCGTGGTGGCTTCCGGGTCGAGTGCGGCACCCAGCAGCGGACGCAAGTTGGACGGTGCCGGCACCTGGCTCATATCCAGCTCCACCGACACGCCTGCCCCGGTATCACGCCGATGGACCTGCAAGGCGGCGTTGCCGGTTGCTGCGGAAAAGCTCAACAACGATTGCCGTACGTGCCGGCCGGCGATGCCGTGAAAGCCGTTGGCTGCCGCCGCGCCGGTGATCAGGGTGAACACCTGGGTGATCACGCCGTTGACACCCTCGTCTTCCGCACCAGGCATCTGCACGGTGACGCCGCCGCGTTCGGCCGGGCCGTCCGGGTAAAGCGCTTGCAACGAAGCACGCGCCATCAGGTACGCGCCGGCGACGGTGGGGCAGGAGTGGCCAGCCAGGCGCACAGCGTCGATATAGTGATAGTCGATCAGGCCGTCCTCGGTGGCACCAAGCAGGGAGGCGAGTGGGTCACGCATGGTGATCACCGGTGCCTGATCGAAGAAGGCCGGGTAATGCATCATTCCACCGGCAGGCCGGTGATGCCGAAGTCGATCACCACCGCCTCGGCATCGCGCTGACGGTAGTTCACGGTGAGGTTTTCGCCGAGCCGGTCACGCAACTGGGCGATCAGCGGGATCGGGTCGTGGTCATTGACGAAGCGCATCGTTTCGCCGGAACGCAGGACGCCGATCGCACCGAAGATCGCCGAGTGGCGAAACCGGCGGGCCACGCCGCGCGCGTCGAAAACGTGGGTGTTGGGTTCGCTCTGGATATTCACGGACATGATGTCGGACTCGCTTGAAAAAGTAGCCCCAACATACGCCGCAGCGCGACGCCAGCCACTGACCTGGATCAAGCACGGGTTGCGGTGGCTCGGGCGACTGTTCGCTGTTCAGTGGCCAGTCGACGCGATGCCGGTCGCCGCAGCGCGTCGACGAACCTGCCAGTGTCCCAGCGCGACCAGCAGCAGGCCCACTGCAATGAACAGCAACAGCACCCCGAACGCGTTGCCGAGCACGCGCGGATAACCCAGCGCGCTGACGTCGATGAACGGGTACGGATACCAGTCATTGATCGCCCCGCGCGCCAACGCGTAGGCAAAATAACTCGCCGGATAAACCTGCCAGGCGAACACGTGGCGCCAGCGCAAGGTGGCTTTCGGTACAGCCAGCCACCAATGCAGCACGAACAGCAGCGGCATCAACGTATGCAGCACGTCGTCGCTGACCACCTCCCAGCCCTGCGGCTGCCATAACTGCCGCAGCAGCAGGTGGTAGATCGCCGCCACCACGACGATGGCCATGGCGATCGCGGTGTGCACGCCAGGCCGCCCCAGGAATTTACCGGAGCCGCCGCGGCGCTCGCTCGCGGCGGCCGTCAGCGCCAGCGCCACCGCCAGGTTGGCGAGCACCGTGAAGTAACCCAGGTAAATCCACACCCCGGCCAGTACGCCGTGGCCGTTAGCCAGCGCCAGACGAATCGTCAGCAGCAGTTGCAAGCCGAGTGCGAGCCAGCCGATGACGGCGGCGATGGCGGCAAGCGGGCGGTAGCGATGCGACATGGATGATGCGCCGTCGGGTGTGATGGCCGCCTCGCGCCTCGAGCGAGGCTCAGAACTTGTACGCGCGGTGGATCGCCACGACGCCGTTGGTCAGGTTGCGTACCTCGACCTTGCCGAAACCGGCGCGTTCCATCATTCCCTTCAGGGTTTCCTGATCCGGATGCTTGCGGATCGACTCGGCCAGGTATTGATAGCTGTCGGCGTCGCCTGCGAACAGCCGGCCGAGCTTGGGCAATATCTTGAACGAGTGGAAGTCGTACAGCTTGCCGAACAGCTCGCTCTGCACGCGTGAGAACTCCAGTATCAGCAGGCGGCCACCGGGCTTGAGCACGCGGCAGATGTCGGCCAGTGCCTTGTCCTTGTCCGTCACATTGCGCAAGCCGAAGGCCATCGTCACCGCATCAAAGCTGTTGTCCGGGAACGGCAGCACTTCGGCATTGAGCTGGGCCCAGCGTAGCCCCCCGACCAGGCCGCGGTCGGTCAGACGGTCGCGCCCGACGCCGAGCATCGCCGCGTTGATGTCGCCCACCACCACCTCACCCTGCTCGCCGACCACCGGCTTGAGCAGGGCGGCGATATCGCCGGTGCCACCGGCCAGGTCCAGCACGCGGTCGCCGCAACGCACGCCACTGGTGGCCACGAAATGGCGCTTCCACAGGCGGTGCGTGCCGAACGACATCAGGTCATTCATCAGGTCGTAGTTGCGCGCGACCGAAGTGAACACCTGGCCGACCAGCTTTTGCTTGTCGCCAACCGGTACCTCGCGAAAGCCGAAGTGGGTGGTGGGTTCAGGGGTGGATTTGGGCTGCTCGTTCATGGCGGCAATGCTACAGGAATGCATGTTTCGTGGATCTACCGTAGGAGCCCGCTCGCGGGCGATGCTTCTGCACTTGCGAATCCCCAATCCCGAATCCCGGCCCCAAAAGCATCGCCCGCAAGCGGGCTCCTACGGGTTTGGCGGGCTATCAGATGGTGGGCTTGCCGTCTTGCTTGTAGACCACGCCGTCCTTCATCACGAAGCTGACATGCTGCATCACGGTGATGTCGTTCAGCGGGTTGCCGGGCACGGCGATCACGTCGGCGCCGCGACCCACCGCAATCTGGCCGTAGGTGTCCTGCTTGTGCAACAGTTCGGCCGCATGGGTAGTGGCGGCTTGCAGCACGAACATCGGCGGCATGCCGGCCTGCACCATGTACTCGAATTCCTTCGCATTCTCGCCGTGCGGGTAAACCCCGGCATCGGTACCAAAGGCGATCTTCACGCCGGCCTTGTATGCCTTGCCGGCGGTGGCCATGATCACCGGGCCGACTTGCTCGGCCTTGCGCGCCACCTGCGGTGGGAACCAGCCTTGCTTCGCCTTCTCCATCACGTATTGGCCGGCGATGATGGTGGGCACGTACCAGGTGCCGTGTTCCTTCATCAGCTTGATGTCCTGCGCATCCATGAAGGTGCCGTGCTCGATCGAGTCCACGCCACCTAGCACCGCGCGACGGATCCCCTCGGCGCCATGCGCGTGGGCGGCCACGGTAAATCCGTAATCGTGTGCGGCGGTGACCACGGCCTTGATCTCCTCCAGCGTCATCTGCGGATTTTCGGCGCTCGAGCTTTCATCCAGCACACCGCCGGACGGCATGATCTTGATCAGGTCGGCGCCGTCCTTGTAGTGCTGGCGCACGGCTTTCCACGCGTCGGCGGGCGAGTTGATGATGCCGTCCTTGGGACCGGGATCGCCCTGCAGGTTCCAGCGAAAACCGTTGGTCGGATCGGCGTGGCCGCCCGTGGTGCCGACGAACCGGCCGGCGCTGAAAATGTGCGGACCGGGCACGATGCCGGCATTGATTGCGTTGCGCAGCGCGATCGATTCATTGTGGTCGTCGCCCAGGTTGCGCACGGTGGTGAAGCCGGCCAACAAGGTCCGCTTGGCGTAGACCGTACTGCGAATCGCGTAGTCGGCTGGGTTGAGCCGGAACTTGTCGCTGTAAGTGCTCTTGCTGAACTGCGCGGTCAGGTGCGTATGCGAGTCGATCAGGCCCGGCAAGCAGGTGGCATCAACCAGCTTGATGTGCTGGAACGGCTTGCCGGCGGCATTTGCCGCCTGACGGTATGGCCCGACGTCAACCGTCCCCGTGTGCATTTCCTTGATGTGGCCGTCCTCGATGATCAGCGTGGTTTCGCCAAGCATCTTGCCGGCGGCGGGGTCGAGCAGGCGTGCGCAATCGAGCACGCTGACCTGGTTGGTGCCGGCATCGGTGGGGGTCGGGGCGTCGGCCGTGGCGGCGGCAAGCGGCACGCACACCAGAATGGCGGCGAACAACACGCAGTGACGTGCGGTCATGGCTGGGGATCCTTGCTGTTGGTAGCGCCACATCCTACCCGTCTGTGTCGTCGCGTGCGCGCTACGCGTCGGGCGGTGCCCCGCGGCGGTCGCTGCCGTTGCGCCGCCGTTCGCGCTCGTGCTGCTCGGCGTCGACATGGCGCTGGTGCAGGTCGGTCGGCGCTGCCTCACCTGGCAACGGGTCGGCCGCCCGCGCTTCCAGCGCGTTGGTCGGCGCGTCCGCCGCTGGCTCTTTCTCTCCGCCGGGAGTGATCTTGAGGATCGAATGGCGCACCTCGCGCGACAGGATCACCCGCGCATCGCGCACCAGGTCTTCCAGCGCGCTGTCGTAGTCGAGCTTGCCGGCGTCGTCGGTCCACACCACCTTGCGTTCGCGCAGCTTCTGGATGAAGCCGCGGAACAGCGCCTTGTCGAAAAACTCCGGAGAGGACAATTCGTTGAGCAGACTCAACCGCTGCGCGGTGAGCGTGCAGGCGTTCTCCAGTTGGGCGCCGGTCATCGTGTGCGGGCCGTTCTTGGCTAGTGCCGCGATGGTGATGTAGTAGCGCTCAAACGCCTGGATCAGGCTGCGTGCAATCACCTTGAGCTGGAACGCGCTGTCTTCCTGGCCGGCGCTGCGTTCCAGCGAGCGGCCATCGTGGTTGGATTCGAGCAAGCCGCGCCGCACCAGGAAGTCGATGGTCGCCTGCAACTGCTGCCTGAAACCGTCGTCGTCCCATGGCAGGAACAGCTCGCCCTGGATGAACGGGTAGATGATGCCGCCCAATCGCAATATCGCTTCGCGCGACATGCGCCGGTTGTTGAGAAAGCAGCAGGCAACCCAGGCCGCGCTGGCCATCAAGTGCAGCACGTTGTTGCGGAAATAGCTGAGCAGTACCGCCTGCTCACCGCTGACGGAGAGCACGTCGCCGAGCGGATGCTGCACCCGCTGGATCCAGTCCATCTGTTCGCCATAGGCGATGATCGCGGCGGGGTTCAGTGGGGTCAGCGTGATGCGGTCCGAATAGGGCAATTCCTCCACCAGGGCCTTGCTCAGTTCCAGCTGGGTCAGCAGGTCACGCTCAGACATCGCGTGCTTGGGCGTGGCCAGCAGTGCCAGCGCCAGCAGGTTGATCGGATTGACGTCGGCGGCGCGGTTGATGTTGATCTGAATCTGTTCGGCGAGGCGGTCGGTGACTGCGCCCAGCCACTCCGGCTTCGTCTCGGGATCGGCGTTGGCGGTGCGCCAGTCGTCGCTGGCAGCATCCAGCAGCGGGCTCAGCTCGATCGGTTCGCCGAAGTTCAGCGACACGTGGCCGTAGCGCTGGCGCAGCACCTTCAGCCCGCGCAACAATCCGAGCAGCGACTCCTTCTCCTTCGGCTTGCCGCTGAGCTCACCGGCATACGACTTGCCCTCCATCAACTTCTCGTAGCCGATGTAGACCGGCTGGAACAGCACCGGCCGGCGTGGTGCGCGCAGGAAGGCGCGCACGGTCATCGCCAGCATGCCGGAATGTGGCGCCAGCAGCCGGCCGGTGCGCGAACGGCCACCTTCGATGAAGTACTCGATCGGCACGCCGCGATCGATCAGCTGGGCCAGGTATTCATTGAACACGACCGAATACAGCGGGTTGCCCTTGAAACTGCGACGCAGGAAGAACGCGCCGCCACGACGCAGGATCGGCCCGAGCACCGGCAGGTTGAGGTTCACCCCCGCGGCGATGTGCGGCACCACCACGCCTGAAACGTGCAACTGGTAGCTCATCAGCAGATAGTCGGCGTGGCTGCGGTGGCTGGGCACGTAGATCACCTCGAAGCCCGGCGCCGCGGCGCGAACCTTGTCGAAGTGGTGCATTGCGATGCCGTCGTACAACTTGTTCCAGAAGTTGGAGAGCAGGAACGAGGCCGAGCGCACTGCCGGGTGCGAATAGTCGGCAGCGATCTCCAGTACCAGTTTCTGCGCCTTGCGCCAGGCCTTGGCGTGGCTGATCTTTTCCTTGGCCGCGTTGGCGGCGATCGCCGCGCGCACCGGTTCGGCATTCAGCACCGCGTCGACCACGGTGCGCTTGTGCGACAGATCCGGCCCGATCACCGCGGCGCGGATGCGGTGGAAGTGGGTACGCAGCACCCGGGCGATCTTGCGCGCGAAGCGCTCCGGGCTGATCTCGCCGGATTCGTCCAGCACGCTGCGCAGCGACACTGGCGCGGAAAAATGCACTACCGTGTCGCGGCCGTTCAGCAGTAACGCCAACAAGCGCCCGAAGCGCCCGACCACCACCCAGTTCTCGGAGAACAACACGCGGAACCAGCCGCTGTCGCGAGTCGGTGCACGGCCGACATAGATCGCCACCGGCATGATCTGGATGTCGTGGTCGGGCCGACCTTCCAGCGAGTGCGCCAGCTGGCGCAGAGGTTCGCTGGCGGCGCGTTTACGGTTGCGCCCGAAGATCCAGCCGTCGCGCCGGGTCAATGCGAATACTGAACGGCGCCGGCGCGTGCCGGCCAACGCCTGCATCGGGCTGGGCAGGCCGGCCTCGCGGCAGGCGCGCTGCAGGATCAGCGAATCGGAAAAACCGTCGCGCTCGATCACGTAGCAGACCGGCACGTCGGGCTGCAGCAGCGCCGCCGGTTCGGCCGGGTCGCGGCGAATGCGCACCCACGGCTGCAGTAGTTGGCCAGCGAGATTGAACCACCACGGGGCGTGGCGGCGAGTGGTGGAGTCCACGGCAGGGGTGTTCGGCATCCGACTATTCTACGCGGCCGCGCGACTCAGTCTTTGCCAGCCACGCTGCCGGCAACCGCCGCGGCCGGGGTTTGCGCCACGGTCGGCTGGATCGGCTGCTGGTGCGACTTGCGCACGTTGTCCAGCATGTCTTCGCTGTACCAGCGGCCATGGTCCTGCACCAGCTTCGATTCGGTCGACAACGGCTTGCCGAGCAGCGTGTAGTCGATCTTTACCACGGCGTGGCCGTTGCTGCTGGACACTTCGCTCAGCTTGACCGAATCGAGCGCGTCATCCACCGACAGGCCATAGAGTGCCAGCAGCTGCTTGAGCCCGCCGTAGCCGATCGAGTATTTGGCCATGCCCGCGTCGAAGTCCATCGCACGCAGTTGCTCCGGGCTCTTCAGGTCCAGCTTGCGCGCGGTGGCCACGGCCACGCTGATTGCCTGCTTCGCCTTTGCCTGGTCGAACCAGGGCGCTTGCTGGGCCCATGGCGTGATCACATCCAGCGCGTCGTTGACCTGGCCCTTCTGGGTTTGGGTGAGATCCTTGTTCCGCGTGACCGCGTTTTTTGCGAACGCCTCACCCACGCTGATCAAGACCGGCAGCTGATCCTTGTACTGTTGCTCCATCGCGGCCAGCTTTGGCTGCAGTTCCGCGTACAACTCGTTCTCGGCGTCCGGCCCAGTCAGCTGCTGCATCGTCTGGTTGAATTTGGCGCGATCCGCTGCGCTGATCGGCCGTTGGTCGTGTTGGTGACGGCTCCAGTCGGTGTGCAGGTTGGCATAGTCCGCTGGTGGCAGTGCGTGTTTCCACAAGCCGTTGAAGTTGCCGGCCTTGACCAGGTCGATCGAGGTCTGCACCGCTGCTACCGGGCTGCTGCCGCCAGGTTGCGACGGATCGTCCTTGCCCTGGCAGGCGCCAAGCAGCAAGGCGGCGATCAACGTCAACATGACGTGACGCAGGGCAGGTATGCGCATGGGCGGCTTCTGGCGGCGTTGATGAGATGATGTACGGGGAGGGACCCGCAAGCCGGCAGAGTAAGCGGCGTGCCGGAATCGGACAAGGGTGCGGTGGGGGCAGCTGCCCGGTGGTCGCCGTCCCGGACCCAAAAGAAAGCCCCGCGGGCCAAGGCTTCGCGGGGCAACCCGGCAGAGCCGGAAGGGAAATGGCCTTGCCTGCGACGCGGATGGGTCTACAGGGTTGGCATGGCCAATATTACTTGTTCGTTAAAGTTAAGGCAATACTTTTGCTGTCGAAGGTAATGCATTGTCATAGCGGACAATTTTATTGAATTATTGATAGCGCAATGCTTCGATCTTGAGCCGGTGACGCTGTGCCGACGAGGCTTTCCGATCGTTCGTGAACAGTGCGGACTCCCATGAACCGTAGGTCGGGTTGGGCAGTACGAACCAGCGCTGGCCGATCCAGTCGAGGTAGGACGTCATCAGCTGCTGACGGCCCTTGACTGTGTTGGTCGAAACAGCCACAAAATCGCCGATCTGGTCGCCAACTTGCATCAACACGCGGTATTTTCGGCTGACCAGCTGGCGCCGACAGCTCTTGCTGCTGCCCACTTGTTGGCAGCCCTCGACCGCCGTGCCCAGGTTCAACAATGCATCGGGCCCGGACACCGGCAGGCCAACTTTGCGTAGATTGGCCAGGGTCACCTGGTCCAGCACCTTGGCCCGGTTGGAGATATAGATCACCGTGATGCCGTGGCTGGCGGCGAATTGGGTAAAGGCCACCGCGCCGGGCAGGGCGTGCGCCACTGCCTCCTTGCACCAGGCCTCCCAGTCGGCCTCGTTGAATTCGCCACCGCTGCGAATCACACGGGCCTGGTAGGGCGAGTTGTCCAGCACCGTTTCGTCGATATCCAGCACCACCGCTGGCTTGAGCCCTTGGCTCGGCGCCACGCGATCGTTCGCGGCCAACGCATCCCAGCGCGGGTCCTTCAGTGCTGCCAGCAGACGGGATTGGGCGTCCCGGTAAGTCTGCAGGTAAATCAGGTCGTGCTCGATCGCGGTCTGGCTCCAGGCCACCGCGTTGAGGTTGTCGTTGGCGTGCGTGCCAACAGGAATCGCAGCGATCGGTGCTGGATCAGTCGGTTGCGGCAGGGTGCCGCAACCGGCAAGCAGAGCCAACGCAAGCACGGTGGTGGACAGGCGAAACAACATGGGAGATTCCCCGGCAACGGTGGTGGGCGCAATAGCGGGAGTTTACGACAGGCTCCCGGGCAGGGCTGGCAGCCTGCGCGGGCTGCTGACAGACTGGCGCCCCCACCTGACGGTTGCTGCTGCATGGATCCGTTCCAGTCTGTTTCACGCGAGCCATCGCTCGCCATTCGCTGCACCAGCTACGTGCTGGTTGCGGTCACTTTGTTGCTGGTCATCGTCCTGCATCTGTTGCCGGCCTTGCTGGCAGGTTTGCTGGTCTACGAGCTGGTGCGTTCGATGGCGCCGCTGCTGGGCCGGCGGATTTCCGGTGACCGCGCGCGGATGCTGGTGGTGGCCGTGCTCGGCGTGATCGTGGTGGGGTTGCTGATTTTGCTGATCCTCGGCACGTTGAGTTTCTTCCGCAGCGAGCTCGGCAACCCCGAGTTGCTGTGGCGGCAACAATTGATGCCGCTGGTCGACAAGGCCCGCCTGCAGTTGCCGGCCATGCTGGTCGATCACCTGCCTGACAGCGTCGATGACTTGCGCGTCGGCGCGCTGGAACTGATTCGCCGTCATGCCGGCACGCTGCAACTGGCGGGCAAGGGCGCGGCGCGGGGGTTTGCACACATCATCATCGGCCTGGTCCTGGGCGCGATCATTGCGCTCAGCCGCATGCGGCCGACGCATCAGATGGGACCGCTGGCGGCCGCGTTGAGCCGGCGCAGTGGCTACCTGGCCGAAGCGTTCCACAAGATCGTGTTCGCGCAGATCAAGATTTCGCTGATCAACACTGCGTTCACCGCGATCTTCCTGCTCGGCGCGCTGCCGTTGCTGGGTATCCACGTGCCGCTGGCCAAGACCCTGGTGCTGGTGACCTTCATCGTGGGCCTGCTGCCAGTGGTCGGCAACCTGATCTCCAACACCGCGATTGTCATTGCCGGCTTGTCGGTGTCGCTGGGCGTGGGTATTGCCGCGCTGGTCTTCCTGATCCTGATCCACAAGCTGGAATACTTTCTCAACGCGCGCATTGTCGGCACCGAGATCCGCGCCCGGGCCTGGGAACTGCTGCTGGCGATGTTGGTGATGGAGGCCGCCTTCGGTCTGCCCGGCGTGATCGCAGCGCCGATCTACTACGCCTACCTGAAGCACGAACTCGAGGCGAGTCGGTTGGTTTAGCCGTCGGCCAGCATCGCGTTGATTTTCGCCATGTGTGATTGCGCGGTTTCGCGCGTCGCTTCCTTGTCGGCTTCCGGATCCTTGCCTTGCCAGTGCAAGTCGGCTGGCGGCAGTTCCTGCAGAAAGCGGCTGGGCTGGTTGTTGTGGACCTCGCCCCAGCGCCTGGTCTTTGCCGACCACGACAGCGTCAACAATTCCTTGGCGCGAGTGATGCCGACATACATGAGCCGGCGCTCTTCCTCGATGCGGCCTTCGTCGATCGCGCCTTCGTGCGGCAGGGTGCCTTCTTCGCAGCCGACGATGAAGACGAAGCGAAACTCCAGGCCCTTGGCGGCGTGTAACGTCATCATGCGTACCGCATTGCCGGGATCGTCGCGATCAGCGTGACTGAGCAGGGCGAGTTGCGAGGCGAGATCACCCGTGCTGGTGCCATGCTTCTGCATCGTGCGGAACCAGTCGGCGAGTTCCTTGATGTTGCCCAATCGGCGCTCACGCAACGCGGCATCGCGGGTGCTGGCGACGATTTGCGCGGCGTAGTGCGTGCGTTGCAGGATCGTTTCCACCAAGTCGGCAGCGCTTTGGTGCAATGAGCTGCTGCGCAACTCATCGAGCAGGTTGGCAAACGCTGCCAATGCCGCGGCCGGGCGCGGTGTGAGCTGGCGCAGCACGCTGTCGCTGCGGGTGGCGTCCAGCAGTGAGCTGTGTCGCGCCTGCGCCATCCGGCCAAGTTTCTCCAGCGTGGTCGCGCCAATCTCACGCTTGGGTACGTTGACTACGCGCAGGAACGCCGCGTCGTCGCTGGGGTTGGTCAACAGGCGCAGGTAGCACAGCAGGTCTTTCACTTCGGCGCGATCGAGGAAACTCAGTGCGCCGGTGAGGTGATAGGGAATGCGCGCCAGGCGCAGCGCTTTCTCCAGCGGTCGCGCCTGGAAGTTGCCGCGATACAGGATCGCGATGTCGTGCCAGCGTGCCTTGTGTCTTTCGATCAGGGTGGCGGCAATGGCGGCCACATGTTCGGCCTCGTGCTCGGCCTCCTTGCACTCCAGCACGCGGATCGGCGCGCCTTCCGGGTGTCCGCTCCACAGTTTCTTGGTGTACAGATGCGGATTGTTTGCGATCAGTGCGTTCGCCGCGCGCAGGATGCGCTTGCCGCAGCGGTAGTTCTCCTCCAGCTTGATCACCCGCAGGTTCGGCCAGTCGCGACCGAGCTGGTCGATATTTTCGGGGTTGGCGCCGCGCCACGCGTAGATGGACTGGTCGTCGTCGCCTACGCAGGTGATGGCGCCACGCTCGCCGGTCAGCGCTTTCAGCAGGCGGTATTGCGCGTCGTTGGTGTCCTGGTACTCATCCACCAACAGATAACGCAGGCGTTCGCGCCAGGCGTCGCGGCATTCGGCGTCGGATTCGAGGATCCCCAGCGGCAGCCGGATCAGGTCGTCGAAATCCACGGCGTTGAACGCCGCCAGGCGCTGTTGGTACAAATCGTAAATGGTTGCCGCTTCCAGTTCGCGCGGGCTGCGTGCGGCAGCCAGGGCTTGCTCCGGCGACAGTCCGCTGTTCTTCGCGCGACTGAGCAGGTTACGCAGGCTGTGCAGCACCTCGGATTTCGCCCCGGTCGGCGCCAGCTCCTTGATGATGCTGCTGCTGTCGTCCGCATCCAGCACCGAGAAGCCGCGGCGCAGTGCGGCGCGCTCGTGCTCGATTTGCAGAAACTTCAGTCCCAGCGCGTGGAACGTACTGACGGTGAGCGCCGCGGCGTCGTCGCTGCTGATCAGCTTCGCCACGCGCTCGCGCATCTCGCGCGCGGCCTTGTTGGTAAACGTGATCGCGGCGATCTTGTGCGCGTCGAGTTTGCGGCGCTGGATCAGATACGCGATCTTCTGGGTGATCACGCTGGTCTTGCCGGAGCCGGCGCCGGCCAGCACGAGTAGAGGGCCGTCGCAGTGCTCCACGGCGGCCAGTTGTTGTGGGTTGAGCATGGGTCGAAACAGTGCCTGATGCAGGCGCCGATGTTAACACTCGCATCGCGGGCGGACCGGCCCGACTGCGCCATAATCGGCCGCACCACGATCTTCGGGAAGACGCATGGCGCAGCAGAACGTCGAGCAGTGTGATGTGGCGGTGATCGGCGGCGGCCCGGCTGGCAGTACGGCAGCCGCGCTGCTGGCACGCCGCGGCTACACGGTGATCGCGCTGGAGAAGGCGCATCACCCGCGCTTCCACATCGGCGAATCGCTGCTGCCGATGAACCTGCCGGTGTTCGAGCGGCTCGGTGTGCTGGACAAGGTCCGCGCGCTGGGCGTGTTCAAGCCCGGCGCTGACTTCGAGGCAGATAACGCGCGCGGCTACAACACCTACGCGTTCGCTCGCGCGATCGGACAGAGCCCGCCTCACGCTTACCAGGTGTGGCGGCAGGACTTCGACCAAATGCTATATCAGCATGCGCGCGAGTGCGGCGCCGACGCGCGTGAGGGGCACGAGGTGCTGCAGGTCGAGCAGCGCGGAGCACGCGACAGCTGGCTCGACGTCAAGACCGACGACGATCGGAGCTACCGGGTCCGGGCTCGTTACGTGGTCGATGCCAGCGGCCGCGATGCCTTGCTGTCGTCAAGGAAGAAGCTGCGGCGCAAGAACGACCAACACCAGAGCGCGGCGATCTTCGGTCATTTTCGTGGCGCCTCGCAGCGCGGCGGCGAGGACGCCGGCAATATCAGCATCTACAGCTTCGCGCACGGCTGGATGTGGATGATTCCGCTGCAGGACGGCGTGATGAGCGTGGGCGCGGTGTGTCGGCCGGAGTACCTCAAGCAGCGCAAGGGCCGCACCGTCGCGTTCCTGTTCGACACCCTGAAGCTGAGTCCGGCGCTGTGGCAGCGCGTGCAGCACGCCGAGCTGATCGACAGCGAAGTGCGCGTCACCGGCAACTACTCCTACGACTCCGCCCGCATGGGCGGGCCGGGCTGGATCCTGGTCGGCGACGCGTTCGCGTTCCTCGACCCGGTGTTTTCCTCTGGTGTGTACCTGGCCATGAGTGGCGCGGAGCAGGCGGTGGACGTGGTCGAGCACGCGTTGCGCGAGCCGCGCCGCGAATTGGCCTTGCAGCGCAAACTGGAGCAGCGTCAGCGCGCCGGCATGGCGCGCTTCTCGTTCTTCATCCACCGCTTCAATGGCCCGGTGATGCAGCAGATGTTTCGTTCACCGCGCAACACCTGGCAACTGGAACAGGGCGTGATTTCGATGCTGGCCGGCGATTTGTTCGACACGCCCAAAGTGCTGCGTCGATTGCTGCTGTTCAAGCTGGCCTACGCGATCGGCTTTTTGCGCGACTGGCGCCGCAGCCGCGCAGAGCGCCGCTACCGGCTGGTCCAGGCCCAGGCCGAGTTCACCGGCGGCAATACGCCATTGGACAAGGACTAATCAGCCCGCGACCCGTAGGAGCCCGCTGGCGCGCGATGCTTTTCATTTGATCTTTCGTTGAGCATTGGAGCAGGAGCATCGCCCGCCAGCGGGCTCCTACGCTTGGCTGATGTCCGCGTTACCATGCACGGTCACGAACCGAACGTACGCCCATGGCCAAATTCTATTTCTACTACTCGGCAATGAATGCCGGCAAGACCACCACGCTGCTGCAGAGCGCGTACAACTACCACGAGCGCGGCATGCGTACGCTGATTCTCACTCCGGCGCTGGACAATCGCTACGGCGAAGGCGTGGTGGCTTCGCGCATTGGCCTGAAGGCGAACGCCCGGCGGATCAAGAGCGATGAAGATTTGTTCACGCTGGTCGAAGCGGATCTTGCGTCCCGCGGTGCGTTGCATTGTGTGTTCGTCGACGAGGCGCAGTTCCTGACCAAAGCGCAGGTCTGGCAGATCAGCGACGTGGTCGACCGGCTCGACATCCCGGTGCTGGCCTATGGTCTGCGCACCGATTTTCGCGGCGAACTGTTCGAAGGCAGCCGCTATCTGCTGGCCTGGGCCGACAACCTGGTGGAGATCAAGACGATCTGCCATACCGGGCGCAAGGCCACCATGGTGGTGCGCGTGGATGAACAGGGCCGCGCGGTAACCGACGGCCCACAGGTTGAGATCGGCGGCAACGAACGCTATGTCTCGGTAAGCCGCGCCGAATTCAAGAAGATCAGCGCCGGCCAAGGCCGCATCGAACTGCAGCAGACCGTGCTGCCGCTCGACTCGACTGGCGACGCCGGGTAGGAGCCCGCTCGCGGGCGATGCTTTTGCTTCGATCTTTCGTGGTGCATCGGATCAGGAGCGTCGCCCGCGAGCGGGCTCCTCCGTGGAATTTATCGGCCTGGGTTGCCCGGTCGCAGCTTCGTTGAAGGAATGCCATGAACCACCCGATCACCATCCCCGCCTGGCAACGCCCGCATTGGAAGGCCAGCGACGAGCAGATCCTGTTGCAGTTCTACGTGTTCGGGAAGTTCGAGGCCGTGCGCGTGCCCGCGCAGGACTATGGCAGCCCTGGCCTGCCGCCGGGTGTCACGGCCACCAGCCACCGCCGCGCGGATCTGCGCAGTTGGGACGGCTACCCGCTGAGGGGAGCGATGGGCCGCATGTACAAGGCCGACGCGCCGCAGGCTTACCAGCGCGCACTCGATGCACCGGAAGTGATGGTAGTGCGCGGCACGCTGGAGGACAGTCCCGCCACCGGCTATTTGCGCGATACCCTGGGTGTGCTGGCGGGCATGCTCGACATCGGCGGCGTGGCGGTCCTCGACCCGCAGATCCTCAGCCTGCTCGACGCCGAAGCCTGGCGCCGGCACTATCTGATCCGCGACGGCGCACCGATTCGCCACCATTTGTTGATCTTGTGCGAGGGCGAGCCCGAGCCGGGTCATTCGTGGATTCACACCCGCGGCATGCGCAAGTTCGGCCGACCCGATGTCAGCATCCATCAAGTGCCCGATGCCGCCGTCGATCGCGCCGGGGCGTTGTGCGAGCAGATGGTCGAGCTGCAGGCGCTGGGCGCGCATTTCGTCGAAGGGCAGCGGCTTGATATCGAAGGCGTGACCTCGGGCGCCGTGGTGCATCTCGGCGGCGGCCTGGAGCATCCGCAGTTCAACAACACCTTCGTCGAATTGACCTGGCCGGCGTAGGAGCCCGCTTGCGGGCGATGCTGTTGCTTATGCGAATCCCGAATCCCGAATCCCGACCAACAGCATCGCCCGCAAGCGGGCTCCTACCCGGTCCTCAGTGCTGGCAACGCGGACACCAGAACGTGGAGCGTTGTCCCAGCGTGACTTGTCGGATCGTCGTGCCGCATGCGCGGCAGGGTTCACCGGTGCGGCCGTACACGTAGAGTTCGCGAAAGAAATAACCTGGAGCACCATCGGGACTGAGGTAGTCGCGCAAGGTGGTGCCGCCGCGCTCGATCGCCCAGGCCAGGATCCGCTTCACTTCCATGGCCAGCCGCCCGTAGCGTGCGCGCGAGACATGGCCGGCCGCGCGGCGCGGGTCGATGCCCGCCGCGAACAGCGCCTCGCTGGCGTAAATATTGCCCACGCCGACCACCACCGCGTTGTCCATCAGGAACAGCTTCACCGCCGCGCTGCGGTTGTGTGACCGCTGCCACAGCAGGTCGCCGTCGAACGCGTCGGTCAGGGGTTCCGGGCCCAGTTTGGCCAGCAGCGCGTGGGTTTCGCCCGGCGCCTGCCACAGCAGGCAGCCGAACCGGCGCGGGTCGGTGAAGCGCAGGATGCGCGGCGCCTGCGTCGGCGTGCCTTCCAGCGCGAGGTCGACGTGGTCGTGTTTGCCCACCGGCGCATCCGGCGGCAGCACGCGCAGCACGCCGGACATGCCCAGGTGCAGCAGGGCACTGCCAGCTTCCGTGTGCAGCAGCAGGTATTTCGCGCGGCGTTCCACCGCGTCGATGCGCTGGCCGGGCAACAGGGCGCTGATCTCCGCCGGGATCGGCCAGCGCAAGTCTGGACGGCGCAGCGTGACAGCGGTGACGCGCCGGCCAATCAGGTACGGCGCGATGCCGCGGCGGGTGGTTTCGACTTCGGGCAGTTCGGGCATGGGATGAGTCCGCGACTCAATGCAGTTCGGTGGTCTTGATCTCGGGCGAACGCGGCATGTAACGCAGGGACACCAGCGCAATGCGCTGGCCCACTTGCACGTACTGCTGCGGCCCGGTGACCGCGCTGACCCCGAACACCAGCGACTGGCCGTCCAGCTCCAGCACGGCGCGTGGCGGCGACAGGCCAATCTTGGCCAGGTCGAAGTCGCCGAGTGGACGCCAGCGCAGCACGCGCGCAGCAGCGATATCGGTCAGGTCGTTCAGGCGGTCGTCATTGGCTACCCGGCGTGGCGCGCCGTCGGTACGCCACCAGTGGCCGTCACCGCGCTTCTCGTAATGCAGCGCGGCGGCGCCGGGGAAGGTGAGGCTGACCTGGCTGATCGTTGCCGGGTCGAGCGCGGTCAGGCCACCGTTCTCGTGGCTGGCATCGCGCTGTCGTTGCCAGCCGGCCAGCGCGAGCAGCGCCAGCACGGCGAGCAGCAGCAACACGCGTTGGCGGGCAGCACGCTTCATGATTCAGCGCCGGCGCCGGCGCCACACGATCGCGCCACCGATCAGCAGCAACAGCAAGGGCAGGGCGAACAGGAAGCCGAAGCTCAGCGCGTTCAGCTCGCCCTGCGAGATTTCCAGCAGCCGGTCCGGCGCGCCGCGCGGCGGCAGGTCGACCAGCTTGTCGTCGCCCAGCAGCCAGTCGAACACCCGCTCGCCCAGCGCCCGGTTGCCGCCGTTGCCGAGGAACGTGTTGGAGAGAAAGTCACCGTCGCCGACCACCACCGCGCGCTGTTCGCTCTTGTCGGGGCTGGGCGACAGCCGGCTCAGCGCGAACGCGAAGTCCAGCGGCCCCTTCAGTTCGCCGGCAGCGGCGTCGAACTGGATGTCCGAGGTCTTCGCATTGTCGATCGGCTTGAACTCGGTCCAGCTCTGCGGACTGGACCGCAGGAACGCCTTGACAGCCCATGGGCTCTGCGCCAGCTGGGCCAGCGCCGACACCTGCGGGAACAGCGTGGTCAGCTGGAAGCCGCGAGTGATCGCCTGTGGCGGGTAGCTGCCCAGCGCGATCATGCGTGGATCGTGCAAACCCAGCGCCGTGCCGGAGCCGTCGACCAGCACGCCGGGTAGCACGCGCACGCCGAGGGCATCGGCCAGCGGTTTGAGGCCGAGATCGTCATTGTCGGGCTCGGTGAGCCACAAGAGGTTGCCGCCGTTCTGCAGGTAAGCGACCAGGGCCTTCACCGCGCCTGGCGCCAGCGGCACGGTGGGGCTGGCCAGCACCACCAGATCGGTATGCTCGGGCACCGCGTTGACCTGGGCGAAGTTCAGCGGCACCGCGCGCATGCCGCGACTTTCCAGTTGCGACATGAAGGTGCCCAGGTCCGCATTCGCCTGACCGTCGGCGCGCCGTTCGTCATCGCCGGTGACGAAGGCGACGATACGATCGTTGCCGCGTTGCAGCCGTTCCAGCGCATTGGTGAAGCTGCGTTCGGAGAGTTCGTCCAGCCGCTGCTGGTGGCCCTGGTAGTGCAGGATCAATGCCCCATCGACGGTGACGCCCAGTTCGCGCATCTTGGCCGGGTCCAGCTGCGGATCGACGAAGCGCAGGCTGAGGTCGGGTTTCACCGTCTGGTAGCGCATGAGGAAACCGGCGATGGTCTGGCGCAGGTCGCCTTGCGGGTTGGCGTAGCTGACAACTTCCACCGGCCCGTCCAGCTGCTGCAGCACGGCGCGGCTTTCCGCCGAGAGACTGATCCGGCCGTTCGCGGTCCAGTCGGCGCGGTAGTCGTAGCGCGTGCTGAGATAGCCGATGGCCACACAGGCGAGGATCAGCAGCAGGGCGAACAGCCAGCCGTCCAGGCGTTTGAACAGATTGCGCATCAGCCACGCTCCTTGTCGGCAACGAGTCGGCGTGTGGCCAATGCCAGCGATAGCACGATCAGCAGCACGAACCACAGCACGTCGGCGCTGGAGACCAGGCCACGCAGCAGCGGTTGCACATGGGTACTCATCGCCAGCCAGTTGATCGCGCCGTCATGGATGCCAGCCATTTGCGCGCCCAGATTCACGCTCCACAGCATCAGCGACAGGATCAGCGCGAGCGCGGCAGCGATCGCCGGATGCGAGACAAAGCTGGAACAGGCCACGCCCAGTGCAGCCAGCGTGGCCAGCATCAGCACGACGCCCAGCGCGGCGGCGGTCAGCTTGCCCCAATCCAGATGGGTGGCGTGGGCCAACGTCAGCGGCATCGCCAGGGTCAGCAGCAACCACAGCAGCAGCCAGCCCAGGATCGCCAGATACTTCCCCAACACGATGCGTGTCGCCGGCACACCGGCAGCAAACAGCAAGGGCAGGGTGCCGTTGCGCCGTTCGCCGGCGATCACCGACATGGTCAGCAACGGCACCACCAGAAAGGCCAGCTGAGCGAGTTGCCCCAGCAGCGGTACTGCCACCAGGTCGGTGAAACCGGGGCCGTCGGGCAGCGCCGCGCGCTGAATCTGGCCGGCCAGGAAGCTGCCCAGCAGCAAGGTGAAGTTCCAGCCGAGCCAGGCCAGGGTCAGCGCGGCCACCACCCAGGCCAGCGGGCGGACCAGCAGGCGCCGCCATTCCAGGCGAATAACTGACAGTGTGCTCATGCGGCCTGCGCCGGACTGTGGTTCATGGCAACCGCGAAAAACGTCTGTTCCAGCGCGGCATGGTCGTCGGCATGCACCGCGCCATCGTGCCGCAGCCGGCCTTCGTGCAGGATCGCCACCCGATCGCACACCGCAGTGACTTCGGCCAGCAGATGGGTGGACAGGATCACCGTCGTGCCCGCGGCCGCCTGTTCGCGAATCAGCTTGCGCAGCGCAGCGACCTGGACCGGATCGAGCGCGTTGGCCGGTTCGTCCAGCACCAGCAGTGCCGGTTTGTGCAACAGTGCGCAAGCCAGCCCCAGCCGCTGACGCTGGCCTTGCGACAGCACGCCGGCCAGACGTCGCGCCAGCGGCTGCAGTTCCAGCCGTTCGATGACGGACGTGCGCGCTTCGCGCAAGGCCGCGCCGTGCAGGCCGCGCAGGTGGCCGTGCGCATCCAGGTGTTCGCTGACGGTCAGTTCGGGCCACAGCGGTGCACGCTCGGGCAGCCAGCCGATCCACGTGCGCGCCAGTTCGGGCTGCTCCAGGAAGTCCTGCCCATTCAGCTTGATGCCGCCGCTGTCCGGGTGCAGCGCGCCGGCGATCATCGACAAGGTCGTCGATTTGCCGGCGCCATTGACGCCGAGCAGGCCCAGCACCTGGCCGCGTGGCAGCGTCAGACTCAAATCCTGCACGGCCGGGCGCCCGGCGCGGCGCCGGTTGACATGTTCCAGTTGCAGCACGGGTGCGGGCGCGGCGGGGATGTTCGTGATCATTGCATGATTGTCACGGCGACCCCATGGTTAAACAACAGGCGATCGTCATGGTTGCGAGCCAACGCCCATTTGACGTTTGCCACTTGACAGGCTGTTACCATGCCAAGCTGGCCATGCTGGTGGGTATGGAAACTCCTCTCCTAGACTGCACGCGTGCCGTTCCCCGTTTCCGCTACCCGGTAACTTCAATGCTTGACGCTGTACTCGATTTCCTCAACAACGGTCTCACCAACGCGAGTTGGGGCCAGATCGCGATCTATATGCTGATCGCGACCCAGCTCACCATCTTCACGGTGACGTTGTACCTGCATCGCAGCCAGACCCATCGCGGCGTGGATTTCCACCCGGTGCTGGCGCACTTCTTCCGTTTCTGGGGCTGGCTCACCACCGGCATGGTTACCCGTGAGTGGGTGGCGGTGCATCGCAAGCACCACGCCAAGGTCGAGACCAAGGACGATCCGCACAGCCCGGTGATCTACGGCATCAACAAAGTGTTCTGGGATGGCGTCTCGTTGTACCGCGATGCCTGCGAGAACAAACAGGATATGGCGCAGTACGGCCGCGGCACTCCCGACGACTGGGTCGAGCACAAAGTGTATGGCGCGCACCCGTACTGGGGCCCGACCTTGATGCTGTTCATCAGCGTGGCGTTGTTCGGCGTGATCGGCGCCGCGTTGTGGGCGCTGCAGATGGTCTGGATCCCGTTCTGGGCCGCCGGCTTTGTCAACGGCATCGGTCACTGGGCCGGTTACCGCAATTTCGAGAGTGCCGACACTTCGCGCAACCTGATCCCGTGGGCCTTCTGGATCGGCGGTGAAGAACTGCACAACAACCACCATGCTTTCCCCAGCTCGGCCAAGTTCGCCTTGCGCAAGTGGGAATTCGACATCGGCTGGGCGGCGATCTGCGGTCTGCGCGCGGTCGGCATGGCCAAGGTGTTGCGCGTGGCACCTTCGCTGGACGTGCGCCCGAACGTGCGCCTGCCCGATGCAGACACACTCAAAGCGGTGTTGACCCACCGCTTCCAGGCGATGACCGATTACTACCGCGGCGTGATCACGCCGACGCTGCGCGATGAGGCGCAGCAAGCCGGCGGGAACATCAGGTCGATCCCCCGCCGGATGCGCCGGGCCATGGCTGATGGTGGCCGTTGGCTCGACAGCGAAGGCCGCGATCGCATGCAAGCCATGCTGGCCAGGCGTCCGACGCTGAAGACCGTGATCGAATTCCGTGCCCGTCTGGTGACACTGATGGAGCAACGTGGTGCCGAGCAGGCCTTGAAAGGCCTGCAGCAGTGGATCCGCGAGGCCGAGGAAAGCGGCATCCGCGCGCTGCAGGAGTTCGCACAACGGCTCAAGGGCTACACCGTGGCTACGGCCTGACAACGCCATCCGGACGAATTGAAAAGGCCCGCCATTCGCGGGCCTTTTCATTTTCCCGTCAGCCGCAAAGCTCGGCGGTCTAGAGCCTCTCTGGGCGGAGAGGGTACGGGCGGAGCAAGCTGCGGCGTCACCCAGCGTTGTGACTTCACGCTTCGCTCATACCCTCGTCCGGCGCGTCGCGCCACCTTCTCCCGAGCGGAGAGAGGCCATCTGGTCAGGCCCGCGGAAGCACGCGGGGCGGTCACAAAAAAACCCGCCATGACGGCGGGTCTTCTTCGAGGCATTGATCAATTACTTGATCTTGCCTTCCTTGTACATCACGTGCTTGCGCACGACCGGATCGTATTTCTTGAACTCGAACTTTTCCGGGGTGTTCTTCTTGTTCTTCTGCGTGGTGTAGAAGTGGCCGGTACCGGCCGAGGAGTTCATGCGGATCTTGTCTTGTGATTTGTTGGCCATGATTCGCTCCTTAGACCTTGTCGCCGCGGGCACGCATCTCGGCAATCACGGCTTCGATGCCATTCTTGTCGATGGTGCGCAGGGCGTGATTGGACACGCGCAGCTTGATCCAGCGGTTTTCGCTGGGGACCCAGAAACGACGCTCATGCAGGTTCGGCAACCAGCGGCGACGGGTACGGTTGTTGGCGTGCGAGACGTTGTTGCCGCTCATCACACCCTTACCGGTAACTTGACATACACGGGCCATGACGACCTCCGTAAGAATGGCTTGTTGAAAGCCGTGACTACCACCCGTTAGCCAGGGTGACATCGGCCCAGCGGCGCCAGTGCGCCACGCAATGCTGGAGGGTGTCGCCACGCCCGGTCGCTTGGATTCGTATTGCGTAACGAACCACCCGGAGAACCGGGTCGACATGGTGCGAGCCGCGTATTCTGGCAGAAATCCGTGGCTATGCGCAATCTTTCGCCACCCCCGCATTGCCGTTCAGGGATGCGCAAAACGGGGATGTATGGAACAATCAGCCTCTTTGCTCGATCGCCCAAGACTAAAGAGGAACACCCGATGGCACAAGAAGTCACCAACGACCAGGCCAATGGCCAGGCCAGTCAGCCGCAACTGGTGATGCAGAAGATCTATGTGAAGGATGTTTCCTTCGAGGCGCCGAACGCGCCGCAGATCTTCCAGGAAATCAACGAGACCAGCCAGCCGCAGGTGCAGCTGAATCTTGGCCAGAAGGCGACCGACCTGGGCAACGATCTGTATGAAGTGGTGCTCAGCCTCACCCTGACCTGCACTGTCGGTGAGCGCACCGCTTACCTGGCGGAAGTGGAGCAGGCCGGGGTGTTTGGCATCGCCGGGTTCAACGAGGTCGATCAGGCCGGCATCATCGGCAGCTATTGCCCGAACCTGCTGTTCCCGTATGCGCGCCAGGTGATCTCCTCGATGGTGCTGGAGGGTGGCTTCCCGCCGTTCCTGCTGCAGCCGATCAACTTCGACGCGCTGTACGCCGAGCAGCAGCGCCGCGCTGCGGGTGGTGACCAGGCTCCGGCCACGCTCAACAGTTGAGTTCGACCCATGCCTGACAAACCGAGCCTGACCGTCCTCGGCGCCGGCTCCTGGGGCACGGCGCTGGCGGCGCTTGCTGTGCGCAACGGCGTGCCCACCCGGTTGTGGGGTCGCGACACCGCGGCGCTGGCGGAGGTGGCAGCGCGACGCTGCAACGAGCACTACCTGCCAGGCATCACCTTGCCCGAGGCACTGCGCTACGAAGCCGACCTGGGCGCAGCCGTGCGCGGCGCCGACATCGTGCTGATCGCGGTGCCCAGCCATGCGTTCGCCGCGATGCTGGATGCGCTGGCGCCCGTGCTTGATTTCGGCACCGCGATTGCGTGGGCCACCAAGGGCTTCGAGCCCGGCACCGGTCGGTTCCTGCATGAACTGGTGGCTGAAAAGCTGCCGGGTCGGCTCGCGGCCGTGGTCACCGGTCCGTCGTTCGCCAAAGAGGTGGCGAACGGTTTGCCGAGCGCGGTCACCGTGCATTCCGATGACGATGCCTTTGCGCAGCGACTGGCCAGCCTGCTGCACGCGCCGAACTTGCGCGCCTATTCCGGCGGCGACGTGCTCGGCGCCGAGCTCGGCGGGGCGATGAAGAACGTGTTGGCCGTGGCCACCGGCATCGCCGATGGCATGGAGCTGGGTTTGAATGCCCGCGCCGGCCTGATCACCCGCGGCATGAACGAGATGCTGCGCCTGGGCGTGGCATTGGGTGCACGACCGGAAACCCTGATTGGCCTGTCCGGTCTGGGCGATTTGGTGCTGACCTGCACCGGCGACCTGTCGCGCAACCGTCGGCTCGGCCTGGCGCTGGGCCAGGGTGTGTCGGTCGACGAAGCGGTGCGCCGCATTGGCCAGGTGGTCGAGAGCATCCTCACTGCCGACGAGGTCGTGCGACTGGCCGACAAACACGGCCTGGATCTGCCGATCAGTGCCAGCGTGCGCGCCGTGCTGCATGGTGAGGTCACTCCGACGGACGGGCTCAAGGCGCTGATGGCGCGCGAGCAGAAGCCTGAATATCCGCAAGGTCTGTTCGGCAACGACTGAAGCGTGAGTGGCGGCGCGGATTCGGGTATCAGCCGGCGCGGCGACCGTCGCATCCGGTCCCGGCGCTGCTAAGCTCAAGCATTTGGTCGCTGCCACGGAACGCAAGCGGATGCAACAACCGGACGAGAAGCAACGCGCCGCCGACGCACCTGCCGACGACGACGAGGCCTTGCCGCAGGCTTGGCGGCGGCTGCTGGCCGCGCCCCAGCCTGCGGCCGCCGACGATCGTCGCGTGTTGGGTTTTTTCGTGGAGGTGATGCCCGAAGAGGACGCGCCGTTTGCCCATGTGGACGTGGCGCCGGTGTTGCTGACCGTGGCCGAGCATGGCCGCTACGGTCGGCCGGTGCCGCTCGATAGCCGGCACCTGGCGCAATCGCTGCTGCAACCGCACGAGCAGCGATTGGCGGCCTGCGTGCTGGGCCTGCCGATCAGCGTGCGCAAGAGCCGCAGCTATGCACACCTGGGCGGCCATGTCGGCGATAGCCTGCTGGCGGAAGTGCTGGATACCGCTCCCTGCTTCCTCGGTGGCGTGGCCGGCTTGCGGCTGTCGCGTGGCAAGTCGCACCAGCTCAACTGGCATTGGCAAATGGGAGTCGATGGCAGCCAGCGCCTGCTGCCGGTGCTACCGAACAGCCAGCGCCTGCTGCGCGTCGACGCGTTGTGGTATCTGGACGCCGAGCGCGCCACCGTGGGTTTGTTCGACGCCGCGGCCGAGGAGACTTCGTGGCTGGACCTGCCGCCGCTGAAGCACGAACACGGCCGTCGTCTGCGCAGCCGCTTGACCAACAGCCGGCTGACCACGCGGGTACCGCTGCCGCAAGTGTTTGGCGAGATCAAGCGTTCGCAACTGGCGCCCAAGCCGGTACTGACGCTGCACGCATTGACCCGCCACGCGCGGCTGGCCGCCGGCACGCCGCCGCTGGGTTATGCGCGGCTGGCGTTCGACTACTCGGGTGAACGACTGCCCGGCCGCGGCGGCGAACCGCTGGTGCGCCGCGTGCGCAATGACCAGTTGGTCGAGATCACCCGCCGCCGTGCCGAAGAACTCACCGCGATGGAGCAGCTTGAACGCGCCGGACTCACCCCCGGAGTGGATACCGAAGGCCTGCCTTGGGACGTGGCCGAAACCCTGCCCGAGGATGCCTGGTTGTTCCCCGGCACCGGCTATGCCGGCGCGCTGGAGGTCAACACGCCGGCGCGTTGGCTCGCCCTGCGGCCCAAGCTGGAGGAAGAGAACTTCCTGGTCGAGTACGCGCCCAGCTTCCCGTTCGAGGTATTGGAAGGGCCGGTGCGCTGGTACGGCCATGCGGTCGAGGACACCGACGATCACGCCTTCGATCTGGAGATCGGCATCGAAATCGATGGCCAGCGGCACAACCTGCTGCCGGCCGTGGCGCAGGCGCTGACCGAGCATCAGCTTAGCCTCAGCCCGGCCGCGAACGAACCGGAGGACGCCGTGTGGTACGCGCCGGTCGATGCACGCCGGCGCGTGCCGGTGCGACTGAAGGAGCTGCGTGGCCTGCTGGCACCGTTGGCCGAGTACCTGGAAAAGCCGCGCAAGACGCTGCACCTGCCGCGGGTACAGGCTGGCCGGCTGGAGGAACTGGTCGCAGCGATGCCCGAGGGTGGCAGCTTGCAGGCCGCCGAACCGCTGCTGGGTTTCGCCGCGCGCCTGCGCGACGCGGCTGCGCGCGCCACCGATACGGTGCCCGACGGGCTCAACGCCGAGCTGCGCCCGTATCAACGCGAGGGCCTGCGCTGGTTGAACGCGCTGGCCGAGGCCGGTGTTGGCGGCGTGCTGGCCGACGACATGGGCTTGGGCAAGACCTTGCAATTGATCACCCACCTGCTGTCGCTGAAGCAGGGCGGCGCGCTGACCCAGCCGGCGCTGATCGTGGTGCCGACCAGTCTGATCCCGAACTGGCAGTCCGAGATTGCCCGCTTCGCACCCGTGCTCAAGGTGCTGACTCTGCACGGGCCGCAACGGGCGGAAGAATTCGATCAGCTCGGCACGCAAGACATCGTGCTGACCAGCTACGCGCTGCTACCGCGTGACGTGACCACGTTGCGCAAGCAACCGTTCGCGCTGATCGTGCTGGATGAGGCGCAGCAGGTAAAGAACCCGCGCACCCAGGCGCGTCGCGCCCTGCTCAGTCTGCGCACGCCGCGCTATGTCTGCCTCACCGGCACGCCGCTGGAGAATCACCTGGGCGAACTGTGGTCGCAGATCGACCTGGCCGTGCCTGGCCTGCTCGGCGACGAAGGCGCGTTCCGCCGCCACTACCGGGTGCCGATCGAGAAGCAACAGGACGAGGAATGCCAGCAGCGACTGAACCTGCGACTGGCACCGTTCATCCTGCGCCGGACCAAGGCACAGGTCGCGAGAGAGCTGCCGCCGAAGACCGAAATTACTCGCCGCGTGGTGCTGGAAGGGCGCCAGCGTGAGCTCTACGAAGGCCTGCGCCTGTCGCTGGCCGAGGAACTGCGCGAGGTGATCTCCCAGCGCGGCATTGCCCACTCGGGCATCGTGGTGCTCGATGCGCTGCTCAAGCTGCGCCAGGTCTGCTGCGATCCGCGTCTGGTGAAACTGGAAGTGGCACGTGGCGTGCACGAATCCGCCAAGTTCGAACTGCTGATGGACATGCTGCCCGCGCTGCTCGACGAAGGGCGCAAGGTACTGCTGTTCTCGCAGTTCACCGGCATGCTGAAACTGATCGCCGCCGAACTCGATCGGCGACGCATCCGCTATGTCACCCTCACTGGCGATACCCGCGACCGCGCCGAACCGGTGCAGCGCTTCCAGGCTGGCGAGGTGCCGTTGTTCCTGCTCTCGCTGAAAGCCGGCGGCGTGGGTCTAAACCTCACCGCCGCCGACACCGTGATCCACTACGACCCGTGGTGGAATCCCGCCGCCGAGGCGCAGGCCAGCGATCGTGCCCACCGCATCGGTCAGGACAAACCGGTGTTCGTGTTCCGCCTGATCACCTCCGGCACGGTGGAAGAGCGCATCGAGGAACTGAAACTGCGCAAGGCTGAACTCGCCCACGCCGTGCTTGAAGGTGGCGGCAGCCGCCAGAAGCTGCGCTTCGACGAGGGCGACCTGGACGCGTTACTGGCGCCGGACTGAGCGTGCGATTTGGTGGCCGGCGAACTCGGGGGCGCTCAGCGCCCGGCGTCGTCGCGTCGCGACGGGCGCCACAGGCTCCACGCCATCGCCGGCATCGACTCCGTGCAGCCGATCATGCCGGTGACGGAGAACACCACCAACGCCGCCGATGCCGACACGGAATACATCCGCCTTCCTGTGCGCCGTCGCCTCACCTCATGGACGGCACGGGCGACGGTCTGGCAGGGAACGTCCGTGGCTCGGTCGGCGCGCCCGATGGTGGCGTCGACGGGACGTTGCGGTGCTTGCCTCAGGGGCTGGGCGGCATCCGCGTGCGCAGCAGAGCATCCACCGATTGTTGCCATGGCGGTGAGCCGGGTTTCGATTGCGGTGCCTCTTCGCCCAGCTTGCGTTGCACTGCCTGGTCCCACTCTTCCGAGCCGGGATCCGGGCCATGGCCGTTGTCGCTGATGCCGAGGGTGCGATCGACCCATGCGTACCAGGCCGTGGAGCCCAACGCGGCATTTGTCGGGACGCTCTGGCCATCGGTGAGCGCCGGAGGGGCCGGTGTAGGCGAACAGGCGGCGAGCAGCAGGGCTAGCGGGAGGCTGGCGACAAGGCGACGCATGAAACGGCTCCGGGGAAAGCTTAATGCCTGTGCAGCCTACCTCCCGGTCTGGGGCGGGTGATTAAGTTTTCATGATGCGCGGTGTCGCGGTTCAGCGGCCGCAATTTTGCATCAATCGCGTGCGGCCACTTCGTCGACGTGTCGCAACAGGTCGGCCGGGTCGGCATACACGCGGAATGCGCCGGCCTGTTGCAGCTCGACCTGACCGTAACCGCCGGAGAGCAGGCCCACGCCGAGGGTGCGGGCGCGCTGGGCGGCCAGCATGTCCCACACGCTGTCACCGATCACCAGCGATTGGTGAATGTCCACACCGAGGCGCTCGGCAGCGGCGATGAACAGATCCGGGTCGGGCTTGGCATGACGCACCTGGTCGCGCGTCACCACCGGCACTTTTGCCGGGTCGACGCCGAGCGCCTCCAGGTTGTGCCTCGCGGTCTCCATCCGGCCGCTGGTGGCGATCGCCCACGGGATGTCCTGGGCGGTGAGGTAGTCGAGCAGGGCGCGCGAACCCGGCAGCGGTCGCACCGAGCCGAGCGCGTGTTGCCGGTTGAATGCGGCGGCGTGCCGGTCGCGCAGCCGCGTCAGGCGTTCCTCGGTGACGGTGAGCCCGGTTTCGCGCAACAACATGTTGACGAACAGGCCGCCGCTCATGCCGACCCTGCGGTGGATCCGCCATACCGAGATGTCGACGCCTTCGCTGTCCAGCGCTTCTTTCCACGCCAGCACGTGTTGGTAGACGCTGTCGATCAGGGTGCCGTCGAGGTCGAACAGGAAGGCGGTGTTGCGGCGGGGCATGCGATTCTCCGGGTGATGGGCGGGTCAGCGGCTGTCATGAAGCGGCACGCCGCCGTCGCGGTGGCGCTGATCAGTGTCGCGTCAGCAGGGACTGACCTGACTCCATCAGTGCCAGCGCGGCAGCGCCGAGCAGGCCCGGTTCGGGGTTCATGATTGCCTGTGTCGGCACTTTCTCCATGATGTCGCGAAAGCGACCCTTCGCCTCGAAGCGCTCGCGGAAGCGGCCCCGCTCCAGCCACGGCAGCAGGATCGGGATCAGCCCGCCGGTGAGGTAGACGCCATCCCACGCGCCGAGCGTGAGCACCAGATCGCCGGCGACGCTGCCGAAGATGCCGGCGAAGGTTTCCACCGTGCGTATGCACAATGGACAACTGGCGTCTTTCGCGCGCGCCGTGATGTCTTCGGGTTTCAGGTCGGCGGCCTGCGCGCCGACGATGTGGCAGATCGCGTCGTACAGGTTGACCAGGCCCTGGCCACAGATCAGCCGTTCATTGGAAACGCGGCCGTATTTGTGGTTGAGGTAGTCGAGGATCGCGATGTCTTCCGGTGTATGCGCGGCGAAGCCGGCGTGCCCGCCTTCGGTCTGCAGCACGCTGCAGCGTCCCTGGCGCACCAGCAGTCCACCGACGCCCAGGCCGGTGCCGGGGCCCACGATCGCGAAGGTCTGTTCGTCCTCGGCACCGATCACCGGCCGCGCGGCCGTGCCCACGTCGACCAGATCGTCGCCCTGCAGCAAGGTTACCGCCATGCTTTGCGCGGCGAAATCATTGACCAGGTGCACGCGCTCCAGCACGAGTGCGGCCGCGGTCTGCTGCGCGGAGATCGCCCACGGGTTGTTGGTGACCTTGACCGTCTCGCCATCGACGATGCGGCCGGCCGCCGCGATAATGGCGCGCTTCACCTCGAGCCCGGTGTCAGCCAGGTAGTGCTTCGCCGTCGATACCAGTGAATCGTGTTCGGCCACGCGATAGCGCCGGATGCTGTCTGCCAGCAATGGGCGCTCGCGCGAAGTGTCGGCCACGCCGAAGCGGACGTTGGTGCCACCCAGGTCGACGAGCAAGGTGGGTACGCTGCGGGGCTGGCTCATGAAGCTTCCTGACGGCATGGAAGACCAAGCGTGCCGCCGTCACCGCGCTTAGTCCAGCCTTTTTCGAGCGTGCGTGATCGGATGGCTGCGCACATCGATGGCTTGCAAGGCGCGGCAGCGGTGGGGCTGCAGGCCCCGTCGGATGCGTCTGTGCGTGTCGGGGTAAAATGCGCGGATTCCGACTTGCGAGCCTTCATCATGAGCTTTCCCGCCACCCGCATGCGCCGCATGCGCCACGACGCTTTCTCGCGCGCGCTGATGCGCGAGCACACCTTGCTCAGCAGCGACCTGATCATGGTCGCGTTCGTGATCGAAGGTGACGGCCGACGCGAGTCCGTGGCGTCCATGCCCGGCGTGGAGCGGCTCTCCATCGACCAGTTGCTCGGCCTTGCCGGCGACTGCGTGAAGCTGGGCATACCGGCGCTGGCGTTGTTCCCGTCGCCGGGTTCCGCGGTGAAGAGCGAAGATGGCGCCGAGGCCTGGAATCCCGACGGCTTGATGCAGCGTGCCACCCGTACGCTGAAAGCGAAATACCCCGAGCTGGGCCTGATCGGCGACGTCGCGCTCGATCCCTACACCACGCACGGTCAGGACGGCCTGATCGACGAGCATGGCTACGTGATGAACGGGCCGACCGTCGCGGCGTTGGTCAAGATGTCGCTGGCGCAGGCCGAGGCGGGCATGGATTTCGTGGCGCCCTCGGACATGATGGACGGGCGCATCGGTGCGATCCGCGAGGCGCTGGAGGAAGCCGGCTACATCCACACCCGCATCCTGGCCTACTCGGCCAAGTACGCCTCCGCGTTCTACGGCCCGTTCCGCGACGCGGTGGGTTCGTCGGCGAACCTCGGCAAGGGCAACAAGCACACCTACCAGATGGACGTCGCCAACAGCGACGAGGCGCTGCATGAGATCGAACTCGATCTCGCCGAAGGCGCCGACGTGGTGATGGTGAAGCCCGGCTTGCCGTATCTGGACATCGTGCGCCGGGTCAAGGACACCTTCGGCGTGCCCACCTTCGTGTACCAGGTCAGCGGCGAGTACGCGATGCTGAAGGCGGCTTCGCAGAATGGCTGGCTGGACGAGAAGGCGGTGGTGCTCGAAGCGCTGACCGCAATGAAGCGGGCGGGGGCGGATGCGATTCTCACCTACTACGCAATCGATGCGGCGCGCTGGTTACGCGGCGAGTAGCCGCCTCTGACTTCGTGGTGGCTGCTTTCAGCCCGAGGTCGTTCCCATTCCCACACACACTCCACGCGTCGCCTGATGCTTTATGCCACCCCCGCCCTCGCGTAAGCTGGCGAGCAAGGGCCGAACCGCAGGCAGGTGCAATCGACCATGGAGGAGACGCAGCCTCATCCGCTGATACGTGATCGTGCGGTCGGCTTGCCGCCAGTGGCGGCCGACTTGCTTGAGCGCGCTGCCGCCGCGCTGGATGCGCAGGATCGACAGGCCGCCGAGACGGCGCTGGACGGCGTGCTCGCGCTGGCACCGGAGTGCGTTGAGGCGCTGCGCTTGCAGGGGCTGGTGCGACATCTGCACAATGATTTTGCCGGCGCGGTGGCCTTGTTCCAGCGGGCGCGGGCGCTGCTGCCAGCCGACCCGCTGATACGAATGAACATGGCGACTGCGCTGTTTGCCTGCGGTGAAGCAGATGCTGCGATTTCCGGCCTGCAACGTTGTTGCGCGATGGCGCCGGGCTTTGCCCCGGCCTGGTACAACCTGGGCAAGATGTACATGTTGCAGCAGCGTCCGGCCGGTGCCGTCACAGCTCTGCACCGCGCACTGGATGCGGAGCCCGGCCACGTGCCGGCGCGGATGTTGCTGGCGCAAGCGCAGGCCGGCCTGGGCGCCACGCGACCGGCCAGCGCGAACTATCGGGAGGTGTTGCGTCTGGTGCCCGACCAGCCGGACGCATGGGGCGGCCTGGCTGATCTGGTCGATACTGCCCGGTTCAGTGCGGGCGACGCGGCGCGACTGCAGCAGGCGCTGCAATCGCCGCAGGCGGACACCCATGCACGCGTCTGCCTCGGTTTCGCGCTGACTCGAGCGCTGGAGGACCAGGACGATTTTGACGGCGCTTTTCGTGCCCTGCGCAAGGCCAACAGCCTGATGTTTCGACAAATGGCCTGGAGCGCGGCAAAGGCGACGACACAGGCGGAGGCGATGCACCAGTTGTTTGCCGAACCGTTGCCTGCAGCCGAGGACGCAAGCCTGGGTGCGGAAGTCATCTTCGTGGTGGGCATGCCGCAGGCCGGCTCGCTACTGACCGAGCAGATCCTGGTCGCGCATCCGAAGGTGGCCATGATCGAAGAGCCAGGTGTATTTGAGCTGCTGATCGATGAGGAATCGACCCGCCGGCAACAACCGCAGGCGCAGTGGATGGCGGCGGCCACACCGGCAGACTGGCAGCGGCTGGGACAGGACTATCTCGCCCACGCCGAACCCTGGCGGCGACGCAAATCGCGCTTCGTCGACCGCACCCCGGACAACTGGCGCCGGGTTGGCGCGATCCGGTCGATGCTGCCGGGTGCGCGCGTGGTGAACAGTCGCCGCGGCGCACTCGAAACCTGCTTCGCCTGCTATCGCCAGTTGTTTTCCGGCAACCACGATTTCAGCTACGACCTCGATCACCTGGTGAGCTACTGGTGCGATTACGATCGGCTGAGTCGACATTGGCTGCAGCTTTTTCCCGAGAATTTTCTCGAACATGGCTACGAGGCTTGGCAATTGGATCCGGAGCCGCAAGTTCGCCGGCTACTGGATTTTTGCGCCCTGCCATTCGACCAGGTCTGCGTGGATTTCCTGCGGACGCAACGCATCGAGCGAGCCGCCAGCAGCATGGCGACGGCTGAGTTGATGCTTCAGGACAGCATGCGCTGCGCGGCGTACGGCCATCAGCTGGACCGCTTGCGCAGCTTGCTGCAGATGGCGGGCGATTGAGCGCGCGACATCACGCCGCGCTCGCGCCGGATCAGCGCCGCCGCGAGCGGAAGCCGTCCAGCTGGGGCTGCCGCCGTGACGGTGCGAGCAAGCCGGGCAAGCTGGCGCTGAACGAGCGCGGCACGATGCCGAGCGCCGCATAGCCATCGTTCTTGCCGACCGAGTCGGTGCGCAGCGAGCGGAAGTTGTCGAGCGAGAAGGGTTTGCCCGGCAGCCGCTCGGCGACCTGGGCCTGCAAGCGGCCGAGGCTGTCGGACAGCGCGATGATCGGCGTGCGCAGGCCGGCACTGTCGCGGATGCGGCGCACGATCTCGCCCAGGGTGAGTACCTCGGAGCCGTACAGTTCGAAGCTGCGCCGTCGGCCGAGCCGGGCGTTGCCGACGCAACGCGCGATCGCCTCGGCCACATCGCCGACCCAGGTGGGCGCCATGCGTGATCGGGCCCGTGCCAGCGGGAGTACCGGCATCCACCGCAGCAGCTTGGCGAAGCGGCTGACCAGTCCATCACCGGCGCCAAAGATCACGCTAGGTTGGTAGATCGTCCAGTTTAGCGCGGAGGCCTTGACCAGCGCTTCGGCCTCGCCACGGGTCTTGAGATACTGCGATAGCCCCTGACCGGCCTTGAGCGAACTCATCTGGTGCAGGCGCGTCACGCCGGCGGACTCGCAGGCGGCGATCACCCGCCCGGTCAGCTCCACATGCGCGCGCCGGAACGTATGCGGCCCACTCGGGTTGAGTATGCCGATCAGATTGATTACCGCGTCGGCGCCAGCGAGATGCCGGCGCAGCGCCTCGTCGTCGTACACGTCCGCACTGCGCACGCTCACGTCGGGCAGGACGCCGAGTGCGCGATGTCGTTCGCGATTGCGACTGAGCAGCACGATGCGGTGGCCATCGGCGGCCAGGCGTGGCACCAGGTGGCTGCCCACGAAGCCGGTGCCACCAAGAATCACCAGTTGCTGCGTTGTCATGTGCGTTTCAGTTCCTGGCCGGCGCCGTCGATGGCGGCGGCATGCTGGGCGTGCTGGAGGACGCTGCGGGCACGGCGGCCGGACACAGAATGGCGCGGCGTGCGGTGTTGCCGTCCGGCAGCGCCTGGGGCTGGCCGATCGGACTCATGCGCCGGGCCAGTGGCACGGCCGCCCCATGCAGGCGCCAGTCGTAGATCACGCTGAAGGCCATCACCCGCGCCACGTATTCGCGGGTCTCTTTGTACGGGATGGTGGCGACGAACAAGTCGGGCGCCAACGCACTGCGCGCGGCCAGCCACCGGTCGACCCGGTTTGGGCCGGCGTTGTAGGCCGCGCTGGCCAGCCAGGTCGAGTTCTGGAAACGCTGTGCCATTTGCGCCAGATAGCGCGTGCCCAGCGCGATGTTGACGATCGGATCGTACAGACTGGCGGCACCCGCCCAGCTCAGACCGTTGCGTTTGGCCACCAGCGCCGCCGTGCTTGGCAGCAATTGCATCAGGCCGCGTGCATCGGCGCCGGAGCGGGCATCGCTCATCCACGCGCTCTCCGCGCGCAAGATGGCGTAAGCCCAGGCGGGTGGGATGCCGGCCTGCTCGGCCTGCGGTACCAGGCCGTCCTGGCTGGCCAGCGGAAAGCGCAAATCGTACAGGCGCAGCGCCTCGCCGCTATTCAGCGTGAACACGGCGCGGTCGTACCAGCCGCGGCGATTGGCGAGGTCCGCCGCGATGCGCAAGGTCACGGCGTCGGCGTCCTGCAGTGCCTGCGTCCATTCGCGTCGGGCCAGTCGCGGCAGGTCGACCGCAAACAGCTCGAAGGCGCGCTGCAGGCCGGGCCGCGCCAGCAGTTGCTGCTCGCGTTGCGCGTCGTCGGTCAGGGTCAGCGGGCAAATCACATAGGGCTGCTGCAGCTGGTCGGCGGCCAGGAAGCCGAAATAGGTCGCCTGCTCGGCCAGGGCGGCAAACTCCTGCTGCGCCTGTGTGGTGTGGCCGGTGGCCGCCAGCGCGCGGGCGCGGAAATACAGCCACTCGCCATCTTGCTGCAGGCTGGGCGGCATCGCCTCGATCGCGGCCAGCACCGCGGGCCAGTTGGTGCGAGCCAGCGCCACCCGGGCGCGCCATTCGCGAGTGCTGTCGCTTTGCGCGGCCGGCGGCAAGGCGATCAGGCGCGCCAGCGCGCCGTCGTCGAAGTCGGTGGCGTGGAACAAGGCTAGCGCACGCAGGATCTGGTCGCGTTGCTGCTGGCTGAAACTGAAATGAGTTTGCAACTGCTGCCAGGCGCTGTCCGCGCTGCTCGACTGGCGTCGTGCCAGCCGGGTCAGCGCAAGCGTGGCGGCCTGTCGGTCACGCAGCGTATCCGGCCAACTCGATGCATTGGCCAGCGCGCCCGCCGGATCGCGCAGCGCCAGTGCCAATTGCTGGGCGCTGGCTTGTTCGGCGGGCGGTAGCCAGTCGGCCAGGCTGGCGATCGTGCCGGCCTGACCGGCGTCGGCGGCGCGGTCGATGCGCGTCCACAGTCGGGGCGTGGTCAACAAGCCCTCGGCGCGTGCGGCGCCCAGCACCGGATCGCAGGTGTGGGGCAGGTTCGGGCTGCTCCACAGCGCCGCCAGGTCCTCTTCGAAGTCCAGTTTTCCGCCTTGTGCCAGCTTCGCCTGCAGCGCGTCGCAGCTCAGCGACTGGTCCAGCCCGGGTTGATACAGCGCCTGGAAATCACTCCAGTCCTGCCGGCGCGCCAGTTCGCGCAGGAAGCTGCGGCGCAGGTCGGCGGCGGGAATCCAGTCGGGGTATTGCTTGAGATAGGACTCGACCGTGGCGCGGTCGACCTGCCGGATGTCGCGTTCCAGTGCGGCGGCCTGCAGGTATGGGTACAACGGATAATCACGCAAGCCGCTGGCCAGCTTGCGCCAGTCATCGCCGCCTTGCTGGGCGGTCGTGTAGGCCTGCTCGAACGCCGTACGTTGAGCCGGCGTCGGTTCGCCGGCATGCACGCAGGAAGCTGCCAGCCAGACCAGCGTCAACAGGAGCCAATACGGCCGGGTACGGCGCGAGGGGGTGGCAACAAACATGGAAACTCCGCCGTTCGATCAGGCTGCAGTGTAGTGGATGGTCTTGCCCGGCTTGTTCGAATTCGATGAGCGCGCGACCCGCCCTGCTAAGCTGGCGCGCTGATGCTCCGGCACTCATGGACCTGGCATGTCGACAAAACCTGCGCCTGTTTTGCGTCGAGAGGGCTTGACGTGGTTGGCGTTGCTGGTCGCGGCGCTGGCCGCATCGTACTGGTGGTGGGCGGTTGGCCGGCCGGTGAGCCTGCCGGACGCGCCCTCGGCGCGCGTGGCCTGTGTGTCGTATGCGCCGTTTCGCCTGCCGGGCGAGACACCGTTGAACGGCCGAGCCTTCATCAGTCCGGCGCGGATCGACGCCGACCTGCGTGCGTTGTCACAGCGCTTCGACTGCGTGCGTACCTACTCGCAGGGGCAGGGCCTGAGTGCCGTGCCGCAGATTGCCGGACGCTACGGCATGCAGGTGTTGCTCGGCATCTGGCTGGGTCATGACCGCAACGCGAATGCCGAGCAGATCCGGCTCGGCATCGCCACCGCGCGCAAGTACCCGAAGGTGGTGCGTGCGGTGATCGTGGGTAATGAGGTGTTGCTGCGCGGCGATCTGTCGTCCGTCCGGCTGGCCGCCGATCTGGCGCAGGTGCGCGCTGCGGTGCCGGAGCCGGTGACCTACGCCGACGTGTGGGAGTTCTGGCTGCGCCATCCCGAGCTGGCCGACTCGGTCGATTACCTGACCGTCCACATCCTGCCGTACTGGGAGGACAAGCCGGTGGTATCGGAGCAGGCGGTGCAACACGTGGCGGCGGCGTATGCGAAGGTCCAGCAGGCGTTCCCCGGAAAGCGCGTGATGATCGGCGAGACCGGCTGGCCCAGTGCCGGGCGGTCGCGCCAGGCGGCCAGCGCCAGCGTGGTCGACGAAGCGCGCTACCTGCGCGAGTTCCTGCGCTACGCGGCGGAGGCGAAGCTGCCGTACAACGTGATCGAGGCGTTCGACCAGCCATGGAAGCGCGCCCAGGAAGGTACCGCCGGCGGCTACTGGGGCATCTTCGATGTGCACGCGCGACCGAAGTTCCCGATGCAGGGCCCGGTGACCGAAGCCCCGCGCTGGTGGCTGGGCTGGCTGGCCGCGGGCGCCGGTGGCGGCTTGTTCCTGCTGGCCGGTGGCTGGTACCGGCATCGGCGCGGCTGGCGCGATGCCGTGGCGCTCGGCCTGGCCGGCGTTGCCAGCGGCGGTGCGCTGGCCTGGCAGTTCCGCCAGATGCTGTTCGCCTGCCGCAACCCGTGGGAGTGGAGCATATCGCTGGCTGCCTGCGGCCTGGCCCTGTTCACCGCGCTGCGGCTGGCGCGCTGGATGGCCGCGCGGCTATCCGGCGCGACGCGTTTGTTCGTTCCGGGCTGGCTGCGGTTCGGCTGGTTGTTTGCGTTGGCGTATTACGGCCTGTTGCTGGTCTTCGACGGGCGCTACCGGGATTATCCGCTGGGCCTGTTCCTGTTGCCGTGTGTCGGCTATGCGCTGGCGGGCGGGTTGACCGAGCCATGCAAGCGGGCGATGCCGCGGCTGGAGGAGCGCTTCCTGGCGGCTGGGTTGCCGTGGCTGGGCGTGATCGTGCTGGTGCAGGAGGCGGGCCTCAATCCGGTCGCCTGGCTATGGCTGGGCTTGAACCTGCTGCTGGCCATGCCGGTGCTGCTCGGTTGGCGCGCCGCGCGGGCCCGCCTGCAGGCGCAGCAGGCGTAGGCTGCCGATCAACAGGGCCAGCGCGCCGGTCTCGGCGCCATACAACAGCAGCGCAAAAACTCCGAGCGCGGCGGCCAGCCAGGCCAGCACGCGGCGCCTGGACAGCAGCGCCAGCGCTGCGCCGACCAGCGCCGTCACGCCGTAGATATTGTGCAGGAAGCCGAGCACCAGGGTGGTTCGCACGCTGCACCACCAAGGACCGTGGTGGCTGCTGCACAGTTGCCCGATCGCGCTGGATTCGATCAGTCCGAAACGCAAGGCCGCCGCGGCGACGCCCACCACCACCAGCAGCAGCCACGGCAATGCCACTCGCAAGGGTGAGCGCTTCATCGGTGTGTCCGCTTGACCGGTTTGCTGCCGACGTGCGCGGGCAAGCGGATCTCCGCGGCCAGTGGCAGGTGGTCAGAGAACGCCTGCGGCAGCGCCCAGGTTTTCTCCAACTGGATCGCCTCCGAAGTGAGGATGTGATCCAGCGCCCGCCGCGGCTTCCAGCTGGGAAAGGTCGGGGTGGACTGCGCCGGCGGTTGCAGGCTGCTTTTGTTGAACAGCTGGCGCATTTCCGGGCTGTCCGGTTCGGTATTGAGGTCGCCCATCAGCACGGCGTGGCGAAAATCCTGCAGCAGCTCGGCGATGAAGCCGAGCTGGCGTGCACGCGCCGGCGCGCTCAACGACAAGTGCGCGATCATCACTGCCAGCGCGTCCTCGCCTTCGCCGAACTGCGCCAGCAAGGCGCCGCGACCGCGAATCCGGCTGGGCAACGGATAGTCGGTCACCGACGTCGGTTCGAGGCGGCTGATCAAGCCGTTGGCCGAATGCGCGAGCTTGGCCACCAGCCGGTTGGGCTGGTGGCTCCAGAATGGCAGGCCGGAAGTCTCGGCGAGGTAGCGGGTCTGGTTGAGGAAACCCGAGCGCAGGCTGCCGGCATCGGCCTCCTGCAGGCCAATCACGTCGAATTGGGCGAGCACTTCGGCAAGCTGGTCCAGGTTGTCGATCTTGTTGCGCCCGGGCAGTACCGCGTTCAGGCTGTGGGTGACGTAGTCGCGGTAATGCCTCACGCTGGCGCCGGCCAGGATGTTGCAGCTGAGCAGGCGCAGGCGGCGCTCGGCAGGAGCAGCTGAATCGATCGCGGCACGAGTCATGGCAACACACGGCAGAAATTGAGGAAACGATCATCCGCACCGGCACGCCGGGCAGGTCATCATGCAGCAGCATGCACGCCGCAGTGTGAACGCGATGCTTGCCGCGCGATCCGGTTTGCCGGGGTGCGGGCGTGCGCCGCAGCTATTTTCCCGCCAGCTCGCGCTTGGCCAGCCACATCGCCACCGCCAGCACTTTGGCGTGCGAGCGGACGTTGATCACGCGGTACTTGCCGTCGATCACCAGGGTCGGCGTGCCGTCGACCTGCCACGTGCGCAGCAGGTTGAGGTCGCGCTTCATCTTGTTGGTGGTGGCGTCCGCGGTGGCGATGCGCATGAAGTCGGCGCGGTTGACGCCTTCGCGCGCATAGAAATCAGCGAGCTCGTCCATCGTGTTGATCGGGTAGTGTTCGCCGAACTTGGCCACGAACAGCAACAAGTGCGTGCGATCGACCACGCCGAGCTGCCTGGCGGCGTAATAAGCGCGCGCAAACGGCACCCATTCGGCATTGAATGGCGCCGGCATCAGTTTGAAGTCGACGCCCGAGGGCAACTCCTTGCGCAGCTTCTCGGCGTCAGGTGCAAACTCGGCGCAGTGGATGCAACCATACGAGAACACCTCGACCACCTCGACCTTGCCGGTGTTGCTGTAGCGCTGGTGCGGAGCCGGCAAGGTGACGTAATCGTTGCCTTCGGTGTACGGCGCCGAGTCGCTGGATTGCGCGGTGCAGGCGCTGGCCAGCAACAGACCGCTGAGCAGGGCGATGGCAGGCAGACGGGCAAATCGTTTGAACATCGGAGGGTTCTCTTTACATGAGGTGGCGCGATGCCGGGGCGGATGCCCCGGGCGGCTTACTTGCCTGCCTGTTCCTTGGCGATCAGCCATTGGGTCAGCTCGATCGCCTGCGCATAGCCGCCGGCCGTGCTCGCCCCGTATCGGTATTTGCCGTTGACGACCATCGAGGGCGTGCCGTCGACGCCATAGGCCTTGATCAGGTCGTCGGCGCGTTTCATCTTGGTGTTGACCGTGAACGAGTTCGCGACAGCCACAAACTCCTTCGGATCCACGCCGAAGTTCGCGGCGTAGAACTTGGCGATGTCCTCGATCGTCGGCCACGCCTCTTTCGGCTTCAGTCCCGCCCCCTTGAGGTTGTAGGTGGCCGTCTCGCCGGTCTTCCAGGTAGCGTCGAACATGGCGTCATAGCTCTTGTCGGCCAGGCCCAGCGCCTGCGCCGCGAAGAACGCACGCTGATAGACCGGCCAGTTCTCGTCGGGACGGAACGCAGCCGGCAGGTAGTTCATCACCGCGCCGGCCGGCAGGCTCTTCCTGATCTGGTCGGCCGTGGTGTGGAACGCGTTGCATGCCGGGCAGCCAAACGAAAACACCTCGGTGACTTCAATCTTGCCGGGATGACTGGTCGGTTGCGCGGGGTCGATCACGAAATAATTCTTGCCCGCGACCCATTTCCCATTGTCGACGAAGGGCGTCGCTGGCGCGGTCGGTGCTGCCGCGGCGGCGCTGCCGCTGGCGGCGGGAGCTTCGGTCGTGGCGGCTGGCACCGGACTGCTGGCCGCGGGTGCCGGTGCCGGTGCCGCGGCGATCGTGCTGCTGGCGACCGGCGCCGCCGGCGGCTGGGTGGAATTGCTGTCGTTGTCATGACTGCAGGCGGCAAGCGCGAGCAGGGCGGCACACAGGATCGGCAGACGCATGAACATGGCAACCTCGAATCGATGAAACATGGAACCGATGGCGCCGACCCGGGCCGGCGCGCGATTGATCAGGGCGTGGTCGCAGCCGGCTGGCTGTCAGAGCTGCTGTGCAGCCCCTCGATGTAGCTGGCCAGCGCAGCTATATCGTTGGCGTCCAGCTTCTTGGCAATCGTCGGCATGATTTGTGAGTGGGCATCGCTACCCCAGCTGTTGCCATCGTGCCAGGCCTTCAGCGTTGCCTCGATGTATTGCGCGTGCTGGCCGGCGAGTTGCGGATACATCGCGCCCGGGTTGCCGCGGCCATCGATGCTGTGGCAAGCCATGCAGGCGGGAACGTCGCGCGTGCGGTCGCCCTGGCGGAACAGCTCCTGGCCCAGCTCGACCAGGGCCTGGTCCGCCACGCCGGGCCGTGACTTCTGGCTGGCAAAATAGGCGCCGATGTCGTGCATTTCCTGGGTGGACAGTGGCGAGGCCATGCCCATCATGATCGGATTTTGCCGCTTGCCGGATTTGAAATCGGTCAGCTGGCGCACGATGTACTGTTCACTCTGGCCGGCCAGCTTGGGATATTGCGCATCGCTGGAATTGCCATCCAGCCCATGGCAAGCGCCACAGACTGCGGCGTTGGCCTGCCCGGCGCTGGCGTCGCCCGGCTTGATCGCGGCGACGGCAACACTGGCCGGCGCGGCCGCACTGCTGCTGTTGGCAGTGGCAGTGGCAGCGGGCGCGGCGTCCTGAGCCATCAAAGCCGTGGCGGACAGCGCCAATGCGAGAGCCACGGCGGACCCGAGCACGGCGGGCCGAAAACCAGCGGAGCGAAAACTCATACACTTGACTCCAGAGAAACTTGCAAATACTGCCGGCGAAGCCATCGAAGCCTGCGGCAGGCAGAAACCGCAGAATTATCCCGTGCCATCCTACCTTGGTCAAACTGCTCCCATGTCCAATCCCCTCCAGGGCGCGCAATTCGTGCTCGCCGCGCACCGCATCAGCCAGCTGCCCGCCGACGAAGGCGCCGAGGTGGCGTTCGCGGGTCGCTCCAATGCCGGCAAGTCCAGTGCGCTCAATACGCTGACCAATCACAAGGGTCTGGCCCGCACCTCGAAGACGCCGGGGCGTACCCAGCAGATGGTCGCTTTCAGCTTGCCACTACCAATCGCGGGCGACGACCGGCCACCCGTCGATGCGCGCCTGATCGACCTGCCTGGCTACGGCTATGCCAAGGTGCCGCTGGAGATGCGCGAGCACTGGAAGCAGGAAATCGACGCTTATCTGCACCGCCGCCGCAGCCTTCGCGGGCTGGTGCTGATCGTGGATATCCGCCATCCGCTGAAGGAATTCGACCGCCTGATGCTCCAATTTTGTGGCGACACCCAGCTGCCTTGCCATGTACTGCTGACCAAGGCCGACAAAATTTCGCGTGGCGCTGCCACCCAGGCGCTGGCTGCGCTGCGCAAGCAGTTCACCGTCGAGGGCCTGCACGCCACCGCGCAGATCTTCTCCTCTTCAGCGGGTACCGGCGTCGACGAGGCGCGCGCCGCGACGATGGCGCTGCTGCGGCAGCCGCGCGAGCGTTGAGCGCCCCGTCGTAGGAGCCCGCTCGCGGGCGATGCTCCTGTTCGTGAGTCCGGATTTGCGGTTCGCGCCTCGCAGCGACATCATTTCGCGCGCTACTTGCGAGTGTTTCGTGAAGTGGGGAGCAGGAGCGTTTCGTCCACCTGCGGTGGCCGAGTGACTTTTCTCTGCGTGGCCAGAGAAAAGTCACCACTGCGCCGCAGGAGCGGCGCGAACGGCGAAGCTGGGCCCGACGGCGTAGAGCAGGGTACCCAGAGTAAAGAGAGGCCACCCCACGTGGCGCTTGCCGGGCTGCGCCCGCCAAGTCCGTGAGGCCGTGGCCGGGCTTTTCGACAGCACTCCGGCACTGCTCCTGCGTCGCTCTGACGCCGGCATCGGGCAACTGCTCCTGCGTAGCCTCAACTCGGCATCCGTGCCTTTTTCGTGCCGTCGCCGGTGCTGGCGAAAAGGCGTCGGCATCGGGCAACTGCTCCTGCGTTGCCTCAACTCGGGTATCCATGCCCTTGCGCTGTCGGCTCCCCTGCGAGCCTGTCGTCCACGACTCGTCGCGCTGCCAGCGATCCCGCATCAACCACTTTCGTGTCTCCGAGTCATAAATCCGCTTCCGCGGCCGCATCTGCAACACCTCTGCTGCCGATGGCAGCTCTCAGTGTGTTGCATCCGACGGTTGCATCCGCCGTCGCTCAGCAACATTCAGTCAGGTGATCAGTTGGGTTGGGGCCGGTCGAGTGCTACGGCAAAGGTTGTCAACTGTGCTGGCAATAGTTGGTCAACAGGCTGGCAATCTGCACTTCATCGCGTCTCCGCGGCCACCAAGCAGCGGGACGTTGCACTTCACGGCGGCCAGGCGCAGTAGCGCATCGTGGCTCGCATGCGGCTGGTGACCAACCATCGGCAACAACAGACCAAGTCGGTGCTGGTCGCTGCGTCGGCAACGTACACGGTGGCGTAAGCCGCCAAGCAGCTTTGCACGGTAATCTCGTTCAGGGACCAGCGGCTACGCTGCAATCTATACTTGCCAAAAGGCGATGGCGTTCCCGGGGCGTGCTTCGGATGGTGTCAATCGGGGGTCAGCATTTTCATGGAAAGTGGCAAAACACCGCTCGGCGTTGCCGGCAGGCGCTCTTCCGGGCCGCAGGGTACCCGGCTTTTTTCCACTGCGGAGTTGCGTCAGTACTCGGATGCAGTCGCTTCGGCGGTGGATCGTCGTGCCAGCATTCACGAACCGGTGCTCGAGGGTCTCAGTGCTGGACTTCAAATGCAACGTTTCATCTTGTGTGCAGGCCGGCAAGCCATCGGCCGGGGCGGCGACAATGACATTGTCATCGACGACCCGAGTGTCTCGACCGCCCACGCGTGGATTATCAACCAGCATGGTCGGTACCTCATCATGAACACGCTTTCCACCAATGGTACGTTCGTGAATGACAAGCGCATCCATGAAGCGAGTCTGAAACATGGCGATCACATCCGGTTGGGGCAGGCCGAACTGGTGTTTCTGACGCGCGAGAGCGGCGCGACCAATCCCCGACGCCGGGGCTGGGTGGTTGCGGCGTTGGCGGTGCTCCTCGGGCTGAGTGCTTTAGCCTGGTGGCTGGTCTGATTTGCGTGCCGTGATTGAGCGCGATATCCCGCAGAAGGTTGGCCGCTATCGTATCGACGGAATACTCGGCGAGGGTGCCATGGCCGTCGTCTACGCCGGCTTCGACCCGGATATCGAGCGCAAGGTTGCGATCAAGTGCCTGCATCGGGAGATCGCCGCCGATCCTGCCTTCCGCCGCCGCTTTCTGGTTGAGGCGCGTGCCGCTGGCCAGCTCACGCATCCGCACATTGTCACCATCTTCGATGCTGGCGAGACAGACGACGGTCGTGCTTACATCGCGATGGAACGTCTCTCGGGCGAGACTCTGGCCAGTCGGGTCGCACGCGAGGGGTTTCCCCCGCTACCGGTAATCATGAATCTGGTCGGGCAGGTTGCCGCCGCGCTCGACTACGCGCACGCCCAAGGTGTCGTCCACCACGACATCAAGCCCGAAAACATCATGCTGACCGACGGCTGGCAGCACGCCAAGGTCAATGACTTCGGCATTGCCGAGCGCTGCGGGACACGGGGTACTGCAGCTGGCCCACGCACCGAGATTGGTGGCACGCCGGCCTATATGGCACCCGAGCATCTGCGTGGCCAGGCCACCGACGCCCGCAGCGATCTGTTTTCGCTGGGAGTGGTGTTGTACTGGCTGCTCACCGGCAAGCTGCCGTGGCCGGAAACCGACAATGTGGAACAACTGATTCGCGAACGCGAGCGCATGCCCACGCCGTCAATACAGCCACGTGACCCGGCCACCCCTTCGATTTTGCTCGGCGTGGCGCGCACCTTGTTGGCGCCTGTGGCCAGCGCGCGCTATCAGCGTGGCGCTGAGGTTGTCGACGATCTGCAACTGGCGCGTCGTGAGTATGAGCGCCAGCACGAAAGGCCGCTGGCCGGCCATATTATTTCGCTGCGGTTGCGCTGGGTGGGTATTCTGGGTGCTGTTTTGAGCCTGACCCTGCTGCTCGGGCTGGCTACCATCTACGCCAAGCAGAACGTCGCCGTCACCGGCCTGGCGCTGGATTTCGGCAGCTCGCTGGGGCGCATGATCGCTGGTGAGTCGGCCGAGAACCTGCTGTTGGGCGATCGTGCCGCAACCCGCGCGCTGGTCGAGAGCATCGCGCGCAACCAGCAGATCGACTACCTCGCGGTTGCCGATCGGTACGATGAGGTCATCGCCAGCACCCGGCTCGAGCAAGTCGGCCACAGGCTTCCCGCGCTGACCGGACAGCATTTGGCGCGCACCGGTGATATCGACAGCTATCGCAGCCAGATTGCGCACGGCGCGCGCGGGAACGAGATGCTGCTGTTCGCCGTGCCCGTGCGTTACCAGACGGCGACGGTGGGTGCGCTGCGCCTGGGGATCAGCACCGCGCCACTCCGCGCCGCGCAGAAAGCGACGTTGTGGGTCATCATCGCCGTGCTGGTTGCCACACTTGCTGCGGTGGTAGGTGCGGCGTACTGGCTGTCACGGCGACTGCTGGCGCTACTGGATCTGCTCAGCGCCGCACTGCTGCGCGTGGCGCACGGTGATTTTCACTACCGCATCCGGTTGGTACGTCGCGATGAGCTGGGCCGCCTTTTCGCTACTTTCAATTTGATGACTGGCGCCCTGCAAGCGCGCGAGCGCCACCTGGGAAAACTCGGCAGCTCGGATGCGACCGAAGATGTCAGCCGTCCCACGCAGATCATCCCCGTAATCGCTCGCGACGATGGCGCCACCGAAAAGCCCGACTGACCTGCTCGGTCGAGTGTCGATGTCAATATTGCTTGAGACGCTGCTTGAGTTCGAGTGCCCGTGCCCGGTAGACCACGGCCGGCTCGTAGCCCGGATCGATGGCCAGCACGTGATCCCACAAACCGATGGCGGGATCCAGCTGCTGGTTGCGATACAACACGATGGCACGCTGGTGATAGGTAGCCACCAGTTGTTGGCGCAGGGACGCTGCTTCCGGTCCGCCTGGCTGCAGACGTGGATTGATGAGCAGCGCTTCGTCGAGCCGGGCCAACGCCTGCTGCTTGTGTCCCTGGCCGAGCAAGGCCACGCTTTCCTTCTGCAGTCGTTTTGCCTTCGCTGCCGGACCTTCAGCGCCTGCCACCGGCGAGGAATCGGCCGCCGGTTCACCCGTGGCCTTGAGCTCCGCGCCCTGGGTATCGTTGGCGCCCCGCGCAGATGCCTTCGGCGTGGTGGAAACGTTGGCTGCCGACAGCGGGAGGCGCACGGTCTCGCCCCTGCGCAATCGCGAGGGGTTGGCCGAGTCGTTGTAACGAGCGAGGATCAGGAACAGGTTCGGATCGCCGAGAAAGCGGGCGGCCAGGCTGCTGTAGGAATCGTCCGTCTGCACCACGTAATTTCGCGACGAGTGACCGAGCATTTGTTCCGGATCAATCGTGAGCTGGCGCAGCATGAATTGCGCCGATCGGTCGCCCGGATGCTGGTTCAGGTAGCGGTGCAGCGCTTGTGCACCTTCTGTGTAGCGGCCGTGCTGAAGCTGGTCGTTGATGATCGTCGCCAGCGAAGAAGTACTGGAATCTCCAGCTTCTGCAACCGCCACAGCAGGTACGGACTGCGTGGTTCGGTGCGGCCCCAGCTGCTCGCCGACTCGCGATTTGAGCTTGTTCACCTGCGCACAACCCGCCACACCAAACAGCGTCAAAAGCGACAAGAGCAGCACCCGCATCTGCCAGTGCTGCCGGCCGCTCCCTGATTGCCGCGGCGCTATGTGTTTTACCTGCTGCCCGCACGGACTGACCATCAGGCCACCTCGTCGTTGCGCAGGCTCGCGGCGGGCCCGAACTTTCTCCGTCGTAGCGCGCCGGCGCAGCGCGATAACCATTCTTTCCAGCCTACCCGGACCAGGATCAACGCAACGTTGTCGCCCGTGTCCCCACCACGCTCCAACGCCAGCGTCAGTGCTTTACGCAAGGCGTTGGGTTGGTCGTGATGACATGCCAGCCGGCCCAATTCTTCTGTCGACAGGTGTTCCCAGACGCCGTCGCTGCACAGCGCGAACGCCTGTCCTGGGCGCAGTGTTGCAAAGCCATGGTCGACCTGCGGCGGTTGCGCGCCGCCCAATCCGCGCAGCAGCATGTGCTGGTCGGGTGCACTGGCCAGTCGATCAGCGGCCAGTTCACCGCGGCGAACCCTAAGCTGAGCCACGCTGTGATCTTCGGTGCGGTCCAGGCAACGTCGCCCCTGAAATCGATACAGCCGGCTGTCGCCAACGTGCGCCCAGTACACGCTATTGCTCTTCATCAGCAGAGCCACCACCGTCGAATGCGGTTCGCCGTTGGTCAGGCCCACGCCGCGCCGGCGCAACTCGTGGTGTGCGTCCTGGCACAGCGTTTCGAGAAACAGCGCGCCGGGTTTATCACGCCATGCACCACGTTCCCAAAGCTGTCGGGTCACTTGGATAACGCCGGCAGCGGCCAGTTCACCCGCACCATCGCCACCCATGCCGTCGGCCACCACCAGCAGGCGTACGTCTGCCGCAGGATCATGCAGGCAGATCAGCTCATCCTGCTGCGTCGGCCGTCCGCCCCGTGCGCGTCCGGCCGCAACCAACGACGAGGTATGCGTCTCGATTTGCTTTTCCATTATCCGGTGGCCCCAGGCAACCGCACCGCTGCACTCGGCAGACATGTTGCATCTGCCGCGCAGTATAGCTTCATCAATATACTTTCCTCTCGAAGACGTCGGGACGCACCCGGCAGATGGTCGCCTTCAGCCTGCCCCTGCCCATCGCAAGCGCCGACCAGCCACCCGTCGATGCGCGCCTGATCGACCTGCCCGGCCATGGCTATGCCAAGGTGCCGCTGGAGATGCGCGAGCACTGGAAGCGGGCAATTGACGCCATTCTGCATCGACGTCAAAGCCTGCGCGGGCTGGTGCTGATCGTGGATATCCGCCATCCACTGACCTAATTCGGCCGCCTGATGCCGCAGTTTTGTGGCGATACCCAGCTGCCTTGCCATGTGCTGCTGACCAAGGCCGAAAAGATTTCGCCCGGCGCTGCCACCCAGGCGCTGGCTGCGCCGCGCAAGCAGTTCACCGTCGAGGGCCGGCACGCCGCCGCGCAGATCTTCTCCGCCTCCGCTGGTACCGGCGGCGACGAGGCTCGCGCCGCGACGATGACGCTGCTGCGGCAGTCGCTCCAGCGCTGAGCGCCCCGTCGTAGGAGCCCGCTCGCGGGCGATGCTCCTACGGGTGTTGCGCCGGGCGGGTGGATCAGGGCGTCAGCGAGGCCATGAACACCGCGCACAGGGCCTCCATCCCGGCGCGGTCCTCCTCGTCGAAGCGGTCGGTGATGGGGCTGTCGACGTCCCAAACGCCAAGCAGCGAACCATCGGCTTTGACCAGCGGCACCACGATTTCCGACTGCGACGTCGAGTCACAAAAGATGTGGTTGGGATGCGCGCTGACGTCGCGCACCAGCTGCGTCTGGCGACTCTGCGCGGCGCTGCCGCAGACGCCGCGACCCAGCGCGATGCGGATGCAGGCCGGCTTGCCCTGGAACGGGCCCACCACCAGCTCGGTACCGTCGAACAGATAGAAGCCGGCCCAGTTCACGTCGGGCAGGCTGTGATAGACCAGCGCGCCGAAATTGGCCGCGTTCGCGATCAGGCTGCGTTCGCCGGCGAGTACGCCGCGTACCTGCTGGGTGAGTTCGGCGTACAGGGTCGGCTTGTGGCTGGTGGCAATCGCGGCAACATGAAACATGGCGGCATCCGCAGTTTGAAGCCCGTATTATTGCGCAAGGCAAGGGGAACGGGCGGGCGATGAACGTAGACCAGCGAACCAGCACCACCGAAGCCGCACGGCTGGACAGCTTTGTCGATGGTGCCTTCGCGTTCGCGATTACCTTGCTGGTGATCAGTGGCAGCTCGGTACCGCGCGATATTCCGGCGTTGCTGCATGCGCTCGGCGGCGTGCCTGCCTTTGCGTGTTGTTTCCTGCAATTGGCACTGTTCTGGCACGGTCATGTGCGCTGGCGCGACCATGTGCGGCTGGGAGATCGCGCCAGCCTGTTGTTGTCGCTGCTGTTGGTGTTTTTTGCACTGATCTTCGTCTATCCGCTGCACATGGTGTTTGCGAGCTTTTTCTGGGGTATCAGCGGTGGCGTGTTGTCGATGGATTTCGCGATCCGGACTGACAGCCTCGTTGATTTCAAGGCGCTGTTCGTGGTCTACGGACTGGCCTATGCCTGCATGGCCGGCACCCTGGCGGCACTGTTTGGCCACGCGGCACGCCGTGTTACCAGCTTGCCGCGGGCGCAGCAGATCGAGGTCAGCGTCCACATGCTGCGGTGGGTATATGCCGCCGGGGTCGGACTGTTGTCGATGCTGCTGGCGCTGCTGATTCCGCGCGAAGGCAACCCGGCGTGGGTGATGTTGCCGGGCTTTTGTTACGCGCTGCTCGGTACGATGGGACCCGTGCTGAGCGCCTGGCGCCGTCGGCTCGGCCGGGTGTTGCCGCGCTGAACATGCCGGGCTGCCTCGGCCATGCGCTCACGGCGCGACGTCATGCCGTCGCGGTCGTCCCCAGCACGCCGCCGCGGTAAACGGCGGCGTGCAAACGATTCACTGCGCAGACGTGCCGGCGCCCTTCGGCCGCATGGCCGGCGGCGCCTTGTCCTGGCCCGGCGGCTGCGTCGGCAGTACCACCGGGTGCTCCTTGATCGTCTGTTGCAGCACTTCGATCGCCTTGTCGAGCTGCGGATCCTTGCCGGCCAGAGCGTCGGAGACGTTCTCTTTCACCTCGATGTCCGGGTCGACACCGTGGCCTTCAACCACGTACTTGCCGTCCAGGCCCACGATCCCCGCGTAGGTTGGCACGAACACCGTGCCGCCGTCGATCAGCGGGCCCAGGCCGTGGATGCCGATTACGCCGCCCCAGGTGCGGGTGCCGATCAGCGGCCCCAGCTTCGCCTGCTTGAACATGTACGAGAAGATGTCACCGTCCGAGGCCGAGGTGCCGTTCGACAGCGCCGCGAGGTGGCCGACATAGGTCGCCACCGGGTAGGTGCCGGTAATGCTGCTGTTGCGCAGGTAGTTGTACGCCAGCACTTTGCGCGACAGCCGCTCGATCATGGTCTGCGACATGAAGCCGCCGCCGTTGTCGCGCACGTCGATGATCAGTCCCGGCTTGCGCAGTTGCGGGTAGTACCACTTGATGAACTCGCGCGCGCCATCGACGCCCATGTCCGGGATGTGCAGGTAGCCGATCCTGCCGTCGGTGGCTTTGGCGACGTAGGCGCGGTTCGCCTGCACCCAGCCGTAGTAGTGCAGTGACATCTCGCTTGAAATCGGCTTGACCAGCACGGTGCGCGCGCCGTCGGTCGATGGCTTCGAGTTGACCGTGAGCTGGATCATCTGGCCCGGTGCGATGCGCAGGAGACGATACGGGTTTTCGTCGGCGGTCAGCGGCGTGCCGTTGATCGCGAGAATGTAATCGCCGGACTTGACGTCGACCCCGAACTGGGTGAGCGGCGAGCGATAGCGCGACTCGTCGTTTTCGCCGGGGAAGACATTGGCGATCTGGTAACGGCCACTCGCCGCGTCGAGCTTGAAATCGGCACCGAGCAGGCCGACATGCGGCTTGTCCGGCAGATCGAGATCACCACCGGCGACATAGGTGTGCGAGTTGGACAGCTCGGCGATCATCTGGCCCAGCACGTAGTTGAGGTCGGTGCGATCGCCGACGTACTTCAGCAGCGGCTCGTACTTGGCGCGGATCGCGTCCCAGTCGTAACCGTTCATGTTGGTGACGTAGAAATAGTCGCGATAGCGGCGCCACACGTCGTTGAAGATCTCGGCGTATTCGGCCTTGGGATCGACCCGCATGAACAGGCCGTCGAGCTTGACCTCCTTCGGTTTGGGCTTGTCGGCGCTCAGGTCGATCGCCTTGTAGTCCTTGCCGTCGTGTACCAGCAAGGTGTTGCCATCGCCCGACAGCGCCAATGGGCCGGCACCGTCGCCGCCTTCGCCGCCCTCGTCGCCACCCGGTTTCCCGTAGGTGTAGATCGTGCTCGATTTGCGTTGCTCGAATGACCACGCCTCGATCTTGGTCGGGATGGCGCTGTCGCGACCCAGGTACGGCGCACCGGTGGTGGCGTACAGGATCGCCTTCGAGTTCACCGCCACCCAGCGGATGTTGTCCGACTCGATCGGCGCGTGCACCAGGCGCTGGTCGATACCGTCGAAATCAATGCGGTCGTTGATCTGTGCGGCCGGCGTGGGCCTTGCCTTGTCGTTGTCCTTGTCGCCGTGCGGTGGCGCGTCGCTTTTTCCGGTGGCGCTGTCGTTGCGTGGTGCGAACGGGTTGTCCACATCCTTGCGCAAGGCATAAGCGAGGATTTCGGTGCTGCGGTTGCTGGCGTAGTCCAGTTCGACGCTGGACATCAGCGGCGTCCACTCGCGATCGCCGAGGAAGTACAGATACTTGCCATCGGGCGAGAAGACGGGGCTGTGGGCATTGAAGAATTCGCGCCCGAGCTCGGTCGCCTTGCCGGCGGCCAGGTCATAGACGTACAGCCGCGGCTGCACGGTGTCCTTGTCGGTCAGCGGGTAGGCGAGGTAGTGGCCGCCGGGCGACCACGTGTAATCACCCGGCATGTTGCCTGGATCCTGCGCCACGACCTTGTCGGCGGCGCCTGCCGTAGCGCCCACCACGTGGATGCGGTTGGCGCTGTCCACATAGGCGATGTTCTTGCCATCCGGCGACCACGTCGTGCCGTACAGGCGGCCCATGACGCCCTTGGTGAGCATCGTCGGGTTGGAGCCGTCGGCATCGCGCACCCAGACTTCTTCTTCGCCGCTTTGGTCGGAAATATAAGCGACGCGCTTGCCATCGGACGACCAGCTCACTTCGCGCTCGTGTACGCCGGGAGTGTGGGTCAGGTTCACGCTGATGCCGTGTTCCAGCGGCACGCTGAAGACGTCGCCGCGCGCGGTGAACGCGGCGCGCTTGCCGTTGCTGCTGAGCGCGAAATCCTCGATGAATTTCTGCACGCTGCGCTCGGATGCGCGGGCGGCAACCAGATCGCTCGGTACGTGGATGTCGAGCGCACGGTCGGTGTTGCTGCGGGTGTCGTAGATGTGCAGCGCGCCGGTGACTTCGTACACGATCTGCCCGGCCTGGTCGCCGCTGGCCCAGCGCGCATCGTCGGTGGCATAGTTTGTCAGTTGCGTGGTCTTGCCGTCGCTGGTGTCGTAGCGATAGAGGTTCAGATGCGGGCCGCGATCGGACAGGAAGTAGATGTCCTTGCCGATCCACACCGGGTCCCGATCGGTGTTCGGGTCGTTGGTGATGTTCTTCGCGGTTTTCGCCGCGAAGTCATAGATGAACAGGTCTTGCGCCCAGCCACCCTGGTAGCGATCCCAGTCGCGGAAATCGCGGAACTTGGGTGAGTACACCATCTGCTGGCCGTCCGGCGAGAAGCGCGCGGTGCCCGATTGCGGCATCGGCATCACGGTCGGCAGGCCGCCGGTCACGGCAACGGTGAACACGCGCGGGTCGGAAATGTTGCGCGAATCGCGCCACGAGCGGAACAGCACCGACTTGCCATCCGGAGTCCAGCCATACACCTGGTTGTCGAAGCCCCAGCGCTGCGGCAGCGGGCCCATCGCTGGATACCAGGTCAGCTGGGTCGGCACGCCGCCGTCGGCGGAAACCACGTAGACCTGGCTGTCGCCGCCGTACTGCCCGGTGAACGCGATCTGTGTGCAGTCGGGCGAGAAGCGCGCCGACATCTCCAGGCCTGGCGCGGCAGTCAGGCGGGTGGCGGTGCCGCCCTGACTCGAGGCGAGCCACAGGTCGCCGGCATAGGTGAACGCCACGCGGTCGCCGCAGACATCCGGGAAACGCAGCAGCCGGGTGCCGCTGCCGGCTGCGATGCTGGCGCTGCTTGCCGGAGCCGGTGCCGGCGGCACGACGGCGGTCGCGCTGGAGCGTGCGGCAGCTGGTGTGGCGGCTGGCGTCGATGCCGGTGGCGTGGACGGCGAGGAGCAGGCGCTCAGGCCGACCGCGGCAGCAAACAGGGCGCAACCTGCGAACGTGAATCCCTGAGCGTGGATCATGCGTGACATGGAAGTCCCCGTCTTGGAAGATCAACGACGTCTCATACGCTTTTTCCGCGGCGAGTGCCAGCCTCCGGGGTCGCATCGGCCGCTTCACACCCGGCGTGCTTGAATGGGCGTGATGGAACCTACTCTGGAGGCTGCATGGCCCGCAACCGTTACTATCTTTCGATCGCCGATCTCGCCCACGCGCGCGGCAGCGACCCGCGCTTTGCTTTCGATGGCGCCGGCCCGAACGATCTTGCCACCGCCTTGCAGCAGGCGATGCGCGGCGATGGCTTGTTCCAGCGCTGGCGCGCAGCGCAGCCGGATCCCGATGCGGTCGATACCAGTCTCGCGAGCGTTGACCCCGGCGCCGAGGTGACGGCCGGGGTGGCCGATCTGCGCATCGATGTGGAACTGGCCACCAGCTTGCCGATGAACGTGGTGCGCCATCGCTTGAACTTGCTGATCGGCTCATCCTGGAAGTTGCGTGACGTTCGTGCCGCTTGATCCATCCTGACCGCACGATTTTGCGTGCGCACCACCGTGCGCGCGTTTGGAAAGTGACCGCGGTATCGCTACAGTCGGCGATTGCCAACCACTCTAGTCCGGCCACGGACACTCACCCTGGGGAACCCGATGCTTCGTCTCCACCTGCTAGTTATTGCCACTGCGATTGCGCTGGCCGCCTGCTCGCAACAACCCAATGACACCCATTCGTCCCCTGCGACCACCGCCTCGGTGGCGGCCGCCAGCACCGCCGCACCGACCGCCACCATGACCAGCAATCCGTTCTTCCAGGCCAGCACCTTGCCGTTTCAGGCGCCGCCATTCGACAAAATCACCGATGCCGACTATCAGCCGGCAATCGAGGAGGGCATGCAGCGCCAGCTGGCTGAGATCAGCAAGATTGCCGACAACCCGGAACCGCCCACCTTCGAGAACACCTATGTGGCGATGGAGAAATCCGGCGTCATGCTCAACCGGGTGATGGCAGTGTTCAACGGTGTCACCGCGGCGAATACCAATCCCACGCTGCAAAAAGTGCAAAAAGAGGAAGCGCCCAGGCTGGCCGCCCACGGGGATGCGATTTTCCTCAATGACAAGCTGTTCAAGCGCGTCGAGGCGGTCTACAACCAGCGCGACACGCTCAAGCTCGATCCCGAATCGGCGCGTCTGGTCGAGGTGGTCTACCGCAAATTTGTCCATGCCGGCGCCAAGTTGTCCGACGCGGACAAGACCAAGCTCAAGACGATGAACCAGGAGGAGTCCACCCTCAGCACCGCGTTCACCAACAAGCTGCTGGCGGCGACCAAGGATGCCGCGCCCGTGTTCACCGACAAGGGCAAGCTGGCCGGACTGTCCGATGCCGAGCAGGCGGCCGCATTGCAGGCCGGCACCAACCGCAAGGAAGACGGCAAGTATGTGTTGCCCTTGCAGAACACCACCCAGCAACCCGAATTGCAGGATCTGAACGACCGAGCTACCCGCAAGCAGTTGTTCGAGGCGTCGTGGAACCGCGCCGAGAAGGATGACGCCAACGACACCCGCAAGACGATCGAGCGACTGGCGCAGCTGCGCGCCCAGCAAGCGGCACTGCTCGGTTACCCCAATTACGCCGCGTGGAAGCTCGACGACCAGATGGCCAAGACACCGGCCACGGCGATGGACTTCATGGACAAGCTGGCGCCGGCCGCGGTGGCACGCGCCAAGCGCGAGGCCGCCGACATCCAGGCGCGGATCGACCGGGACCAGAAGGAGCTCAAGCAGCCCAGCTTCAAGCTGCAGCCGTGGGACTGGAACTACTACGCCGAGCGGGTGCGCAAGACAAAGTACGACCTCGATGAGAGCCAGATCAAACCCTACTTCGAACTGGACAACGTGCTGCAGAACGGCGTGTTTTACGCTGCCAATCAGCTCTACGGACTGACCTTCAAGGAACGCAAGGACATTCCGGTGTACCAGCCGGACGTGCGCGTGTACGAAGTGTTCGACCAGGATGGCAAGTCGCTGGCGCTGTTCTACACCGATTATTTCAAGCGCGACAACAAGGGCGGCGGCGCCTGGATGGACAACTTTGTCAGCCAGTCCAAGTTGCTCGGCACCCAGCCGGTAATCTACAACGTGTGCAACTTCACCAAGCCGGTCGCCGGTCAGCCGGCGCTGCTGTCGTTTGACGACGTGATCACCATGTTCCACGAATTCGGCCATGCGCTGCATGGCATGTTCGCCGATGAGCAATACGCGACTTTGTCCGGCACCAATACCGCGCGCGACTTTGTCGAGTTCCCGTCGCAGTTCAACGAGCACTGGGCCAGCAACCCCAAGGTTTTCGCGAACTACGCGAAGAACTACAAGACCGGCGAGCCGATGCCGCAGGCGCTGGTCGACAAGATGCGAAAGGCCGGCAAGTTCAACAAGGGCTATGACATGACCGAGCTGGTTGCCGCGGCGATGCTCGACATGAACTGGCACATGCTCGGTGCCGATGCACCGTTGCAGGACGCGGACACCTTCGAGGCGGCTTCGCTGAAAAAGGACGGGGTGGACCTGGCCTATGTGCCGCCGCGCTACCGCTCCAGCTATTTCCAGCACATCTGGGGCAATGGTTATGCCGCCGGTTACTACGCCTACCTGTGGACCGAGATGCTGGCCGATGACGCCTTCGTCGACTTCCAGCAGCACGGCGGCCTGACCCGCGAGAACGGCGACCGGTTCCGCAAGATGGTGCTGTCTCGGGGCAACACCGAAGAGCTGGCCAAGATGTACAAAGACTGGCGCGGCCAGGATCCCAGCATCGAACCGATGCTGGAGAACCGCGGCCTGAAGGAAGCGTCGAAAAAGTAACCGTCGCGATACGCGACTGCAGGAAATCAGGCCCGCTTCGTGCGGGCCTGATGGTTTCGCCTGACCAGCGTCGTGCCTCGGCTGTCAGAGCCCCTCTCCCGCCGGCGACCTTGGGAGTCCCCTTGCGGGTGGGAGGGGTCGGGGAGAGGGTTCGGGCGAAGCGAACTGTGGCGGTACTTGCCATGGCGATTCCGCGCTTCGCCCGTACCCTCATCCGGCGCTTCGCGCCACCTTCTCCCGGAGGGAGAAGGGATATGCCGGCGGAGGCTCGACGCAAATCGGTGTCCATACCGCGCCACCGATGCGTTCGGTGTGGTAGTTGCTGGCGTGGAATAATCGAACCCGAGCCGACAGCAGCGAGGTCAAGCGTGGACAGCCATCATATGTTGCAGACGGCGGTGGTGTTCCTGCTGGCCACGGTCATCATGGTGCCGCTGACCAAGCGCTTCCGCCTCGGCGCCGTGCTCGGGTACCTGCTGGCCGGCATGGTGATCGGGCCGCAGTTGCTGGGCATGGTCAGCGATACCGAAGGGGTCGCCACGATCTCCGAGTTCGGCGTGGTGCTGATGCTGTTCGTGATCGGCCTGGAGCTTTCGCCGCAACGGCTGTGGGTGATGCGCCGCTCCGTCTTCGGCACCGGCCTGTTGCAGGTGTTGGCGACTTCTGTGGCGATTGCCGCGGTGGCGTATTACCTGGCCGGGCTCAGCGGCCAGGCTGCCGCCATCGTCGGCGGCAGCCTGGCGCTGTCATCCACCGCGTTCGGCTTGCAGATCCTGACCGAGCGCAAGGAGGCCGGCTCGGCCTATGGGCGCCAGGTATTCTCGATCCTGCTGTTCCAGGACCTGGCTGCGATTCCCTTGATTGCTGCGGTCCCGCTGCTGGCCGCGTCGACGGCGACCCATTTTGACCTGTTCGGGATTCTGCGCACGGTCGGGATGATCGTGGCGGTGGTGGTCGGCGGACGCTACCTGTTGCGGCCAGTGTTCCGCTTCGTGGCGAAAGCCGACTCGGTCGAGGTGTTCACCGCCACCGCACTGCTGGTGGTGATGGGCGTGGCGCTCCTGATGGAACTGGCCGGCGTCTCCGCCACGCTCGGCGCCTTCCTCGCCGGCATGCTGCTGGCCGATTCGGAATACCGGCATGAGCTGGAATCGAACATCGAGCCGTTCAAGGGGCTGTTGCTGGGGCTGTTTTTCATCAGCGTCGGCATGTCGATGGATCTGTCGCTGCTGTGGCATCGGCCGGGCCTGGTCCTCGCCCTGGTAGCGGCGCTGCTGCTGTTGAAAGGCGTGCTGCTGTGGCCCTTGGGCCGGTTGCTCGGACGGCTCAATCGCTCCGATACCCTGCGCCTGGTGGTGCTGTTGGCCTGCGGCGGCGAATTCGCGTTCGTGGTGTTGCGGTTGGCCGCCGAGCAGCAACTGATCAACATCGGCCAGCGCGATGCACTGGTGCTGGCGATCACCCTGAGCATGGGCTTGACCCCGCTGCTGGTGGTGCTGGCGGCGAAAGCATTGAATGTGCACCCGCGCAAGCCGACGCGCGAGTTCGACACCATCGACACCAGCCCGCCGCGGGTGATCATCGCCGGCTTTGGCCGGGTCGGCCAGATCATCGCGCGCGTACTGCGCGCGCAAGGCATTTCGTTCGTGGCGCTGGAACATTCCGCCGACCAGGTCGATTTTTCGCGGCGCTTTGGTTCGATCAACCTGTTCTTCGGCGACCCGGCGCGCCCGGAACTGCTGCGGGCGGCCCAGGCCAGCACGGCCGAGGTGTTCGTGCTGGCCACCGATGATCCGGAAGTGAACCTGCGCACCGCCCGGTTGGTCAAGCGACAGTACCCGCATTTGAAGATCGTGGCCCGCGCACGCAACCGGCAGCATGTATTCCGCCTGCTGGACCTGGGCGTGGACGATCCGGTGCGCGAGACGTTCCATTCCAGCCTGAAGATGACCCGCAAGACGCTGGAAGCGCTGGGCCTGTCGCACGCGTTTGCGGTGGATCGGGTTGAACGCTTCCGCCGTTACGACGAGGATCTGCTGCGCAAGCAGGCGCTGGTCTACGACGACGAAACCAAGCTGATCCAGAGCAACCGCGATGCGCTGGTCGACTTGCAGCAACTGTTCGAGGCCGATGCGGCGCCGGGCGCCGAGCGCGAACGTGAACGCAAGAAAGGTCTGGCTGAGCCGGCAAGTCCCGAGTGATTCGCTGAATCGCCTCAGTCGGCGGGCTGGGCCGGCTGGCGCAGGGTCTGCCGCACGCTGGGGATCACCTGACCGCGCGCGCCCAGTTCATGGGCAATGTCCACGAAGCCCAGATGTCGCGCCACGTCCGCCGCGCTGCGCCCGAACGCGTCGGTGGCCTGGCGATCAGCGCCGCGCGAGAGCAGCACGCGCGCCGGCGCCAGCAGCGCATGCATCGCGCAGGCGTGCAGGGCGGTGACTCCGCGTTGATCGGCATGCCCGACCTGGGCGCCGGCATCCAGCAACAGCGGGACCAGCGCGCCGAGGTGGGTGGCGTCGCCATCGCTGCCGGGCGGAAGTTGTGCACCCAGCAACAGCAGCAGCGGCGTCTTGCCTTCGCGATCGGCGTGGTTGATGTCGGCGCCGCGCTTGAGCAGGCCGTCGAACTGGCGGCGCGCCCGCAGGCTGTCGTTGTGTTCGAAGCCGAATTGGGCGGCGGCGTGCAGCGCGTTGCGACCCGAGGCGTCCACCGCTTTGACGTCGGCGCCGGCTTCCAGCAGTTGTTCGGCGATGTCCGGGTAGCCGAGCGCGGCCGCCACCATCAAGGCGGTGGCGTCATTCGGCAAGCGCTGGTCGACCGCGACGTCGCGTTGCAGCAACAGCGCCACCAGCGCCTCGCGCCGCGCCGTCACCGCCGCGACCAGGGCGGTCACCCCGCTGTGCGCCGGCAGGCTGGCGTCGGCACCGGCATCGAGCAGGCAGGCGGCGACGTCGTGATGGCCGGCGCCGCACGCCCGCAGCAAGGCAGTGGCGCCCTGCCCGTCGCGCGTGTCGACGGCGAATCCGAGTTCAAGCAGGCGTTGCACTGCACCTACGGCGCCCGCTGCGGCCGCCGCAGGCAGATCGTCACCACGCAGCGGCCGATGCGGCAGCGGCCAGTCGTGCCAGTCCAGCCAGTGCTCCAATGCGGGGTGTTCCAGCGCCAGTCCGAGTGGAGTCTCGCCATGGGTGTCGGCGGCCTCCGGGTCGGCGCCGTGGGCGATCAGGCTGCGGACCAGCGGCAATGCGGCGGCACCGTGCTCGAGCGCGGCGAACAGCGGCGTGCGCTGGTCGCCGTCGCGGGCGTCGGGATCGCAACCGCAGGCCAGCAGGGCGCGCAGCAGTTCGTCGTGACCGTGACTGGCAGCCAGATGCAGTGGGGTGTGCTCGCGTAGATCCGGACCGAACGGATCGGCGCCGCGCTGGAGCAGATCCAGTGGCAAACGCGCGCCCGGTGCCGCGTCGCCGAGTTGGGCCAGGGCCAGCGCCAGCAGGCCGGCGCCGGCCGGACTGGCGCCCGCATGCAGCAGTTCGGCTACGGCCTCGGTGGCGTCCGGCAGATGTTGCAACAAGGCGTCGAACAGGCGCCGGCCCAGGGGTGGCGGCGGCGCCGCCGCGTCGGTTTCGGCGTCATCGACGCGGGGCGCCTCCAGCCGGGCTTCGGCATCCAGGCCGTGGTCGAGCAGCCAGCGGCGGGCGGCACCGAGGCCGGGCATGGCCAGATCCAGGTAGAGCTGGGCCAGTTGCGCCTGTGGCCATGTCTGCACGCGTTCGGTGAAGGCCGACACGGTCGCCCAATGGCCGAAGCGCAGCGCGTCGAGCAGATGCGGCGGCGTGTCGGCACCCTCACCCAGCAGGTCGTGGCTGAGATTGGCGGGCAGCGCAGTATCCGGGTCCAGCAGGGCGACCAGGTCCCAGCGACCGGCTGCAGTGGCATGGTCGAGCGCGCTGCGACCGTCGCTGCCGGCCGCCTTGGCGTCGGCACCCAGGGCGAGCAGGGCGCTGATGGTGGCGCCGTGGGCACGCGGCGATTGGCAGGCCAGCAGCAGCGCATCGCGACCGTGCTGGTCGCGGGCAAGCGCATTGGCTTTCGCCTCGGCCAGGCGCTGCACGATGCCGCTGGCGCCGGCGCGCGCCGCTTCCATCAGCGCCGTGCTGCCGTGCTCGTCGGCCAGCTTGACGTCGGCACCCGCGTCACACAGCACGCGGGCGATCTGTTCGTGACCTTCGGCTGCCGCACCGAGCAGGGCGTGCCGCTTGCGGGCGTCGAGCGCGTTGACAGGGGCGCGATGCTTGAGCAGCAGAGTGACACCGACAGGGTCGTCGTCGGCGATCGTGGCGGCCGCGACCAGCGCCGGCTCACCCTCGGCCGGGGCGGGTTTGGCGCCGTGTTCGAGCAGATACTTTGCCAGCGGCCAGTTGGCGGCGCGGCAGGCCGTGGCCAGCGGGCTCAAGCCGGCCTGGTTCAGCGTGTCGATCGGTGCGGCGGCATCCAGCAGCATCGCGGCTACGCCGGCGTCGGCGCTGAGCACGGCGCCGTGCAGCGGGGTGTTTCCGTCGGCATCGGCAACCAGCGGACTGGCGCCATTGGCGAGCAGGGTGAGCACCGCCTCGGCGCGCCCGTGCCGACTGTCGCGGGTGGCGGCAAGCAGGGGCGTGATGCCGCCGCTGGCGCGGTTTACATTGGCGCCCCTGGCTATCAGCGCACGCAGCAGGCGAGTGTCGGGCAGCAAGGCGGCCAGCATCAGGACTGGGCGCTGGTCGCGATCGACCGGGTCTGGCGCGGTATTCGGATCGGCGCCGACTTCCAGCAGGGCCAGTGCGCGCTCGATATCGCCGTCGCGGGTGGCGACAAGCAGTGCCGCGGCTTGCTCGGGGGTGCCGGCGACGCGCTCGCCTTCGCTCAGCACCGGGCGCGGGGTGTCGGCGGCTACTGGATACTGGTCGGCACTCCGGCGCGGTGGATGCCGCTCGCACAACAGCGCGTGCAGCGTGCGGTTGGCGATCACCAGGCAGGCCAGCGGCAGGATCAGCAGCGCATAGATCGCCAGCGCCGCCACCCGCATTTCTTCCGGCAGCACGCGGACCAGGCCGGTCAGCGCGATAGCGCCGAAGGCGAGCGCCAGCAAGCACAGGGCGGCAGGCAGGAAGTGACTGAAGAAGCGTTCTTCGCGCGACAGATGGCGGCCGAAAGCCATGCTGCGCAGAGTGGCGGTGAAGATCCATGAACCATCATGCTGTGGCGGGTACGCGTCGTCCCACACGAAGACCAGGCCGAATGCCGGCCACAGCCGCCACAGTGCCACCAGCGCCAGCACCAGCGCCGCCGCCAGCAGCAGGGCCGCGCTGAGGCTGGGGGTGCGGCTCAGCTGCAGCATCGGCCACGCCACCAGCACGAATACCAGCACGGTGAAAGCGGTGAACATCACCAGATGCGCGGCACCCCGGCGCAGCACGGTGCGGGTGAACCTGGGTTCGGGATCGAAACCGATCGCATGGCAGATCGCCGCCATCGTCAGCGCGTTCGCCAGCAGCAGCGGAATCAAGGTCAAAGGATGCGTGCTCAGCCCGGCAATGGCGACTGCCAGCAGGCCGGGAATGAACCAGGCCAGTGCGTGCAGGAAGGGAGGGCGACGGCGGGATTTGGACTGGGTCATGGCGGCAGTATAGAAACGGAAGGCTGTGCAGACGGTAACCCCGCGTTAACTGGCGCACTGCCCGGCTTGCTGGTGCCGGCTTTACGCGTCACGGTCGTCGTGCAACTTGCGTTTATAGTCGAGCTGGTTGGCGGCAGCCAGCGTTTCCCGGGGCGGCAGTTGCAGGTGCCAGCCCTTTGCCCGCAGGTGCTCGAGCACCTGTCGGGTGTCTTCCACGGGCAGTTTGCGCTGCACGGCAAGATGCACCTCCATCACGAAGCGCAGTTCGCCCAGCATCAAGGCCAGCGGCTCGGGCAGCACGTCGAACCCATCCCGCTCGGCCAGCCACAAATACGTGTCGGCCTTGCGCAGACTGGCGTAGACGAAACATTGCATGAGGATACCCATCGTGGCGCACTGCCGGGAGACCGCGGCACAGCCTGAGAGGGTAGCAGGAGCGCGGCCTGCCCGCGTCGCTTCAACCGCGTTTCAGCAGCAGCGCGAGCATCTTCCGGAAGCGCTTTCCGTACGGCGGATTGAGCAGGCCCACGCCGTTGAAGCGGGCCTGGCGGAACACCGGTTTCAGGTGACTGAACGTACGGAAGCCGGCCTCACCATGGTAGCCGCCCATGCCGGAGGCGCCGACGCCGCCGATCGGCAGACTGTGCTGGGCGAAGTGAAACAGCGTGTCGTTGACGCTGACGCCGCCCGCGACAGTATGGGTCAGCACGTGGTCGATCAGCGCCCGATCCTGTTCGAACAGGTAGAGCCCGAGAGGATGCGGGCGCGCGGTGACGTAGGCGACGGCTTCGTCCATCGAGTCGTACGGCACCAGCGGCAGTAGCGGGCCGAAGATTTCCTCCTGCATCAGCGGCATGTCGTCGCTGACGCCGCTGAGCAGTTGTGGCGGCAGCAGGCGGCGGCTCGCATCTTCGACAGCGTCCCCGAGCACGTGCACTTGCGCGCCGGCGGCCACCGCTTTGTCCCGCAGGTCGATCAGTCGTTGGTACTGGCGATCGGACACGATACTGGCGTATTGCGTATTTCGTGCGAGCTGGGGGTACATCCGGGGCATTACGCGGCCGGCTGTTTCGATGAATTCCATCAGCCGTGCGCGCGGCAACAGGACATAGTCGGGTGCGACGCAGGTTTGCCCGGCATTGACCAGCTTGCCAAACAGGATGCGCTCCACCGCGTTGTCGAAGCGCGCGCCGGGGCCAATGATCGCCGGTGATTTGCCACCCAGTTCCAGGGTTACCGGAGTCAGGTTCGCGGAGGCGGCGCGCATCACCAGGCGGCCGACCGTGGTGGAGCCGGTGAACAGCAGATGGTCGAACGGCAACGCCGAAAACGCCTGGCCGACCGCAGCGTCACCATTGATCACGGCGACTTCGTCGGCCTTGAAGTGCTGGCTGACCAGTTCGGCGAACAGCGCCGAAAAGCGCGGTGTGAACTCGCTCATTTTCACCATCGCGCGGTTGCCCGCAGCCAGGGCATCGACCAGCGGGCCTGCCGCCAGATACAGCGGATAGTTCCATGGCACGATGATCCCGATGACGCCTAGCGGTTGCGGTATCAGCACGTTGCACGCCGGCAGGAACGCGAGGCCTGCCAGGGAGCGTTGCGGTCGCATCCAGCGACGACCATGGCGCAGTGCATAGCGGATCGCCGACAGGCTGGGGAACAATTCCAGCATTTCGGTCTCCTCGCGCGGACGGCAGCCGAAGTCGACATGGATCGCTTCGACGATGCGCTCGCGGTTGTCGAGCAGCATCGCTTCCAGGGTACGCAGGCGGGCCGCGCGGGTGGCCCAGTCCGGCATCGGCTGCCTTCGTTGCGCGCTGCGCAGCTGCTGCAGGCGGTTCGCGAGTTGCGAAGCGTTGTCGGTCGTCATGGCGTCACTCTGGAGCAGGGCCTGCCGCATGCCGCAATGGGCGTATACCCGTGTGATGAGCTCCGGTACGTCATCGCAGACCCCGTGCGTACTGCCGATCTATTCCCCGATCGTCAACAGCGAGGCATTGCCACCGGAGGCGGTGGTGTTGATGGTGAGGGTGCGCTCGCCCGCGAAACGCAGCAGGTAGTGCGGGCCGCCGGCCTTGGGGCCGGTGCCGGACAGGCCTTCGCCGCCGAATGGCTGCGCGCCGACCACCGCGCCGATCTGGTTGCGGTTGACGTAGCAGTTGCCGACGCGGGCATGCTGGCTGATGTAGTCCACGGTGGCATCGATGCGGCTGTGCACGCCCAGGGTGAGGCCGTAGCCGGTGCTGTTGATTTCGTCGACGACCTTGTTGAGATCCCTGGCCTTGAAGCGGATCACGTGCAGCACCGGGCCGAACACCTCGCGCTTGAGCACCGACAGCGACGGGATTTCGTAGGCGCGCGGGGCGAAGAAGGTGCCGTGTTCGGTGGCGGCCGGGTCCATCGGCGCCTCGGCGATCTTCTTCGCTTCGGTGTCCATGCGCTCAGCGTGGGCGACCAGGATTGCCTTCGCCTCCTCGTCGATGACCGGACCGACGTCGGTCGAGAGCAGGCCTGGATCGCCCACCTTCAGCTCGGCCATGGCGCCGGCCAGCATCTCGATCACCTTGTCGGCGATGTCTTCCTGGATGTACAGCACGCGGGCCGCCGAGCAGCGTTGGCCGGCGGACTGGAACGCCGAGGTGATCACGTCCTTGACGATCTGCTCGGGCAGGGCGGAGGAGTCGGCAATCATCGCGTTCTGGCCGCCGGTCTCGGCGACCAGAACGGCGATCTGCGCATCGCGGGCCGCCAGCGCGCGGTTGATCGCCCAGGCGGTTTCGGTGGCGCCGGTGAAGACCACGCCAGCCACACGTGGATCGCGGGTCAGTGCGGCGCCGACGGAGGGGCCGTCGCCGGGCACGAACTGCAGCACGTCTTTCGGGATGCCGGCATCGTGCAGCAACTGGGTGGCGAGGTAGCCGATCAAGCTGGTTTGTTCGGCCGGCTTGGCGATCACCGTGTTGCCGGCGGCCAGCGCGGCACTGACCTGGCCGGTGAAGATCGCCAGCGGGAAATTCCACGGGCTGATGCCGACAAACACGCCGCGACCCTCCAGGTACAACTGGTTGGTCTCGCCGGTGGGGCCGGGCAACTGCTCGGGTGCGGCGAACAGGCGCCGCGCCATGGTCGCGTAGTAACGCAGGAAGTCGGCCGCCTCGCGCACCTCGGAGATCGCGTCGGGGAGGCTCTTGCCGGCCTCGCGCACGCACAGCGCGACGAACTCGGCACGGCGCAGCTCCAGCTGATCGGCGGCGTACTCCAGCATGGCGGCGCGATTGGCCACCGGCAGCGAGTTCCAGCGCTCCTGGGCGGCGGCCGCGTTGGCGATCGCCTGATCCACCGTAGCCTGGTCGGCGCTGACGTAGCTGCCGATGGTGCGACGCCGGTCGGACGGGTCGGTGACCTGCACGGTGGCGCCCTTGCTGCTGGCACCGGGGACCAGCGGGCCGGCGTGCCACGGACCCTGTTGCGCGTTGACCGCAGCAGCGAGTTCGTTCAGTTCGTTATCGTTGGCAAAGTTGACGCCCATGGAATTCTTCCGAAGTTCACCGAAGAGGTTGGCCGGTAGCGGGATGCGCGGGTGCGGAATGTGGTCGAACGCGCGCACTGTTTCGCACGGGTCGGCCACCAGTTCCCGTGCGGGCACGGCTTCGTCTACCACGCGGTTGACGAAGCTGGTGTTCGCGCCGTTCTCGAGCAGGCGGCGCACCAGGTACGGCAGCAGGTCTTCGTGCGTACCGACCGGTGCATACACGCGGCAGGGCACGTTGAAGCTGTTCTTGCCGATCACCTCCGCATACAGGTCGGCGCCCATGCCGTGCAGGCGTTGGTACTCGAACGGACGACCCTGCGCCAGGTGGTGCACGGCGGCAATGGTGTGCGCGTTGTGGGTGGCGAACTGCGGGTAGATGAAGTTGCCGCCGGCGTTGAACAGGCGCCGCGCGCAGGCGAGGTAGGACACGTCGGTGTTCGGCTTGCGCGTGAATACCGGGTAGCCGCTGAGGCCCTGCTCTTGCGCTTTCTTGATCTCGGCGTCCCAGTAGGCACCCTTGACCAGTCGCACATACCAGCGCCGTCCACACGCCAATGCGGTCTCGACCAGCCAGTCGATCACGAATGGCGTGCGCTTGGCGTACGCCTGCACCACGATGCCCAGGCCATTCCAGCCTTCCAGCGACGGATGCTTGAAGACGTCGCCAATGATGTCCAGCGACAGCTCCAGACGATCGGCTTCTTCGGCGTCGACCGACAGCGCGATGCCATGCTTCATCGCCAGTTGCGACAGTTCCAGCAACTTTTCGGTAAGCGCCTGGCGCGCCCGTGCCCGGTGGGCTACCTCGTAGCGCGGAAACAGCGCCGACAGCTTCACCGAGATCGACGGCGCGTCGGCGTGGTTCGCGTAAGGGCCGCGCGCGCCCAGCGCCGCGATCGCGTTGCGGTAATCCTGCTGGTAGCGCTCGGCGGTGTCGGCGGTCATCGCCGCTTCGCCCAGCATGTCGAAGGAGTAGCGGTACGCGGCGTTTTCCTTTTTTACGCTGCGGTCGAGTGCTTCCTCGATGTCGCGCCCCATCACGAACTGGTGGCCCATGATGCGCATGGCCTGGCGTACTGCCACTCGAATGGTCGGGTCGCCGACGCGCGTGACCATCCGGCGCAACGCGCCGGTGAAGTCGTCGCGGGTGCCATCGGCCAGGTTGACCAGTTGGCCGGTCAGCAGCAGGCCCCAGGTGGAGGCGTTGACCAGCAGCGATTCGCTGCGGCCCAGGTGCTTGCGCCAGTTCGCGTCGCCAAGCTTGTCGCGGATCAGCTTGTCGGTGGTGGTCTTGTCGGGGATGCGCAGCAGCGCCTCCGCCACACACATCAACAGGACGCCTTCCTCGCTCGACAGGTCGTACTGACGCATGAAGGACTCGACCACGCTCTGATCCTTCACCAGCGCGCGTACGCGAGTGACCAGGGCGGCGGCACGTTCGATCACTTGTTCGCGTTCGTCCGGCGGCAGGTCGGCCTGGTCGAGCAGGTCGTTGACGGCTTCGGTCTCGTCACGCAGCCAGACAGCAGTGATGCGCGCCCGCGCAGGCGTGATTTGAACCGGAAGTTCGGGACTGAGGATGGTTGAGGTCACGATCGTGTCGGTGCAGGCCGCATCCGCGATTGGGTAAACGAGAAATTGTACGCCTCAGGCCACGAAATAGGGGCGAAGCGGAATGGACGGACGCGCTACGGTGGGCGTTGTCGGTGATTGCCCACGGGTGGATCGCCGCGGCGCCAAACGCAGCCAGATGCGTTGAGCCAGGTCAATCGGTTGCGACATTCTTGCCCGCCGGGTCGTCGCGGCCTATCATTCTGCTAGTTCCAGGCACGCCGAATCCCCATGATCGTGCTTCGACCCTCCAATGCCGGCTTGTCCCGCGTGACGATGTGGCTCAAGCCTAATCGCTCGCTCAGTCGGCGCGGGTTGCGTCGACTGATCGTGATTTTGGTGGTACTGGCGCTGACAACGGCAGAACTGGGGGCCTTGCAGGGGAATGTGTTTGCTCCGCTGTTTGCCCTGGTGGAATCCGCCGCCCTGGCCATCGCCTTGAGCGTGGCTTGGCGGGCTGGCGACCGCTGCGAGCGCATCTCCCTCGACGAATCGTCGCTGGAGGTGCAGTCGTTGCCTGGTCGGCGCAGCACGCGCTTCCAGTCATACTGGGTGCGGGTGCGGCTGGAACGCGGCAATGGACGCCTGTGGTTGTCATCGCACGGCCGCGATCTGGAGATCGGCGCGTTTCTGGCGGAACCGGAGCGCGTCGAGCTGGCGAAGCGACTCTCGATGCTGCTGGCCGGGTTTGCCAATCAGTGGCGCAAATAGCTATGACAAAGGTGCAGGACATGACATCTGGCGGGATCAGGCGATCATTCATGGCAGCGGCGAGTCTTGCCCTTGCGTCGTTCGGTAGCGTCGTTCAGGCGAACCCGCAACCGTGGCAGCTGAACATGGAGCGCGGCGCCAGCACCTGGTCGCACGTGCCCTACGACTTGAACAACATCTCTCTGATCGTCTGCACGGTGATCGGCGTGCTGGTGTTCGGCGCGATGTTCATCGCGATGTTCCGCTTCCGCAAATCACGCGGCGCGGTGGCCGAGAAGTGGGCGCACAACGCGGTGCTGGAATTGACCTGGACCACGATTCCGGTGCTGATCCTGATCACCTTGGCCTATCTGGCCACCGGCGGCCTCACCAGCTGGGCCGATACCACCGGTTCGCAGATGACCGTGAAGGTCACCGGTTACCAGTGGAAGTGGCGTTACGACTATGTCAGCTACCTGGGCAAGCCGATCGAGAACGTCGGCTTCATGTCCACGCTTGACCGACAGAGTGACGACACCCGTCAGCTGGGTTCGGGCATGGACCCGTATGCGGTGAAGGTCGGCGATGAGCACACCTATTTGCTGAACGTCGACAAGCCGCTGGTGGTGCCGATCGATACCAAGATCCGTTTCGTGATCACCGGTGGCGATGTGATCCATTCCTGGTGGGTGCCGGCGCTCGGCTGGAAGCTCGATGCGATCCCGGGGATCATCAACGCCGCGTGGACCAATATCGAGAAACCGGGGACCTATCGTGGCCAGTGCGCCGAGTTGTGTGGCCAGGACCACGCTTTCATGCCGATCGTGGTGGTGGCCAAGTCCAAGGCGGATTTCGCCAAGTGGCTGAGTGAGCAGGAGGCTGCGGCGAAAAAAGCCCCGCCACCGCCCGCCCCGTTCGACGCGGCCGCGCCGGCATCCGCCTCCGCCGGCACATCGACACAGGCCCAGCGGGGCTGAGTCCGCAACACCACGTTTCGTCGCAGTCGTATTCAATAACAGGTTAGAGGTGCACGGCCATGTCCTATGCAGCCACTCATGATCAGCACGATGATCACCACGGCGCGCCGAAGAGTTTCTTTCAACGCTGGTGCATGTCCACCAATCACAAGGATATCGGCACGCTGTACCTGATCTTCGCGCTGACGATGTTCTTCATCGGTGGCAGTTTCGCGATGTTGATCCGCGCCGAGCTGTTCAAGCCCGGGTTGCAACTGGTGCAGCCGTATTTCTTCAACGAGCTGACCTCCATGCACGGCTTGATCATGATTTTCGGTGCGATCATGCCGGCGTTCGTGGGCCTCGGCAACTGGATGATCCCGTTGATGGTGGGCGCGCCTGACATGGCGCTGCCGCGGATGAACAACCTGTCGTTCTGGATCCTTCCGTTCGCGTTCTTGCTGTTGCTGTCGACCATGTTCCTGCCGGGTGGCGGTCCGGCCGGTGGCTGGACGATGTACCCACCACTGTCGTTGCAGAGCAGTTCGCTGGCCTACGCGGTGTTCGCCATCCACTTGATGGGCATCAGCTCGATCATGGGCGCGATCAACATCATCGCGACCATCCTCAACATGCGCGCGCCGGGCATGGATCTGTTGAAGATGCCGGTGTTCGTGTGGAGCTGGCTGATCACCGCGTTCCTGCTGATCGCGGTCATGCCGGTACTGGCCGGTGCGGTGACCATGCTGCTGACCGACAAGTACTTCGGCACCAGCTTCTTCAATCCGGGCGGCGGTGGCGACCCGGTGCTGTATCAGCACATCTTCTGGTTCTTCGGCCATCCCGAGGTCTACATCATGATCCTGCCCGCATTCGGGATCATTTCGGAAATCGTGCCCACCTTCGCGCGCAAGCCGATCTTCGGTTACAAGGCGATGGTGTTCGCGCTCGCCTGTATCGCGTTCCTTTCGTTCACGGTGTGGGCGCACCACATGTTCGCGGTCGGCATGCCGATCGGTGCCGATCTGTTCTTCATGTACGCCACGATGCTGATCGCGGTTCCCACCGGGGTGAAGATCTTCAACTGGGTCGCCACCATGTGGGGCGGGTCGATGACGTTCGAGACGCCGATGCTGTTTGCCATCGCGTTCATCATCCTGTTCTCGATCGGCGGCTTCTCCGGCGTGATGATGGCGATGGTGCCGGCGGACTTCCAGTATCAGGACACTTACTTCATCGTGGCGCATTTCCACTACGTGCTGGTGACCGGCGCCTTGTTCGCGATCATCGCGGCGGCTTATTACTGGCTGCCGAAATGGAGCGGCCACATGTATAGCGAGTTCTGGGGCAAGGTGCACTTCTGGAACAGCTTGATCTGGGTGAACGTGCTGTTCTTCCCGCAGCACTTCCTTGGCCTGGCCGGCATGCCCCGACGCATTCCCGATTACAACGTTGCGTTTGCCAACTTCAACATGGTCAGTTCGATCGGCGGTTTCCTGTTCGGTGCTTCGCAGTTGATCTTCCTCGGCGTGCTGATCCACTGCGTGTTCTTCTCGAAGAAGAAGGCTGCCGATCGTGCGTGGGAGGGTGCCAAGGGACTGGAGTGGACGGTAGCTTCGCCGGCACCGCACCACACCTTCACCGTGCCGCCGGTGGTCCATGACGAGGAGTTGGCGCACGGCGACGTGGACGCTTGATTCGAGTGGGGACATCTGTGGAAATGACTCAGCCGATTCCAGACAAGCACACCGCGGACAGTCGTCGCGGCGTGCGGCGCACGGTGAAAATTCTGGTCGTGGTAGCGATTGGCTTCTACCTGTTGGCGTTCCTGCAGATTTTGCTGATGAAATAGCGTTATGGCGGCACCAGTCGTTTCCACTTCAGTTGTCCGGGTCGGCATGACCGGGTAGGTAGTTCCCCGGCAGCGTGCGGGGCAGAGTCATCAAGAGAAATCCACGGGGTCTCAACATGGGTCAGCAACACGACGTTTACTTCGTTCCGGCCAAGAGCTATTGGCCAATCGTCGCCGCGACGGTCATGTTCATCTTCATGTTTGGCGCCAGCCACTGGCTCAATGCCGAGCCGGGCGGCGCCGGCTTTGGCAAGGCGGTTCTGACCGTTGGCGTGATCGGCGTGCTGGCCATGTTCTTCGGCTGGTTCCGCTCGGTCATCAACGAGTCGCTGGCTGGTGATTACAACCATCAGGTGGACACCTCGTTCCGCATGGGCATGATGTGGTTCATTTTCTCCGAGGTGATGTTCTTCGGCGCGTTCTTCGGTGCGCTGTTCTACGTGCGCATTTTCTCGGTGCCCTGGCTTGGCGGCGATGGCCACGGCGTGCTGACCCATCAGTTCCTGTGGAGCGACTACACCGCTGCCTGGGGCGCCAATGGCGGCAACGGGCCGGCACGTGTCGGCGGTCCGTTCGAGGTCGTGCCAGCATGGGGTCTGCCGCTGGTCAACACGCTGATCCTGCTCAGCTCCAGCGTGACGGTGACGATTGCCCATCACGCCCTGCGCAGCGGGCACCGTGGCCGGATCCTGGTGTTCCTGGGCCTGACCGTGCTACTCGGCGCACTGTTCATAAACTTCCAGGCACATGAGTACATCGAGGCCTATCACGAACTCAACCTGACCCTGGGCAGCGGCGTATATGGCTCGACCTTCTTCCTGTTGACGGGCTTCCACGGCCTGCACGTGACCCTGGGTACGATCATGCTGTCGGTGATCTGGTTTCGCGTGTTGAAGGGTCATTTCAGCAAGGACCACCACTTCGGTTTCGAGGCCGTAGCCTGGTATTGGCACTTCGTCGACGTGGTCTGGCTCGGCCTGTTCATGTTTGTCTACATCCTCTGAGGGGTGTCGACTCCTGCTTGATGGAACAGGCCCGCCCTTGGCGGGCTTGTTCTTTGATTCGCGAACGCCCTTCGCCCAGGTTCGAGTGATACGCCGTGATCTTCGGCCTGCGCTTGGCACAACCTGCGGGAGAGCACAGAGGCTACAAGAGAAAATTGCCGCCCGCCGCGACCGCCACCGTGGCTTTGCAATCTCCGAGCGGCAACCGTGGCGCACCGCCTGGCCGAAAATGGCGAACGGGCGCGCCGGGTCGGACGGACCAGCGTGGCGGGGTCAAGCCTGAGTACACTCAATCATCGGAAACCACGAAGGATAGTACGCATGCAACAGCTGGAGAGCACCAGGATTGCCATTGTCGGGCTCGGCTATGTCGGCCTGCCGCTGGCGGTGGAATTTGGCAAGCAATACGAGACATTCGGCTTCGACATTCGTACCGCGCGGGTGGATGAACTGCGCAGTGGGCACGATCACACGCTGGAAGTCGATGCGGCCGGGCTGGCAGCGGCGACGCATCTGCAGTTCAGCGCCCAGCTGGACGACATCCGCGGCTGCAACGTCTATATCGTCACCGTACCCACCCCGATCGACAGCGCCAAGCGCCCGGACCTGACCCCGTTGATCAAGGCCAGCGAGGCCATCGGCAGCATCCTCAAGCCGGGCGACGTGGTCGTTTACGAATCCACGGTGTACCCCGGCTGCACCGAGGAAGTCTGCGTTCCGATTCTCGAACGCTGCTCCGGCCTCACCTACAACACCGGTGCCTCAGACGCCGAACCGCGGGCTGCAAACACCTTCTCCTGCGGCTACAGCCCGGAGCGCATCAACCCCGGCGACAAGCTGCACCGGGTCACCAGCATCCTCAAGGTCACCTCCGGCTCGACCCCCGAGGTTGCCGATTTCGTGGACCGCCTGTACCGCTCGATCATCACCGCCGGCACGCACAAGGCCAGCTGCATCAAGGTGGCCGAGGCGGCCAAAGTGATCGAGAACACCCAGCGCGATCTCAACATCGCCCTGGTCAATGATCTGGCCAAGCTGTTCAACCGGCTCGGCATCGACACCCTGGAAGTGCTTGAAGCGGCCGGCACCAAGTGGAACTTCCTGCCGTTTCGGCCCGGCCTGGTCGGCGGCCACTGCATCAGCGTCGACCCCTACTACCTCACCCACAAGGCGCAGGAAGTGGGCCACCATCCGGACGTGATCCTGGCCGGCCGGCGCACCAACGACAGCATGGGCGAATACGTCGCCGGCGAGGTGATCCGGCTGATGGTGCGCAAGGGCATCAACCCGGTGCGCGCGCGTATCCTGGTGTTGGGGCTGGCGTTCAAGGAGAACTGCCCGGACCTGCGCAATACGCGAGTGGTTGATATCGTGCGCGCCTTGCGCGACTACAGCGCCGAAGTCGACATCTTCGACCCCTGGGTCGACGCCGCCGAGGCTCGGCATGAATACGGCCTGGAGCTGATCGACGCTCCTGCGCCGGCAAGTTATGACGCCATGATCGTGGCGGTGGGTCATCGGCAGTTTGCCGAGCTGGGCAGCGCCGGCATACGCGCGTTCGGCAAGCCGTCAAGCGTGTTGTATGACGTCAAGTATGTGTTGCCACACGAGGCCGTGGATGGACGGCTGTAGTCGGCGCTCACGAGCACGACTGCGTATCATGGAAAGGATATTCAAGCCACAGGTCGCACTCGCATGAAAGTTCTCGTCACCGGTACCGCCGGTTTCATCGGCTCCCACGTCGCCCTGCGTCTGCTCGAGCGCGGCGACGAAGTGGTCGGCATCGACAACCTCAGCGACTATTACGACGTCGAGCTCAAGAAGGCGCGGCTGGCGCGTTTCAGCGACCATCCCGCCTACCGGCATGAGCCGATCGATCTGTCCGACCGCACCGCGATCGAGGCCGTGTTCGCCCGGCACAAGCCGCAGCGCGTGATCAATCTGGCGGCGCAGGCGGGTGTGCGCTATGCGGCGCAGAACCCGCACATCTACGTGTCGTCCAATATCACCGGCTTCCTGCACATCATCGAGGGTTGTCGCCATCACGACGTCGAGCACCTGGTGTATGCGTCGACCAGCTCGGTGTACGGCGCGGACACCCAGATGCCGTTCTCCGAGCATCAGTCGACCGAGCACCCGCTGACCCTGTATGCGGCATCGAAGAAAGCCAACGAGATGATGGCGCACAGCTACGCCCATCTGTACGGATTGCCCTGCACCGGGTTGCGCTTCTTTACCGTCTACGGGCCGTGGGGGCGGCCGGACATGGCGCTGTTCCTGTTTACTCGGGCGATCCTGGCCGGCGAGCCGATCAAGGTGTTCAACTACGGTCACCACAAACGCAGCTTCACTTACGTCGACGATATCGCCGAGGGGGTTGTCCGCGTGCTGGACCAGGTGCCCGGCAAGAATCCCGACTGGGATGGCAAGGCACCGGACCCGGCCAGCAGCGGCGTGGCACCGTATCGCATCTACAACATCGGCAACGAGCAACCGGTGGAGCTGCTGCGCTACATCGAGGTGCTGGAGCAGTGCCTGGGCCGCAAGGCGCAGATGGAGATGCTGCCGCTGCAAGCCGGCGATGTGCCGGACACCGAGGCCGACACGTCGGCGTTGGCGACAGCGGTGGGCTACAGCCCCGGCGTGCCGGTGGAGCAGGGCGTGGCGAACTTCGTGCGTTGGTACCGCGACTACTATCGGGTGCCGGCGTAGGAGTCTGTCGGGCTTGGGTGGCCGGCACGGCGGCGCGATGCCGGTGCAACCGCTACAATTACTGGCTGATGCCGTGCGGATGCAGCCAACCCGTCCAGATGCCCAGAATGACCATCGCGATCAATACCAGTGACAGGCCGATGCGGCGCGTCAGTGCCCACACCGTGCGCCTGTCGTCGTCCTTGTCGGTCATCATGAAGTACAGCGCCTGGCCGAGGTTGAAGATCACCACCAGCAGTACTACCACCAGCGCGATTTTGTAGATGGTTTCCACGTGACAAGTCCGAGCGAATTCGACTGCGGCAGTATAGCCACCCGCGGCAGCTGTTCAGAATGAACGGGTTTCGCCGCCCGTCGTGGTGGGCGCTGCTGCTGACCGTGGCGGGTGCGTTGTTCTTCATCCGCCTGGGCTTCTGGCAGCTGCATCGCGCCGACTTCAAGGAGTCGTTGCTGCGACGCTATGCCGCAGCGGCGTCGGCGCCGCAGCAGGACTTCGCCGCGGTGGCAAGCAAGCCGCCCGCCGACAGCTTCCCGCGCGTGCACGTGCGCGGCCGTTATCTGGTGGACCGCCTGTATCTGCTGGACAACCCGAAGCATGACGAGCGCGGGGGAGTGGAGGTGTTCGCGCCATTCGAGCTGCCTGGCCAGTCAAGCTTGCTGCTGGTCGATCTGGGCTTTCTGCCCGGGGCTGGCAACGGCAAGCGGCCGCAACTGCCACCGCTGTCGAGCACGCCTGTCGATCTGCACGGGTTGTATGTGCCGCCACCGCCGGTCGGTTTCGAAATGGGTGGCAATGCGTTGGCACGGCAGACCCGGTGGCCCAAGGACAGCATTTTCCTGGCCATGACCGATGTCGCCGGTGACCTCGGCCGACCGCTATACCCGCACGTGCTGGCACTGGATGCCGATACTTCCTCGATTTACGTACGCAAGCAGACGCTAGATCTTTCGATGCCGCCGGCGCGCCACCGTGCCTACGCGTTCCAATGGTTTGCCTTCGCGTTGGCCGCCGTGGTGATCCTGCTGGTGCTGCATCGCCAGCGCGGGCAGAAAAAGCGTTGATGAGCCAACCCGATTCCAGGTGATGAATATCCTCCATGCATACTGCTGATCCCAAACCATCGCACAAGAGTCGCGTATACCTGTTGCTGATCGCCCTGGTGTTCCTCGCACCGATGATTGCGGCCGGCCTGTTGACACTCAGCGGGTGGCAACCGGGCGCCAAGGGCAATGGCCAGCCGATCCTGCCGCAGCGCAATTTCGTCGACGAGAACTTGCGCGTGCAGCTCGCCGATGGGCAGGATTACGCGTGGCGCGACAGCGAGCCGCGCATGACCCTGCTGGCGCTGGCCGGCCCGGATTGCGCCGTGCGCTGCCTCGCTGAACTGACCGCGATGGCCAAGGCAAGGGTGATGTTGAACCACAAGCAGTCGCGCTTGCGCCTGATTTACCTCGGTACGCCGCCGGGTGACGCGGCTGCGCGGCAGGCCATGGAGACCTACTGGCAGCTCGGCCGGGATGTTGGCGGCAAACTCGCCAGCTACCGACCGACCACGTCGGACAGCGTCAGCGCCGTGCTGGTGGAATCCAACGGCACCGCGTTGTCGTTCTACCCCGTCGGGTTCGATGCGGCCGGCTTGCTGCGTGATTTGCGCAAGGTGATCAAGTGATGTCCCCACGCCAGCTGAAGGCCCTGCGCGGCCTGTCCTTGCTGGCGGCGATGTTCGCGTTCGGCCTGGTGATGTTCGGCGCGTTCGTGCGGCTGTCCAACGCCGGCTTGTCCTGTCCGGATTGGCCCACTTGCTACGGTCAGGTCACCTGGCCCGAACATGCCCAGGCCGTCGCACGGGCCGATGCCGCCTTCCCGGACCGTCCGTTCGAGGCGCACAAGGCCTGGCGCGAACAGGGGCATCGCTTCCTTGCCGGCACCCTGGGCGTGATGGTGTTGGCGCTGGCGCTGCTGGCCAGTTGGGGCCGTCGTGGCGCGATGCTGGGGGTTATCGTCGGCTCCGTGTTCGCCGCAGCCGGGGTGGGTTTGTACATGACTGGCGAGCACCGATGGTCGTCGCTGCTGGCGGCCTGCGCGATCGCCCTGCCATTGATCGTGGCGTTCCGGCTGCCGCGACCGGCGGCCTGGAAGCTCTGCGTGCTGGCGCTGGCGGTGATCATTTTCCAGGCCATGCTCGGCATGTGGACGGTGACCTTGCTGCTCAAGCCGATCGTGGTCACCAGCCACTTGCTGGGCGGCCTGCTCACGTTCGGCCTGCTGTCGTACGTGGCGCTGCGCTTCGCCGGCGTGGCGGCGCCAGACGGGCAACTGGCTGGATTGCGCCGGCTGGTGATCCTCGGCGTGGTGCTGTTGACGTGCCAGATCGCCCTGGGTGGCTGGACCTCGTCGAACTACGCAGCACTGGCCTGTGGTTACGGGCCCGGTTCTTTCCCCCAGTGCCTGGACCAGTGGGCGCCACCGACCGATTTCCGCCAGGGTTTCGTGTTGTGGCGCGGCATCGGTGTCAATTACGAGGGCGGCGTACTGGACATGGCCGCGCGCAGCGCCATCCAGATAGCGCACCGGGTCGGCGCGCTGGTGGTGTTCTGTTATCTGGGCTGGCTGGCGTACAAGACCGCGCGGCGCGGTCTGCGTGGTTACGCCGTCGCGATTGCGCTGACCCTGTTGTGTCAGGTGTTGCTGGGCATCAGCAACGTGTATTTCGGGCTGCCGTTGGCGGTGGCAACCGCGCACAATGGCGTGGCGGCTTTGTTGCTGTTCACCTTGCTGGCCACGTTGGCGCGCGCCCGGATTGCTGCGCCGGTGCCAGGGGAGTCACGTTGAGATGGTGTTGATCCACGAATATTTCCAGTTGACCAAGCCGCGCATCGTCGCGCTGCTGGTGTTCTGTGCCGTGATCGGCATGTTCCTGGCCGTACCGGGCATTCCGCCGTGGCACGCGCTGGTGTTTGGCACGCTGGGGATCTGGCTGGCCTCCGGTTCGGCGGCGGCATTCAATCACCTGATCGACGAGCGGATCGACAAGTTGATGGCGCGTACCGCCCGCCGCCCGCTGGCCACCGGCAAGCTTACTGCGCACCAGGCGCTGGTGTTTGCGGTGCTGATGGGGATTGCCTCGATGGTGGTGCTGGCACTGCTGGTCAACACGCTGACCGCGGTGTTGACCTTCGCCGGATTGATCGGCTACGCGCTGGTCTACACCCGTTACCTGAAGCGCGCGACGCCGCAGAACATCGTGATCGGCGGCCTGGCCGGGGCGATCCCGCCGGTGCTGGGCTGGACTGCGGTGACCGGCGAGCTGCACGCGTTCGCGCTGCAACTGTGCCTGATTATTTTCGTGTGGACGCCGCCGCATTTCTGGGCGCTTGCGATCTTCCGCCGCGACGATTACGCGCGTGCCGGCGTGCCGATGCTGCCGGTCACCCACGGCGTCGTCTACACCCGCTGGCAGGTGTTGTTCTACACGATCCTGTTGACGTTGGTGACCCTGTTGCCGGCGATCACCGGGATGAGCGGGCTGATCTATCTGGCCGGTGCGGTGGTGCTCGATCTCGGCTTCCTGTATTACGCGATCCGGCTGCTGAACCCGCCGGACGAGCTGTTCGCCATGAAGGTGTTCAAGTATTCGATCGTGTACCTGATGGCGCTGTTCGCCTTCCTGCTGCTCGACCACTGGCTGGTCGACCCGTTGGTACAACAGGGATTGTTGTTGCAGCGGGCGGGCTGACCCGGCCCCCGTCGGGGAAACTTTCGTGCGCCTCGACATTGACACTTGCGCGGCGCAGCACGACAATGCCCGCGCCCTCCGGCGCTGCTGTGCCAGTCGGTTTCCAGTCCTGACAAAACAAGGCATATGGACGTCTATCCTAGTCGCAACGTCGACATCCGCTCGCTTCGGGTGCCGGCGCCTTACAACAACAAGTTGAACGCCTGTGGCGACCGCCTGCGGTCGGCCGGTGCCTTCCTGATCCAGGGTTAGGCACGGCCCCTCCGGAGACGACGCCGAGGGCGTCGTCATGAGGAGATGGGCCGATGAAGCTCCTTCAAGATTTTATTCGTCTGCGCCTCGCTGGCGTACGCCGTGCCAATGAGCGGCTGCCGGCCTTGCCGCGCGATTTCAATGTGACCGTACCCGCGCCGCTGATCGGGTCGGCGAATGAATCGCCCGCCGAGGTCGAGCTGCCGCGCACTCGAGCCGATCGCCGTGAGCCGGCGTCGTTCCTGCGCTCGCCGCGTCACCTGCGGCTTGGTAGCGGACGCCGGTGATCCGCGAATTCCTGCACAAGGGCTGGCCAACGCTGGCGTCGCCTGCGTGGCTGGTGCCGGGCAGCCCGGTGGCCGCTTCGCGCGTGTCGTAGACGCGCGGGCATCAGTACCCCGGCACGCGGAAGCGAGTCATGAGCAAGCATTCCTCGACGCCGGGCGGCAATGTTGTCGACAAGGTCGCGCCGTCTACCGACGTCGCCGTGGCCGGGCAGGCCTTTCGCGACACCGGGTCGCTGCTGGACAGCCTGGAAACCAGTGCCGGTGGCCTTGGCGCAGGGCAGATTGGTGCGCGCCTGCGCCGCGATGGCCTCAACGAGGTTTCGCGCGAGAAGCCGCCGCACTGGACGCTGCAGCTGCTGCATGCCTTCAAGAACCCATTCATCGTGGTGTTGCTGGTGCTGGCTGGCGTGCAGTTGTTCAGCGACCGCGGCGACCTGACCGGGCCTGCCATCATTGCAGTGATGGTGGGCATCAGCGTGGTGCTGAGCTTCACCCAGGAATACCGTTCGTCGCGCGCGGCCGAGCAGCTCAAGGCGATGGTGCGCAATACCGCCACCGTGTTGCGTCGCGCCTCGGACGAACACAGCGAGCGCATCGAGGTGCCAGTGATCGAGCTGGTCGTCGGCGATATCGTGCAACTGGGTGCCGGCGACATGGTACCGGCCGATCTGCGCCTGCTGACTGCGAAAGACCTGTTCATCAGTCAGGCGATCCTGACCGGCGAATCGCTACCGGTGGAGAAGGCCGCGCCGGCGGCAGGGTCGTCACCGGAGGACGCTCCGCCCAATCCGCTGGACTTGGCCAGCCTCTGCTACATGGGCACCAACGTGGTCAGCGGCACCGCGACGGCGGTGGTGCTGGCGACCGGTGCGCGCAGCTATCTCGGTTCGCTGGCGCACAGCATGTCCGGCCAGCGCGTACAGACCAGCTTCGACCGTGGCATCCGTTCGGTGAGCTGGTTGCTGATCCGCTTCATGGCGGTGATGGTGCCGATCGTGTTTTTGATCAACGGGCTGGACAAGCACGACTGGACCCAGGCGTTCCTGTTTGCGTTGTCGATTGCGGTGGGGCTGACCCCGGAAATGCTGCCGCTGATCGTCACCGCCAACCTGTCCAAGGGCGCGCTGGCGATGTCGCGACGCAAGGTCGTGGTAAAGCGGCTCAATGCGATCCAGAACTTCGGCGCGATGGACGTGTTGTGCACCGACAAGACCGGCACGCTGACGCTGGACCGGATCGTGCTGGAACGCCATCTTGACCTCGAAGGTGAGGAATCCGGCGAGGCGCTGGAGTTCGGCTACCTCAACAGCCACTTCCAGACCGGGCTGAAGAACCTGCTGGACAAGGCGGTCCTGGCGCATCGCGACCTGGAGCCCGTGGCCGCGCGTTACCGGGTGGTCGACGAGATCCCGTTCGACTTCCAGCGCCGGCGCATGTCGGTGGTGGTCACCGACGGCGACGGTGAGCATCTGCTCATCTGCAAGGGCGCGGTCGAGGAAATGCTGTCGATCTGTACCCATGCCAGGATCGGCACGGCCACCGAGGCGATGACTGACGAGCGTCGCGAGGTGATCAAGTCGATCACCCACCGGCTCAACGAGGACGGCCTGCGCGTGTTGGTGGTGGCGATACGGCGCGGACCTGCGCACGGGCGTGCCTACGGTGTGGGCGACGAGAGCGGGCTGGTTGCGGTTGGCTTGCTCGCGTTCCTCGATCCGCCGAAGGACTCGGCTGCCACCGCGATCCGCGCACTCCATCAGCACGGTGTCGAGGTCAAGGTCATCACCGGCGACAACGAGGCGGTGGCCCGCAAGATCTGCCGCGAAGTCGGCCTCGATGTGGAGCATTCGTTGCAGGGCGGCGAGATCGAGTCGCTGGCCGACGATGCGCTGGATGCATTGGTCGTGCGGGTCACCGTGTTCGCCAAGATGTCGCCGTTGCAAAAGGCGCGGGTGGTGCGCTCGCTGCAGCGGCTCGGCCACACCGTGGGTTTCCTCGGCGATGGCATCAACGACGCGCCGGCACTGCACGATGCCGATGTTGGCATCTCGGTGGACACCGCCACCGACATCGCCAAGGAATCGGCCGACATCATCCTGCTGGAGAAAAACCTGATGGTGCTGGAGGAGGGCGTGCTGGAAGGCCGCATCACCTTTGGCAACATCATGAAGTACATCAAGATGACCGCCAGCTCGAACTTCGGCAACGTGCTCAGCGTCTTGGTGGCCAGTGCGTTCCTGCCGTTCCTGCCGATGCTGCCGCTGCAGATCCTGGTGCAGAACCTGCTGTATGACATCTCGCAGTTGTCGATCCCGTTCGACCGCATGGACGAGGAATATTTGAGTCGCCCGCGCCAGTGGGACGCCGGGGACATTGGCCGTTTCATGGTCTGGATCGGGCCAGTCAGTTCGATCTTCGACATCACCACGTTCTGGCTGATGTGGCACGTGTTCGGGGCCAACTCGCCAGCGCATCAGTCGCTGTTCCAATCCGGCTGGTTCATCGAGGGTTTGCTCTCGCAGACGTTGATCGTGCACATGATCCGCACCCGACGGATTCCGTTCGTGCAGAGCGTGGCCGCCGCGCCAGTGCTGGGGCTGACCGTGGCGATCATGCTCGTCGGCATGCTGTTGCCGTTCAGTACGCTGGGCGCGAGGATCGGGATGATGCCATTGCCGCCGATTTATTTCGCGTGGCTGGGGCTGACTCTGGTCAGTTATTGCGTGCTGACCCAGCTGATGAAGCTGGTCTACATGCGGCGTTACGGCCGCTGGTTGTAGCGTCGCAATGCGAGGAACTCCCATTCTCGTGGGAGCCCGCTGGCGGGCGATGCTAGTGGCCCGGGATTCGGGATTCGGGATGGGCATGTGCAGGTGCATCGCCCGCCAGCGGGCTCCTGCGAGAGCCGAATCAGGGCCGACTCTTCATCGAAACCGGAATGGTCTCAATCTGCTCCGCGGCTGTCGGTGGCGGTGCGGACGCCTCTAGCCGCATAGCGCTGCGCTACCGCCGCACACACCATCAGCTGCAGCTGGTGGAAGATCATCAGCGGCAACACCAGTGCGCCAAGGCCGCCGAGCTGGCCGGCGAACAGAAGTTTTGCCATCGGAATGCCGCTGGCCAGACTCTTCTTGGAGCCGCAGAACACGATGGTGATCTCGTCCTCACGCGAGAAGCCGAGTCGGCGCGCAGCCCAGGTGACGATCGGCATGACCAACGCCAGCAGCAGAGCGCACACGGCCAGGGTGGCAAGCAGGGCGGTGATCGGCGTCTCGCGCCAGAGTCCCTCGACCACCGCGGCGCTGAATGAGGTGTAGACCACCAGCAGGATCGTGCCCTGGTCGGTGCAGCCGAGCAGCGGCTTGTGCCGGTCGACCAAGCCGCCGATCCAGCGCCGCGCGAAGTGGCCCAGCGTGAACGGCAGCAACAGCAGCAACACGATGTCCAGCACGCCCTGCCCGGAGACCCCGCTACCGTGGCTCTCCAGCAACAGTCCCACCAGCAGCGGCGTCAGCACGATCCCGATCAGGTTCGACAGCGAGGCGCTGACCACGGCGGCCGGAACGTTGCCACCAGCGATCGAGGTAAATGCGATCGACGATTGCACCGTCGACGGCAATAGGCACACGAACAGCACGCCCAGGGTCAGGTCGGGTGTCAGCAGGATGTGACCGAGCGGGCGCAGCAACAGACCGAGCAGCGGGAACAGCACGAAGGTGCTGGCGAGTACGACCAGGTGCAGCCGCCAGTGCGTCATGCCCTGCACGATCGCCCGGCGCGGCAGCTTGGCGCCGTGCAGGAAGAACAGCAGCGCAATCGCCGCGTCGGTGATCACGTCGAAGATCTGCGCCGCCTCGCCCCGGCACGGCAGCAGCGAGGCCAGCACCACGGTGGCGAGCAGGGCTAGTGTGAAGTTGTCCGGAACCGCTCGCCGCCACCGCATGCAGCGTTCAGTCCTGCGCGCAGTTGGAACGGCGGCGGCGCCGCCACCAGGCAATGGCCGCGATGAGCACCACGATGCCCAGCAGGATCCACAGGCTGGCCTGGCCACGGTGCATCCAGGTCAGCAGCCATTGGTGGTTGTCCGCGCCGAAGAATCCCAGATAGACCCAGAACGGCACGCTGATCAGCGCGGCCATGCCGTCGAGCAGCAGAAAGCGCAGGAACGAGACCCGGTGGGTCATGCCGGCGGTCAGGTAGACCGTGGTGCGCATGCCGGGCAGGAAGCGCGCGATGAACAACACGCGGTTGCCATGGCGATGGAACTTCTCCTGCACCTTGGCGTAACGGGACGGCGTCAGGATGCGGGCCACGAAGCGCCACTGCAGAATGCGTGCGCCGTAACGATAGCCCAGCAGGAAGATCGCACAGTCGCCCAGCAGCACACCGAACATCGACAGCGCGAACATCGCATGCACGTTGGCGTAGCCCAGCCCCGCGATGACGCCGCCGGCGACCAGGGTGATGTCCTCCGGCAGCGGCAGGCCGGCGCCGCAGATCATCAGCGCGATGAAGACGGCCACATAGCCGTTCTCGGCGAAGATCGTCACCAGTTGCTGCAGCAGGTCCATCAGTGGTCTTGTGCCTCGCGCTGCAACTGTCCGGTTGCAACCGCGGATGATCCTACAGCCGGGCAACCGTCACAGCGGTCCGGGACAGCGTGTTGCAGGATGAGCCCGGGCATGCGCGATATCAGCAGGTTCATGCCGGAGTGGCCGGTGGTGGTGCGACGCGTGCGGCCAGCAGTTCGCGCAGTTCAGCTTTCTCGGTGCTGTCCAACGCTCCGTCACGGCTCTTGGCGGTCAGCGCGTCGCGACGTTGGGTGACGGTCTGCTCCTCCATCCGCTGCAAGGCATCGAAGAACTCGGCGGCCTGCGCTGCCGCTTCGCCCACCACGGTGGTGGCCATCAATTTCTGCAACGAGGGGTACTCAGGCCGCTCGGCGAAGTGCTCGACCAGCATGGCCGGATTGATGCCGGGCCGGGCATGAGCCAGATCCAGCAATTCGGCCAGCAGCTCCACGCCGGGCTTGTCCAGGCGCAAGAAGCGGTAGGGTCTTTCGACCTGTTCGGCCAGGCCGGGCTGGGTCAGCAGCAGCGAGATCGCGCTGCGGACCAGGCTGCGCTGCACCGCCATCGGACGCTGCACGGCGCGGTGTGTGGCGGGGTCGACCTGCAGCATCGCGCGGGCGCCACTGCGTTTTTCCAGCTCCTGCGCCATCAAGTCACGAAATGCGCCATCGGGCAGTTTGGCGAGCAGCGGGCGCGCGCGCTCGGCCAGCCGGGCGCGGCCGTCGAGGCTGGCCATGTCCACGTCGTGAGACAACTCGTTGAAGAAATAGTCCGACAGCGGCATCGCCTCCTTGATGCGTTGCTCCAACCCGTCCTTGCCTTCCTTGCGCACCAGTGAATCCGGGTCTTCGCCGTCGGGCAGGAACAGGAAGTAGGCCTGGCGACCGTCGCGCAGGCGTGGCAGCGCCGACTCCAGGGCCTTCCATGCCGCGGCGCGTCCGGCGCGATCGCCATCGAAGCAAAACACCACGTCCGCTGCGGCGCGAAACAGCAGCTCGGTATGTTCGGGCGTGGTCGCTGTGCCCAGGGTCGCCACCGCGATGGGCAGACCGGCCTGGTGCAGCGCGATCACGTCCATGTAGCCCTCGACCACCATGATGCGGGTGAGCTTCGGGTTGGCCTGCTTCACCTGCCACAGCGCGAACAGCTCGCGACCCTTGTGGAACAGCGGAGTCTCTGGCGAGTTGAGGTATTTCGGGGATTGTTCCGAGCTGAGGACCCTGCCGCCGAATGCAATCACCCGCCCGCGGCGATCCAGGATCGGAAACATCAGCCGTTCGCGAAAGCGGTCGTATTTGCCCCGGTCGCCGGTGGCGATCATGCCTGCTTCTTCGAGCAGTGCCTTGCGCCGATCGCTGGTGCCGAGGGATTTGAGCACGCCGTCGTAGCCGGCCGGCGCCCAGCCGAGGCGGAAGCGCTTGATCGTCTCGGCATCCAGCCCACGCTTCTTGCAGTAGGCCTGTACATGGGCGTTGCGCGGAAACTCGCTCTCGTACCAGCCGGCAGCGGCGTCGAGCAGGTCGTACAGGTCGGTCTTGTCCTCACGCGGCGTCGCGTCGCGGCCGCCGTCGCGTGGCACGGCAAGGCCTACCGTTTGCGCCAGTTCCTCGACCGCGTCCGGGAACTCCAGCCGGTCGTAGTCCATCACGAACTTGATCGCGCTGCCGTGCACGCCGCAGCCGAAGCAATGGAAGAACTGCTTGGCCGGGCTGACCGTGAACGATGGCGAACGCTCGTTGTGGAACGGGCAGCAGGCCGTCCACTCGCGCCCGGCCTTCTTCAACGGCACCCGCCGCTCGATCACGTCGACGATGTCGACGCGGGCAAGCAATTCGTCGATGAAGCTGTCGGGAATCAGGCCGCGCATAAGCTGCCTAGTTTAGTCGGTTGCTGCCGGAGCCGTTCGCCGGATTGCGTTGATCTCTCGCGAAACCTCCTGGGGAACGTTGCGACGATGGCTGGATTCACCACTCGTCTCACCGCAGTGTCCGACGTGGGCGTCGCAGTGCCGTTGATTCACAGCTAGGGGCGGGGGGCCCTCGAGTAGGTGTTCGGGGTGCCCGGCAGCCGCGATGCACAGGCGTTTCTGCGTCGTGCCTTTTTCGATGGTGCTGGCGAGTTCGGCTGGCACAGCCATGTGCTGGGCGAGCTGGATGGCGTGGTGCTGACCGCAGGGGCCGGCCACAGCGGGGCGACCCAGCGCCGTTCACCGCTGGCCGCGACGCAGCAGAACCTGGCGCATTGCGGCTGGCGCCAGGCCGGCGGTCGCGTGTCGGATCGTCGCTGCGTGCGACGGCAGGCGACACCTGACCCACCGCCAAAGGTCTTCAGAGGATGTGGAATACGCCGATCACGGCCAGCAAGGCGATCAGGAACAGGATCACGAAGATGGCGAACAGCACCTTGGCGATGGTGGCGGCGGCGCCGGACACGCCGCGAAAACCGAGCAGCCCGGTGACCAGCGAGATGATGGCAAAGATGATGGCCCACTTCAGCATGAGGTTCTCCCACAAGGTTCGAGGTTGTCGGTGCCTTGTAACGGGGGCGGCGTGAAGGCCGTGCATGGTCGTGCTTGTCGCCGCCACTGGCGGACGACAAGCTGTGCCAGCTGGTCGGTTTGGGAGGTGCCCCATGGTGATCACGTCGCTGACGATGCACCGGCAGCGCTCGATTGTGCGGGCGTTCGAGCGGCGCGCGGTGACCAGCATGGTCGCGGCGCGTAGCGCCGAGCAAACGGGGTTGAAGCAGGGTATGACCTGGCACCATCTGGTGGCTCACGCGGTCTTGCGTTGTCCGGGCGAGGGGCGCTATTTCCTGGATCCAGGGAATTGGCAGCGCCTGCGTCGGCGCCGCCGACTTCTGGCATTCGTCGTGATCGTCGCCCTGCTGCTGGCCGGCCTGGCGCTGGCGTTGCTGGCCGACTGCACGCCTTGAGTACTCAGCCGGCGAGGCGCGCCTTGACCTTGCCGGAGACCACGGCCATGTCGGCGCGGCCGGCGGCCTTGGCCTTCACCGCGGCGACCACCTTGCCCATGTCCCGCGGCGAGCTGGCACCCGTCTCGGCCACGACGGCGGTGACCAGCGCGTCGATCTCGGCCTCGGTGAGCTTGCTCGGCAAGTACGCCTCGATCACCACCATTTCCGCACGCTCGATCGCCGACAGGTCGGCGCGGCCGGCGGCGTCAAACTGGCTGACCGAATCGCGGCGCTGTTTGAGCATCTTCTCCAACGTGGCCATCACCTGCACGTCATCCAGTTCGATGCGCTCATCCACCTCGCGCTGCTTGATCGCGGCCCGCATCAGCCGGATCACACCCAGACGCTGCTTGTCGCCGCTGCGCATCGCGGTCTTCATGTCTTCGGTAATTTGCTGATTGAGTGTCATGGCGGTGGCCTTGGCAAGAGGGTGAGTAAAGTGGTGCGGGGGGAAACGACAAAGCCGGCGTTGTCACTCAGGACAACACCGGCCAGGTCGTATCGACTGTGCTTGTGGCGGCTGCGAGTGACCGCGCCAGCCGTGTTTCCCTCGGGATCGCCGCGCCGGGGCGCCGCGCGATCCACCGCGTGGGCGGCGGCTCGGGGAAACTCAGTACATTCGGGTCTTGCGGGTTACGTCCCGGGACAAGCGGCGCAGGTGGCGCTTGACGGCGGCAGCGCGCTTGCGCTTGCGCTCCTGGGTCGGCTTCTCGTAGAACTCACGCTTGCGCGTTTCGGCCAGCACGCCAGCCTTTTCACAGGTACGCTTGAAACGACGCAGTGCGATCTCGAACGGCTCGTTCTCGCGAACTTTTACGTTGGGCATGGAAACTCCGGGTGGTAAGCTGCCCGCTCTGGCGAGACAGTTGAATGTGGTGAGCCGCGAATTATACCGTGGATAACAGAGAATTTTCAAAGCCCGGCGTGCTGAAGCCGGTCCTGGGCATCGAGTCCTCCTGCGACGAAACCGGGGTGGCAGTGCTGCGCTGGGAGCCGGACGCGCCGGGGCGTGGCCTGCTGGCGCATACCTTGTACAGCCAGATCAAGCTGCACGCAGACTATGGCGGCGTAGTGCCGGAGCTGGCCAGCCGCGACCACGTGCGCAAACTGCTGCCCTTGATTCGTGAAGCGTTGGCCCAGGCCGGGCTGGGCGTGAACGATCTGGGCGGGGTCGCCTATACCGCGGGGCCAGGCTTGGTCGGCGCTCTGCTGGTGGGGGCTTCCGTCGGGCGCGCGCTGGCCTGGGGGCTGGGCGTGCCGGCCATTGGCGTGCACCACATGGAGGGTCACCTGTTGGCACCGCTGCTGGAAGCAGACCCGCCCGAACCGCCGTTCGTGGCCCTGCTGGTGTCTGGCGGGCACTCGATGCTGGTCGAGGTCAAGGCGATCGGCCAGTACACGATCCTGGGCGACACCCTGGATGACGCCGCTGGCGAGGCCTTCGACAAGACCGCCAAGCTGATGGGCCTGCCGTACCCCGGCGGCCCCGCGCTGGCAAAGCTGGCCGAGCAGGGGCGCTCCGGGGCATTCCATTTTTCACGGCCGATGACCAACCGGCCCGGGCTGGATTTCAGCTTCTCCGGCCTGAAGACCCAGGTGCTGCTGGCCTGGCAGAAGTCCGACCAGAGCGAACAGACTCGCGCCGACGTCGCCCGCGGCTTTGAGGAGGCGATCGTCGACACGTTGATCATCAAGTGCCGCCGCGCGCTCGAGGCCAGCGGCGCGCAGCGGCTGGTGATTGCCGGTGGCGTCGGCGCGAACCGCCGGCTGCGCGCAGAGCTGGCGGCCGCCGGCGAGCATGACGGCTTTCGCGTGTATTTTCCGCGGCTGGCCTTCTGCACCGACAACGGCGCCATGATCGCGCTGGCTGGCGCGATCCGTCTGGCCAGTGGCCAGCAGCAGGACGCGACCGTGCAGGTGCGGCCACGCTGGGATCTGCAGAGCCTGCCGGCGGCGTGAGTAGCGCCAGCGAGCTGACCACACAGGGTCGGACCGTTGACCGGGACTGGTGCACGGCTCGATCGGCATTGTTGGACTGCTGACTACTTGACGCAGGGCGGCTCTGCCCGCTCAAGAGTAAAGGAACCAAAAGAGAAGGCCACCCCGCTTGGCGCTTGCCGGGCATCCTGCCCGGCAAGTCCGTGAGGCGGGGTCGGGCTTTTCGACAGCACATCCCTGTGCTGGCGAAAAGGAGTCGACCTCCTGTCGACTCCCGCTGCGCGGCCTGTCGACCCCACCTCACCGCCGCACAGGGGCCCCGGTAAAGCAGCGGGCCATCCTGGCCCGCACTCTTCAGACGAGCCAGATCAAGAGCGGAGCGTCTCGTTTCGACCCATCAGCGACATACGCTGCCGTGAACTCGTCGGCCCGAAGCGGCCGGTCGCACAAGCACCGAGGCACCCAAGGATGGGCCAAGCTGCTCAAGGGGGTCTTCGAGATCGACATGGAGCATTGTCCGAACTGCGGCGGCCAGCTGAAGATCGTCGCGGCGATGCTGCAGCAGCCGCTGATCGAGAAGATCCCCACTCAACTGGGTCTGCAGGCC
>CAJDTN010000007.1_pt2 | contig 89254 bp, 87 predicted proteins | sample 7389801 | NCBI WGS metagenome assembly CAJDTN01 (sample SAMEA7055653, study PRJEB34461) | soil metagenome | biome: terrestrial ecosystem; feature: Peninsula; material: soil | place: Antarctica | collected 2016
GCGCGCAGGAGTTCAGGCGGCTGGTCGTCCATGCTGCACAGGGACATGGTTTCGATCCAGTTGCGCATGCGCGTCACGCCGAAGAAGATCGCCGCCTGCTGCACCGATTTCAGTTGGCGCGGCAAGGCGAAATAAGCGGAATTCACACAACTGAGGAGTTTGTAGCTGAGCACCGCGTCGTCGCGGATGATCTTGCCCAGTTCCACCGGGCCCGGGTTGTTCTGCTGTAGCGCACCCATCAGTCGCAGCATGCTCATGCGGTTGCCAGTCAACACGGGCAGGGCGACCGGCTGCGGCATCAGCAGATAGCGGCCCTGGATCGCCTGCATCGGCAACTGGAGGCAACGTTCGTAGGTTGGGTGGTCGTTGACCTGGCCGGCAATCACGCGCAGGCCACGCGCATGGAGCGACTCGGTACGTTCTTTCAGGGCTTCCGGGGTCAGCAGGCTGGCGTCCAGCCGTACCAGTTGGACCATCTGCAGCAGGGGCTGCAGCGAGTGGCTCGCTTCCAGATCGATATCGCCCGCTTCGAGCAGCAGTTGGCAGCCACGCTCTGCCATCTGCTGCAGATGTTTCATCAGCGATTCGTCATCGGCGACCGATGGCTGCAGCACCACGCCAAGGCGCGGTTGATGCAGCAACACGTCAGAATCCTCTGGCAGCAATTCGGGCGGCAGGTTGAGGAAGGCGCGATTGCCGCGGACCAGACGCGTCAACGAGCCATCGGTGATGGTCGACAACACGCTGTGCAGCAGGCGCTCCTCGTCGCCCGGTTCGCGGTGGAACACGATTTCGTAGGCAAACAGGTTGCGCTCGCGATCGAGCATCGGCGTGCGCAATACCGGAAGGGGCGTGGAGGCTTGGGCGGTCGTCCGGTCGTGTGGCGGTTTGTCAGCGGCGGGCTGGGTCGAGGCGGCGACGGGGAAAGTTTTGAGGTTGCTCATGATCGGTCATCGCGGTCGGCGCAAAGGCAAGCCAGCGGCTGCCCCGCTGTCAGTGGGAGAGTTGCCTGCGGAGACGCGAGGCAAGGTCGTGGTGCTTCATCTAAAGGTCATGCCGCGGCAAGTATCTGCGAGCGCAGACTGCCATGCAGTGCGCCGGAACGGCCGTAGAGCTCGCTTTCCCCGGTATGCCCGGTAAGAATCGCGAGCGCCTGGCGCACCTGGGTCAGGCGTTGGTTGACCGTGCTGCCGTTACGCTGGTTGAGGGTGTGGCAATGCCGCAGCGAGCGCACGACGCGCGCCCACTCGGGTTCCAGTGCGGCCTGCCTGGTCGGTTGCTCGCGGCACAGCGACTGGCGCTCGGCGTCGAGCTGTTCCAACTGCTGCATGAGTGTTTGCTTCCGGGTGCCAGCCTGGTCCAGGGCTTCGGCGCTGGCGCTTTCCAGCGCGGTGCGCTCGGCTTCCAGTACCGTGAGCAATTGGCCGGCGGCCTGCTGCATGTCGTCCAGAACGGACGCAAGCGCATCGTTCAGTTCGTGCTGCAGCGTCGTCTTCATGCCTTGCCCGTACCGCCGAGCTGCTGGTCCATGGCGATCATGCGCTCGGCGATCCGGCCGGCATCGACCTTGTAGCTGCCATCGGCCAGTGCCTGACGCACCTGTTCCACGCGCTTGGCGTCGATCGGGGAGGCGTCGTTCTGGCGTGCCACCTCCTGCAGCGCCCGCGCCGAATCGGTCAACTTCAGTTGATCGCCGTTGCGAGGCACCGCCACCGCACCATCTGCCGGTGCGGAGGTGCCGGTCGAGGAGCTGCTGCCCGGGTTGTTGGTGGTCTGCGGAAACTTCGGCAAGCCGTTGTTTGTAATTGTCGTATTCATGGATCCATTCCCACTGGAGTGTGCCCTGCAACTGGATGATCGGCCGGTTTCGCGGAAACTTTAGGGTTGATTTGAAAGGTCGACGAAAAAGTGACGGTCATGGCTGGGGTCATGGCAGAGCCACCACCACGCCAGGTGCGCTGACCACGGCATCGACGACCCGACCAGAGCTCGCATTGCGTACCCGCAGGCGGGCGCCGTTGTCGCCGCTGCCCAGCGCCACGCCGTCGGCGCGAACTTCGATGCCGCCCAGCCGCGCCAGCATTTGTACATGGTCGCCGGCGCGCACCATGCGTCGTCCACCCAGTGTACCGGGAGTCAGCACGGTACCGCGTGCCATCGCACGTGACAGCGAGCGGCCCGCGATCTGCTGGAAGTTCTCGATATAGCCATAGCCGAGCCGGGTGACGTCGCGCTCCTCGGTGTGTACGTCCGCGGCGCCGATCCCGTCGCCGCGAAGCAGCGGGCGGCTGCTCACCAGCACCGTACGGAACAGCTTCAGCCGAACCGGCACGCGGACGGTCCAGCCGCCCACCTGCGGGCACTGCACCGGCACGGTCAGGCGCGACCTGGCCTGAGCCTGGTCCGAAATGATGGCGTGCAACGGCTGCTCGCATGGCGCCAGCTGCAGCCGCAGGTCCAATGGCTCGGTGGTCACTTCAATGCGGCTGCCTGGCTGCGCGAAGTGGTTGCGTACCCCCTGTTCGGCGGCGGCGCGCAAACTGTCCAACGATTGTGTGTCGGCTGCCGCGCTGTCCGCCCGCGCGGGGCCGTGCAAGCCCAGCCACAGCGTGAGGGCCAGCCCGACGACGGCAATGGAGGGAGGCAGGTTCATGCGGCGGCCAGCACGGTGCCGAGTTGGACTAGCAAGGCTTCCCGCCCGGCTTCGAGCTCTTGTGCCAGCTCGCTGGCCTGGCCGAGTTGGCCATCGCCCAGCAGTGCGATGAAGCGCTTGCCCTGCTCGGCCAGTTGTGCGCCGGCATCGCTGAGCACGATGGCGTCGCCCGCACCGAGGCGCAACAGCGCAAGCCGGTCGATGCTGCTCACCAGTGCATGTGTGTCGAACCAGCGTCGGTCCAGCGCGGCAGGTTCCAGCAGTGCCAGTTCCGTCGCCTGGCGCAGGTTCCGTGCAGCCTCGCGCACGGTCAGGCTGAGGCTGGCCGGGTCGTTGCCGCTCTCGCCTGCCAGCCAGTCCAACCCCAACCGGTGTGCCAACAGGGCGGCGCGGTGCAGCGATTCGGATTGTCGCCGCGCTTCGCCACTGCGGCGCTGCAGCGCACCCAGCGCCGCCTGCGTCGCGGTGGCTCGCGCGTGTTGCGCATCGTGGCCGTGTTGTAGCTGGTGGATACTTTCGCTGGCGGTGCGCAAGGTGGCGCTGCCCTCGTCCAGCAGGCTGCCGGACTGAATGGCACTGGCCTGCGCGCGCTTGAGCTGTTGCAGGCCGTGGTTTACGTCACCATCCAGTTGCAGCGAGAAATTGCCGATCGAGTCGGTGACGGTCTCGATCTCGGTCGTCGTCAAGGCGGTCTTCTCGGCCAACTGTTTGACCTCGTCGGCCACCACGGCAAAGCCACGCCCGGCATCGCCGGCGCGGGCGGCCTCGATCGCGGCGTTCAACGCCACCAGGTTGGTCTGGTGAGCAATCTCCTGCACCGTACTGGTCAGTTTGCGGATCTGGGTGACCTGTTCGGCCAGCTTGCTCTGGTTTCGGTTCATCGCGGCCAGCACGGTGCGCAACAGTCGCAGTTGGCCATCCAGTTCCTTGACCCGGCCAGTACCGGTGGTGCCGGCCTGGCTGGCCTGGTCCAGATTGGCGCTGGCCTGTTGCAATGCCGTCGAGATCCCGGCGCTTCCTTCCGTCAAGCGATCGACGCTGGTGCGGCTGTCGCTGGCGGCCTGGTCCAGTGCGGTCTGTTCGCGCGACAGTTGCTGCACCGCGCCGAGCACCAGGCTTTGCTGTTCCAGCGTTTGCAGCGCCACCGGGGACGGCGGCCGGCTGGCGCTGCGGGCGAGCAATGGCGCCAGCGCTTGTGCGGCGCGGGGATACTTGCCGCGCAACCTGGCGACCTCGGCATCGTTGCCCTGGGCGGCGGCCTCCACCAATGCGGCAATATGCTGTTTCCAGATCAAGCTCATGGTGCGGGCGTCATCTCAAGTCGGGGGCGGGTATGGCTGCTACATCGTCGAAAACTCTCGAAACTTGAGCAAGCAAGTCACGTGCCAGTGCTCGGGAACCGGCTGGGCTAAAGCCGCCGGGCGCACGGTCGATAACCATGCAGGCCGTCGCGTGGCGACGGGCTATTTCGAGGAAGTCGCATGGGCGGCACGTTGTTGAAAACGGTGGAGCGGCATACGCGGCTGGCTGGCTACAACCGGGTCGGCATGCTGCTGTTCCGGCTGGGCGACGAGCGGCTGTTCGGCATCAATGTATTCAAGGTGCGCGAGGTGCTGCGGCGCCCGCCGATGGAGCGCATGCAGGGCGTGCACGAATTGCTCGCCGGCAGCTGCGACTACCGGGGGCAGACCATTCCGGTGATCGATCTCGCCGCCGCGCTGGGCTACGCCCCGCTGCGTGATGTCGCATCGGCGCACCTGATGGTGACCGAATTCAGCGGCTCGGTGCAGGGTTTCCTGGTCGCCGACCTGCAGCGGATGGTGCATTGTGACGGCGCGGCCATGGCGGCGCCGGCCAGCTCGCTGGGGTTCGGGGCGCGGGTCAATGTGGTGACCCGCGTCGACGGCGCACTGCTGGCCGTGGTCGACGTGGAACATGTGCTGGCGAGCATCGACGCACCTCCGCCGGAGCTCTCGAGCCAGCTGCAACGGGAGGCTTCCATGCGCTCACTGGGGCAGCATCGGGTGATGGTGGTGGATGATTCGGGCATTGCGCGGCGGCGCGTGATCAAGCTGTTCAAGCAGATGGAGATCGAGTGCGTGCTGGCCAGGGACGGACGCGAGGCGCTGGATCGGCTGCTTGAGTTGGCCGAGGGCGATCCGGCTGGCGCGATCGAGCTGGTGGTGGCGGATATCGAGATGCCGCGGCTGGACGGTTATGCGCTGACCCGTGCCATTCGCCAGGCGCCAAGCCTGCGTCGGCTCAAGGTAGTCCTGCACAGTTCGATCAGCGGCCTGTTCAACGAGGCAATGATCAAGGAGGTCAAGGCCGACCGCTTCGTGGCCAAGTTCCAGCCCGACCTGCTGGCGCGGGCGGTGCTGGAGTTGCTGCCGGACGCTTTCGCGTCGCCACTGGCTGCGTCGGCGGGCTGACGCCCGGGCAATCCGCGGCGCAGGCGTCAACAAACCGTCTTTCAGCGCCGGGAGGCTGCTGACGGTCCACCATGCTTGCTGAAAAAGTCAGCAGTGGCAATGAGTTACAAGTCATGGCATGCAAATTGCCTTTTGCTCCGTGCAGCAACAGCACGCGGAGTGAAGCAATGATCCCAGGCACCGACAATCTATTTGGCATCCACACCAAGGCGCTCGACGTATGGCAGCGCCGTACCGAGGTGCTGGCCAACAACCTGGCCAACGCCGACACGCCCGGCTACCTGGCCCGCGATGTCGACTTTCGCAAGGCACTGGCAGCGGCCAGCGGCCATGCCGACGGGCTGATGCTGAAAACCGATGCCCCCGGCCAGATCAACCCGGCCGGCCAGGCCGCCGAAGCGCTGGCCTATCGCGTGCCCACCCAACCAAGCATGGACGGTAACACCGTCGATGGCCAGGTCGAGCAGGCCGCGTTTGCCGCCAACGGCGTGCACTACCAGGCCAGCTTGTCCTTCATCACCGCGCAGATCCGCATGTTGCGGACTGCCATCAGCGGAGGCTAAGGCCGATGTCGCTCTTTTCCGTTTTCAATGTAGCTGGCTCCGGCATGGCTGCGCAGTCGACGCGGCTGAACACGGTGGCCAGCAACCTGGCCAACGCCGACAGCGTTTCCGGCACTGCCGAAGGTGCTTATCGCTCGCGCGAGCCACTGTTCGCCACGGTGAAGAACCAGCTCGATGCCGGCAAGGATGCCGTGGGCGAAGGCGTACAGGTGCTCGGCGTCACCGAGAGCCAGGCTGCCATTCCCAGCCGCTACGAACCGGGCAACCCGCTGGCGAATGCCGACGGCTATGTCTTTGCCAGCAACGTCAATCCGGTCGACGAGCTGGTCAACATGATTTCCGCCTCGCGCTCGTATCAGAACAACGTCGAAGTAATGAACTCGGCGCGGCAGCTGATGCAGAAAACGCTGGACCTGGGCAAATGAGACATGAGCAAGTGAGGCGCGTCCCGATGAACAAGCAGCAGCACGCATCAATGAGGAGCGCGGCATGAGTGACATCGCAATTGGTGGCCCCGCCACTTCGAGCGCGGCCCAGGCAGCCAGCCTGGGCAAGGAGAAAACGCTGAAGCAGTCGGATTTCCTGAGCTTGCTGGTGCAGCAGATGCGCAACCAGGACCCGACCAAGCCGGCCGACTCCTCGCAGATGGTCAGCCAGCTGGCGCAAATCAGTCAGGTGTCGGCGACGCAGGCGTTGCAGACCTCGTTCGACGCATTGAGTCAGTCGATGCAGGGCAACCAGTTGTTGCAGGCAAGCAGCATGGTAGGGCGCAGCGTGGTGGTCCCGTCCGCCGCCGGCACTCTGCAGGATGCTGGTCTGGACGGCGCGGTGAACGTGCCCGAAGGCAATGGTCAGGTGCTGGTGCAGGTCACCGACGCGGACGGCAACGTGCTGCGCACGCTCAGCCTGGGCACGCCCGGACAGGGACTGGCACCGTTCCATTGGGACGGCAAGGGCGAAGACGGTGTCGCACTGCCCAACGGCGCCTATGGCCTCAAGGCCCAGGTCGGCAATACCGCAGTGAATACCTACGTGACCGGCAGGGTCAACGGCGTGGGCATGACGGGCACGGACGGTGCCTATCTGGACGTGGATGGTTTCGGTGGGGTCCTGCTGAGTCAGGTCGCGCAAATAAATTGACGAGCCCGTCGGGCTCCAACACACAGGAATTACGCAGATGCCTTTCAATATTGCACTGAGCGGTCTCAACGCGGCGTCCAAGGACCTTGAAGTCACCGCCAACAACATCGCCAACACCGGCACCACCGGATTCAAGGGCTCGCGCACCGAGTTTGCCGAGCTGTTCAACGCTGCCGGCCCCAACCTCAGCTCCAGCCAGACCGGCAGCGGCGTGCGCCTGACCAACGTGGCCCAGCAGTTCACTGCCGGCAGCGTCGAGACCACCAACAACAGCCTGGATTTCGCGATCAGCGGCGACGGCTTCTTCACCCTGCGCGATGGCAAGGGATACTCCTATACCCGTGCTGGCGCGTTCCAGAAGGATTCCAACGGCTACGTCGTCAACGCCAACAAGCAGCGCCTGCAGGTGTACCCGCCGACGCCGAATGGTTTCGACAACAGCACCATGGTCGATCTGCAACTGTTCACCGCACAGAATGCAGCCAAGGCCACCAATACGGTACAGATGTCGCTGAACCTGCCGTCCGATGCAAATCCGCCGGCAACCGCGTTCGATCCGATCAACGATCCGGGCAGTTACAACCAGTCCACCCCGTTCACGGTGTACGACTCGCTGGGCGCCACCCACAACGGCACCGTCTACTACGTCAAGGACGCGGCGGCCAACACCTGGGGTGCCAATCTGTACATCGATGGCACCTCGGTCGGTGCATCGCAACCACTCAACTTCAACAGCAGCGGTGCACTGGTGGCGCCAGCCAACGGCAAGTTGAGCTTTCCTGCGGTAGTCGTCAGCCCAGGCTCCGATCCGATGCAGGTGACCCTGGACATGGGCAAGGCAACCCAGTTCGGCAATACCTATGGAGTGACCGCAATCAACCAGGACGGCTATCCCACCGGCACCTTGTCGAACATCGACGTGTCCGGCGAGGGCGTGGTGCAGGCCAAGTATTCCAACGGCCAGACCACGTCGCTGGGTCAGTTTGCGATGGCGCAGTTCTCCAACCAGCAGGGCTTGCGCCAACTCGACAATACCAACTGGGCGGCATCCTTCGACTCCGGCACGCCGATCATGGGCGCAGCCGGCAGTGGCACCTACGGCGCCGTGCAGGCAGGTGCGCTGGAGGCCTCCAACACGGCCGACCTCACCGCGCAGCTGGTCAACATGATCAAGGCGCAGCGCAACTACCAGGCGAATGCGCAGGTGATCTCCACCGACAACCAGTTGACCCAGACCATCATCAACATCCGTAACTGATCCGGCGCCGGCTTTGACCGGGGTCACGAGCAAGAAAATCGAGGTGTAATCCGTGGACAGATCGCTGTACGTAGCCATGACCGGAGCCACGCAGATGATGCGCGAGCAGTCCGAGGTGGCGCACAACCTGGCCAACGCCGACACCGTCGGCTTCAAGGCGCAATTGTCGGCCTTCCAGCCGTTGCCGGTGCAGGGGCAGGGCTTGCCGACCCGAGTCAACGGCGTGGCGCATGGCCTGGGCGTGGACATGCGCGAAGGCGGCCAGATCGAAACCGGCCGCGAGCTGGATGTGGCGGTGCAGGGTGCCGGCTGGATTGCGGTGCAAGGCGCCGACGGCAGCGAGGGCTATACCCGCGCCGGCGAGCTGCGCCTGACCTCGGACGGTCTGCTCACCGACGCTCGCGGCAATCTGGTGCTGGGTGAAGGTGGCCCGATCAGCGTGCCGCAGAGCAGTCAGATGAACATTGGCGCGGACGGCACGGTGTCGGTGGTGCCGATGGGGCAATCACCAGAAACGATTGCCGCGGTCGGTCGCATCAAGCTGGTCAATCCGCCACCCGATCAGCTCGCGCTGGGTAGCGACGGTTTGATGCATCTGAGCGATGGTGGCACCGCGCAGGCGGATCCCGCGGTCACCATGAAATCCGGCGTGCTGGAGTCCAGCAACGTCAACCCTTCGCAGACCCTGGTGCAGATGATCCAGTTGTCGCGTCAATACGAGCTGCAGATTCGCGCGATCCACAGTGCCGACGAGAACGCGCAGTCGGCTTCGCGCCTGCTGCAGATGAGCTGATCCAGCGCATTCGCACGTAACTTTCACCAAGACATCCAGACGTCCAGACGTCCAGACGGAGTCCATCGACATGTTTTCATCCTTGTGGGTAGCCAAAACCGGCCTCGATGCGCAGCAGACGCGCATGGACGTCATCTCCAACAACCTCGCCAACGCCAACACCACCGGTTACAAGAGCGCGCGTGCCTCGTTCCAGGATCTGGTCTACCAAAACCTGCGCCAGCCCGGCGGCCAGACCACCGAGCAGACGCAGTCGCCTTCGGGCCTGATGCTGGGTACCGGCGTGCGCGTGGTCGGCAGCGAGAAGCTGTTCACCCAGGGCAACATCGAGCAGACCGGCAACTCGCTGGACGTGGCCGTGCAGGGGCGTGGCTTCCTGCAGGTGACGATGCCCGATGGCACCATTGCCTACACCCGTGACGGTTCCTTGCACATGGACCAGAACGGCCAGATCGTCACCGCCAACGGTTACGCGCTGGACCCCGCGCTGAGTGTGCCGGCCAATGCGCAGAGCATCACCATCGGCAGCGACGGCACGGTCAGCGTGAGCCTGCCGGGGCAGGCCGCCACGCAGCAGGTGGGCACCGTGCAACTGGCCGATTTCATCAACCCCGCCGGATTGCAGCCCAACGGCGACAACTTGTACCTGGAGACCGCCTCCAGCGGTTCGCCGCAGATCGGCCAGCCCGGCCTGAACGGCTTGGGCACGCTGGCGCAGGGCGCGCTGGAAAGCTCGAACGTCAACGTGGTCGAGCAGATGGTCAACATGATCGAGACCCAGCGTACCTACGAGATGAACTCCAAGGCGGTGTCTGCGGCCGACTCGATGCTGCAATTCCTTACCAACAAGACCTGAGACACGCCGTGATGAACAATCGTTTGTGCTTCCCGCTGGTGCTGTTCGCGCTTGCCACGATGACTGGTTGCGCCAGCGCACCGCATGCGCGCGACGATGCCCAATGGGCACCGACGCCGCCGCCGGTGCAGGCCGTCGCCCCCGCTCAGGCCGACGGTTCGATCTATCACGATGCGCAGAACATGGAGCTGTTCCCCGACCCGCGCGCCCATCGCGTGGGCGACATCCTCACCGTGGCCCTGGTCGAGAGTACCCAGGCCACCAAGAAAGCCACCACCAGCACCAGCAAGACCGACAAGGCCAAGCTCGCTTCGCCCACGATACTGGGACATTCGCTGTCGGTTGGCGGCAAGGTCGCCGACATGGGCTTGAGCGGCGAGCGCAGTTTTGACGGTGCCGGTTCCAGCAGCCAGAGCAACCAGCTCACCGGCCAGATCACGGTGACGGTCGCCCAGCGATTGAGCAACGGCAACCTGATGGTGCGCGGCGAGAAGTGGCTGACCATCAACCAGGGCCAGGAACTGGTGCGCATCTCCGGCATTGTGCGCCCGCAGGACATCGGCCAGGACAACGTGGTGCCGTCCACTCGCGTCGCCGACGCGCGCATCAGCTACACCGGTCGCGGCACCTTGGCGGACGCGAACTCGCGTGGCTGGCTGTCGCGCTTCTTTAATTCCAAATGGATGCCCTTCTGATGAACACGCGCGCCCGTGCCGCCGTTGTAGGAGCCCGCTTGCGGGCGATGCTTCTGTTCTGGATGCCAAAACGAAAAGCATCGCCCGCAAGCGGGCTCCTACGAAAAATGGGGCTTGCGGTGGGGTTGTGCCTCCTCGTCGCGGCGCCTGCGCACGCCGACAAGATTCGCGACCTGGTGCAGGTGCAGGGCGTGCGCAGCAACCAGTTGATTGGCTACGGCCTGGTGGTGGGCCTGGATGGCTCGGGCGACCAGACCACGCAGGCGCCGTTCACCACCCAGAGCCTCGAGAACATGCTGCAGCAGTTCGGCATCACGGTGCCGGCCAATGCGCGGCCGCAGTTGAAGAATGCCGCGGCGGTGATGGTGACGGCTGATCTGCCGGCGTTCGCCAAGCCCGGCCAGAACATCGACGTCACCGTGGCCTCGATCGGCAATGCCAAGAGCATCCGTGGCGGCCAGTTGCTGATGGCGCCGCTGCGCGGTGCCGACGGCAACGTTTACGCGGTGGCGCAGGGCAGCGTGGTGGTCGGCGGCATCAGCGCGCAAGGCAAGAGTGGTTCCAGCGTGCAGGTGAACATTTCCGCCAGCGGCCGGATTCCCAATGGCGCCTCGGTGGAGCGCGTGGTGGCTTCGTCGTTTGCCTCCGGCGGCGACCTGATGCTGAACCTCAATACCGCCGACTTCACCACCGCCACGCGCATCGCTGCGGCCGTCAACAGGGTGTACGGCGTGGGCACCGCCCAGCCAGTGGACGGCGGCACGGTGTCGGTGCGCGGCCCGCAGGACCCGGCGCAGAAAGTCGCGTGGCTGGGCGAGATCCAGAATCTCGACGTGCAGCCGGGCGATGCCCCGGCGCGCATCGTGGTCAATTCGCGCACCGGCACCGTGGTGATCGGTTCGGATGTGCGCGTCAGCGCTGCGGCGGTGGCGCACGGTGCAATCCAGGTGACGATTTCCGAACAGCCGCAGGTCAGCCAGCCGGCACCGTTCAGCCAGGGTCAGACCGCGATCGTGCCCAGCAGCAGTATCCAGGTCAGCGAGGATGGCGCACACATGTTCAAGTTCGGCCCGGGCGTCAGCCTGGATACCATCGTGCGCGCGGTAAATCAGGTGGGCGCCACGCCGAGCGACCTGATCTCGATTCTGCAGGCGCTGAAGCAGGCTGGCGCGCTTCATGCAGACCTTGTCGTGATTTAGGAGCCTGTTCATGACCTTCAGGTACCCCGCGTTGTCGTCGAGTTGCCGCCAGGTGGTAGTGCGTGGCGCAGCGTCTGACTGGCCGTCAGATCAAGCCACGCGCTGCCGCTTGGCGGCAACTCGGCGGCATCCCTTCGGGCCGGGTCTGTTTGCGCGCATGCCGGCGTCATCATTCAGTCGTGGACGGACGTCCACTCCCTCGTTCTTCCTTGGCCTGCGCGCAAACAGCTTCCGGCGCGGGGCACATGAAGGTCATGAACAGACTCCAACGGTGACGTTATCATGACGCCTCTCACCAGCACATCGCCCGCCCTGGATACCTGGACCGAACTGTCCGGGTTCAACCAGTTGCGTGCGCAGGCGCGCAGCGACGGCGGCAAGAGCGCGCTGCCGGCGGTGGCCAGGCAGTTCGAGGCGATCTTCACCCAGATGATGCTGAAGTCGATGCGCGATGCGAATGCCAGCATGGGCAGCGACATTGCCGGCAGCGAGCAGGTCAATTCCTATCGCGACATGTTCGACCAGCAATTGTCCTTGAGCCTGGCCAACGGCAAGAATGGACTGGGCATTGCGAAAATGCTGGTACGCCAACTTGGTGGCAAGACCGGGGCAACCGAGGCTGCCACTGCTGCTGCCGGACAAGGGTTGCCGCTGCCCACGACCAGCGTGCTCAACGCCAACGTCCGCGCCCTGCTGCAGTTGGGGTCCGATCGTCCGGCGGATGAGGGCAGCGATGCGTTGGTTGATCGCTCGCGCATGCCATCCACAGCCGCTGTCGGCTCATCGTGGCAGCAGACGCTCGATCGCATGGCGCGCGGCGCAATGGACGTGGCCAGCACCGCCGCCAAGGTGTTGCCCGGCGGCGACCCGGTGAGCTTCGTGCGCGCACTGGCGCCCCATGCGGCAGTGGCGGCGAAGAAACTCGGCGTGTCGGTGCGTGCCTTGCTGGCGCAGGCCGCGCTGGAAACCGGCTGGGGCAAGCACTTGCCCAGTCACGGCGATGGCAGCAGCAGCAACAACCTGTTCGGGATCAAGGCCGGCAGCAGCTGGGCCGGCGACAAGGTCAGCGTGCCCACGCTGGAATACGAGAACGGCGTGGCCGTGCGCAAGCGGGATGCCTTCCGCGCCTATGATTCGCCATCGGAGTCGTTCGCCGACTATGCGCGGCTGATTGCCGACAGCCCGCGCTATGCGCAGGCGCTGGGTACGGGCGAGAACATTGCCGGCTTTGCACGCGGGCTGGTACGTGGCGGTTACGCCACGGATCCTGCCTACGTGGCCAAGATCACGGCGATTGCCAACAGCGCGCAGATGCGCGAGGCGCTGGCCAGTTTGCAGGCGGGCGGGGGGGCGGAGTGAGCTTCCTGGCCGCCGCCGGACCGACGTCCGCGTTCACGATGGGCGGGCAGATTTATGGCGAAAGGCTTTCGTCTGCCTGCGGCAGCCGAGTTACTTTTCTCTTGCGTGGCCAAGAGAAAAGTAACCCGAAGAGAAGGCCACCCCGCTTGGCGCTTGCCGGGCTTCGGGCAACCGCTCCTGGGTTGCCTCAACTCGGGCATCCATGCCCTCGCCATGCCCGACAAGTCGGTGAGTCGGGGCCGGGCTTTTCGACAGCACTCCGGCAACTGCTCCTGCGTTGCTCTGACTCCGGCATCCATGCCGTCGCCTGCGCTGGCGAAAAGGAATCGGCCTCCTGCCGATTCCCGCTGCGCGGCCTGTCGACCCCGACTCACCGCCGCACAGAGGCCCCGGGTAGAACGGCGAGCCACCTTGGCCCGCACTCATGGCGTTCGCTGCGCGAACGCAGAACAGGTCGCCGGCTGCTTCTGACTCCTCGCTTCGCGGGGATTCAAGAAAATGGCCTGGCCGCCGTTACCGTCACTACGTATCGCGCAATCCCGGCGGTGCACCAGTTGTTGAGGATGTTCCATGGCTGACATGCTTTCGACCGGCGTGTCCGGGCTGCTTGCTGCGCAGATCGGACTTAGCACCGTTGGCCACAACGTGGCCAACGTGAATACTGACGGCTACAGCCGTCAGTTGGTGTCGTTCGGTGCTCGGCGGCCCGAGGGGCAGGCCGGGTTTTATGTTGGCACCGGCGTCAACACGGTGGCGGTGCAGCGGGCGTATAGCCAGTTCCTGAACAGCTCGCTGTGGTCGGCCAGCTCAGGGCAGGGCCGGGCCAACACCATGACCAGCCTCACCGGGCAGCTCAATAACCAGCTGTCCGGCAGCACCAACTTGCAGACTTCGCTGGATAATTTCTACGGCGCCGTGCAGGACGTGGCCAATACGCCCTCGGATACGGCATCGCGGGAGGTGCTGCTGGCGCGCGCCGGTGGCCTGGCGAATACGTTTCGCGCACTGTCCGGTCAGTTCAGCCAGCTCTCCGGCCAGGTGCAACAGCAGATCGGCGACAGCGTCGATGCGATCAACAAGGCCAGTCAGTCGATCGCCAAGCTGAACGGGCTGATCCAGTCTTCCACGACCACCGACGGCACGCCGCCGGCCGACCTGCTCGACAAGCGCGACGCGTTGATCCGGCAGTTGGCTGGCCAGGTGGGCGTGACCGTGGTCCCGCAGAACGACAAGACCATCAGTATCTTCGTCGGCAACGGACAGGCGCTGGTCACCGGCACCGAGGCCCACCCGCTGGGTACGGCACCGAATGTCTACGATGCCACCCGCGTGGAAGTGGTGGGTGCCGGCTCCGGCAGTGTGATCAGCGGGCGCATCGGTGGTGGCGCGCTGGGTGCGTTGCTGGATTTCCGCAGCAACGTGCTTGACCCGGCACAGACCCAGCTCGGTCGCTCGGCGCAGGCGCTGGCCAGTGCGTTCAATGCCCAGCATGCGCAGGGTGTGGATCTGCGCGGCGATGTCGGCGGCGCGTTCTTCAATGTCGCCGGACCGGTGGTGCAGGGCGCCTCCAGCAATACGGGCAGCGGCACGCTGGATGCGAGCATCGGCGATATCGGCACGCTGACCGGCAAGGATTATGTGCTGAGCTACGACGGCAGCAACTGGAGCATGCGCGATACGAATGGCACGGCCGTGGCGATGAGTGGCAGCGGCACCAGCGCTGATCCGTTCACGGTGGCCGGGCTGAACCTGGTGGTCAGCGGCAGCGCCAGCGCCGGTGACAGCTTTCGCGTGCAGCCCAGTCGCGCCGCGGCGGACAGTTTTTCAGTGGCCGTCGACGATCCCGACAAGGTCGCCGCTGCGGCTCCGTTCGTGGTCAACGCGGGCAACGGCAATGCGGGCACGGCTTCGCCCAGCGCCAGCATCAGCGACGGCAGTGATCCCAACCTGCTCAATGCCAGCTCGATCGTGTTCACCTCGCCCACCAGCTACAGCATCGATGGCGGTGCGGCGCAGAGCTTCACTTCCGGCCAGCCGATCGTGCACAACGGCTGGAGCATGCAGCTCAACGGCGCGCCGCAGGCTGGCGACAGCTTCAACCTGAAGGCCAACAGCAATGCGCAGGGTGACAACTCCAATGCGCTGATGCTCGGCAAGGTCGCCAACCTCGGCGTGCTCGACGGCGGCGTGACCAGTACCGGTCGCGCCTATAGCCAGTTGGTCAGTCAGGTCGGCAGCGCCGGCGCACTGGCCAAGGACGATCTGAGCACGCAAACGGCGGTGTACAGCCAGGCGATGAGTTCCCAGCAGAGCGTCTCCGGCGTGAACCTGGACGAGGAGGCGGCGAATCTGGTGCGCTACCAGCAGGCCTACCAGGCTTCGGCCCAGGTCATCAGTACAGCCAACAGCATTTTCAACGCGCTGCTCGGCGCGGTGCGAGGATAAATCATGCGCGTTTCCACCAGCTGGATGCAGCAGCAGTCCATCGGCAACATGATGAGCCGGCAGGGCGACCTGTCCGACCTCAACACGCAACTGAGCACCGGCAAGCGGATCAACCAGCCGTCCGACGATCCGGTCGGCGCGGCGCGCGCGCTGGACACTTCGCACCTGATTGCCAGCTCGGCGCAGTACCAGCGCAATATCACCTCGGCCAATGCGCGGCTGGGCCTGGAAGACCAGAGCCTGTCCAATACCAGCAACGTGCTGGGGCGCGTGCGCACCCTGTTGCTGCAGGCTGCCAATGGCAGCCAGACCGACGAAACCCGTGGCGACATCGCCGCGGAAATGGCGCAGTTACGCGAGCAGATGCTGGGTCAGGCGAACAGCACGGATGGCCAGGGCGAATACATTTTCGCCGGCAATCGCACCGGCACCGCGCCGTTTGTGTCGCAGGGCAGCGTCAGCTATCTCGGCGACAATGGCCAGCGCATGGTCGCGGCCGGTCCCGGTCTGCAGGTTGCCACCGGCGATCCCGGCAGTGCGGTGTTCGTGAATATTCCCACGGGTAATGGCACCTTTGCGGTAAGCGCGAGTGCGACCAATACCGGCAACGCCGTGGCGGGTGCCAGCAGCGTCACTGATCCTGCGGCCAGTCCCTCGGCTTGGGACGGCGGCAGCTACAGCATCGTGTTCACGGCGGCCAACGTGTACGACGTGCGCGATGGCGGCGGTGCGGTGCTGGAGAGCGGCAGCTACGACCCCGGCAAGGGGGGCAGCATCGTCTTCCGTGGTGCACAGATTGCCTTCAGCGGCACACCGGACGTCGGCGACACGTTTGCGCTCGGCAGCTCCGCCAGGCAGGACGTGTTCACCACGCTGGACAACATCATCAAGACCCTGCGCACGCCGAACGGTGGTGATGCGCAGATGCAGAACGACATCAACACCCAGTTTGTGAATCTCGACCAGGCGATCGACACCATCACCCGCACGCGCGGCAAGGTGGGTGCGCGCATGAATGCGCTCGATCAGCAAGGCGGACTCAACGACGACCTGACCCTGCAATACAAAACTGCGCTGTCAAACGTGCAGGATCTGAACTACTACGACGCGATCAGCCAGCTCGGTGCGCAGACCACGGCACTGCAGGCGGCGCAGCAGACGTTCACGAAAATCCAGGGTTCGAAATTGTTTGATTATTTACGTTGACAAGGCTCAAGTTTTGGTATGACGGGTCGAAACAGTACACAAGGCGGATGTATTCAATGGTGAATCCCCGCCGGATTGTCTGAGCCGGCCATTGTCGGCATACCAACTCGATTCGGAGAATTCCCATGGTCATGAGTGTAATCACCAACATCAGCTCGTTGAATGCCCAGCAAAACCTGGCGACTTCGCAGAGCAAACTCGCTACGGCGATCCAGCGCCTGTCTTCGGGCATGCGCATCAACAGCGCGAAAGACGATGCCGCCGGCCTCGCCATTTCCACCCGCTTCACCACCCAGATCAACGGCCTGAACCAGGCCGTGGCGAATGCCAATGACGGCATCTCGCTGGCGCAGACCACCGAGTCGGCGTTGAACGAAGTCACCAACAACTTGCAGCGCATCCGTACCTTGGCGGTGCAGTCGGCCAACGGCACCAATTCGGACTCCGATCGTGCTTCGCTCAACGCCGAAGTGACGCAGCGGCTGGCCGAGATCAATCGTATTGCCACGCAGACCAACTTCAACGGCAGGACCGTGCTCGACGGCAACGCCGGCGTCACCAAGTTCCAGGTCGGCGCGAATGTCGGACAGACCATCGACGTCAACCTGAGCCAGGGCGTGAAGACCAGTCAGATGGGCACCTACAGCAAGACTTCGGCCACCGAGACTGGCACCGCGCTGACGTTCAGCTCCGGCATAACCACGCTTGCTGCCGACGCCACCATCCAGATCGGCACCAAGACGGCCACCGTTGCTGCGGGCGATTACTCCGCCGAAACGCTACAGTCGGCGATCAACGGTGCATTCAGCAAGGTCGGCATCGACAATGCGGTTGCCTCGGTCGACGCGACCACCAGCAAGGTCACCATCGCTACTCGCGTCGACATGAGCCAGGTCGGCTCGGCGATGACCGACGGAGATATCACGTCGACCGACCTTGGTTTGGCGGGTGTGGCGGCGACGACCGTCAACAGCGCGACCCTCGGCTCCGCTGACGTCCTCACGGTAGCTGGCGCCAACAACATGATGGAGAGCGTCGATGCAGCCCTGAAGAGTGTTAGCAGCCTGCGTTCCGACTTGGGTGCGGTGCAGAACCGCTTCGAGTCCACGATCTCCAACCTGCAGACGATTTCGCAGAACCTGAGCGCGTCACGCAGCCAGATCCAGGATGCGGACTTCGCTGCAGAAACCGCGAACATGACCAGCGCCAATATCCTGCAACAGGCCGGCGTGTCGGTCCTGGCGCAGGCCAATGCCTCCACCCAGGCGGTGTTGAAGCTTCTGCAGTAACTGCTTGACCCCGAGGTGGCCGCAGCACAGCGCGGCCACTTCTCTCATTTTCAGGAACCTTGCTCATGGCCATCACCGTTGGTTCAACTGCACCCACCTCGGGTCTGCTGACATCCATGGGCGTGGGTTCCGGTCTCGATGTCAGCACGTTGGTAGACAAGCTGGTGGCCGCCAAGAAGGCGCCGCAGCAGGATCAGATCACCAACGCGTCCAACACGGCCAACACCCAGCTTTCGGCTCTGGGACAGGTCAGTGCCGCCTTGTCGGCCCTGCAGTCTGCCATGGCGCCACTCACCGACGGCAGCGCATTCACTGCGCGCGCAGTGAGCAGCAGCGACCCCAAAGTGTTCAGCGCCAGCAGCAGCGGCAGTCCGGTCAGCGGCAGCTACAACGTGGTTGTCGATCACCTGGCCAGCTCGCTCAAGGCTTCCTCCGGCGCGTTTGCCGACAGCAATGCCAAGGTCGGCACCGGCACACTCACCCTCGCGGTGGCCGGCCAGTCGATGAGCCTGAATCTCGACGACACCAACAATTCGCTGGCGCAGGTGCGCGACGCGATCAACAACGCCAGCGACAACCCTGGGGTCAGCGCCACCATCGTCAACGGGTCGGACGGAGCGCACCTGGTACTGAGTGCCACGCGCACGGGCGCTGCCAACGGTTTCAGCATTTCCAGCAGTGGCGGTGATGGCGCGCTGGCGGCATTGAATTACGATCCGAATGCGTCCAGCGGCAACGGTCTGTCGGTAATCACTGCGGCGCAAGATGCTGCCTACACCATCGACGGCTTGGCGGGCACCAGCGCGGTCAACACCATCAGCAGCGCGATCGATGGCCTGACGCTCAATCTGGTCGCCGCCGGCAGCAGCACGCTGGCGGTGACCAACGACCCGTCCAAGGCGACTTCCGCGCTGAGCAACCTGGTCAGCACCTACAATAGTTTTGTCGGAATTTACCAGAACCTGACCAAGTACGACGCCACCAGCAGCACGGCCGGCGCGATGATCGGCGATGCCACGCTCAACAGCATCAACAGCACGCTGTCGCGCATTGTGGGAGGCACCGCCAATGGCGTCTCGCTGTCGTCGATCGGTATTTCGCTGCAAGTGGACGGAACCCTGAAGCTGGATAGCAACAAGTTGACCAGCGCACTCAGCGATGGCGGCAAGCAGGTCGGTAAGCTGTTCGGCGGCGACAACGGTTTCGCCGCCCAGTTGAACACCCAGTTGAACACGTGGGTGAGCCCGAGCGGTGTGCTGTCCAATCGCACCGACAGTATTGCGCAACAGTTGAAGGCTCTCACGACGCAGCAGGCCAAGTTGGACAGCCGCATGGCGATCCTCACGGCCCGCTATCAGGCGCAGTTCAGCGCGCTGGACACGCTGATGAGCAAGCTCAACAGCACCAGCAGCTACCTGCAGCAGCAATTCGATGCGATGACCAACAGCAACAAGAAATAGTCCACGAGAGATCCGGACGGGAGACGATCATGGGATTCGGTTACGGCGCAGGCGCCTATCAACAGGTTCGTTCGCACGGCGGGGATGGCGCGCTCGAGCGCCTGGTCAAGGCTCGCGCGCACATGCTGCGGGGCGAGGTGGCGGCCAAGGGCGAAGCCATCTCGCGCTGCATCAAGATGATCGGCGGGCTGCGCGACAGTCTCGACCCGAAAGTGGAACCGACCATGGTCGGGCGGCTCGATTCGCTCTATGAGTACATGAGCCGGCGCCTGCTGCAGGCGAACATGCACGACGATGCCACCATCATCGACGAGGTCAGCAAGCTGTTGCGTCAAGTGCGCGACAGTTGGGTACAAATCGCCCCGGCACCGGCCAGCCACGCGGTAGGTGCGTAGCCATGCCACCGTCACCCGACGCGGTAGGTGCGTAGCCATGCCACCGTCACCCGGTACGGCCGCTTCGCCGTTGACACAGGCGCTGGTCATGACCCGCGCGATGCTGTCGGCGGCAAAAGAAGCAGATTGGGAGCAACTGTCGGGCCTGGAGCAGTCACGCGAGCCACTGGTGCGTCGCCAGCACCCGGCAGACGTCGTCAGCCGAGCCCAGATCGAGCAGATTCTGGCGTACGACCGCCAGCTGCAGACATTGTTGGGCAATGCCCGTGATGTGGTCGCCCGGAAATGGCAGGACGAGCGTAGCCGCGCCCAGGCCATTGCCGCCTACGCACAACCTTGAGACAGCCGGATTGGCCGAGCGTTGGCGCCGTGTCATCGTAATGCAAGCCGGTACCTGATTGGCGTCGAGCATGGCCCTTCTCCCCCCGGGAGAAGGTGGCGCGAAGCGTCGGATGAGGGTGCGAGCGGAGCGTGGCATTGCAGCGTAGAGCGTGGCCTCGTTGGCTCCGCCCGAACCCTCTCCCCCGCCCCTCTCACGAGGGGAGCGGGGCGTCCAATAGGTGGGGTTCGACATTGTTCAGAAGCTGATATGTTCGGGCCTGCGATGCGGATCCCTTATATATGGACGGGATCCGGGATTTTGGCCGACACGTCGGGAGCTGCACGATGAGTGAATCCAAGTGGGATGAATTCGAGCAAAGGTTGAGCATGGAAGAGCTCCTCCACGTCGCCGTCGAGCCGCTCGCCTGGCCGCTTCCGCCAGCGCGGGCCTTGTCGCTGGTCGAGCGCAACGGCAACACCCTGGCGGCGATCGCCGCGCTGGAAGAACGGCGCGTGGACACCGCCGAGGACGACAATCCGCTGGTGCAGGAAATGCGCCGGATGGACGCCAAGCTCACCGCCTTGGTGGATATCGTCAATCGACTGCTGGCCCCGACGGCCACGTTGCCGGGTCAGCGCCTGGTTCGCTTCAATGCGCGTGGTGCGGTGATTCCGACGGAACTCGTGCCGGATGCCGAGGCGATGCTGCTGAGCCTGCGTTTCGATCATTGCCGCAGTCTGCCGCTGGAACTCTCGGCGCAGCGCGAACGGCAATTGGACGATGGGCGTACGTTTGTGGCCTTCACCGCCCTCAACGACGCGCTGGGTGACGCAATTGAGCGACTCGTTTTTCGCCATCACCGACGTAAAGTGGCAGATGCGCGCCAACTGTCATAGGTAAGTTCGCCAGCGTATGGACCGTCTGACCTGATGTAAATCGAGCGCGCGCGTGACGCAGTTCGCAGAATTGACGGCTGTTGTGCGGGGCGAATCCCGCCCTGCGCGCCTGTGCAGCGCGCACTCGATCGCGCTCATAACGCAGCAATTTCGATGCCGCGATTTCTCGTTAGCGTGTTGAATCAATCATTTACTACGTATAGCTCGCATACGTTGAGGAGCTTTCACAAAGCAAAACTTCTGACAGGTGACGTTTCGCCGTCACCAGGGCGCCAAAATTTGGCCTCCTTATTGCATTTGGTTCATCAGACCAGCGACGGATCGCCGGCACTGACGAAACGGGGCCTTGCCGGAGGCAGGGACCCAGCCATAGATGCGGTACGGAGAAAGCGATGCAGAAGTTTGACTTGCTGGTGATTGAATCGGACGAGACGCGTGTCAGTGCGGTGATGTCGGCGTTCTTTTTCCTTGGTTACCGTCCGCAGCACGGCGCAAGTTGCGCCAGCACCAGCGAATCCACCCACGACTGGCGTGCGGTCTATGTGGGGAGCGTCGAAGATGTCGCCGAGGCGGAGCGCCAGCTAGCTCTGCTCGGTAGCAGCGCTGCCCACGTCCCACTGCTGCTGGCTGAAGACTCGCCCTGGATCGAGCGGCTGGGCGGGCCCAAATCGCCGTTCGCCGAGCGCCTGGCCACGCTGAGCTTCCCGCTGAGCTATGAAAAACTGACCGAAGCCTTGCGCAACGTGTACGCGCGCCTGCTCGGCGGCCAATCCGGCAGCCAGCACTTTGTTGGCCACTCGGCACCGATGGTTCGGGTCAACGGGTTGATTCGCCAGGTGGCGCCATTCGACTCGAGCGTGCTGGTGCTGGGCGAGTCCGGCACCGGCAAGGAGATGGTCGCCCGGGCCATCCACGAGCAGTCCCCCCGGCGCGACAAGCCGTTCGTGGCGATCAACTGCGGCGCGATCCCGGCCGAATTGCTGGAAAGCGAACTGTTCGGTCATGAGAAGGGTGCCTTCACCGGTGCGATCAGCGCACGCAAGGGGCGCTTTGAGATGGCCGAGGGCGGCACCTTGTTCCTGGACGAGATCGGCGACATGAGCCTGCCGATGCAGGTCAAGTTGCTGCGCGTGCTGCAGGAACGCGCCTACGAGCGTGTCGGCGGCAACAAGACGCAACGTTGCGACGTGCGCATCATCGCCGCCACCCATCGCAACCTCGAGCAGGCAATCGCCGAGGACCGCTTCCGCGAAGACCTGTACTACCGCCTGAGCGTGTTTCCACTGGAACTGCCCTCGCTGCGCGAGCGGCTGGAGGACCTGCCCACCCTGATCAGCGAATTCAACCTGCGCCTCGCGCGCCGTGGGCTGGGAGCGGTGCGCTTCAGTGCCGGAGCCATGAAGTCGCTGCATGCGCATCCCTGGCCGGGCAACGTGCGCGAGCTGTCCAACCTGGTCGAACGCATGGCGATTCTGCTTCCGCACGGCGAAGTGCGCGGTAGCGACCTGCCCCAGAAGTATCGTGGCAACGCGGCCGTGAACGAGGTCCATGGCGTCGCGTTGCTGGCGATGATGGAAGACGACGCTGCGGTAACCGAAGCCGTGGCGCAGCCGACGTTCGAGTCCGAGCGCCTGCTGCCGGAGCACGGTTTGGACCTCAAGGACCACCTGGCCGACATCGAGGTGGGGCTGATCCGTCAGGCACTTGATGCGACCGGCGGCGTGGTAGCCCATGCTGCCCGACTGTTGCACATGCAGCGCACCACCCTGGTGGAGAAGCTGCGCAAGTACGGGTTGCAGCAAAGCATGGCCGCGTAGGGCGGAGCGGGAAGGGCAGGAATCCCACAAGGGGACTTCCTTGCGGTCGCGGGGAACGGGAAATGGGGAACGCATGATTTGAGGTGGATTGTTTTCACTCGCCACGGCCAGGTGTCGTCGCTGGCGTCTTTCCTTGCCCGCTCTTGTCACCAGCCTGCATCTACCTGTTCCTCGCTCGCCGCTCTCCGCACCACTGGCACGCCTCGTGCATTCATCCATTCAAAACCCGACACGCGCCGGGAATCCGTCACCAGGAAGCATCGACATGAGCACGATCGACGTCAACAACCTGCTTTCCCAGATGCGCCACATGACCGCGCAGGTTCGTCCGGCGGACGCCGCCCCCAAGGCCGCGTCGATCGGTGCAGCACAGCTCGGGGGGCAGGCTGATTTCTCCTCCTTGCTCAAGCAATCGATTTCTGCCGTGGGGCGCAATCAGATGGAAGCCGGAAGAATGGCCGCCAGTTTCGAGCGTGGTGATCCGGGGGCAGATCTGGGTCGCACCATGATCGCGGTACAGAAAGCCGACCTTTCGCTGCGCACCATGGTGGAGGTGCGCAACAAGATGGTTGATGCGTACAAGGACATCATGAACATGCCGGTCTGACGCGTTCGCGCCAACCCCACTCCGCCTTCATCACAAGAGCAACACCATGGCAGACAACGCCATCGCGGCCAGCAACAACGACGGTACGCGACCGGATCCCTTCAAGCAGATTGCCCGCAGCCCGGCCACGCGCCAGGTCCTGCTGCTGGTGGCGATTGCCGCCGCCGTGGCGTTCGGCGTGGCGGTGGTGCTGTGGTCACGCGGGCCGAACTATGGCTTGTTGTATGCCGGGCTGGACCAGAAAGACGCCGCCGCGGTGGCGCAGGAACTGCAGACAACCAACACGCCGTTCCAGTTGAGCAGTGACGGTTCTTCGATCATGGCGCCGGCGGCCGACCTGGCGGCCTTGCGCCTCAAACTCGCTTCCAAGGGCTTGCCGCGCGGCAGCGCCGCCAGCAGCATGCTGCCGGCCAACGATTCCCCGTTCGGCATGAGCGACCTGGCCGAACGCACCCGCTACCAGCAACTGCTGGAGTCGGACCTGAGCAGCACCATCGGCGGCCTGCAATCGGTGCGCGCAGCCCGCGTACACCTTGCCTTGCCCAAGCCGTCGGCATTCATCCGCGACAATCGCGAAGCGAGCGCCTCGGTGCTGGTGACTCTCTACCCGGGGCGCCAGCTGGACGCCGGCCAGGTGGCCGCGGTCGTGCACCTGGTCGCCGCCAGTGTGCCGGGGCTCGACGCCAGGCAAGTATCCGTGATCGATCAGGAAGGTCAGTTGCTGACGGCCGACCCGAACAGCCCTGCGGCGGTGGGCGACGATCGTCTGCGCATGGCCACGCGCATCGAGAACACCTACGCCCAGCGCATCGAGCAACTGCTGACGCCGCTGGTCGGCCCGGGCCGGGTGCGTGCGCAGGTCTATGCCGATCTTGATTTCAGCCAGTCCGAGAAGGCCACCGAAACCTTCGGCCACGACCATCCGGCGCTGCGCAGCGAGCAGACCAGCAGCGAGCGGCGCAGTGGCGCCGGCGCAGCCGGTGGTGTTCCCGGAGCGCTGAGCAACCAGCCACCCACCCTGGTCGCGCAGCCGACGGCGGCCCAGCCCGATGCCGGCAAGGCCAATGGCAAGGCGAACCCGGCCAACGCCACCGCGGCCACGGCCGACGCTGGCGGCGACAGCTCGAGCAGTGCCACCCGCAATTACGAGCTCGATCGCACCATCAGTCACGTCAGCGATCCGGCCGGGCGGCTGGCCCGTCTGACCGTCGCCGTGGTGCTGGACAACAAACTGATTGAGAAAGGTGCCGCGCCGGCCAGCAGTGCGAGTACCGCTGCCAGCGGCGACGGCATGCCGTTCAGCGCGCAGGAATTGCAACGGCTGACCGAGTTGACAAAAAACGCGGTGGGCTTCGATGCGGCCCGCGGCGACAGCGTCAGCGTGGTGAACCAGCCATTTCATCGTCCGACCGCGCTCGATGCACCGCCCAAGCTCCCGCTGTGGGAGCGACCGGGCGCGATGGACCTGATCAAGCAGGGTCTGGGCGTGCTGATCGCCTTGCTGGTGGCGTTCGGCCTGTTGCGTCCGCTGCTGAAAGGCGTGGCGCGCGGCGAAGCGGGCACACGGGCCTTGCCTTCGCCCAAGCCGCAGATCTCGGTGCGGGTGGACGACGAACCGACGGCCGACGAACCGGCTCGACTTGGCGGCGCCGCTCTCACACTTGAGTACGAACAACGCATCGGCCAAGCCCGTCGCATGGCTGGCGAAAACTCCAAACAGGTGGCGCAGGTGGTGAAGAACTGGGTAGGCGAAGATGGCAACTGATCATTCCGAAGCGCCTGCCACGGGCGCCCAGCGTGCGGCGATCCTGCTACTGACGCTGGGCGAGCAGGATGCCGCCGAGGTGCTCAAGCACCTCAGCGCGCGCGATGTGCAGACGATCGGCAGCGCCATGGCCGCGCTGTCCAGCGTAACGCGCGAACACGTCACGCTGGTGCTGAACAAACTCAACGACGACATGGGCCGGCAGACCTCGCTCGGCGTGGGCACCGAAGACTACATCCGCAAGATGCTGGTCAACGCGTTGGGCGAGGACAAGGCCGGCGGCCTGATCGATCGGATCATGCTGGGTCGCAGCAGCAAGGGTCTGGAATCGCTGAAGTGGATGGAAAGCCGCGCGATCGCCGAGATGATCAACCAGGAGCACCCGCAGATCATTGCGCTGGTACTGGCGCACCTGGAGCCGGACCAGGCGGCCGAAGTGATCGGCTACCTGCCGCCGCGCGTGCGCTCCGACGCGGTGATGCGGATTGCCACGCTCGACGGCGTGCAGCCAAGCGCACTCAACGAACTGGATGAGATCATGGAGCGCCAATTCTCCGGCAGCACCAAGAAGCTCAGGTCCGCCAGTATCGGCGGGCTCAAGGCCGCCGCCGACATTCTCAATGCGATGGAAAGCAGCCATGAAACCGAGCTGATCACGGCCATCCGTGGCCAGGATGAGTCGCTCGGCGAGAAGATCGAGGATCTGATGTTCGTGTTCGAGGATCTGGTCGAGCTCGACGACCGCGGCATGCAGACCCTGCTGCGCGAAGTGCCGTCGGCCACGTTGATCACGGCGCTGAAAGGTACCGAACCCGACATTCGCGAAAAGATTTTCGCCAACATGTCCAAGCGTGCCGCCGACATGATGCGCGACGACCTTGAAGTGAAGGGGCCAGTACGCCTGAGCGAAGTCGACGCGGCGCAGAAGGAAGTACTGGGGATCGCTCGCAAACTGTCCGACGCCGGCCAGCTCAGCCTGGCTGGCGGCGGGGATGAGTTCGTCTGATGGCCAACGTATTCCACTCCGCCGCAATGGACGTCCAACGCTGGGAGCTACCCAACTTCGGTACCCAGTCGGCGGTCTCCAAAGCGGCCAACGCCGGCCCGCAACCAACCGTGCGCGAATTGGAGGCGTTGGAGCAGCAAGCGCGCGATGAGGGTTATGCCGCAGGCCTGGCCGAGGGCCGGGCGGCGGCACAGCAACAGTTGGAGCAGCGCATGGCCGAACTGGACGCGCTCTGCGACGCCGCGGCACGACCGCTGCAACTGCTCGATGACCAGACTGCCGAAGAGCTGGCGCAATTGGCGACCGTGGTGGCGCGCCGGGTGATCATGCATGAACTGAGAACTGCCCCCGAGCTGATCGCCGACGTGGTGCGCCAGGCGGCCGCTGCGTTGCCGATGGCTACGCGCGAGCTGCGTGTGTACGTGCACCCGGCCGATCTGGCGCTGTTGCAGGAGCTGGGTACGGCCGAGCGTCACTGGCAACTACTGGCAGACCCCACGCTGACGCGCGGCGACTGCCGGCTCGAGAGCGAGCGTTCGCGCCTGGACGCGCGCGTGGAAACCCGCCTGGCCGCCATCATCGATGCCTTGCTTGGCGACGAAGCCGGATCAACCGGGGGCGACGCATGAACGAGGGCGTGGCCGAGCAGGCGCGGGACGCACGCTGGCGCCAGCAATTTGCCGAGCGTCACAAGCGGGCCGAGCACGCGCAAGTGTTATCCGTGGAAGGTAGTTTGCGCCGGGTCGTGGGCCTCACGCTGGAGGCGGAAGGTTGCGAGGCCGCGCTCGGCGCACGCTGCCTGGTCGACACCGCCGACGGGGCAAAGTTGGAAACCGAGGTGGTCGGTTTCGCCGACGAACGATTGTTGCTGATGCCGGTGGGCGACATGCGTGGCGTGTTGCCCAATGCGCGGGTACGCCCGTGCGTGCGCAGCGGTGGCCTGCCGGTAGGCATGGGCCTGCTCGGCCGCGTGGTCGGCGCCGATGGTGTCCCGCTGGATGGGCTGGGGCCAGTGGATTCGACTGAGCACGCCGCGCTCAAGGGCGAGCCGATCAACCCGATGGCGCGCAAGCCAATCGACGCTCCGCTGGATGTCGGGGTGCGCGCGATCAATGCGCTGCTTACCGTCGGGCGCGGGCAGCGATTAGGCTTGTTTGCCGGCTCCGGCGTGGGCAAGTCGACCCTGCTCGGCATGATGACCCGCTATACCAATGCCGACGTGGTCGTGGTCGGGCTGATTGGTGAGCGTGGCCGCGAGGTCAAGGAGTTCGTCGAGCAGACGCTGGGCGAGGAAGGCCGGCGTCGTGCGGTGATCGTCGCCGCGCCGGCCGATGCGCCGCCGCTCAAACGGTTGCGTGGCGCGCAGTACGCCACCGCGATCGCCGAATGGTTCCGCGACCGCGGCCAACGCGTGCTGCTGCTGATGGATTCATTGACTCGCTACGCTCAGGCGCAGCGGGAGATCGCGCTGGCGATCGGCGAACCGCCGGCGACCAAGGGCTATCCGCCGTCCGTTTTCGCGATGATGCCGGCGCTGGTCGAACGTGCCGGCAACGACGCTGATGGGCGCGGCTCGATTACTGCTTTCTATACCGTGCTGACCGAAGGCGACGATTACCGCCATGATCCGATCGCCGATGCGGCGCGCGCGATCCTGGACGGCCATATCGTGCTCTCGCGCGATCTGGCCGAGGCCGGGCACTACCCGGCGATCGACATCGAGGCATCGATCAGCCGCGTGATGCCGGCAGTGGCAACGCGCGAACACCTGCGCTCCGCGCAGCGCTTCCGACAGGTCTATTCCGCCTACCGCCAGCAACGCGACCTGATCGCGGTAGGCGCCTACCAGCAGGGTTCCGATCCGCAGGTGGACCAGGCGATCGAAATGTGGCCGCAATTGCGGGCGTTCCTGCAGCAGGAGGTCGATGAACCGATGACGCTGGAGCAGGCCATCGCAAATCTGGCCGAGCTCGCCGAACAGGTGCACGAATGAGTTCGCGTGCCACTCAATTGCAGCCAGCCGTGGACCAGGCGAAACAACGCAGTGAAAACGCGTTGTCCAGGCTGGCGATGCAGCAGCAACTGCTGGCCCGGGCCGAGCACCAGTTGAGCGAACTGCGTCGCTACCGCGAGGAATATGCCAGCGGCGTCGACGCGATGTTGAGCGTCAGCGCCATGCTCAACCGGCAAACCTTCATCCAGCGCATCGATCAAGCGATCGTGCAGCAGGTAGACGAGATCGCGCGCCACCAGCGTCAGTTGGAGCAGGTGCGCGTCCAGTGGAAACACAATCACGCCCGCGAGAGCGCCCTGGGTAGCGTCGTCGCCCAGCATCTGGAACGCGAACGGTGCGCCGATGAGCGGCACGAGCAGGCTGAGTCCGATGAACGTTCTCAGTACCGGCGGTCGTCATGAAGCGCCTCAACCACAATTTGTCGACCAGACATGCCCACTCCCGGGCGCGCGCTCGCTGGCGCGCCCGTCAGCCCATTGTCGGAGTACCCACGCCATGACCGCTCACGCCGTTGGCTCGTTGTCCGCCGCCTCCACGCCGGCAAAGAGTGCGTCGCATGCCGCCGCGCAAGATCCGGCGGTGGCGCCGTTCGAACACCAGTTGCACGCCGCGCGCCAGCGCGGCGGCCAGGCCGCGCCAGAGCAACGATCCGCTCACGCGGCGCGGCCGGAGCGTGACTCCGATCCGGGCCGTCACCGCCAGGGCGACACTTCGCCGCCAGTCTCCCCCGCGCGCCAGGCGGGCTCGGACACGGGCCGGTTGGACAATAGTCGTGACTCGACGTCGGGCAAGAACGACGCGGTATCGACGGCCGCTGCCGAACCTCAAGCTACTGCCCAGGTGCCAGTACCACCGGTGACGACTCCAGCCACGTTGCCGGTGGTCGAAATGGTCGCCGGCGCCAAATCGGATGAGGCTCCGCCGGTGGCGCCGGATGCCGACGACAAGCAGCAGGATGCTGTCGCGCTGGTCGGGGCGATGCTGGCCCTGATCAGCCCGGCAGCGAGCAAGGTATTGACGCCTGGCGGCACCCATTTGTCGGCTCCCGCGGCCGTGCCCGTGGCTACCGATGCCGGAGCTGGCGTGCTGCTGCAGGCCGGCGATGTCGCCACCATGGCGGTGACCACCAACGTGGCGGCCGTGCCCGCCCAATTGCTCGCCGTGAACGGTCTGTCGCTGGACCCCAAAAACGCGCACGATTCGGCCAGGGCCGACGCCGCGCCGGCCCTGGCGCTGCCGGCATCAGCACCAGCCGCGCCGGCTGCGCCGCTCAGCGCGCCGCTGCCCGCTTCGGCCGGCGGCCACGCGTTCGCGCAGGAACTGGGCCAGCAGATAGCCTGGTTTGTCGGCCGCGACGTCAAGCAGGCACGTATCCGCCTGCACCCCGAGGAACTGGGTGCGCTCGACCTGAAGATCAGCATGAACCATGGTCGGGTCGACGTGGTTTTCCATGCACAACACCCCGGAGCGGTCATCGCCTTGCAGCAGAGCCTGCCGCAGCTGGATCAGATGCTGGCGCAGCACGGACTCTCGTTGGGCAACACCGAAGTGGGGCAGCACGACCGTGGCGATCGACGTGGCCAGGCCGAGCACACTGGCGGCGTCGCGGACGCCGCCGAGGCCCATCCCGTCAGCCTGGTCACGCCGCTGGGCCAGGTCGGCATGCTCGACGCATTCGCCTGAGTGGCTTGAAATAAATCGCTCGCTTGCGGCAGGCACCGCCGAACGCCGTTGCCTGCCGTTCGCTGCAGGCAGATCTGGGTGCTGGGTTCAGCAAATTTTCCATGGCGCGCGTCATGCGGCCTGGCGTGGACGCGCGGCGACGCTCCCGCCACGGTAGTTACAGTTTCGCAGCCGCTGCCGGATCAGCCTGCGCGACGGCAGGGTTCCCCGCGATTGATCAACTCTGCGCCACATGGCGCGGCCTGCTGCCGCGGTGCCAGAGCGGCTCGAAACCACAGGGCAGCGGACCTCCAGCTCCGGCCAACACTTTCTGCCACAAGTTGCGCCATCGATGATGGCGCGGCGGGATCCTGGTTCAAGTTCAACAGATGACTGTCGATACGACGTAAAGGGTTTGTCCGCCAGCATGCGCCGCGACGACGGCAGTGTGACGTCGCGGTTTGCCCATTCGGCGTACCGGTTTACTGACTAAAGGCTGTGAGCGTGCAACGGAACACCAGCGACGATCGATTCGACATCCGCAGTGTTCGCGACGGTATCGCGAAGCTGTACGCGGGTGGCGATCGTGAAGCGGCGAGGAACCGCAGCGCGCATTTCAACTCGGTCGCAAGGTTGACGCCATTTACGATGGCCGCCAACGTCATCAGTGGCATCCTCGTGCTGTGGGTCTTCCACGATTCCTTGTCGACGGGACTCTGGCTGTGGTTCGGGTTGATGGTTGCCGTGTCGATGCTCGCCACGTGGGACTGGCGCCGTCGCCGGCATGGCAGCGAAGTTATCTCGCGCGGAGCCTTGCGCTGGGCCACCCGGCACGCGGTCACCCTGGCCGCAGTATGGGCGGTCGCGCTGCTGGTCTGGTTCCCGCGTGCCAATGGCGCGCAACAACTTGCCTTGGCCACCCTGATCGGCGGGATGCTGGGTGCCGGGACCTTCCTGTTGAGCCCGTTGCCGCGCGCCAGTATGGCCTATGCCTCGATCTATACCGGCGCTTCGCTGGCCGCCTTGTGGCTGACTGGAAATCCCCAGTTTGCCCCAGTCGCCGTGCTGCTTTGCCTGTATGCACCGAGCGTGGTGCTGGGATCGCTGTCGAGCTGGCACAGGGCCACAGTGCAACTGAATGCGAAGGCCGAGGCGGTGCGCCGGGAGCATCTGTTGATGGTCTTGTTGCAGGACTTCGAACAGCACGCGGGCGAGGCATTGTGGGAAACCGATCGGGGTGGACATCTGACCCATCTTTCACCGCGTCTGGCCGAGCTGCTGGACGTCAACGAAGGAGACATCCGGCAACTTCCCTTCATGGCTCTGCTGCAGCGGCACCACACTGCGGGAGCGGAGACCTTGCAGCAGACGCTGGAGACGGGGCACTCGTTCCGCGACCTGGCCTTGAGTCGATCTGACCACAACGGCACCGTCCATCTGGCGATCAATGGCAAGTGTCTTTTTGACGATGACGGGCGGCTGCTTGGCTGGCGTGGCGTGCTGGCCGATGCCACCGGAAAAGTGGAGGGGCAACGCCGGCTGCTGCAACTGGCGCACACCGATTCGCTTACCGGTCTGGCCAATCGTTTCACTTTTCGCGAAGCACTGGCTGAGGAATTGAAATTGAAGCGTGGGGGCGCTTTGCTGACCATCGATCTGGATCAATTCAAGATAGTCAATGACAGTCTGGGGCACAGTGCCGGAGATGAACTGCTGGTGGCCGTGGCCAAGCGCCTGCAGTCTCTGGTGCGCCCGCAAGACCTCGTCGCGCGCTTGGGGGGCGATGAATTCTCCATCATCATGTCGCGGCTGGCCCACGCCGATGCTGCCGAGGCACTGGCGCACCGGCTGATTGGCGCGGTGCGGGCACCGGTCGAAATATCCGCAGGGCGCCGGTTGTCGGTCGCCGCCAGCGTGGGCGTGGTCTTGTGGGGCAATGACGAAGTCGGCGCTGAAGATATCCTGGGTCGTTCCGACGCTGCCTTGCATGAAGCCAAGGCATCCGGACGCGGATGCTGCACGATCTATTCGCCACAACTTGGCGAGCGCCGTCACCGTCGCTTGTACATCGAAGACAGCCTGCGTCACGTCGTGGAGCGTGGCGAGCTGGCCCTGTACTGGCAGCCCCAGGTCAATATCGGCACCGGCCAGGTCACGGGCGCGGAGGCGCTGATGCGTTGGGACCATCCGCAACTTGGCACCATATTGCCGACGGAGTTCATCGCCATCGCCGAGCAGTGCGGTGCGATCGCCGAGCTGGGATTGTGGGCCTTGCGCGAGGCCTGTGCTGCGGCAGCGGATCCGCTGGCCGGGCTGGTCGTGTCGGTCAATGTGTCATCGTTACAGCTGCACGACGGAAGTCTTGTCGACCACGTGCATCGGGCCCTGGACGATTTCCATCTACCGCCGGCACAGCTGGAGTTGGAGCTTACCGAATCGGTCTTCCTCGGCGATGCGGATGGTGCGTTGGCCCAGTTGCATACGCTGCGCTCGATGGGGGTGAGAGTGGCGCTGGACGACTTTGGTATCGGTTACTCGTCGCTCGCTTACTTGCGACGCTTTCCTTTCGATACCTTGAAGATCGATCGCTCTTTCGTCACTGAGGTGGTGGACCGACACGATGTCTTCGTCATCGTAAAGACGATCGCCCAGATGGCGACGGCGCTGGGCATGCGCACAGTTTGCGAAGGCGTGGAATCGCCACAGCAGATGGCCGCCGTGGCCGAGGCCGGCTGTACGGATATTCAAGGCTATCTGACCTCCGCGCCGAGGCCGTTGGCGGATTTTCTGCGTTTGCGAAGTACCTGGTGATGCCACCCTGGTGATGCGCGCAGCTGGTTCCGCCGGAATCATCCGCGCTTTCCGGAATTCAAGAGCGCGGTCCTGTCCGCAATCGACACCCACCGCGACCCGGCTGCGGCCGGGCCCCGGTCTTGTCAGGCTGGGTGCCCGCACCCACCAGTCGAGCCGCGTCGCTGTGGCTAGCGCCCACGTCGCTGCCGGCGCTGATTTGCTGGTGACTGGCTGGTAGTTCCGGCTTCTGACCAGGCTGGGAAATGCCGCACGTCTGCACCCGCTCCGGCCGCGCCGTAATGACGGCGCGGCGACGCATCGGCGCGCGTCAAGAAAGTGCCACGGCGCAGATCATTGTTGCTTTGTGTCTCGCAGGTTACTGGAATCAAAGGTGTTTTAAAGGTGGCACGCGGATTGCATTTGCTGCTCGTGCCGCCAGCAGTGGCGTCCTTCCACCAAACATGACACGAGGTTTCCATGCACGACGACGAACAGCCTGAAGTGGTCGAAGAGGTGCCGAAAAAGCGCCGCCTGCCACTGAAGATCGGCGTCATCCTGATCGTACTGCTGGCCCTGGGGGGCGGCGGATATTTCTGGCAGTCGCGCCACGCCGGCCCGGCCAAGCCGGAGCAGGCGGCGACGCCGGATGCCAGCAAGCCGGAGCACTACCTGGCGCTGGAGCCTGCCTTTGTGGTGACTTTTCGCGACGGCGATGCGCTGCGCTACCTGCAGGTGGGGGTCACCTTGATGGCGCATGACCCGGAAGCCCTCACCGTTGCCAAGGAGGCTGACCCGGTCGTTCGCGACGGGCTGGTGTCGCTGTTCAGCGGCCAGAAGTTCGACGTCGTCAGCCTGGCTGCCGGCCGCGAAAAGCTGCAGGCTGACGCGCTTGCGACCGTGCGCGGCATCGTGCAAAAGCGGCTCGGCCACCCCGGCATCGACGCCTTGTATTTCACCAGTTTCGTGATTCAGTGACCGGGAGCCACGCGCATGAGCGACCTGCTTTCCCAGGATGAGATCGACGCGCTGATGGATGGCGTCAACGGTGGCGCCGTCGCCACCGGCAACGACGAGCCATTGCCGGTCGATGCGGTGGCCGGCTATGACTTTACCCAGCAGGACCGTATCGTCCGCGGTCGCCTGCCGACCCTGGAGATGGTCAACGACCGTTTTGCCCGGTTCTTTCGCAGCGCGCTGTCCAATGTGCTGCGCAAGAGCTGCGAGGTCTCCGTGCTGGGCGTGAAGATGGTGAAGTTCGCCGAGTACGTGCACGGGCTGACGCTGCCCAGCAATTTGAACCTGGTACGCGTCAAGCCGCTGCGCGGCACCGCGCTGGTGGTGTTCGAACCACGGCTGGTGTTCACCGTGATCGACAATTTCTTCGGCGGCGGTGGTCGCTACCATGCGCGCATCGAGGGTCGCGAATTCACGGCGACCGAGAGCCGCGTGATCCAGATCATGCTGACCGAATTGTTCGGTGCAATGGTGGAGGCGTGGACGCCGGTGCTGGGGCTGGAGTTCGAGTATCTCAACTCCGAGATCAATCCGCAGTTCGCGAACATCGTCAGCCCGACCGAGACTGTCGTGGTGTCGCGATTCCATGTCGAGCTCGATGGCGGCGGCGGCGAAGTCAACCTGACCATACCCTACGCCATGCTCGAGCCGATCCGCACCCTGCTCGATGCCGGCGTGCAAAGTGACCGCGCGGACCGCGACAGTCGTTTTGCCGAACTGCTGCAAGAAGAAGTGCTTGACGCGGAGGTCGACCTGAGTTCGCTGTTGCTGGAAACGCGCCTCAACCTGGGTGAGTTCCTGCAACTGCGTCCGGGTGACGTGATTCCAGTGCAGCTGCCCGAACTGGCGACCGTCTACGCCGAGGATGTACCGGTATTCCGCGGCCGCTACGGCCAGTCCAGCGGCCGCAACGCGGTGCGCTTCCATGTCCAGGCCGGTCGCCGCGAAAGGCCTGCGATCGGCGATCAATCCAAAGAGAAGAACCCAGCATGAACGAATCCACAGATGGTGCGGTCGCCGAAGCCGGCGAGCGCGTTCAATTCGATCCCTTGCACAGCGCGGCGACGGAAGGCGGGGAGGTCAACCTCGACATGATCCTCGACGTGCCGGTGACGCTGGCGATGGAAGTCGGGCGCACCCGCATCAGCATCCGCAACTTGCTCCAGCTCAATCAGGGTTCGGTGGTTGAGCTGGACCGGGCTGCCGGCGAACCGCTGGATGTGTTCGTCAACGGCACCCTCGTCGCGCATGGCGAGGTGGTGGTCATCAACGAGCAGTTCGGCATCCGTCTGACCGACGTGATCAGCCCCGCGGAGCGGGTGCGAAAGCTGCGCTGATGAGCACCTTCGCCCTCATCCTGGCTGCCGCGCCGGCGGCCACTCCCGAGTTCAACGCAGCCGGCGAGTTGGTGCGCGTGGTCCTGAGCCTGGTCGGCATCATCGCGATGATCCTGGTGGCCGCCTGGTTGACCCGTCGGATGCAGCGCCGACCCGGTGGGGGGGGGCGCCGGATCCGTTGCGTGGAAAGCTTCGCGGTGGGCACGCGTGACCGCCTGCTGTTGCTTGATGCCGACGGCAAGCGCTTGCTGATCGGGGTGGGTCCGGGCGGCATGCACACGTTGCATGTCTACGAAGGCGCAGCACCCGGGGACACCGAGTATCCGCAGTCCGCCAGCCCGGCGAAGCCGGTGTTCGCGGAGATGCTGGCGCGCCTGAGGCCTCGCGCATGAAACGCTGGCGCTGGATTCTTGCCGGCCTGTTGTTGGTCCTGCCGGTGGCAACGCTGGCGGCACCGCCGGGCATTCCGTTGGTGAACGTGCAGCCAGCCGCAGATGGCGGCCAGAGCTGGACCTTGTCGCTGCAGATGCTGGCGCTGATGACGGCGTTGACGCTGTTGCCGGCGATCGCGCTGATGATGACCTCGTTCACCCGCATCATCATCGTGCTTGGCTTCTTGCGCCAGGCGTTGGGCACCCAGTCGACCCCGCCGAATCAGGTGTTGCTGGGGCTGGCGTTGTTCCTGACCCTGTTCGTGATGTCGCCGGTGCTGACGCGCTCCTACGAGGATGGCGTGAAACCTTATATGGACGGCCAGATCAGCGCCGAGCAGGCGTTGCCGGCGGCCTCAGGGCCGTTCAAGCAGTTCATGCTCGACCAGACTCGCGATGCGGACCTGCAGTTGTTCACTCGCCTGGCCAAGGAGAAGCCTTATGCCAGCAAGGCGGATGTGCCATTCAAGGTGGCGATGCCGGCGTTCCTCACCAGCGAGTTGAAGACGGCGTTCCAGATGGGCTTCCTGCTGTTCATTCCGTTTCTGATCATCGATTTGGTGGTGGCCAGTGTGCTGATGTCGATGGGCATGATGATGGTCTCGCCGATGATCATCTCGTTGCCGTTCAAGATCATGTTGTTTGTGTTGGTGGATGGGTGGACGTTGTTGTTGGGGACCTTGGCCGGGAGCTTCTACACGTGAACACGTATTCCACGCGACGCTCGGCTATTTCGGGTTCTACTCGGCAGTCAAACAGCAGAGCGAAGAGCTTTCGTCTGCCGGCGGCAGCCGAGTCACTTTTCTCTTGCGTGGCCAAGAGAAAAGTAACCAAAAGAGAAGGCCACCCCGCTTGGCGCTTGCCGCCCATCCCTGGGCGGCAAGTCCGTTCGCCTGTGCTGGCGAAAAGGAATCGGCTTCCTGCCGATTCCCGCTGCGCGGCCTGTCGACCCCGCCTCACCGCCGCACAGGGGCCCCGGGTAGAGCGGCGGGCCTTCCTGGCCCGCACTTTTCGAACAGCCAGATCAATGGCAACAGCAACAGCAACAGCAACCGCAACTTCAACTTCAACTTCAACTTCAACTTCAACAGCAACTTCAACGGCAGCGGCAGCGGCGACAGCGCAGGTTCCGTCCTCGGGCGGGGCGGTTGTTCGGGTTTGTTTGTTGCGCGGTGGGGAGTGATCGCATGACGCCTGAGTCGGTCATGGAGATTGGTCAGCAGGCGCTGTATGTGGCGATGATGGTGGCGGCGCCGCTGTTGCTTACCGCACTGGCAGTGGATCAACGAGATGACGCTCAGCTTTATTCCCAAGCTGATTGCGATGGCTCTGGTGGGCTTGATCGCCGGGCCGTGGATGCTGCGGCTGCTGGTGCAGTTCACCACCCAGTTGATCGAAAGCTTGCCGGGCGCGATCAGATGACAGCGCTGGATCTGGCGCAGCTGCCGGCCTGGCTGGGTAGCTTTTTCTGGGCGTTGGGGCGGGTCAGCGGCCTGTTCCTGGTCGCGCCGGTGTTCAGTGCAGCGGTGGTTTCGGCGCGCATCCGTGTGGGTCTGGTGGTGGTGGTGACCCTGGTGCTGGCGCCGCTGGCGCCGGTCACGATCGATCCGCTGAGTGGCGCCGGCATTGCCACGCTGGCTGGCCAGGTGTTGGTGGGCGCGTCGGTGGGGTTTGTGCTGAAGCTGGTGTTCGAGGCGGTCTCCTTTGGCGGCGAGCTGGTGGCGCAGAGCATGAGCCTGGGCTTTGCCGAAGTGGTCAATCCGCAGGCCGGTGGCAGTTCCACCGTGTTGAGCCAGTTCTACCTGTTGTTGGTGACCTTGTTGTTCCTGGTCATGAACGGCCACCTGCAGTTGATCGCGTTGTTGGCCGACAGCTTCCACAGCCTGCCGCCGGGTACGCCGGCGGTCAGCGCGAACACGCTGCACGCGGTGGTGGCGTTCGGCACTGAGTTGTTTGCCGGCGCCGTGCGCGTCGCGTTGCCGGCGATGACCTCGTTGCTGGTGGTGAATATCGGCTTTGCCGCGATCAGTCGGGCGGCGCCGTCGATGAACCTGTTCGCGGTTGGCTTTCCGATCACCGTCTCGCTCGGCTTCATCGCCCTGTGGCTGTCGTTGCGCAGCCTGCCTGGTGCGTTCGAGGCGCTGCAGGGCGATGCCTGGTCGCTGATGCGCAACTTGTTCGGGAGCTGACGTCATGGCCGAGGGCAGCGACCAGGAAAAAACCGAACAGCCGACTGAAAAACGGTTGCGCGAATCCCGCGAGAAAGGCGAGGTTCCGCGCTCGCGCGACCTGTCCGGCGCGATCGTGGTGCTGGCTGCGGTTGCCGCGCTGATGAATAGCGGCGAGAGCGGCCTGCGTCATGTCCGCCGGATCTTCCAGCTGGGCCTGGGCTATTCACGCGGCTCGCTGTTTACCGATGCGTTGCCGGGGGCTTCGCTGCACGTGGCCATGCGCGAGGCGCTGCTGCTGTTTGCGCCGGTAGCGATCGCCACGATGCTGGCCACGCTGGTCGCGCCGTTGTTGCTGGGCGGCTTGAACTTCAGTGCGCAAGCGCTGCAGCCGAAGTTTGAACGACTCGATCCGATCAAGGGGCTGGGCAAGATCTTTGCTGTGCGCGGCCTGGTCGAACTGGGCAAGGCGCTGCTCAAGCTGCTGTTCATCGGTACCGTGCTCGGCTTTCTGTTGCAGCACTGGCAGGGCGAGCTGCAGGCTACCGGCCGCGGCTCGGTGACGGCTGGCATCGCGCAATCAATCGGGCTGCTCGGCCGCGCCGCGCTGTGGTTCGGTTCAATGCTGGCGCTGATCGGCGCCATCGATGCGCTGTACCAGAAGTTCGACCACGGCAAGAACCTGCGCATGACCAAGCAGGAAATCCGTGACGAGATGAAGGAGAGCGAGGGTAACCCCGAGATGAAGGGGCGCGTGCGCCAGGTGCAGCAGGCGCAGTCGCGGCGCCGCATGATGGAAGAGCTGCCCAAGGCCGACGTGGTGGTGGTCAACCCCACGCACTTCGCCGTCGCGCTGCGTTATGACGATGGACACATGGGTGCACCGCGGGTGATCGCCAAGGGCGCGGACGTCCTGGCGCAACAAATCCGACTCGTGGCGGGATCCCATCGCATTCCGCTGGTCGAGGCGCCGCCGTTGGCACGCGCCTTGTATGCAACGACTGAGCTGGGTCGGGAAATCCCCGCGTCGCTGTTTGTCGCGGTGGCCCAGGTGCTTGCCTACGTCTATCAGCTCAAGCAAGCAACGGCGCAGGGTGAGAGCCCACCGGCCGCACCTAACCCCGAGGTCGATCCTGACCTGATGGGCCCTTATCGCGATGCATGACGAGTCAAAACCATGACGGGTGCAGATGTACTAGGCAATTTCAAATACCTGGCGCGACGGGGTATTGGCGCACCGGTGATGATGCTGGCGATGCTGGCCATGCTGATGCTGCCGATGCCGCCATTCCTGCTGGATATCCTGTTCAGCTTCAACATCGCGCTGTCGCTGGTGATCCTGCTGGCCGTGGTCTACGTGATGCGGCCACTGGAGTTCGCCGCGTTTCCGACCGTGGTGCTGATGGCCACCTTGCTGCGACTGGCCCTCAATATTGCCTCGACCCGCGTGGTGCTGCTGCACGGGCACGACGGCCCCGGCGCGGCCGGCAAGGTGATCGAGGCGTTCGGCGAGTTCGTCATCGGCGGCAACTTCGCGGTCGGCCTGGTGGTGTTCTCGATCATCGTGGTGATCAACTTCGTGGTGATCACCAAGGGCGCCACTCGTGTGTCGGAAGTGACCGCGCGGTTCACCCTGGATGCCATGCCCGGCAAGCAGATGGCGATCGACGCCGACCTCAACGCCGGCCTGCTGACCCAGGAGCAGGCGCGCGAGCGGCGCCAGGAAGTGCGCGAGGAGGCGGACTTCTACGGCTCGATGGACGGTGCTTCCAAGTTCGTGCGTGGTGACGCCACCGCCGGCATCCTGATCCTGTTCATCAACATCATCGGCGGCTTCTTCGTCGGCGTGATGCAGCACGGCCTGTCCGCCGCCGAATCGGCCAAGACTTATACCTTGCTGACCATCGGCGACGGCCTGGTCGCGCAGGTGCCGGCGCTGATGCTGTCGGTGGCCGCCGCGATCATTGTCACCCGCGTATCCAAATCCCAGGACATGGGCCGGCAGGTGATCAGCCAGGTGTTTGGCCAGCCGCGTGCGCTGGCGGTGGCGGCAGTGGTGCTCGGTGTCATGGGCGCTATCCCGGGCATGCCGAACGTGGCTTTCCTGCTGCTGAGCGCAGCCTGCGCTGGTGTGGCCTGGCTGCTGCACAAGCGCGAGCGTGAGACCCGCGCCCGGCTGGCCGAGGCAGTGGACGAGACGCCGGCGAGCAGCACGCCGGCCGAACGCCTGGAGCTGGGCTGGGAAGATGTGGCCAGTGTCGATCCGCTGGGCCTGGAAGTGGGCTACCGCCTGATTCCACTGGTCGACGTGCACCAGGGTGGCGAGCTGATGGGCCGGATCAAGTCGGTGCGCCGCAAGCTGTCGCAAGAACTCGGTTTCCTGGTGCCGGCCGTGCATATCCGCGACAACCTTGACCTGGGTCCCAACACCTACCGGATCACCTTGATGGGCGTGCCGATGGGCGAGGCCGAGGTACACAACGACCGCCTGATGGCGATCAACCCGGGCCAGGTGCACGGCACCCTGCAGGGTATCGCCACGCAGGATCCGGCGTTCGGGCTGGAAGCCATGTGGATTGAGAGCGGCCAGCGTGAGCTGGCGCAGAGCTACGGCTACACCGTGGTCGACCCGGCCACGGTGATCGCCACCCATCTGTCACACATCCTGCAAGGCCATGCGCACGAGTTGCTCAGCCATCAGGACGTGCAGCAACTCCTCGACCGCCTTATCGCGACCGCGCCGAAGCTGGTCGAGGACCTGGTGCCCAAGCGCCTGTCGCTGGGCGTGGTGGTCAAGGTCTTGCAGAACCTGCTGGCCGAGCGCGTGCCGATCCGCAACATGCGCAGCATCGTCGAATCCTTGGCGGAGAACGCAGCGCAGAGTCAGGATCCCGGCGTTCTGACCGCCGCCGTACGCGTGGCGCTGGGTCGTCAGATCGTGCAGGAGATCACCGGACTGGGGACCGAAGTGCCGGTGATCACGTTGGCGCCGGAGCTCGAACAGATCCTGCTCAGCTCGCTCTCCGGCGGTGGCGCCGTGGCCGGCGCCGCAGTGGAACCAGGCCTGGCCGACCGTCTGCAGCAGAGTGTGGCCGATGCCGCGCGGCGCCAGGAAATGAGTGGCGAGCCCGCGGTTTTGCTGGTCGCGCCGCAGCTTCGGCCGTGGCTGGCGAGGTTCACGCGACATGTGGCACAAAACCTGCACGTACTGGCTTACAACGAGGTGCCTGACAACCGCAGCGTGCGTTTGGTCCAGGCGCTTGGGCGATGAACGAGGTGGATGAAATGAAGCGGGAACAGGTAATCCCACAACGGGACTTCCTTGCGGTCGCAGGGAACAGAGGACAGCGGCCGGCTGACGCCCGTTCGCTCTGTGCATCGAAATCGGGCGGCGCCGACCAGACGCGTCGCGGACCACACGTTCCCCGTTCCCCATTTCCTGTTCCCTGCTGGAGCACAACATGAAGATCAAACGATTCGTGGCCACCGACATGCGTCAGGCCATGCGCGAAGTGCGCGACGAGCAGGGGCCGGACGCGGTGATCCTGTCGACCCGGCGCATTGCCGAGGGCATCGAGATTATCGCCGCGCTCGACTATGACGAGGCACTGATGCGCGAGGCCTCCCGCCAGGGCGCAGCGACGGCAGAAGCGCCGTCGTCTCAGGCGGAAATCCCGGCGTCGGCACCGCGCGCGCAGGCCACACCGCCACCGTTCGCGTCACGGGCTGTGCCCCAGCCACCGGCGCCCCCGGTCGCGACCAAGCCTATCGACCAGTCGCCAGCGCCCCCTGCCGTCGCGCCCGCTGCCGTCGCGCCTGTTGCGGCCGAGTTGCAGCCGGCTCCCGTCGCCATACCCGCGGTTGCGCTGCCAGCGGCCGACCGCCCGGTGCCGCCGCCGCTGGTGGAGCGTGCCGCACAAGATACAGCGCAACTGCGTAGCGAACTGGGCAGTATGCGCGAGATGCTGGAGGTCCAGCTGTCCAGCCTGGGCTGGAACGACCTGGAACGGCGCCAGCCGTTGCGGGCGCGGGTCCTGCGCGAGATGACCCGTATCGGCATCGAGTCGGACGTGGCCCGGGCGCTGGTGGACGAACTCCCCGAACAGATCAATCCCGAGCAGGCACGCTACCTGCCGTTGGGCATGCTGAGCCGCCATCTGGCGGTGAGCGGGCGCGGCCTGGTCGGCGATGAGCCTGGCGTTACCGCGCTGGTCGGCCCCACCGGCGTGGGCAAGACCACCACGATCGCAAAGCTTGCCGCTCGCGCCGTGCTGCGCCTTGGCGCCGACGAAGTGGCCCTGGTCAGTACCGACCACTACCGTATCGGCGCGGCGGCGCAACTGGAACACTACGGTCGCCTGCTCGGCGTGCGCGTCTATCCGGCCTATGACGGGGACAGCCTGCGCAAGGTGCTGGAACTGCTGCGTGGCCGCCATACCGTGCTGATCGACACCGCCGGCGTGGCCAGCCACGACCCGCGGCTCAACCAGCAACTGGACACCCTCGCTGACGCCAACGAACTGCGCTCCACCCTGGTGCTGGCGGCCAATACGCTCGTGCAGTCGCTGGACGACGCGGTGCTCGCCTACCTGCCGCTGAAGCCGCACTCGTGCATCCTGACCAAGCTCGACGAGGCGCCGACCCTGGGCGGCGCGCTGTCGGTGCTGATCCGGCATCGGTTGCCGCTGGACTACGTCACGGATGGCCAGCGCGTGCCCGAGGACATTGCCGTTGCCAATGCACGGGTGCTGGTCTGCCGCGCCGTGCAATCGCTGAAGAGCCAAATACCCGACGAAAACCTGATGGCCGAACGCTTTGGCCTGGCGGTGGCCAGCGCATGAATGGAGTACTTGCAATGGACCAGGCCTCCGGGCTGCAACAGATGATGGCCGACACGGCCGGTCGCCCGGTGACCCCGTCGATCGCGCCGGCCGTGCCGGCCAGCCACCAGGCCAGTAGTCTGCTGAGCGCCGGCGCGCCAGCACGTGCGCAGTGCCGGGCGATTGCCGTGGCCGGCGGCAAGGGCGGCGTCGGCAAGAGCACCGTCGCGGTGAACCTGGCGATGGCGCTGTCGATCGCCGAGCACAAGGTGGTATTGCTGGATGCCGACATGGGCCTGGCCAACGTCGATGTGATGCTGGGCCTCACCCCGTCGCGGCATATCGGTCACCTGCTCAATGGCGAGTGCACGCTGGAGGAACTGCTGCTGCCGGCAGCACGCGGTTTGCAGGTGGTGCCCGCCGGTTCCGGTACACGTCGCCTGGCGCAACTGAACAACGGCGAGCACGCCGCGATCATCCGCGCCTTCGACGAGTTGATCGATCCACCCGAATACCTGGTGGTGGACACCGCCGCCGGCCTCGCCGACAACGTGACGATGTTCGCCGCCGCCGCCACCGAAGTGATCCTGGTGGTGTGTGACGAGCCGGCATCGCTGACCGATGCCTACGGATTGACCAAGGTACTGAGCCGCGACTTCGGCGTTCGCCGCATACGCATGGTTGCCAACATGGTGCGCAACGAAGGCGATGCGCGGGCGCTGCATCAGAAGCTGGCGCGGGTCAGTGACCGGTTTCTCGACGTGGTAGTCGATTTCAGTGGATGGGTGCCGCATGACGAACGTCTGCGCCAGGCCATCCGCAGGCAATGTGCCGTCGTCGACGTGTGGCCATCGAGCCATTCGGCGCTGGCATTCAAGAAATTGGCTGACCTGGTCGATAAATGGGCGGAACCTGACCGCACAGCACTCGACCGGATCGCCTTCTTTGGCGGTCGGACCGTACCGGCTGATGAGGTGCCGAGATGAGTGTGGCTTCGGAATATCTGCAAGTTTCCCGTGAAAGTGCCGATGAACTGGTACGACGGCATGCGCCACTGGTGCGTCGGATCGCCTATCACCTGATGGGTCGATTGCCAGCCAGTGTCGACGTGGGCGACTTGATTCAATCGGGAATGATCGGTTTGTTGGAAGCATCGCGAAATTTTGCGCAAGACCGGGGCGCCAGCTTCGAGACGTTTGCGGGGATCCGCATTCGGGGCGCGATGCTGGATGAGTTGCGTCGTACCGACTGGGCGCCGCGCTCGGTCCATCGCAAGACCCGCGAAGTAGCCGAGGTGATTCGCAGGGTCGAGACCGAAACCGGTGCGGAGGCAGACGAGAAGGAGGTCATCCGGCGCCTCGGGATCAGCGCGGAGGAGTATCACCAGGTGTTGGCCGATGCCGCTTGCGTGCGCCTGCTCAGCCTGACCGCCGCGGACGATGGCAACGAGGGCGGCGTCATGGACGTGGCCGACGAGGGCAGCCTCGGGCCCGAGGAAAATATCGAGCGCGATGGCATGCGCAATGACCTGGCCGAGGCCATCACCGGGCTGCCCGAGCGCGAACAGCTGGTGATGTCGCTGTACTACGAGCAGGAGTTGAACCTGAAGGAGATCGGCGCGGTGCTGGGGGTAAGTGAATCGCGGGTTTGCCAGATCCATGGGCAGGCCGTACTCCGGCTGCGCGCAAGACTCACCGGTTGGCGCGCCTGATCGGCGGCGGCATCCGGACATTTCAAGGGCCGCGTAGCGGCCCCTACTGCAGGTGGAGAGTGCGTTGGAAAAGAACATGAAAATCCTGGTGGTGGATGACTTCTCCACCATGCGGCGAATCGTTCGCAACCTGTTGGTTGAACTGGGTTTCAGTGGTGCGCTGATCCAGGAGGCCGACGATGGCGAAAACGCGCTCGCGATGTTGCGCAGCACGTCGTTCGACCTGGTCGTGACGGACTGGAACATGCCCAACATGACCGGGATCGACCTGTTGCGGGCGATCCGCGGCGAAGAGTCGCTCAAGCGCACGCCGGTGCTGATGGTCACGGCCGAGAACAACCGCGAGCAGATCATCACGGCGGCGCAAGCAGGCGTGAACGGCTACATCGTCAAGCCATTCTCCGCACTCACGCTCGAGGAAAAACTCACCAGAATCTTCGAGCGGATTGCCGCCAGCGGGGTGGTCGCATGAACACTTTCGCCCCGCTCGCGATCGACGCGACCTTGCCCGCTGAACTGCGCGAGCTGCTGAACAGCCCCGAGGGGCCAGCCTTCGAGCAGGCGCTGGATGCCATGGTGCGCCAGCGCGAGCAGCATACATTCCGTGCGCTGGGCGAACTGGCGCGCGACCTGCACGATGCGGTACGTCGACTGGGCGGCGACCTGGCCCACGAGGGGTTTTCGCACAGCGTCGCCGATGCCCGCCAGCACCTGCTGGATGCGCTGGACATGAGTGAGCAGGCCGCCCATCGCAGCCTTGATTTCGCCGAGCGTATGCGGCCTCAGGCCGAATCGCTGACTATCGATGCCGGCGAAGTGCTCAAGTGGACGCAGGGCAACGATCCGGCCGCAGTGCTGGCGCGCGAGTCGGTCATGTTTGCCGACAGCTGTCGCGAAGGGCTGGCTGACATGGTGCTGGCGCAGTCATGGCAGGACCTCACCGGACAGCGCATCAAGAAAGTCGTCGATTTCATCGGCACGGTGGAATCGTCCCTGCTGGAACTGGTGCGACTGACCGGCACGCTGGCCGGTAGCGAGGCACCGGCCAGCGCGGCCCAGTTAGCCAGTCAGGAAGATGCCGATCACCTGCTCAGCGAATTCGGGTTTTGACGAGAGCCTGCCGATGACGCCCAAGCACTCCGCGTTGTCATCGAATGGCCGTCAGGTGGCGGCGGGCGGAGCAGCGCCTGTCTGGCTGGCAGGCCACGCCGCGCGCTGCCGCATGGCGGCCATTCGATGGCAACCTGCGGCGCTGGGTCCGTTTGCCCGCACGCCCGCGTCATCACTCAGTCGTGGACGGACGTCCACTCCCAAGTTCTTCCTTGGCCTGCGCGCAAACAGCTCCGGGCGCGGGGCGTTTTGGCGTCATGAGGAGGCTCTGGCGCGATGAACGCGGAATTCGACCTCGAGCTGCGCCAGGATTTTCTGGTCGAGGCCGGCGAGCTGCTGGAGCGACTCGGCGAACAGCTGGTCGGGCTGGAGGCGATGCCGTGCGACAGCGAGTTGCTGAATGCCGTGTTCCGCGCGTTCCACACGGTCAAGGGCGGTGCCGGATTCCTGGCGTTGGAGCCGATGGTGCTGCTGTGTCACCACGCCGAAGATTTGCTCAACGAGGCTCGTAGCGGCAAGGTTGCGCTCGACGCGAACTACATGGATGCGTTGTTGCAGGCGTTGGACCGGCTCAACGACATGATGGCCGGGGTCGGCGCCGACACGCCGTTGCAGATGCCACCGCCGGCCCTGCTGCAATCATTGCTGCCGCGTGCCACCGTGTCGGTCGCCGTGGCGTCGCCGCCGGGCGCGCCCGACGTCGAGGGCGCTCTGATCGATGACGACGAGTTCGAGGCACTGCTGGACAGCATGTACGGCAGCGCCGCGCCCGGCACGGTCTCGCCGGCGGGGGGCGCCAGCATCGACGACGATGAATTCGAGGCCTTGCTTGACTCGCTGCACGGCAAGCCTGGGCCGCCGCTTGCATCACCCGCTCAAGCAACCCCTGCTGCCGCGCCGGCAGCGCTGCCGAATGCTGCACCGGCGGTACGACACGCCGTGGTGGCGGAAAGCTCGGTGCGCGTGGATACCGCGCGGCTGGACCTGCTGGTCAATCACGCCGGTGAACTGGTGCTGGTGCGCAACCGTCTGCTCAGCCTGGCCGCGCGCCTCGGTGACGAAGCGCTGGCGACCGCTGCGGTCGAACTGGACCGGGTGACGAATGACTTGCAAGACGCCGCGATGGGCATGCGAATGCAGCCGGTGGGCCGATTATTCCAGCGCTTTCCGCGAATCGTGCGCGACCTGGCGCGCCAGCTCGGCAAGGACGTGGAGCTGGTGCTCGAGGGCGAGGGCACCGACCTGGATCGCAGTCTGGTCGAGGCACTTGCTGATCCGTTGATCCACCTGCTGCGCAATGCGCTCGACCATGGCGTGGAAATGCCCGCCGAGCGCGAGCAGGCCGGCAAGCCCCGCAAGGGCTGCGTCTGCCTGTCGGCGAGCCAGCGCGGTGAACGCATCGTGATCTCGGTACGGGACGATGGCCGCGGCATGGATCCGGAGATCCTGCGCCGCAAGGCTGTCGAGAAAGGCGTGATCGACAGCGCCCACGCGGCGCGCCTGAGCGAAGGGGAGTGCTACGAACTGATCTTCCGTCCCGGCTTCAGTACCGCTGCGGCCGTGTCGGATATTTCCGGCCGGGGTGTCGGCATGGACGTGGTGAAGACCCGCGTGGCCGAACTGGGCGGCACCTTGCGCGTGGAGTCGCAGCTGGGTCATGGCAGCGAGCTGGAGTTGACCGTGCCACTGACGCTCGCGGTCTTGCGCGTGCTGATGGTACGCGTCGACCAGCGTCTGCTGGCACTGCCGCTGGGCAATGTGGAAGAGGTATTCGAACTGGCCGATGGCCAGGATCACCAGCTCGACGGACGTCTGGTGGCCGATCATCGTGGCCGTGCCCTGCCACTGGCGGATCTCTCGCTGTGGGTAGGGGTCGACCCGGGCGCTGCCCGGCACGTAGTGGTACTGCACATCGGTCATCAGCGGATTGGCTGCATGGTGCATGCGGTGCTCGGTCGCGAGGACGTGATCGTCAAGCCGCTCGGCCCGCTGTTTGCCGATGTTTCGGGGATCGCCGGCGCGACCGTCACCGGTGATGGCCGGCTGGCGCTGGTGATGGATCTGGCGAGCCTGGTTGCGGGCACCGGCCAGCTCTTCGCTTCGTTGCAACTGGAAGGCTGACGCGCATGGACCGAATCAGCACCATCGGCACGATTCTTGGTTTCGTGGTGATCATCGTGGGGACCATTCTGAAGGGGTCGACCATCGAGGCGCTGTGGAACCCGGCTGCCTTCGTGATTGTGTTTTTCGGTACGCTGGCGGCGCTGCTGGTGCAGAACCAGGGCAAGGTGATGAAGCACGCGTTGTCGATGATGAAGATGGTCTACCGACCACCGCAACATCAGCCACACGACCTGATCAGCCGCATCGTCGGCTGGAGCGAAATCTCCCGCCGTCAGGGCCTGCTTGGGCTGGAGCCGCAGATCGACGCGGAGAGCGACCCGTTCATCAGCAAGGGCCTGCAGTTGCTGGTTGATGGCGGTGAACCGGACACCATCCGCAGCGTGCTGGAGGTGGACCTGGACACGCGTGAGGCGGTCGATCTGGCGGGTGCCAAGGTCTACGAGAACGCCGGCATCTATTCGCCCACCCTGGGCATCATTGGTGCGGTGATGGGGCTGATGGCCGTGATGCAGAACCTGGCCGATCCCAGCAAGCTCGGCCACGGCATCGCCGCCGCCTTCGTCGCCACGATCTACGGTGTGGCACTGGCCAACATGTTCATGCTGCCGATGGCGGCGCGGCTGAAGACGCTGGTGGGCAAGCAATCGCAGATGCGCGAGATTTTGATCGAGGGGCTGGTGTCGATCGCGCAGGGTGACAACCCGCGCCAGATCGAGGCCCGCCTGCAAGGCTACGTTGCATGAGAAAGCACAAACCCGAGGAACATCTGAACCACGAGGCGTGGGCAATTCCCTATGCCGATCTGATGACGTTGCTGCTCGCGTTCTTCGTGGTGATGTACGCGGTGTCGGTGGTCAACGAGGGCAAGTTCCGGGTGATGTCCGAATCGCTGGTTCAGGCCTTCAACGGTTCCAGCGGCGTCATCGCGCCGCCGTCGGTCACGCAGGGCGAGGTGAACACGTCGGCGGTCGTGTCGGTTGATCGCTCCGGCGCGGCGGTCAGCCCCGTCGCGCTGCCGCTGCCGCTGCGCCCGCGGCCGGTGTCGGGCGCGGGGAGTCGCCCCGGGGCGGGACAACAGGAGCTCGACAACATCGAAAACCAGGTGCGCCGCGCACTGCAACCGCTGATCGACCGCAAGCTGGTGGTCGTGCGGCATCAGCAGGACTGGCTGGAGATCGAGATCCGCACCGACATCCTGTTTCCCAGCGGCGTGGCCCAGCTGTCGACCTCGGCCGATTCCGTGCTGCAGAACCTGGCCACCATCCTGGCGCGGTTTCCCAATCCGCTGCGGGTGGAGGGCTTTACCGACAACGTGCCGATCAGCACGCCCCAATACCCCTCGAACTGGGAATTGTCGGCGGCGCGTGCGGCCAGCGTGGCGCGGTTGTTTGCATTGAGCGGCGTGGCGCCGGACCGGCTCGGTATCGTCGGCTGGGGCGAAGTGCGACCACTGGTCGACAACGCGACGGTCGAGGGCCGCAACCAGAACCGGCGCGTGCTGGTGGTGGTGATGAATACCGCGAAGAACATCCAGCGTCAGCACAGCGATGCGGCAAACCTGCACGAAATTGCCCGCGTGAACGTACCGTCGCCTGCGACCGGCCAGTTGCCGGCGGTGCCGGTCGACCGTGCGGCCTCCGCGCCAGTGGACGGCGCCACCGGATTGCCCGCCGCCACGCCGACGGCGCCAGTCAATGCCCGAAATCCGGGATCGGCGGTGCCAGCGCCCGCCGCCGACGAGTTGTCGGGCCTGGTGCCGCGACGCGTGAGTCCGGACCGATGACTCCGATGATGTCGTCAATCCATCGTCGGATGCTCCCATGAATGCCGCTGCGTCTTCGTCGGTGCAGACCAGCCAGCACTGGCTGTCGTTCCATATCGGCGCCCAGCTCTACGCGGCTCCGTTGGCCGCAGTGAACGAAGTGATCCGCGATGGCGACATCACGCCCGTCCCCGGCTCCGCCAGTGATGTGCTTGGCGTGCGCCACCTGCGCGGGCGGATCGTCCCGGTGCTGGATGGCTGCCGACGGATGGGCGTGCCGCCACCGCCGACCGATCCGGCCCGCACACGCATTATCATGTTGATGCACGCCGGCCAGCTGGTTGGTCTGCGGGTGAACGCAGTCGGCGAGCTGCTGTGTGCCGACGGCATCGAGATCGAGCCGCCACCACCGGGCCGCGCCAGTCGCCGCGATGACCCGGTGACCGGCGTGCTGTCCTGGCAGGGTGGCTTCGTGGCGTTGCTTGATGTATGTCGGTTGTGTCGGCTGAGCGGAGAAGGTGCGCATGTGGCTTGAAATAGGGGTTGCAATCTTGCTTGCGCTGGCGTTGATCCAGTTGGTGCTGCTGTTGCACCTGTGGCGGCAGGCGCTGCAACTGCGGCAACGCATCGAGTTGTTGGCGCACGGTGCGTCGCACGCATTTACCGATGTGCCCACATCGATGCTGGTGACGGCGCTGGGCCGGCTGGAGCGGCAGGTGCGCCTGATCGAGCAGAAGCCGGAACCGACCCGCCAGGCCTTCGAGCTGGCCCAGCAACTGGCACGCGAAGGCGCCGACCTCGAGCAACTGGTGAGCCGTTGCGGGCTGTCGCGCGACGAAGCCAGGCTGGTCATGCAGATGCATCCAGCCAATTCCTGAGTCTGGAAATCCGCCTGGGGTTATTCCTCGGCAGCGTCGTAAATCGACGCCAGCACCGATGCGGCGGAGGCGTAAAGCTGAACCGGGATGTCGTCGCTCAAGCGCAGTGCGGCCAGCAGTGCGGCAATCTGTGCATCGTGGTGCAGCGGCACGCCGAGCTCCCTGGCGCGGGCCAGCAGGAGCTCCAGCGACTCCGCCGGCATTGGTCGGACCTCGTCGCTGCCGCTGGCCAGACGCAGACTGACTCGGCGTGGTGGTAGTTGACTATTCATGCGGTCGCCTTCAGCAGCAGCGCGTTGCTGCTGCCCTGGGATTGGGGTACGCCGACCTGGCAGCTCAGCTGATCGAGCAGCACGCCACAGGCCGCCAGTCGCTGGCGCAATGGTGTGAACTGGCGTTCAAGCCGCTGGGCGGTTTCGCTGCGCTCGGCCCACAGGCGTACCGACAGCCTGGGTTCGCGCAACTGCAGCTCACCCTGGATCGGTCCGAGCGGCGGCAGGTCCAGCGCGAAACCCAGGGTCCAGCCGTGACCGCCGTCGAGGGTGTCGGTGCTGTACTCCAGCTTGATCTGCAACACGTCGTGGCCATCCTGGCCCAGCAGCGGAAGCTCGAGGATCCAGGCCGCAGTCGGGTTGGCGCTGGCGTCCAGTTGCGCTATTTCGATGCGCGCCAGCGCCGCCTTGACATCGCCGTGCAGGCGCTGGAGTAGAACGGCCACGTCATAGTCACCGGACAACACCGGCGGCGGCAGACGCCCCTGTGCCTGCAACCCGCGCTGCAGCAGTGGCGGATCGATATCGCCGCGGCCAGGCGGCGGTGGAGCCGCGGTGCGCTGGTCGAGCAGGCCAGCCAGGCGCAGCAGCGCACCTTTCCAGTCGTCGGTGGTCAGGGCCCGCTGCTGGCCGAGCGGACCGAGCAGACGGGATTCGAAGAACAGCCCACTGCGACGGATCGCCTCACGCAATCCGTCGCCACGGGTGATCTCGGCCGGGGTGCGCAGCGTCTGCTCCAACACCGCCAGTGCCGTGCGCACGTCCGCCGGCAGCTGACGCAGGACCGGTCGCTGGGCCAGCGCCGACAGCGTGGACAGCAACGGTGCGTAACCGCTCTGCTGGGGCAGTCGTTCGCGCAGCATGCGCTGGAAGGTCGGGTTGGCCAGCTCGGCGAGAACCTGCAACTGGGGCTGCGCGCCCAGGCTCAGCACGCGCACCTGGAACTGGGCTGGCAGCTGGCTGTGCGCGATGTCGGCCGCAACCGTGAGTGCGCCGACCTGCAGCACCAGCAGCCCCTGCGGATTCACCCCCAGCGGTCGCGCAGACAGCACCGTGCCGATACGCCAGCTCTGGGCCGTGGTGCCGGCGGCGGCACCTGCCCAGGTGAGCGCGGCAAGACTGATCGGTGGAATGTTCAAGCTGAAGGTTCCTGCGGTCGGGCGCGGGTATGGGCAAGATGGCGGTCGTAGAGGGCATCGACCGATATCGAGAATACTTGAGCGCCGGTCCGGTGCAACTTCACCGGCCGGTGTGCCGATGCCGTCGGTTGATTCGTCGACCCAGGCTGAGTGGTTGTTGCGAAACGGCTTTCCTGCCCGTTTTCAATGGGCCGAGTCCGCCACCTGCCCGTACCCGGCGACGCTTGGATCAGCCACGTGCCGTACCTGAAGCATTGCGTTGGGTCATCCAAGGCCCACCTCAGCAAGGTGTTTTTCAGCGCCCGGCTAAAGCGACCGGCCGATCGGTCGATAGACAGAACGTGAGGCACATACGACGCACACGGAGTGGACGGCATGGGCGGCAAGCGAACCGCAACACAACCCAGGGCGGGCAAGCCGCCGGGGGCGACATCGGCTGCCGCGACGACGGGCGCTGCTGCCGTCAAGGTCGTGCGACTTCCGGCCGATTGCCGCCTGCCCGCGCAGGTGGCCCTCAAGGCGAAGTTGCAGCGGGTAGTGCACGAGCGCGAAGTGGCGCTCGATGTGGAAGCACTCGAGCGCGTCGATACCGCGGCACTCCAGTTGCTGGTGTTGTTCCGGCGTGAGCTGGAGCGTCAGGGCGGCACGCTGGCTTGGCGCGGCAAGAACGATGTCCTGGGCGAAGCGGCCAGCCTGCTCGGGCTGGAACAGTTACTGAACCTGCCAGCGGCAACGCTGGCCTGATGACCTGAGGTGGCAGCATGGCAAAGATCCTTGCAGTAGACGACTCGGCTTCCATGCGCAGCATGGTGGTTTTCACCTTGCGCGGAGCTGGCCACGAGGTGACCGAGGCGGAGAACGGGCAACTTGCGCTGGACGCCGCCCGTGGCAGCACGTTCGAACTGGTGCTGGCCGACGTCAACATGCCGGTGATGGATGGCATCGCCATGGTGCGCGAGCTGCGTGCACTGGAGGCGTACAAGGGGGTGCCGATCCTGATGCTTACCACCGAGTCGCATACCGAGAAGAAAATGGAAGGCAAGGCGGCGGGCGCCACCGGCTGGCTGGTCAAACCGTTCGATCCGGACCAACTGCTGGCTACCGTCAAGCGTGTATTGGGCTGAAGGACAGCCCATGAGCGCCGTCGATCTCACTCAATTCCACAAGACGTTCTTCGAGGAAAGCCTGGAAGGGCTGGACGCGATGGAGGCGGCGTTGTTGGCGTTGGACTCGGGCCAGACCGATACCGAGTTGGTACACACCATCTTCCGCGCTGCGCACTCGATCAAGGGTGGCGCGGCCACCTTCGGCTTTGCGGAGGTGGCGGCATTCACCCACGTGGCTGAATCGCTGCTGGAGGAAGTACGCAGCGAGCGGCGTGGGGTGGATGAGGCACTGGTCGACTTGCTGCTGCGTTCGGTGGATGGCCTGCGTGCGATGCTCGCGCGCTCGCGTGGCGGCCAGCCAGCGGCCGATGCGGACAGCGAAGCTTTGCGCGCCGAGCTGGCCCGGCTGACCGATGGCGGGCCGGTGACGCCGGTGACCGCCGCTGCGCCGGAGACTGCCCCGGCGACGGGCTGGAATATCCGCTTCACCGCGCTGCCGCACCTGTTGCAGAGCGGCAACGATCCGTTGCGGGTGTTCCGCGAGTTGCAGCAATTGGGCCGGCTGCAGGTACTGCGCGCCTGGGTGGTCGATGCGGCACCGGCGCAACTGGCCGTACTCGATCCAAGCCAGTGCTTCCTCGGCTGGGAGCTGCGCCTGCATGGCGTCGTGGCGCGAGCCGACGTCGACGCCGTGTTCGACTGGCTCGACGGCGACTGCGAGCTGCTGATCGAGCCGATCGTCGACGCCGCGCCGGCCGCCGTCACGATGCCGGCGCCCAAGCTGGAGCACGGGCCGCGGGTGGTCCACGAGGCCGCTGCAGCATCCAGTGACCACGGTTCGATCCGCGTCGGCGTGGACAAGGTCGATGCGCTGATCAACATGATGGGCGAACTGGTGATTACCCAGTCCATGCTCAGCGATATCGGTGAGCACTTCGACGACTCGCAACTGGAGCGCTTGCGCGAGGGCCTTTCACAGCTGGAGCGCAACACGCGCGAGCTGCAGGAGAGCGTGATGGGCATCCGCATGCTGCCGATCGCCTCGGTGTTCAACCGCTTTCCGCGGCTGGTGCGCGACCTGGAACTCAAGCTCGGCAAGCAGGTCAGGCTGGAACTGCATGGCGAACATACCGAGCTGGACAAGACGGTGCTGGAGAAGATCGGCGACCCGCTGGGGCACCTCGTGCGCAACGCGATCGACCACGGGCTGGAGACGCCCGGGCAGCGCCGCGCGGCCGGCAAGCCGGAGACCGGCACGCTGCGGCTCGATGCTTACCACGAGGGTGGCACCATCGTGGTGCGGGTCAGCGACGATGGCGCCGGCCTCAATCGTGCGGCCATCGTCAGCAAGGCGGAACAGCGTGGCTTGATCCAGGCTGGCCAGGAACTCGACGATGCCGACGTGGCCGAGCTGATCTTCCAGCCCGGCTTCTCCACCGCGGACCAGGCTACCGATCTTTCCGGCCGTGGCGTCGGCATGGATGTCGTGCGCCGCAACGTGCGCGGCCTCGGTGGCAGCGTCAGCGTGCGCAGCCAGAGCGGCAAGGGCAGTGTGTTCACGATCGCGTTGCCGCTGACTCTGGCGATCATCGACGGCCTGGTCACCGTGGTGGGCGGGGAGCGCTACATCGTGCCGCTGATCTCTATCGTCGAATCGCTGCAGTTGCGCCCGGGGTTGGTGCGCAAGATCGCCGGCGGTGGCGAGTTGTTCCAATTTCGCGACGCCTACTTGCCGATCGTGCGACTGCATCGCGCGTTCGGTTGCGCGGCAGCGGTCACCGACGTCGAGCGCGGCATCGTGGTGGTGGTCGAGGGGGAAGGGCGTCGCGTGGGCCTGCTGGTGGACGACCTGCTCGGCCAGCAACAGGCGGTCGTGAAGTCGCTGGAGGCGCACTACCAGCGCGTGCAGGGTATTTCCGGGGCCACCATCCTCTGCGACGGCGCGGTGGCGCTGATCGTCGATGTGGTCGGCGTGGTGCGTCTGAGTCAGCAGAGCAAGGCGGCCTGAGCATCTTGTCGTGATCCCCGGCGCCGCCACGCGTCGATGGCTTCGCGTGCGCCCGCCACGTGGCAGGCATCCGTATCGCTGATGTGCTGGCCGGTGCGGCGCCGCGGCCACCGCGACGAGCTCAAGTTTTACCTGGTCGGGTCGACACAGTCCGGGAGATACAGCAATCGCGAAGCCCCATCACGAGGTAATCCTTCCATGTATGACAACGACCAGGGTGCGGTGCCGACCGTGCAGCAACTGACGTTCAGTCTGGCGGGCGAGGAGTACGGCGTCGACATCCTGTCGGTGCGCGAGATCCGCGGCTGGTCGCGGGTGACGCGCATCCCGCAGACCCCCAAGTACCTGCTGGGCGTATTGAACCTGCGCGGTGCGATCGTGCCGGTGATGGACCTGCGCCTGCGCTTCGGCTTGATTCGCGAAAGTTACAACGACACCACCGTGATGATCATCGTCGCCATCGGCAAGCGCCTGTTCGGCATCGTGGTGGATGCGGTATCCGACGTCATCGATATTGACCCAACAACCATCAAGCCGGTGCCAGACATGGGTGTTGTGGTGGATACGGATTATCTGAAGGGTCTCGTCACCCATGACGAGCGCATGGTGATGTTGCTGGACGTGGACCGGCTCATGTGCCGCGAAGATGTGCAAACGCTGGATGCGGCACTCCCGGGTGTGCGCGATGTGGAAGTTGCCGCATGAAGTAGTCGACCGCGCCGGGTGCCTGGGGTGGCCGTTTGAATGAATTGGGATGACGCGATGAAGAGTAAAGAGTCTGTGCTGGAACTTGTCCGTGTGCTGGTGGTGTCGATCAGGGTACGCCTGCTGTTGGTGTTTGTTGTCTTGTACACCATGCTGCTGGTCGGCGGCTGGGCGGGTCTGGCAGTGCTGACCGACGCCAACGGAAGCCTTCGCCAGGCCTACGAAGATGACTTGCTGCCGCTGGCAGGAGTCACCGAGCTGGCGCGTGGTTCGTTGGGCAATTTCATCGCGCTGAGCGAAGCTGCGTTTCACGTCAAGGACAAGTCGGTGGTTGCACAGAAGCTGGCGGACGTGGCCCGCCTGCAGGCGGAGAGCACGACCGTACTGAAAAAACTCAGTGCCGCGAGCATGTCACCTGCCGAGAGAAAACTGTGGACGGCGTTCGAGAGCGCACGTGGCGACGTGACGTCCTCGATGGTGGAGGTCAGCGACGCGCTGCGCCGGAGTGACGAGGGCGCCAGTGTCATGTTGTATACCGACGTGCTGCCAAATGTATCGATCATGAACTCCGCGTTGCAGAAGCTGATCGCGCTGCGCAAGCAGGAAAGTCAGATGCGATATCTGGCGACTGTGGCCAGCTATCAACGTATCCGGGTGATCGCATTTCCGGCCTTGGGGATCGGCGTGTTGCTCACCATGCTGGTCGCATACTTCGCGGCTCGCTCGGTGATGAGACCGCTCAATTATGCGATAAAGGTGGCAATTGCCATTTCGAAAGGTCAGCTCGGACACCACGTCCAGATCCGACGCAAGGATGAGCTGGGGCGCTTGCTGAATGCGTTCCGGATCATGGACGAACGCCTCACGCTCACTGTAGGTGAAGTGCGTAGCGGCTCCGAGGCCGTGAGCACCGCGGCGCAACAGCTCGCCCGTGGCAACGATGACCTCAGTCAGCGTACGCAGGAGCAGGCCTCGAGTCTGGAGGAAACTGCCTCGTCGATGGAGGAGATGACTTCCACCGTCAAGCAGAACGCGGAGAATGCCAACCACGCCCATCAGCTCGCGCGTAGCGCTCGGAAACAAGCCGAATGCGGTGGTGAAGTAGCCGGCAGGGCGATTATTGCGATGGGCGAGATCGATGCGTCCAGCCGCAAGATTGCCGATATTGTCGGACTGATTCAGGAGATTGCATTCCAGACCAACCTGTTGGCGTTGAACGCTGCCGTCGAGGCCGCGCGCGCCGGGGAACAGGGTCGTGGGTTTGCCGTGGTTGCCAGTGAGGTACGCAACCTGGCGCAGCGCAGCGCGAACGCCGCCAAGGAGATCAAGGGTCTGATTACCGACAGTGACGAGAAGGTGCGCAGCGGGAAGGAGCTGGTCAACGAGTCCGGCAAGGCCCTGGCCGCAATTGTCGACAGTGTGAAAGAAGTCACCGACATCGTGGCGGAGATCGCCGCGGCCAGCCAGGAACAGTCCGTCGGCATCGATCAGGTCAACAACGCCGTCATGCAGATGGACGAGATGACCCAGCAGAACGCCGCGCTGGTGGAACAGGCCTCGGCGGCGGCCCGGGCGATGCACGAGCAGGCTGGCGAACTGAGTCGCCAAGTCGGTTTCTTCCGATTGGACGAGGAGGAGAACCCTCCGATCGTGCCGGCACGGGCCAAGGCCGTGGCGGTGGAGACGGCGGCGGTGTTTGCCGCTGTGCGGAATATGCCGCCGGTACGCGCTGTGGTCGAGGCCGACAGTTCTGCGGCAGGCGCGTGGAAGGAATTCTGAAATGAACGCGGCGCCCGGCATGATCCATGACGATGCGACTGGCAACGACGGATTGTTGCTGGGCGACAGCGACTTCGAGTTCTTGCGCGAGTTTGTACTCGAGCACTGCGGCATCTCACTCGGTGAGCACAAGCGTCAGTTGGTGCAGGGGCGCTTGCTCCGGCGTTTGCGTGCACTGGGGTTGAAGGAATTCAGCAGCTACTGCGAACTGCTGCGGACCGATCCACTCAGCGAGTTCGGCGAACTGGCCAGCGCGATCAGTACCAATGTCACCTCGTTCTTTCGCGAGGTGCACCATTACGACCTGCTGGTGAACGACCTGCTGCCGCGCTGGCTCGCACAAAAGCGTCGTGAGGGCGACCGACTGCGTATCTGGTCGGCCGGTTGTTCCACTGGTGAAGAGCCGTATGCACTGGCGATGGTGCTGGCCGAGGCAATCGAACAGCACGGTGCCAGCGGCGTGGACGCAAAAATTCTTGCCACCGATCTGTCACCGCGGGCACTGGAAACGGCGCGCCGGGGCGTCTATCCGTTGGACCGCCTGGGTGGGATCAGCGATGAACACCGCCGCCGCTGGATGCTGCGCGGTTTGGGCGAATACGAGGGCCTGGCCCGGGTGCATTCACGGCTGCGTGAGTTGGTCACCATCCAGCCACTGAACCTGCTGCACGACTGGCCGATGAAGGGACGGTTCGACGCCATCTTCTGCCGCAACGTGGTGATCTATTTCAATCAGCCTACCAAACAGCGGTTGTTCCGGCGTTTTGCGCAGCTGTTGCCGGTGGGCGGCTATCTGTTCCTGGGTCACAGCGAAACGCTGCACGGCGTCAACGACGAGTTTGAGTCGGTCGGACGCACCGTTTACCGGAAGTGCCGCTGATGAGTACCGATGTCGCTGATCGGCGGGGAACGCCGGCCATCACCCCGGCGCCGGCGGGATTTGAACACCTGCGCCGGTTCTGGGACCCGAGCCATGCCTGCATGACGGTAAGGATTCTGCCCGGCGAGTTCTATGTCAGCGCGCGGGAAGAGATGATCAGCACCGTGCTCGGCTCCTGCGTGTCGGCCTGTATTCACGACGCGCGTCACGGGCTAGGCGGCATGAACCACTTCATGCTGCCCGAGCCGGCCGGCGAGCGCGATGACTGGTCGGCCCCCGTGGGGCGCGCAGCGCGCTACGGCAGCGACGCGATGGAGCAGCTCATCAACGCCATCCTCAAGGTCGGTGGCCAGCGCGAGGACCTGCGCGTGAAGATCTTCGGCGGCGGACGTGTGCTGGCCCAGATGAGCGACGTCGGCCGGCGCAACATCGAGTTCGTGCAGCATTATCTCGCCACCGAGAACCTCACCGTGGTGGCCTCGGATCTGGGCGACAGGTATCCCCGTCAGGTGCAGTTCTTCCCGCATAGCGGCCGGGCCCGGGTGCGTCTCCTGCGTCGCAGTGACGACCTGAAGCTGGTGGCCGATGAGCGCGGTTACCTCAAGCGATTGGCGAATGATCCGATAAAAGGAGAGGTCGAGCTTTTCTGAGCCCGTCAGGCGGGCGCGACATCGACACGGCGGCTTCATGGCAAGGCGAGATGGAACGGAAATGGAAAGAGTGCGAGTTCTGGTAATCGACGATTCCGCATTGGTGCGCAAGCTGATGTCGACCATGCTTGCCGGCGATCCGGCGATCGAGGTGGTGGGCACCGCCGCCGATCCGTTGATCGCACGCGAGAAGATCAAGCAACTCCATCCGGATGTGTTGACCCTGGACGTCGAGATGCCGCGCATGGATGGCATCACCTTTCTGGAGAACCTGATGCGGCTGCGGCCGATGCCGGTGGTGATGGTGTCGTCGCTGACTGTGAAGGGCGCCGACGTCACGCTGCGCGCGCTGGAGGCCGGCGCGGTGGATTTCTTCGCCAAGCCCGACCACGATCTGGCCGCCCACTTCGAGGACAGCGCGCGGGAGATCTGCGAAAAAGTGAAGTTGGCCGCGCGCACCAAACCACGAGCGCGCGCTGCGGTACGCAAGCTGGATGTGGCGCCGCGGCTGTCTGCTGATGCGGTGTTGCCGCGGGCGCAGCCCGGCGGCACGCGCAGTGACAGTCCGATCATCGCGATTGGCGCATCCACCGGCGGGACCGAGGCGGTGCGCGTGATCCTGGAATCGATGCCGGCCGATGCCCCGCCGATCCTGGTGACCCAGCACATCCCCGCCGCTTTCAGCGGCCCGTTTGCCGCGCGCATGGATCGCTGTTCGGCGATGCGCGTGGTCGAGGCGTGCGATGGTCAGCCGATCCAGTCCGGTCACGTCTACATTGCCCCCGGCAGCCATCACTTGCTGGTGATGTGGGACGGCGCCAAACACATCTGCCGCCTGCACGAGGGCCCGCCGGTGAACCGGCACCGGCCCAGTATCGATGTGTTGTTCCGTTCGATAGCCGCCAGTGCCGGTGCCGCTACGGTGGCCGCGTTGCTGACCGGCATGGGCGACGACGGCGCGCGCGGATTGCTGGAGCTGCGCCAGGCCGGGGCCGCCACTCTGGTACAGGATGAGGACAGCTCGGTGGTCTGGGGCATGCCCGGTGCCGCCTGGAAGCTCGGCGCCGCCAGCGAGATGCAACCGATCGATCAGATCGCCTCGCGCCTGCTGGCGCTGGCATATCAACCCCTTCCCGATGCCGTATGCGGCTGAACCCAGGTACCCCATCATGGTTCTCACCTCCCCGCTTTTCACCAGACGTCCGCTGCTCGGCGGCAGTGCCAGCGCGCTGGCCATGCTGCTGTCATTGCTGTGGCATCCGGTCTGGTTGGCACCGCTGCTGGTAGCCGTGCTGACTGTCGTGTGGATTGTGGAGACACGGCAGCGTCCGGGGATTCCCGCCGCGTCCGTGGCAAACAGCCATGCCGGGCCGGTGCGCGAGGCATTGGAGGACGTGCGCGGAGCCTTGGTCGACGAGCTCGGCCATGCTGGTCGCGAACTGCACCAGGGGCTGGATCTGCTGCGCGCCGCCGTCTCCGAGCTGGCTGGCGGCTTCGATGGCCTGTCCAGCAAAACCGCGCTGCAGCAATCCCTGCTCAAGCAGATCATCGAGGTCCAGGACGGTGGCGTCTCGGTCCAGGATTTCGTCGCGCGCACCGGCGATCTGCTTGAACACTTCGTCGGCATGATGGTGCACATGTCGCGCGAGAGCCTGCGTATCGTCTACCGCATCGATGGCATGGCGAAAGAGATGGACGCCGTATTTGGCCTGCTCAAAAACGTCGACACGATTGCCGAGGAAACCAACCTGCTGGCGCTGAATGCGTCGATCGAGGCGGCGCGTGCCGGTGAATCCGGTCGCGGCTTCGCGATCGTGGCGGGCGAGATCCGCAATCTGGCCAGCAACTCCAATCAATTCAACGAGCAGATCGGCAGTCACGTCGAGCGTGCCCGCACCGCGATGGAGCAGTTGCGCGGTCTGGTCGGTGCGATGGCCTCGCAGGACCTCAACGTGGCGCTGTCGGCGAAGGGCGGCATCGACGCGATGATGGCTCACGTCACCGAGAGCGATGCGCGTACCAGTGCAGTCGCCGATCAGGTGGTGGAGATCAATCGCGGCCTGGGCAGCGACGTTTCCACCACCATTCGTTCGCTGCAGTTCGAGGACATCCTGAGCCAGCTGATCACGCAAACGCGCTCGCGGCTGCTGGAGCTGCAGGAAATCACCGCCGAATGTACCCGCGACATCGCGGAACTGGCCTGCGCGCCGATGGACGCCGGTGCCCTGGCTGCGCGCGCCCAGCGTGTGCGCAGCCGCCTTGCCGTCCAGCGCGAGAAGGCACACCTGCGCTCGCGCGGGCCGACCCGGCAAAGCTCGATGGACGCAGGCGAGATCGAACTCTTTTGAAGGACAACACCATGATCGTTCACCACGACAGCGAACACGATTGCCTCACCTTGCAGCTGGGCGAGCGATTCGACTTCAGCATCCATCGCGACTTCCATGACGCCTGCCTTGGCGACGGCCAGGTGGCGCGCAGTTATCTCATCGACCTCGGCGAGGTCACGCACATGGACAGCTCCGCGCTCGGCATGCTGCTGCTGCTGCGCGAACATGCCGGTGCCGAGCAAGCCGACATCCGCATCGTCAACGCGGGGACCGAGCTGCGCCGCACGCTTCGTGTGGCCGGTTTCGAGAAGTTGTTCGCGCTGCACTGAGTGCGTGGTCGCAGCAGGAATCACTACACCCGGGTGCGGGCGACTCGTGACTCAACCAGGGTCATTCGACGGTCGCGAACACACAAACAACAGAACGGCTCCTTGCGGAGCCTTTCCTTGTGCCCGCCTGCAGCCGGGTCACCAGGCGCGCACGCTCACGATACTGGCGGTGAAACTGGTCATGCCACGCTGGTAATGGAACATCCGGCCAAGGTCGAACTGCACGGTTTGCCCGGGCGTGATGTTGGTGGTGCCGGCAGGCCAGGCCTTCCTGGATTGCAGGACGGTGCCGGCATCGTCCTTGATCTCGACCTGGATCTGCGCGGCTGACGCGGTGGTGCAGTTGTTCATCAATTGGCCGTGCAGGCTGAGTTTGCCGGTCATTCCGCTGTCAGCCCCCGGGGTGAACTCTGTAATCGCAAAATCCTTGATCGTGCATTGGGCGTGGATGGCAAGTGGCGCCAGCAAAAGTACGGAGGATATGAGCAGCCTTTTCATGGGTCAGAGCGTCCCCGGGTTGTTTGAGTGTGGATGCAACCTTGATCGGCCGGGCGCGCGGAATCTTTAGAGAAGGTGCGATCGACGCTCCTCATCGTTACTCCTGCAGCCCTCATCAGCCGGCCCGACAGGCGTCAGAGCCAAGCTGCGGGCTCCTCTACGCCCTCCGAGAGAAGGTGGCGCGTAGCGCCCGATGTGAGTCAGGGCGACACGAGGAACTACGGGACGGACACTGCCGTGGTTTGCTCTGCGCGGACCTTTCGCCAACCCCTCTCTCGGCGGCGCCCTTCGAGAGTCCTCTTGCGGGTGACAGGGGCTTTTGACAGGCGAGCTTCGACGTCGATCGGGTTCCCGCGTGACCGACGTTCGGTTGTTGAGAAGCGCCTCGCGAGCATGACGAAATTTGTCTGCTGGTGCTTCAAGCAAGTGCCATTCGGGTCAGCAGGCAAACTGTCGCGTGTCCTCGCCGGTCGTGCAGCCGGCGGACGCAAGGTGCTGCCGCTTACAGCCAGCGTGCGCGCTTGAGGGCAGCGTAGATGCCCCCGACGATGCAGCCCATCACCACGATGATGGCGGGATAAGCCCAGGGGCGGCTGAGTTCGGGCATGTGCTGGAAATTCATGCCGTACCAACTGGTGAGCAGGGTCGGCGCGGCGAGCATGGCGGCCCAGCCGGCCAGCTTCTTCATCACCTCGTTCTGGCGCAGACTGACCAGCGAGAGGTTGACGTTGATCGCGGCGGTAAGCATCTCGCGCATCGCACCGATGGCCTCGTTGACGCGGAACGCGTGATCGAATACGTCGCGGAAATACGCGCGCAGTTCCTCCGGAATCAGGTTCGGGTGCAACCGGATCAACTGTTGCACGATGTCCTGCAAGGGTGCCACGGCCAGCCGCAGCGTCATCAGGTCGCGCTGCATGTCGTAGAGCCGGCGTACGGTGCTGCTCTTGAAGGTCTCGCCGAAGATGTCCTGTTCGAGTTGCTGCACTTCTTCGCGGAAATCGCGCACGATCGGCAGCAAGTTGTCAACGATGAAGTCGAGCACTCCGTACAAGCCATAGCTGGGGCCGTGCGCCAGCAGTTCGGGCGTTTGTTCGCAGGTGCGCCGCGCGGGGGCGTACGAGAGCGATGCGCCGTGGCGAATCGTGACCAGGTAGCGCGGACCGAGGAAGATGTGGGTTTCGCCGAATTCCAGCTCGCCATCAATCAGCTGGGCGGTCTGCACCACCAGGAACAGCGAATCGCCGTAGGCCTCGATCTTGGTGCGTTGGTGTGCGCTATGCGCATCCTCGATGGCCAGATCGTGCAGGCCGAACTCATCCTGCAGCTTTTCAAGCAGTGGTTCGTCCGGTTCGTGCAGGCCGACCCAGACGAAGGTGTCTGGCTCATTCAAGGCGTCGCTGATCGCATCCAGGCTGATCTCGCCTACCCGCCTGCCATCGCGGTGATAGGCAATGCAGTTGATCACCATCGGCTCGTCGGTGGTTGACAGTGCGGCAGGCGACGGCGGGGTCAGGTCCATGCGCGCATGATGACGTGCCTCGGGTGGCGGGGCAACGAAGTGAGGAGCTCCCCGCTCAGCGATTGCGCCGCAAACTCCACGCCAGCGCCAGCCAGCAGGGCAGGGCGAACAGCAGCCACGGCTGGTTTTGCTGCACGATGCCGGGCAGCAGGTGCAGTGCCACGGCGGCGATCATGGCAAGCAGTTGCACCGCGATGACACCGTCGATGAAGCGCGAGGCGGCAAAGCCGCCGCGGGCGCGCCACAGTGTCGGCAGCAGCAGGAAAGCCAGCGGGTTGAACAGCAGCAGGTTGGCATTGGCCCAGCCCGCGCGATGGCTGGTCACCGTCCACAGCGCCAGCAGGAACAGGCCGACCAGCCCGGCCGGGACCAGAAATGCTGTGCCCAGCAACGCATAGCCGGTCGGCCACAGGCGCCGCGACAGTACGGTCAGCGCCGCGAACAGCAGGCCTGCCACGCCCAGCGGCAGGCGCAGATCGGGCGGCGCTGCGGGCGGCGCGTTCAGGCGGTTGGGCGAAAGAACCTGCTCGCCCTGCACCAGCGCCTTGCTGCTGCCGGTCGGACTGGCGATCTGCACGTAGCGCAGCTGCGATTGCAGCACCGATGGCAGGAAGCTCTCCTGCCAGGCATTCAATGGCTGGTCGGCGTAGGGGCCCAGGCCCAGATCCAGCAACAGCGCCAACCAGGGTTGCGCACTCATCAGGCGCACGGTCTGCTGGCGATAAGTCATGCCGCCCGGGCGTGCCTGGAGTTGGGTCTTCATTGCGTCGCTGAGCACGCGGTTCAGCGCATCGCGCACGCGCGTCGCGCAATTGTCGGCGTAGTAGTCGTAATCGTAGCCCGCGTTCTGCGGGCGCAAATTCCACAACAGGTCGTCGCGCAGCTCGGCGGCCTGGTTCGCATCCAGCGCCAGTCGCTGGCGCGCCACTGAACGGCCGACCTGCATGTAATAGCCCACTTCCGAGGCGGTCGGCTCGGCGTCCATCATGTAGCGCATGTGGCCGCGGGCGAAATTCAGGATGAAATTCTTTTGATCGAAGTCGAATACGCCGTAGTTGAAGTCGACCGCTTCGCCCGAAACGCGATCGCGCAATTCGATCGCGTCATGGCCGAAGCGCTCCCAGTAGATGTCACCCGGGCCGTACGTGACCAGCGACACCTCCAGGTCGGCACCCGGTGCGTCGGCGACGCCGGCGTGGGCCGTCGCGAGCGAGGCCAGCACCAGGGTCACGAAAACAATGGCGGTGCGGAGGAGAAGATTCATGCGGCCGGGTCAGGACGCCAGCATGTCGGATTGCCGCACGACGCGGAATTGCTGCACCCGGCGGTCATCTGCTTCGGTGACGCAGAACAGGTAGTCGCCGATGACCGCTTCCTCGCCGACTTCAGGCAGGTGGCCGAATTCGGAAGTGACCATGCCGCCGACGGTGTCGTATTCCTCGTCGGAGAAGATCGCACCGGTGTGCTCGTTGAAATCCTCGATCGGGGTCAACGCGCTGACCAGCCAGTCGCCGTCGGATTGCTGGTGCATCAGCTCAGGTTCGTGCTCGTCGTCGTGCTCGTCGTCGATCTCGCCGACGATTTCCTCCAGCACGTCCTCGATCGTGACCAGGCCGGCGACGCCGCCGTACTCGTTGACCACCAGCGCCATGTGGTTGCGGGTGAGCCGGAATTCCTCCAGCAGCACGTTCAAGCGCATTGATTCGGGGATCAGCACCGCCGAGCGCAGGATCGAGCGGATGTCGAAATGCTCGGCGGCGCCGAAATACTTAAGCAGATCCTTGGCCAGCAGGATGCCCAGGATCTCGTCCTTGTCCTCGCCGTGCACGGGGAAGCGTGAGTGACCGGATTCGACCACGGTGGCCAGCAGGTCGGGCAGCGAGGAGTCGACCGCGAGCATCACGATCTGCGCGCGTGGCACCATGACGTCGTCGACGTCGAGTTCGGTGACCTTGATTGCGCCCTCGACCATGGTAAGGGTGTCGGCGGACAGCAATCCGTTGCTCTGGGCCGCGCGCAACTCGTCAAGCAACTCGTTGCGGTTGCGCGGCTCGCCGGAAAACAGGTGGCCCAGTCGATCCCACCAGGTACGGGGGGCCGGGCCGCTGGTACTGCCAGGGTCGTCGTTCATTACTCGTTTGGATGCTGCCCGGGATCAGGCGGAAGCTTGATTCTATCGGAAAAATCCAGTCGATTCAGGCCACCAGGTCGTCGTTTCCGCGCGTTGCAGGAGCCCGCTGGGGGCGATGCGGTTGCTCTGATGCCTCATTTGAGAGCAGAGCAGAAGCATCGCCCGCCAGCGGGCCCCTACGCCGGGAGCGGGTCAGGCGTAGGGGTCGGTGATGCCAAGGCCAGCCAGGATACGGGTTTCCAGCGCTTCCATCGCGATCGCTTCAGCATCGTCGACATGGTCGTGGCCGAGCAGGTGCAGCACGCCGTGGATGGTCAGGTGCGCCCAGTGGTCCCGGGGTGTCTTGGCCTGGTCGGCGGCCTCACGCAGTACCACCGGGGCGCAGATCGCCAGGTCGCCGATCAGCGGCGCGCGGACGCCCGGCGGCAGTTCCACCGGGAACGAGAGCACGTTGGTGGCGTAATCCTTGCCGCGATAGTGGCGGTTGAGCATCCGGCCTTCATCGACATCGACGATGCGGATGGAGAGTTCGGCTGGCTTGTGCCGTTTTTCCCCGCGCAACGCCGCCTCGGCCCAACGGCGGAAGCTGGCCGGCGCCGGCAGGCCCGCGCGTGGCACCGCATAGCCAACGTGTAGTTGCAACAAGCCGGGGTGGAGCGCGCTCATGCCTCGTCCTGGTCCTTCAGCTCGAACGCCTCATAGGCGCGCACGATCTTTGCCACCAGCGGGTGGCGCACCACGTCGCGCGAGGTGAAGAAGGTGAAGCTGATGCCGTCCACGCCGCGCAGCACCTCGATCGCCTGGCGCAGGCCCGAGCGGGTCTGGCGCGGCAGGTCGACCTGGGTGACGTCGCCGGTGATGACGGTCACCGTGCCGAAGCCGATCCGGGTCAGGAACATCTTCATCTGCTCGACCGTGGTGTTCTGCGCTTCGTCGAGAATCACGTAGGAGTCGTTGAGCGTACGTCCGCGCATGTAGGCCAGCGGGGCGATCTCGATCACGTTGCGCTCGATCAGCTTGGCGACCCGCTCGAAGCCGAGCATTTCGTACAACGCGTCGTACAGCGGGCGCAAGTATGGGTCGACCTTCTGCGCCAGGTCGCCGGGCAGGAAGCCGAGCTTCTCACCGGCCTCGACCGCGGGGCGCACCAGGATCAGCCGCTGCACCCGGCTCGCCTCCAGCGCTTCCACGGCGCTGGCCACTGCGAGATAGGTCTTGCCGGTGCCGGCCGGACCCACGCCGAAGTTGATATCGTGCGTGGCGATCGCGTGCAGGTAGCGTGCCTGGCTCGGGCCGCGACCCTTGACCACGCCGCGCTTTACCTTGATGACGACTTCCTGGGCGCCTTCGGTATCTGCGGTCAGCGCGTCGATGCCTGATTCGGCCAACTGAAGATTGACCTTCGGCCCGGTCAGTACTTCACCCTCGGTGCTGGCATACAGCGCACGCAGCACGTTCTCGGTGGCCTTCGCCGGACTGTCATCGCCGATCACCCGGAAGATGCTGCCGCGACGATTGATCTCCACGCCCAGCCGCCATTCCACCTGGCGCAGGTGTTCGTCGAACGGCCCGCACAGGTTGGCAAGGCGGGCGTTGTCTTCGGGGTCGAGCGCGAAATCGCGCTGGTTGATGCCGTTGGTCATGGATTTTGCGCAAGATTCTGGAGTTGAATCCCTCTCCCCTCGGGAGAAGGTGCTGACAGGCGGATCAGGCTTCGGGCGGAGCGCATGAAAGAGCCGTGCGGCAAGCTCCGAACCATTGCCCGCGCCACGTTCCCGGCGGTCAGGTGCCCCCGGCGGCGGCGCTGGTCGAACCGTTCAGGCGGTCGCTTCCGCGGCCAACTGCACCCGACCGCGCAACGAGTTGGCCATGGCCGCGGTGATTTCCACGTCGATGAACTGGCCGATCAGGCGTGGATTGCCCGGGAAGTTCACGAAGCGCATGTTCTCGGTGCGGCCGGTGAGTTCGCTGGGATCGCGCGTGCTGGGTTTTTCAACGAGCACGCGTTGCACGCTGCCAATCATCGCCTGGCTGATTTTTTTCGCGTTGACGTTGATCGCCGCCTGCAAGCGCGTCAGCCGCTCGTGCTTTTCCTCCATCGACGTATCATCGGCCAGCTTCGCGGCCGGGGTGCCGGGGCGGGCGGAGAAGATGAAGGAGAAACTCTGGTCGAAGCCGATATCCTCGATCAGCTTCATGGTCTTGCCGAAATCGGCCTCGGTCTCGCCGGGGAAGCCGACGATGAAGTCGGATGAGATGCTGATGTCCGGCCGTACCGCGCGCAGCTTGCGGATCTTCTGCTTGAATTCCAGTGCCGTGTAGCCGCGCTTCATCGCGCTGAGGATGCGGTCGGAACCAGCCTGCACTGGCAGATGCAGGTAGTTCGCCAGTTGCGGCACGTTGGCATAAGCCTCGATCAGCGAGTCGGAGAACTCCAGCGGATGCGAGGTGGTGAAGCGAATCCGGCCGATGCCGTCGATTTGCGCGATCGCATGGATCAGCACGGCCAGGTCGGCGATGCCGTCGTCATGGGTGGGGCCGCGATACGCGTTGACGTTCTGGCCGAGCAGGTTCACTTCGCGCACGCCCTGCGCGGCAAGCTTGGCCACTTCCACCAACACGTCGTCGAACGGCCGGCTGATCTCCTCGCCACGGGTGTACGGCACCACGCAATAGCTGCAGTATTTCGAACAGCCCTCCATGATCGAGACGAAAGCAGTCGGGCCTTCGGCACGCGGCTCCGGCAGGCAGTCGAATTTCTCGATCTCGGGGAAGCTGATGTCCACCTGCGGCAAGCCGCTGGCGCGCTGCTTCTCGATCAGCTCGGGCAGGCGATGCAGGGTCTGCGGGCCAAATACCAGGTCGACATAAGGCGCGCGCTTGATGATGGCGGCCCCTTCCTGCGACGCCACGCAACCGCCCACGCCGATCAGCACCGGCTTGCCGTTTTGCTTGTACTGCTTCCAGCGGCCGAGCTGACTGAACACTTTTTCCTGTGCCTTCTCGCGGATCGAGCAGGTATTGATCAGGATCACATCCGCCTCGGACTCGTCCTGAGTCAGTTCCATGCCGTGCGATTCGCGCAGCACGTCGGCCATCTTGGCCGAGTCGTACTCGTTCATCTGGCAGCCGTGGGTCTTGATGAAGAGTTTGCCGCTCATCGCGTGGATACCGTGCTGTGTTGATCGGGGCATGAGGTTCGCCGGACCGCATAGTTTACCCGTGCGAGGGCGGTGCTGCCAGCAATTGGGCATGGCGGATCAAGCACTTGCGTTGCCGTCGTGAGGTACGCGCACGGCATCAGGGCCATCGAAACGTCGCCTGGCGCACGAAATCGCCAGCGCACACTTGGCGTTGGCGGCGCATGACGGCACACTGCGTCCATGTCCGGCATTGCCAGCCACGGGGGAAGTGTCGATCGGTCTGCGCGCGGCTTCCCGTTATCCACGATCCTCGCCGGGGTCGCGCTGCTGGCTGCCTGGCTGTGCTGGGTGCCGGCGCGCGCCGGCACGCTGTACCAGTGCACCGGCAGCAGTGGCGAGACGGTCTTCAGCAGCAGCCGGGCCGGTTACCGCGGCTGCCATGCGATCAGCAGTTATGCCGAGCCGAACGCGCGTCGCCGGGCGCCGCCGGCGCGCACCTCGCTGACCGGCGTGACCGGCACGGTCACGACCACCGCCCGCAGCCTGTTTGCCGACGGCGCGCGGCCGGTGTCGTTCGATGGTGCGCGCGGCAGCGCGGCCACGACCGCGCAGGTCGTGGGCGCTGCCCAGGCGCAACGCGCCTCGCTCACCGCGGTGCATGGCTCGGCCGAGACCACGGCCAGGTTGCCATTGGCGGCGGTCGCCGCCGGCACACCAGGCCAATGGCGCTATCGCGAATCGCATGACGATGCCGTGCTGGCGACACCGCTGACGGCCAACGCGTCCGCCAGTCGGGTGCTGCGCGGGGCGGTCTATCGCATCGTGCGTGCGGATGGCAGCGTGGAATACACCAACGTGCGTCCGGCTGGCGGCAACGGGCGGGCGGTGACCATGCTGTTCAGCTACATCTCGACCTGCGTCGCCTGCAACCTGCATTCGACCATCCGCTGGGGCAGCGTCGCGCTGAACCTCGATGCGTATGCCGACACGATCCGTGCCGCCAGCATCGAGTACGGCGTCGACGAGGCGTTCCTGCGCGCGATCATTCATGCCGAGAGTGCATTCAATCCGCGCGCCCTGTCGATCAAGGGCGCCCAGGGTCTGATGCAGTTGATGCCGGGCACGGCCAGCGACATGGGTGTGCTGGACGCGTTCAATTCCGACCAGAACATCCGTGGTGGCGCCCGCTATCTGAGCCTGCTGCTGCGCGACTTCCACGGCAGCGAACGGCTGGCCGCCGCCGCGTACAACGCCGGTCCGGGCGCGGTGCAACGCTACCAAGGCATACCGCCCTATGCCGAGACCCAGGTCTATGTGGAACGGGTAGAAACCTTGCGCAAGCGCTACGGGGCGGTGATCCATCCGCCGTTGGCCTCGCGCGGGCCGGGTTGAACGGCGCCCGACAGACTCCTCAAATGCAGTGCTGCGCACTATCTGGGACTTATAACGGTGCGCTTTCCCACCATCCTGCGTTGCTCGTTGTCGCCATAGCTACGGCTATGGCTCCGCCGCGCGCGTTGACTGGCGAAAAATGGCGCGCGTTCCAATTTTCCATCAAGTACGCAGCACTACCCTAGGGCTGCAGCATGGAGTTGCCGTTCATCGACGGTCGTTGCGTCACGGTGACTTGGGTCCGGAACGGGGCGCCATTGCGCAGGCCGGAGATCTCGACCCGGCTGCCTGGCTTCTTGGCTGCTTCGCGCCGACGCAGATCAGCCGGGCCGAGGATGTCGTCATCGCCGAAACGCAGCAGGATGTCGCGCGGCTTGATGTCGGCCTGCGCCGCCGGGCCGCCGGGGTAGACGGTGGCGACCTGGGCGCCGCGGGCCGCTGCCGGCAGACCGCTGTTGGCAGCCACCGGCACGAACGCGTAATCGGCGCCGATCCAGCCGCGCACCACGTGCCCGGTGGTGATCAGTTGATCGAGTACCTTGGTGGCCGTGGCGACCGGGATCGCGAAACCGATACCTTCGGCATTCGCCGCCTGGCCCTTGCCGATCAGCAAGGTGTTGATACCGACCAGTTCGCCCTGCGTGTTGACCAGCGCACCGCCGGAATTGCCCAGGTTGATCGCGGCGTCGGTCTGGATGAAATCCTCGGCGCTGGAGCTGCTCAACTGCCGTCCCACCGCGCTGACAATGCCCATCGTCACGGTTTGGCTGAGCCCGAACGGATTGCCGATCGCCAGCACCACATCGCCCGGACGCAACTGTTTCGGGTCGGCCAGGTGGATCACCGGCAGGTTGCTGGCGTCGATTTTCAGGACCGCCAGGTCGGTTTCCTGATCGGAGCCGACCAGGCGGGCCTTGGCGATCCGGCCGTCATACAGCAGCACCTGGATGTCGGCCGCGTTGGCGATCACGTGGTTGTTGGTCAGCACGTAGTCGTCGCCGCGGGCGCTGACGATCACGCCCGAACCCAGCGTCTGTTCGCGGTGCTGGTAGGTGGTGGGCTGGCCGCCGAACAACTGCTGCAGGACCGGGTTGTCGTACATGCGCAAGGCTTGTTCGGTGACGATCTTGTTGGCGTAGATGTTCACCACGGACGGGGCGGCAGTGGCCACCGCGTCGGCGTAGGATGCCGGTGCGGCATGGGCGTGGCCGCTGCTCGCGGGCGAGGATGCCACGGGAGTCAGCCCGAACTGCGCGCGCAGTCGTTCGCCGGTGCCGGGCCAGAACAGGCTGATCACGAAAGCCAGCGCCAATCCCAGGATGGCAAAGCGGGCAAGGTACAGAAGGGTGCCGGCGGCATGTTTCATGTCGAGAGGGAGCGTTCCGGCAAGTCGTGGCAAGGAGGCGTCGGGCGGACCCGGCAGCTATCCGGTTTATTGTACGAGGCCGCCCCTGACGTTACACTAACGCGATTTTCGCGGGGTCTGAATCTCCGCGTCCTGGCATGACCTAGCAAGTACCGGAGAGCCTGATGGCGAACGAAGTCGTCGATCACGGCCGCCGCCGATTCCTGACAGCGACCACGGCCGTGGTTGGTGGCATCGGAGTCGTTTCGGCAGCTGTGCCCTTCATCAAATCGTGGGAACCCAGCGCGCGAGCCAAGGCGGCTGGCGCTCCGGTCACCCAGTCGCTGAAGAAGATTGAGAAGGGTCAACAGCTGATCGTGGCCTGGCGCAGCCTGCCGATCTTCATCGTCAACCGCACGCCGACGCAGCTGGCGCAATTGCCGAAAGTGGATCCCCTGCTGGCCGATCCCAAGTCGGAAGTCGACCAGCAACCGAAGTATGCGCAGAACGAAGCGCGTTCGATCAAGCCCGAGTGGTTGGTGATGATCGGCATCTGCACCCACCTGGGTTGCGTGCCGGACTTCTATGGCGAGATCAAGCCGGAGCCGTTTGATCCGAAGTGGAAGGGTGGCTATTACTGCCCCTGCCACCATTCGCACTACGACATCGCCGGTCGGGTCTACAAGAACATGCCGGCGCCGAAGAACATGCAGATCCCGCCTTATCATTTCGTGGACGACACGACCGTGCAGATTGGCGTGGATCCGAAGGAGGCTGGCTGATGGCCAACGTATTCAGCAACATCGGCGCCTGGGTCAACGAGCGGGCACCGGGCATGATGCCGATGTATCGCGCGCACATGACCGAGTACTACGCGCCGAAGAACTTCAACCTCTGGTATTACTTCGGCTCGCTGGCGATCCTGGTGCTGGTCAACCAGATCGTCACCGGCATCTTCCTCACCATGAGCTACAACCCGAGCGCGGCGGGAGCCTTCGACTCGGTGCAGTACATCATGCGTGACGTGGAGTGGGGCTGGCTGATCCGCTACATGCACTCCACCGGCGCCTCGCTGTTCTTCGTGGTGGTGTTCCTGCACATGTTCCGCGGCATCATGTACGGCTCGTACAAGAAGCCGCGCGAATTGGTGTGGCTGCTCGGCATGCTGATCTTCCTGGTGCTGATGGCCGAAGCCTTCATGGGCTACGTGCTGCCGTGGGGCAACATGTCGTTCTGGGGGGCCAAGGTGATCATTTCCCTGTTCGGCACGATCCCGGTCATCGGCAATTCGCTGGTGGACTGGATCATGGGCGATTTCATCCCGGGTGACGCCACGCTCAACCGCTTCTTCGCCCTGCACGTGATTGCCTTGCCGCTGGTGCTGCTGCTGCTGGTGGTGCTGCACATTGCCGCGCTGCACGAAGTAGGCTCGAACAACCCGGATGGCGTCGAGATCAAGAAGGGCCCCAAGGGCAATCGCTGGGACGCGCTGAAGCCGGCTGACGGCATTCCGTTCCACCCGTACTACACGGTGAAGGATCTGGTCGGCGTGGGCGTGTTCCTGCTGATTGCCGCGTTCATCATCTTCTTCGCGCCGACCTTTGGCGGCTGGTTCCTGGAGCACGACAACGCGATTCCGGCCAACAACCTGTTGACGCCGGCCGAGATCAAGCCGGTGTGGTACTTCACCCCGTTCTACGCGATCGTACGCATGATTCCGTCGTTCCTGGGATCGGCGGTGTGGGGCGTGATCGCGATGTTCGGCTCGATCGCCGTGCTGTTCCTGTTCCCGTGGCTGGATCGCACCAAGGTCAAGTCGATCCGCTATCGCGGCACTGGCTACAAGGTGGCGCTGGGGATCTTCGTGCTGTCGTTCTTCGGGCTCGGTGCAGTCGGCGCGGGTATTACCGCCGAGGTTATTCCGGCCTGGTTCGGCAATGTCGACCTCACGACCTGGGAAAATCTGTTCGGACGACTGATGACGCTGCTCTATTTCGGCTTCTTCGCCTTCCTCTGGGCCTATACCTATTTCGGCTGGGAGAAGACCAAGCCGGTTCCGGATCGGGTGACCACGCATGACTAAGCCGCAAACCACGATGAAGTATTTTCTTTCCGGCATCGCACTGACGCTTGGCCTGCTGGTCGGCGCGCTGCCGGCACACGCCGAGGGCGGCAGTGCCGCCTTGATGAAATCCGGCGCCGACGTGCGCGACCAGGCCTCGCTGCAGCGTGGTGCCCGGTTGTTCTTCAATTACTGCGTCGGCTGCCACTCGCTGAAGTACATGCGCTATTCGCGCATGGCCGAGGACCTGGGCCTGACCGAACAGGAGGTCATGCAGAACCTCAACTTCACCGGCGCGAAGTTCCAGGACCTGATCATTTCGCACATGCCGGTGGAGCCGGCCAAGGTTTGGTTTGGCAAGGACCCACCGGATCTGTCGCTGGAAGTGGACGCGAAGGGTGCGGACTGGGTTTATACCTACCTCAACTCCTTCTATCTGGATCCGCACAGCCCGATCGGCTGGAACAATACGGTCTTGCCGAATGCGGCGATGCCGTTCCCGCTGTGGGAGCTGCAGGGCATGCAGGCCGCGGTGATGGCGCCGGCGAAGGACGGCCAGAGTGCTGCAGTGGAGAAGCTGGAGCTGTCGCATCCGGGCAAGATGACCCCGGCCCAGTTCCAGCAGGCTACCCGCGACCTGACCAGCTTCCTGCAGTACGTTTCCGAACCAGCCGCGCTGCAACGCCACCATTACGGCGTCTGGGTCCTGCTGTTCCTGGCCTTCTTTACCTTCCTGGCGTTCCTGCTCAAGAAGGAATACTGGAAGGACGTCCACTGAGCCGGATGGCACTCCAGGGACGCGGCGGCCACGAGCCGCCGCGTCTGTCTCACCGATAGGGAATCGCGCATGGTTCAAAGCCCTCGTTTGCGTAACGCATTGACGCTGTACACCACGGTCGATGACATCCAGTGTCACCGCGCCCGGCTGGTGCTCGCGGCCAAGGGAGTCAGCTACGAGCGGGTGCTGGTCGATCCTGCCAGTCCGCCGCAGGATCTGATTGACCTGAATCCGTATGGCAGCACGCCGACCCTGGTCGATCGCGACTTGACCCTGTTCGATACCGCGGTGGTATGCGAGTACATCGATGAACGTTATCCGCACCCACCGCTGATGCCCATTGATCCACAATCGCGTGCGCGGCTGCGGGTGGCGGCGGTACGGATCGAGAAGGACTGGCTGACCGAAGTCCAAACGATTCGTGCGGGTGGCCGCCCGGCAGACGCCGCGCGCAAACGCCTGCGCGAGCAGTTGTTGTCCACCGTGCCGCTGTTCAAGGCCTCCAGGTTTTTTCTCAACCCGGAGATGAGCCTGGCCGACTGCCTGGTGGCGCCGGTGATCTGGCGGCTGCCCTGGTTGCGGGTGGAGTTGGGGCGCGAGGGCAAGCCGATCATCGACTATGGCGAGCGACTGTTCCACAGCCAGGGTTTCGCGCGCAGCATGACCGATGACGAGAAAACAATGCGGCAGGTCCATGAGCAAGCATGACGGCGTGGCCATGAGTTCGAATCGTCCGTACCTGTTGCGGGCGATCTACGACTGGATCAACGACAACCAACTGACGCCCTACATTCTGGTCGATGCCGGGATGGCCGGCGTACGGGTACCGTCGCAGGTGATCCAGAACGGCCAGGTCGTGCTCAACCTGGCGACTCGCGCGGTGGCGAACCTCGATCTGGGCAATGACCGGATCAGCTTCCAGGCGCGGTTTTCCGGGGTCAGTCAGGCGATCCAGATCCCGGTGCAGGCGGTGTTGGCGTTGTACGCGCAGGAGAACGGACAGGGCATGATGTTTCCCGCCGAAGGCGAAGGGAGCGATACGCCACCGACCGGGACGCCACCGGATGGTCCCGCGCCGAGCATCGACGAAGGTGGCGACAAGCCCAAGCCCAAACGCGGCGCGCCGCACTTGCGGGTGGTCAAGTAGCGCGGTGGGGATGGTTGCGTCAGTTCAGCCGGTTGTCTTGACGGGGGCGTAGCGCCACGACCTTGCCGGATGTTGATGGCGGGACGACATCGGTGCTGTCGTCGGCGGGCAGCAGCTCGATCGTCGGCAGGCTCACGCTGGTGAACGTATCGCCGATCATCCACAGTCGCCCCGGCGCGCGATCATGGCCGTCGATACTCACCTCGAATCCGTAGCAGCGTTCGATCCGGCGCAGCCCATTGGCGCGGCGCAAACGCAGGCCGTGCAGGCCGACGGTCTCATCCAGCAATTGCAGCCCGTGCAGTTGGCATTGGCGCCTCGCTTCGCGTACTGCGCGTTCGCGCGCCGCGCTGAGCTTCAGCCACAGCCCCGCGATAGCGCCGAGCACCAGTAGCAGCAAAAGGGCGGACAGGTCGGACATGGACCCAGTGTGTGGGCGAGTGCGCCCGGGTGCAAGGCGGTGTTCAGCGGCCGTGGAAAATTCGACCGCTGTAGCGAGAGCGTAGCCGGGCGTTCGGCGACGCTGGCACCCCGAGGGCACTTCCTTCAAGCGCACCAGGCGGGCGATTTCTCACGGCCTCTCAGTCCAGCTTCAATCGCAACGACAGATCGATCGCGCGCACGTGTTTGGTCAGTGCGCCGACAGAGATGAAATCCACACCGGTGCGGGCGAACGCGGCGATCGTGCTTAGATCGACGTTACCGGAGATTTCCAGTGGTACGCGGTTGGCGGTGTGGGCCACCGCCTCGTGTATCTGCGCCAACTCGAAGTTGTCCAGCATGATGCGGTCGACGCTCGCCTGCAGCGCCTGCTCAAGCTCGGCGAGGTTCTCCACCTCTACTTCCAGCGGCAGGTCGGGGTGAAGCTGCCGTGCCGCCGCTACCGCAGCGGCAATACTGCCGGCGGCGATGATGTGGTTTTCCTTGATCAGGATCGCGTCGTACAGGCCCATGCGCTGGTTGTGACCGCCACCGCAGCGTACGGCATACTTCTGGGCTGCACGCAGACCGGGCAGGGTCTTGCGCGTGTCCAGCACGCGTACGGTCGTGCCGGCGACCGCAGCCACATACTCGGCGGTGATCGTGGCCGTGGCCGACAGCAGTTGCAGGAAATTCAGGGCCGACCGCTCCGCGGTCACCAGCGAGCGGGCATGCCCCGCCAGACGACAGAGCCGTGTGCCGGGCGATACGCGGTCGCCATCATGCACCAGCCAGTCGATATGCACGGCAGGGTCGAGTTGCTGGAAGCAGGCATCGAACCAGGCGCTGCCGGCGATCACCGCAGCATCGCGACAAGTCAGCTGTGCCCGCGCACGCGCGTCGGCCGGCAGCAGTCCCGCGGTGGCGTCGCCCTGGCCAAGATCCTCGGCCAGGGCGCGTTCGACATCAGCAGCGATTTGCGTGGCGGCGGGTGGCGCAAACAATGAGGTGGGACTCATTCGGCGTCCGTCGAAGGAGCTGGCTTGTCCTCGGCAGGCGTGTCATCCGGTTGGCGGAGCTTGCCCACGATCGCACTCATCGCGCGGTCGAACAGCGCGTTCGCGGCCAATACGCGGGCGTGCGCGTCGACGAACAGTGCGGCCAGCTCGCGCGGAGCATAGTCAGCCACTTTCAATCCGCGCCGGTTGACGAACAGATAGCGGCCGCTCATCGGGCTGATCCATGACAGCTTGGCCCGGGTCGGTGCCTCGCCCGCGAGCGTAAACTCCAGCCAGTTGCCCGGCTGCAGCGCCTGCACCTGGTGCCACTCGGGACTGTCCGGGGGTACCTCGACCAGCTCCTCGGCATCGAGAATGTCTTCCGGCTCCGCCTGCTGGTCGATGACCGGCTGGATACTGTCCGGAATCGACAGCATCGCGGCGTCCTCCTCGGCCGTGGCGACGTTCTGTGGTTCGCCCTGCTCGGGTGGTTCGCCCAGTTGCTGGCGATAGTACGCATGCAACTGGCCCAACAGCCGCTCGACGTCCTGCTCCTGGAATGCCACGTTCGCGAGACCATAGCGCAGCGCCCGTTCGATGCCGGGCAACATGGAACGCAGTGTTTGTCGGCTCGTCACATCGTTGGCTGGACGGGTACTGGCGATGAACTCGTCGATGAAGCGCAACGCCGTCTTGAACTCGGGCGAATCCTCGCCCTGGCGCAGCAAGGTCAGCACCAGATGATTGGCCCAGGCGCGGGCGAGCACGCCGTGCATCAGCGGCGGCAGCTTCTGGGTGCCGATCCGGTCGAGAATCTCGCGCGCAGCGCGGCGGCGCGCCTGTTCAAGTTTCTCGCGGCCACGGGTGGATTCGGCCACGCGTTGCTCGGCCAGTTCGGAGCGGCGTTTGTTGACATCCTGGAACTGTTGCAGGTCGGTCAGCAGGCGCTCGAAAATGCCCATGTCATCGTCGAAATCGTGCAGCAGCTGGTCGACGATCGATTTCACCTTTTCGTGCAGGCGGTGGTCGCGGTCGGACTCCTCCGACCAGCCCTTGGCCTGCTCGGCCAGGCAATCCAGCAGTCGCCGCGCCGGGTGCTGCCGGTGTGCGAACAACTTGCGATCGAGAATCGCCGCCTTGAGGTAGGGAATCTGCAGTCGGGCCAGCATCACCTGCATCGACGCAGGCAGGTTGCGGTCTTCCAGGATGAATTCGAACAGCATGCCGACCAGGTCGATCGTGTCTTCGTCCATGCTGGCCACATGGCTGGGACGCTCGCCGCGCAGGGCGCCGATCTGGGTGAGCAGTTGCGCCTTGAGCTGGATGACTTCACGGCTGAGCGTGGCGGAATCGTTTGCGTCGTCGTAGTCCAGCCCGCCGGCGCTGACGATCTGGCTCTGCAATACGCTGAGCGCGCCAAGCAGTTCGTTGGCCGATGGCAGCGGTCCGCTCGTCGTCGCGTGGGCGCTGCCGTCGCGGCCCGAACGACTGCCGGCGTTGCCCCGTCGTGCGCTGAACAGCGCGTGCAGGGTCTGCAACAAATCGTCCGGAATCTCGCTGTCGTCCGCCACTGCCTCAGCGGCGGCCCCAGCGGCCTGACTGGCGGCCCGTCCCGAGCCGGGGCTGCCCTTGGCATGGCCGCCGCGGAGCACCGTATGGCGCAACTGCGGCAACACCCCGGCGCGAACCAGTTCGGTATTGATCTCGTGGTAGAGCTCTTCCAGCAAGGACAATACGTAGCGATCGAACAGCTTGTAGATGATCAGCTTGACGCGCATGTCCGCGCTCAGCTCCTGCAGCGCCTCCCTGAAGGCCTGGGACAGCGCCGCCGGCGCCACCGGGTTGCTGGTGTCATCGATCTTGTGGCCGCCACAGATCACCGAAAGCCGCTGGTTGACGGCGAACAGGTCGCGCGCCAGGCGCGCCTCGTTCTTGCTGATCAGGCTGGTGATCGCCAGCGATTCTTCCAGATCGCTTTCGCCGACCAGCGTCAACTCGACCGAACCTGCTGATGGCGCCTGCGCGGTGGTGGTCTGCGCCGCCGTTGGGTGGGCCAGGTCACCGAGCTTGCGGGCGATGGTGTTGAGAAAATTCCTTTCGATGCCGGGGCGCTGCTTGCGCACTTCGCGCATGCCGTCGAAATAATGCATCTGGGCAGCGTTGTTCTCGCCCTTTTCGGCAAGGTCGAACAGCGCATCGTCGACCTGCTCGAACGCGTTGCCCACCCATTGCTGCAGGCGTTTGTTGGCGATGCCGCGCACGGCATTGAGCAACTCGCCGACGCGCTCGCTGGACGGGTCCAGGCGCTGGCCCAAGTTGATTACCCTGGTTGGCTTGCTGGCTTCGTTCATCACTACATCCCCGTAGATACTGCGCGCATGGTCTCGGTTTGGCAGGGCCGCGCAGGCTCTGACAATAAGCTAAATCGTGGCTCCCTGTCATGCAATACGCCAGCCTGGCGCATGGTCAAGCCGGTGGAGCCGGGTGGCAGTAGCAGAAATGGCTACGGCGTCACAGTTTCGGCCGGTTTTTTGCTCCATTTCGCTGAATGGTCGTGGTCATGCACGCCAGGCTTCAGCTGCACCGATTCCCGGGAATCTGCCGGACTTTGGTCGGTCGGTCTGCGAATCCGCCTGTGTGGTCGGCAAGCCGCCGATTCCTGGTCCATAGAACCGCTATGGACCGGCGGATCGTCACAAGTCTGTTCTCACACCGCCGAATTCTCGCCTCGACCACCGAAGCCCGACAGTCTTCTAGACGGTCGGAAAGTCGACCAATTGCAGGGTGCCGATGCCCTCCTCGGGCAACATCACCGGAATGCCGTCCTCGATCCGGTAGACGAGTTTGTGATCGGTAGTGATCAGCGCCTCGACGACCCGCTCGCGCACGGCCACGCCGGCGACGGTATCGACCTTGCCGGCAGCAATCGCGTCGTTCAGCACATCCAGTTGACGTCTGGTCATCTGCTGCACCGGGGTCTTGCTGACCGGACAGCACAGGATATCGAGCAGACGTTTGTCCATGGTCGGTGAGTTCGAGTGAATTGGGCCGGGAAAGCCCGTACAATAGCGGTTTTTGGGCGTTCAGGCCATGGCAGCAGCAACCAAGACACCGCGCGTGAGTGTGGTGATGGGTTCGCGTTCGGATTGGGAAACCATGCAGCATGCGGCCGACGTGCTGACCGAGCTGGGCGTGGTGCATGAGGTGCGGGTGGTTTCAGCCCACCGCACGCCGGACCTGCTATTCAGTTACGCCGAGCAGGCATCGGGACGGGGCATCCAGGTGATCATCGCCGGCGCTGGCGGCGCTGCGCATTTGCCCGGCATGCTTGCTGCCAAGACCCGCTTGCCGGTGTTCGGTGTGCCGGTGCAGTCGAAAGCGTTGAACGGGATGGATTCGCTGCTGTCGATCGCGCAGATGCCCGCCGGTATCCCGGTGGGCACGCTGGCGATCGGGCGAGCCGGCGCGGTGAATGCAGGTTTGCTGGCCGTCGCGGTGCTGGCCCTGCACGACCATGCCTTGTCCCGCGCGCTGGACGATTGGCGTGCACGACAAACCCAGGCCGTGCTCGAACAGCCGGATCCGCGCTCGTGAGTGCGCTGCGACAACCCGTGGTGGGCATTCTGGGCGGTGGCCAACTGGCCCGCATGCTGGCCCTGGCTGCCGCGCCGCTGGGGGTGAAGACTTTGGTGGTGGATGGTACGGCCGACGCCTGTGCGGGCCAGGTGGCGCCGTTGGTGGTGGCCGAGTGGACCGACTACGCCGCGCTGCAGACCTTTGCTTCCCAGGTCGACGTGGTCACCTTCGATTTCGAGAACGTGCCGGCCGAAACCGCACGCTGGCTGGCCGAACGCGTTGCGGTGTTTCCGCCGCCGCACGCGCTTGCCGTGGCGCAGGATCGGCTGGACGAGAAGACCCTGTTCCGTGAATGCGGTTTGCAGACGACGAATTTCATGGCCGTGGACACGCGCGAGCAACTGGATCAGGCGCTGGCGACCATCGGCGCCCCGGCGATCCTCAAGACGCGCCGGCTTGGCTATGACGGCAAGGGGCAGTTTCGACTCGCCGGGTTGACCGATGCCGACGCGGCGTGGGCGGCGTTGGGCGCGCAGTCGGCGAAGCACGGGCTGATCCTGGAGGCCTTCGTGCCGTTCGAGCGCGAATTGTCAGTGATTGCCGTGCGCGGTCGCGACGGGGACTTCCGCACCTGGCCGCTGACCCGCAACTGGCACGTCGACGGCGTGTTGTCGATGAGTCTGGCGCCGGCCCCCGATCTGGGCAGCCTGCAGCAACGGGCCAGCGAGCATGCGCGCACGCTGGCCGAGCGGCTGGACTATGTCGGCGTGTTTGCGCTGGAGCTGTTCATCAAGGATGGAGAGATTCTGGGCAACGAGATGGCGCCACGCGTGCACAACTCCGGCCACTGGACGATCGAGGGCGCGCACGCCAGCCAGTTCGAGAATCACGTGCGCGCGGTGCTCGGCCTGCCGCTGGGTGATACCGGGGCGCGAGGTCTTTCGGCGATGCTCAACTGGATTGGCGAGTTGCCCCCGTCGGCGGCCGTGTTGAACACGGTCGACGCGCACTGGCATGACTACGGCAAGCAGGCGCGCCCGGGACGCAAGGTGGGGCACGCCACGGTGTGTGCAGCCCATGCAGCCGGCTTGGCCGAGCGGCTGGGCAGCATTGGCACGACGCTGGCCCGCGAGGCCCAGGTACAACCGACCCTGGACGCCTTGAACCACTGAGAAAATCTCCGCAGCCGGTCGGTGGGTGCGACTGACTGGATGCCTCTTCTGCCGCCGACGCCGCCGTTCGTTTGCGCCCATGTTGCCGACGGCCACCGCCGTTGCGCGTTTCTCCCGAGCTCCCGCTGCCGACTTGCGCCCTGGCGCATGTCGCGACGGCGGGCGCCGTTCAACCAAGGGTCCACTGATGTCTCTCTCGTTCGCGCAAGCGAAGAACAATGTCCTGTCCGGTCTCACCGTGGCCTTCGCACTGGTGCCGGAGGCGATCGCGTTTGCCGTGGTCGCCCACGTCAATCCGCTGGCCGGTCTGTATGCCGCATTCATGATGTGCCTGATCACGGCCGTGCTGGGTGGGCGGCCGGGCATGATTTCCGGCGCCACTGGCGCCATCGCGGTGGTGATCGTGGCACTGGTGGTGCAGCACGGCGTGCAATACCTGTTTGCCGCCGTCGTACTGATGGGAGTGTTGCAGTTGTTGTTCGGTGTGTTGCGACTGGGCAAGTTCATCCGGATGGTGCCGCATCCGGTGATGCTCGGTTTCGTCAATGGATTGGCGATCGTGATCTTTCTGGCCCAGTTGCCGCACTTCCAGCACGATGGCGGCTGGGTGGCGGGCCGGGCGTTGTGGGTGATGCTGGCGTTGGTGGCCCTCTCCATGGCGATCATTTACCTGTTGCCGCGGGCGACCAAGGCGGTGCCGTCGGCGCTGGTGGCGATTCTGGTGGTCGCGGTGCTGACCAACGGCCTCGACATCGATACACGCACGGTGGGCGATCTGGCCTCGATCAAGGGCGGCCTGCCCAGCTTCCACATCCCGCTGGTGCCGTGGAACCTCGACACGCTGCGCATCGTGTTTCCCTACGCGCTGATCATGGCCATGGTCGGGCTGATCGAGTCACTGTTGACGCTGAACCTGATTGACGAGATGACCGATACCCGCGGCAAGCCGAACCGCGAGTGCCTGGCGCAAGGTACCGCCAACGTGGTCACCGGCTTCTTCGGCGGCATGGGCGGCTGCGCGATGATCGGCCAGAGCATGATCAATGTCGGTGCCGGTGCCACCCATCGGTTGTCCGGCATTGTGGCCGGGCTTGGTCTGCTCAGCTTCATCCTGTTCGGATCCAGCCTGATCGAGCGGATTCCGCTGGCGGCACTGATCGGGGTGATGTTCGTGGTGGCGGCCAAGACTTTCGCCTGGGGCAGTGTGCGTGTGCTGGGCCGGGTACCGGTGGCGGATGCAGTGGTGATCGTGGCCGTTACCGCCGTCACCATCGCCACCGATCTTGCCGTGGCGGTGGTGCTGGGGGTGGTGATCTCGGCCCTGGTGTTCGCCTGGCAACATGCCAGCCAGATCGAGGTGCGTACGCGTATCGACGCGGCCGGGGCCAAGGTTTACGAATTGACGGGCAGCTTGTTCTTTGCCTCGACCCGGAGCTTCCAGAACCTGTTCACGCCGACGGATGACCCGGCGCGGGTGATCGTGGAGTTCGGCCAGGCCAGGGTGATGGATCACTCGGCGATCGAGGCGATCGACGCGCTGGCCGAGCGCTACCAGAAACTCGGCAAACGCCTGCACCTGAGTCACCTGAGTACGGATTGTGCCGAGTTGCTGCTCAAGGCCGGCGGCATGGTCATGTCCGATGCCGCCGAAGATCCTCACTATCACCTGGCGGACGACCGCCTGGGCTGATCGGGCAGGCCAGCCGACCATGAAAAAAGCGGAGCCGTCACCGGCCCCGCTGTTTGGTCATGGGGTGCGGTTTCAGGCGAGGTTCTTCGCCGCAAACTCCCAGTTCACCAGATTCCAGAACGCGTCCAGGTACTTTGCGCGGGCGTTGCGGTAATCGATGTAGTAGGCGTGTTCCCACACGTCGGCGGTGAGCAGCGGCTTGTCGGCGCCGGTGATCGGTGTGCCCGCGTTCGAGGTGTTGACGATGCCGAGCGAGCCGTCCGGGCGCTGTACCAGCCAGGTCCAGCCCGAGCCGAAATTGCCGGTGGCGGACTTGCTGAACTCCTCCTTGAACTTCGCGAACGAGCCGAACGCCTTGTTGATCGCATCGGCCAGTTTGCCGCTGGGCTCGCCACCACCCTTGCCCTTGGGTGAACTCGGGCTCATCGAGTTCCAGTAAAACGTGTGGTTCCAGGTCTGCGCGGCATTGTTGAACAGGCCGCCAGAGGCCTTCTTGATGATGTCTTCCAGCTTTGCGTTGGCGAACTCGGTGCCTTCGATCGCCTTGTTCAGATTGGTGACATAGCCCTGGTGGTGCTTGCCGTAGTGGTACTCCAGTGTTTCGGTGGAGATGTGCGGCTCCAGTGCGTTCTTTTCATACGGGAGCGGGGGAAGTTCGATGGCCATGAGGGACTCCTTGGCGGTTGCTTGGGGGAGAAAAGGTCGGCGTTGCAGACAGCGCCAGACGGGCGACTGGTAGAATAGCCGACTGCCTGCATTGTAAAGATGAAACGCCGACCATGGACATCAACGAACGAATCAGGGCGATGCTGGTTGAGCATCCTATCGTGCTTTTCATGAAGGGCACGCCGCAATTCCCGATGTGCGGTTTTTCCAGCCGCGCAGCGCAGGCGCTCACCCAAGCTGGTGCGGAGTTTTACGCCGTCAACGTGCTGGCCGACCCGCAGGTCCGCGCGGCGCTGCCGCACTTTGCGAATTGGCCAACTTTCCCGCAGTTATTCATCCAGGGTGAGCTGATCGGCGGTTGCGACATCATCGAGGACCTGATGGCGTCCGGCGAGTTGCGCAAGATCGCCGGCGACGTGGCGGGGATGGCGTCTTGACGCGGTTGCCGCTGGTACGTCTTCCCGTCGATTGGCAGCCAGCCGCCGATACCCTGGCCGGTCGTGTGGTGCTGGTCACCGGTGCCTATGGTGGTTTGGGCAGCGCCGTGGCCCGCGCGGTCGCACGCGCCGGCGCCACCGTGGTCATCACCGGCAAGCGCAAGCGCCAGCTGGAAAAGCTTTACGATGCGCTGCGCGAGGAAGGTCTGGCTGAGCCGGTGATCCATCCGCTCGACATGGAGGCTGCCACGCCGAAGGACTACAGCGCACTGGCCGATGGACTGGAGCGCGATTTCGGCCGGCTCGACGGCATCGTGCACTGCGCCGTGAGTTTTGCCGGATTGACCCCGATCGCGATGCAGCGCCCGGACGACTGGTTGCGCGCCATGCACGTCAATGTCAATGCGCCATTTGCGTTGACCCAGGCTTGCCTGCCGCTGCTTGTCCGGGCCAGCGACAGCGCGGCAGTGTTCGTGCTGGACGCGGCCGAGCTGGTGCAGCGCGCGCACTGGGGTGCTTATGGCGTATCGAAGGCCGCGCTGGAGCGCTTCGTGGCGATCCTGCACGAAGAAACCGACGAAAGCGCGCTGCGTGTGCATGCCCTGCTGCCGGGGCCGATGCGCACGGCGCTGCGCCGGCTGGCCTATTTCGGCGAGGACATCATGCAGCAGCCGACACCGGATGCCACGGCGGATGCCGCCGTCTATCTGCTCGGTGCGCCGGCACTGGCGGCACGTGGCGCGGTGCTGGATCTTCGTCCCGACCAGCCGCCAGCCGTCGCCACCACCTTGTAGGAGCCTGCTCGCGGGCGATGCGTTTGCTCTGATGCACGACGGAAGATCGAATCAAAAACATCGCCCGCGAGCGGGCTCGTACGCGCCGGATATGCCGACGTATAGCCAAGCCGTCCGCAGGGAGTCGAAATGGAAGCACAGATGACCACGCTTTCAGCGGGGATCATGTTGTTCCTGATCATGGATCCGCTGGGCAATATCCCGTTCTTCCTGAGCCTGCTCAAGGACGTGCCGCCGCGCCGCCGGCGCCGCATCATGGTGCGCGAACTGCTGATCGCGCTGGGCGTGTTGCTGGTGTTCCTGTTTGGTGGCCAGCAGTTTCTGCACCTGCTCCAGTTGAAACCGGATTCGATCAGCATCGCCGGCGGCATTGTGCTGTTCCTGATCGGCATCCGCATGGTGTTCCCGCCGGCCGATGGCGGCGGCATCTTCGGCAAGCCCGGGGAGGGCGAACCGTTCATCGTGCCGATGGCGATCCCCGGCGTGGCGGGCCCTTCGGCGATGGCCGCCTTGTTGCTGCTGACCAGCACTCAGCCTGGCCGCACCGCGGACTGGGTGATGGCCTTGTTGCTGGCATGGCTGGCCACCTCGGTGATCCTGCTCAGCGCCACCTACCTGTTCCGCTGGCTCGGCGAGAGCGTGCTGACGGCACTGGAGCGGGTGATGGGCATGTTGCTGATTGCCTTGTCGGTGCAGATGTTCATGTCCGGGGTGGCGTCGTTCCTGCATTCGGTGCCGTGAGGCACCACGGCGGGGGCCGCGAACACCGGCTCCGGGCTGCCCCGTGCTCATTCGCAGGCTGGTGCGGATGACGTGCCAAGGCCGTAAAAGTGTCATACAATATCGTTAAGCTCCTTTTAACAATCAGTTGGCAGACAGGATGATCGCTGCCGGCCAATGGCGTCTGCGACTACTTGATGCAAGAAGTTGCGAATGTGCAAACAGGGGCTGCCAAACGAGATCGCTGGAACGCCTGGGTCGTACCGGGCTGCAGCACGTTTGATTTCTTGAAGTAAATACTTTCGTTGTGAACCCGAGGGTCGAACAAAACATGAACAGCCGAATTCGCGCCAAAGTCTTGCCGCTTGCCATCATCGCTTTGCTGGCGGCCACGCCGGCTTTTGCGCAAGTCACCTCTTCGGCGGTCTCCGGCCGCGTGCTGGACAACAACGGCCAGCCAGTAGCTGGCGCCACCGTGACGATCGTGCATGAGCCGTCCGGGACCACCAAGATCACGACCACCGGTCCGGACGGTCGCTATACGGCGCAGGGGCTGCGCGTCGGCGGCCCGTTCGACGTCACCGCCTCCAAGGATGGAATGCCCAGCGCCGAGCATGACAACGTCTACTTGCAGCTTGCGCAGGAGTCGGCGATCAATCTCGTCATGCCGGCCAGCGCCAGCGTGAGTGAGGCGAAGAACCTCGAGCAGGTCACGGTGACCGGCAGCGCCCTGGCGCAGACCTTCAGCCCGGACAACAAGGGCATTTCAACGAACGTGTCCGCGCGCCAGATCGAAGCGACCCCGACCCCGGACCGCTCGATCCAGAACATCGTGCGTCTCGATCCGCGCATTGTGATCACCGATCGCGAGCGCGGCGAGTTTTCGGCCATTGGCCAGAACAGCCGCTACAACAATGTCACCGTCGACTCGGTCAGTGCCAACGATCCGTTCGGCCTGAACGCGAACGGCTTGCCGACGCTGTCCACCCCGATCTCGCAGGACACGATCGAGGAATACAACATCTCGACCGCGAACTACGACACTGCCATCCGTCGCGGCGTGGGCGCGAACGTCAACGCGGTCACCAAGAGCGGCACCAACGATTTTCATGGCTCGGTCTATTACGTTTTTCAGAACGACGACATGATCGGCAAGAACGAGAGCGACGCGAAATACGCCGCATTTGCCCGCAACTGGACCGGCGGCGCCACCATCGGCGGGCCGATCATCAAGGACAAGCTGTTCTTCTTTGTGTCGGCCGAGAAGAGCGTCAAGGTCGGAGCAGGCAGTCCGTACGGCCCGGAAGATTCCGGCGCCGCGACGCCGATCGCCGGCCTCACCTCGACCGAGGTGCAACAGGTGCTCGATGCGGCCAAGTCGCTGGGTCTGGGCGATCCCGGCAACTACGGCGGTGGCAACACCAACCTGCAGGACAAGCGCTACCTGGGCAAGATCGACTGGAACATCACCAACAACCATCGCGCCAGCTTCACCTACAGCCAGACCAAGGAGACCAAGCCGGTCATTGGCGGCAGCGACTCCAAACTGGTGCTGTCCAGCGGCTGGTACACCACCAGCGTCGACAGCAAGAGCTACGCGCTGCATTTCTACGATGACTGGTCGGACAACTTCTCCAGCCATGCCAGCGTGTCGTACGCGAAGTTCAATCAGCTTCGCAACCCGTACAATGGCGTCGCCAGCCCGGACGTGACGGTTTATCCCAGCACGTTCAGTGATCGCAACTCGGTGGAATTCGGTACCGAGTATTCCAGCCAGGCCAACATCCTGCGTACCCGCACCACCAACCTGGCCTGGGCTGGCACTTATTTCGCCGGCGATCATGCGATCAAGGGTGGCGTCGATTACGAGCGCAACAACATCTACAACTTGTTCCTGCAGAACTACTACGGCAGCTACACGTTTGAGGATGGCAACGGCAAGACCGGACTGGAGAACTTCCTTGCCGGCAACTACTGGCAATACCGCTACAACCGCCCGGCAGACGGCCTTGGCCTGAGCGACGTGGCGGCCAGCTTCATCACCAAGCAGTGGGGCGTGTTCCTGCAGGATACCTGGCAGGTGACCGACGCCCTGTCGTTGCAGTACGGCGTGCGCGTGGATATTCCGCTGACTCAGGACAAGCCGCTCTACAACGCGAAATTTGCGGCCGCGCCGGGTGTCAATCCGGTCACCGGCCAGGCGACGGGCGGCTTTGGTCGCACCAACCAGACCACGATCAACGGCAACCGCGTAGTGCAGCCGCGCGCGTCGTTCAACTACAACTTCGACACCGAGCTCGCCACCCAGTTGCGCGGCGGCGTGGGCCTGTTCATCTCCAATCCGCCGACGGTGTGGATTGGCAACATCTACTCCAACTCCGGTGCTACCCAGACGCAGTTCAACTGCGGCCCGACCCAGCGGGCTCCGTGCAACGGCGTTGTGCAGCCGCTGCCGCCCTTCAGCGCCGATCCATTGCACCAGAACGATGGTGCGGCGGGCAGCGGTGCCCAGACGGTGAATACAATTTCGCCGGGCTTCCGTCTGCCGAGCGTGTGGAAGCTGAGCCTGGGCCTGGACAAGGAGCTGCCGTGGTGGGGCCTGGTCGCGACCGTCGATTATCAGCACATCCAGGTGCGCAACGCGATCCTCTACCAGAACCTCAACACCGGCGCACCCACCGCCATCCTGTCGGATGGCCGCGAGAGCTTCTACAAGAATATTGCACTGGACCCGCGCGCCAAGGGGCAGAGCAATCGCTATCTCTCCAACTCGGCCTTCACCGACACCACCATCAACCTGGCAAACACCCACCGCGGCAGTGCCGACAGCGCCGCGTTCTCGCTGAAAAAGCCGTTCTCCAATGACTGGACCGGCATGGTGGCGTTCACCTGGAGCCGCACCAGCGAGGTCAATCCGGGTACGTCCTCCACGGCCAGCTCCAACTATGGCAAGAACTACATCGTCAACCCGAACGAGAACATCGCCAGCACGTCGAGCTACTCGATTCCGCGTCGCGTCCTGGCCTCGCTCAACTGGCGGCACAGCTTCTTCGGCGACTACGCCACCAGTGCCAGCATCCTGTTCGACGGCCACAATGCCGCTCCGTACAGCTGGACGTTCGGCAACGATGCCAACGGTGACGGCCTGACCAATGACCTGGTCTTCGTGCCGGAGCCGGGCCAGGTGGAGTTCCGCACCGGAACCAGTCCGGAAAAGGTCCAGCAGTTCTACGACTACATCAAGCGCAGCGACTACCTGAAGGACCGCCAGGGCAAGATTGCCGGGCGTAACGGCGGCCGTGCCGGCTGGATCAACCAGATCGACCTGAGCTTCAGCCAGGAAATTCCGGGCATCTTCAAGGGCAACAAGGGCATCGTGAAGCTCGACCTGTACAACTTCACGAACCTGTTGAACAAGCACTGGGGTATCGAGAAGCGGGTCAACTTCCCGGGTGGTCGCCCGCTGGCCGATTACTACGGCGTGGATACGGCGACCGGCAAGTACATCTACGACATTGGCGGCAGCAACTACACGGACGCCGGCGGCAACTACAGCCCGCGGGCGATTCCGACCTACGTCAATTT
>CAJDTN010000015.1_pt1 | contig 88882 bp, 74 predicted proteins | sample 7389801 | NCBI WGS metagenome assembly CAJDTN01 (sample SAMEA7055653, study PRJEB34461) | soil metagenome | biome: terrestrial ecosystem; feature: Peninsula; material: soil | place: Antarctica | collected 2016
TCCAGCGTCGCTGCCGGGAGCGGCTGGCCGTGCACGTCGTACATGGCCTTTTCCGGACGGGTCGACAACGCACTGATCCAGCCAGCGACTTGTTTGCCGTCCAGCGTGGGGGGCAGCGTACGCACGTCGTAGACCTGCGGATCGAGGCGCTGCACTCGCGTGTCGTACTTGGCCACCGCGCTGGCGTCCATGATCACCCGATCCGGGTGCTGCAATCGTGCCAGCCAAAACGACGGTGTGAGCTGCGCCGGCTCGACGCCGACCACCCCGTGGGTCGGCATCGGCAAGGCGTCAGCCTGGCGCGCCTGCGCGGGCGTGCCAGCCAGAACGAGGGCAAGGGTTGCTGCCAGAAACATCATTTTCCGCATGGGACTCACCTTCACTTCAAGGCCAGCGACGACATGATCGAAGCCACCAGCAAGCCGAAGCCGCTACCGAGGATATAACCGAGCAGCGCCAGCAGGATGCCCACTGGCACCAGCGAGCGCGAGTAACTGGCGGCCAGGATCGGCGTGGCCGCGACCCCGCCAATGTGCGCCAGCGAAGCGATTCCGCACAGGTACAGATCGAAATGAAACAAGCGCGCGGCGCCAACCAGCAGCAGCGCGTGGATGGTAATCACGCAAATACCGCACAGGATGTACAACGGCGCACTGCCGATACCCTGGAAGCTGCTTTGCGAGGCGAGCACCGCCACCACTGCAATCAGCAAGGTACCGGAGATGGTGCTGGCGCCTGGGTAACGGCCCAGCGGCGTGTGCGCCACGACCAGCCCGAGGATGGTCGCCAGCAGGATCGTCCAGGTGGTGGCCGTGAGCATGCTGGAGGTCGGCAGGAAGGCAGCAGCCCATTGCGCCAGGACCGCCGCCAGCAAGGCCAGGCCCAGCCACAACAAGACATTCTCCGGCGTGGTGGGAGCGTGGGTGCGCGCCTCGGTGGTGATCCGGTCGGCACTGGATTCGGCATGCGTCCAGCGGTTGAAGGCCGGAGCCAGCCGTGCCACGGCGAACAGCACCGCCACCCACATCGAGTAGCACAACGCATCGGTCAACAGCGCGAACGCCAGCAGCGAATCGGGCATGCCGATCGCTTGCTTCACCGCGATCATGTTGGCCGTGCCGCCAACCCAGCTACCGGACAATGCGGCCAGCGGCTGCCACGCGTCACCGGTCAACCAGTGGCGGAAAATCATGAACGTGGCGAGGAACGCGATGAACAGACTCACCGTCACCGACGCGAACACCCCCAGCACGCGCGGACCCAGCGCGAAGATCGCACGCAGGTCGCAGTTGATCATCAGCAAAAACAGCAGCGCCGGCACCAGCTGCACGATCAGCGTGGACTGCGCCGCGCGGATCGGCTCGTTGACCTGCCACAAGCCGCTGGCGGCCAACGCGGTCACCAGCAGATAGGTCATCACGATCGGCGGCATGATCGAGAAGATCCGCCAGCCGAAACGCCGCTCCAGCGCCGGAAAAATACCGGCGCACAGCAGCATGAGCGCGATATAGGGCCATACCGTCTGGATCATCGGGCGTGCCTTGCAGCGGTCGTCACGGTGCGCCCCCCTGGAAGCGGCACGGAATAGTAATTCTTATATATCACAAGTAAAGAATAATTTATTGACGTCGGCCCTGCGGACATGCTACACATCCGCCACCGCATGATGATCGTGGGGAACGATGTGCTACGGGACGCGAGCGCAACATTCGTGATGACCGCAAGCGTACGACCCAGGCACCGGCGTTTCGCCGCCGGCCTGGCGTTGTTGTTCGTCGTTCCTTTCATCGTCGATGCGGCCGCCGCGGCTCCCTCCGCGACAACCCGCGCCCCCACCACCAGCATTGTCGCACTCGTCGATGCCGGCCAGTTCCGTGCCGCCGAAACCGATATCGGCGCGGCGCTCGGCGACACGAGCCTGTCGGCCGATGCGCGCCGGACGTTGCTGTTTCAGCGTGAAAGGATGCGCCGCATCGCCCTGGATTTCAGCCTCGACGCGGACCAACTCAAGGCGCGCGTGCGCCAGCAGATCCCGGACCTGAGCGAGGCCGAGTTCACCGCGTGGGATGCGCGCGGGCTGTTCGAGCACATGACGATCGATGGTCGCACGCGCTATTTCAAGCGGGCGCCGGGCAACCTGTTCCGGCTCAGCTCCGACGCCTTGGCGCGCCGTCAGGTGCAGGCACCGTTCGACGACGCTCCGCTGGAAGTACTCAGCCCGCACCATCGAGAGATCCGCAACGCGGCGCTGTCCACCCACCAGGGCAGCGTGCTGCCACGACGCGTGCGCATCACGCAATCGCTGACCGTGGATGCAGATGCGGTGCCGACCGGCCAGAGCGTGCGTGCGTGGATCCCCTACCCGCGCGCCCTGCCCGGCCAGCAGGAGGATATTCGCTACGTTGCCAGCGTGCCGGCGCAACATCGCATTGCACCCGAGTCAACGGCGATGCGCACGGTGTATCTCGAAAAGACGGCGCAAGCTGGCAAACCGACGCTGTTCTCGGTCACCTACGAGCTGACCCTGCTTGCGCAATACCACGCCCTCGACGCGGACCAGGCGGTGCCAGCCGTCATCACGCCCGAGTTGGCCCCGTACGTGGCCGAACGTGCGCCGCATGTAGTGTTCACCGAGTCGATGCGGGTGTTCTCGAAACAGATCGTCGGCGATGAAACCAACCCCGTGCGCATCGCGCAGAAGCTGTTCGCCGCCGTCGACCAGATCCCGTGGGCCGGCGCGCGCGAGTACTCGACACTTTCCAATATCAGCGACTACACCCTGCATGCCGGCCACGGCGACTGTGGTCAGCAAACGCTGTTGTTGATCACGTTGCTGCGCATGAACGGTATCCCGGCGCGGTGGCAATCGGGCGCGATCTTCGCCGACGGCAGCTACAACAACATCCATGACTGGGGCCAACTCTATTTAGCCCCGTACGGCTGGGTGCCGATGGATGTCACGTTCGGTCAGCTGCACGCCGGCGCGCACGCGCAGCCAGGTGATGCCGCGCTGCAATGGTTCTACCTGGGCAGTCTCGACGCCTATCGGGTGGCCTTCAACAGCGACTACAGCCAGCCGTTGGTCCCGGCCAAGACCCACTTCCGCTCCGACAATGTCGACAACCAGCGCGGTGAAGTCGAATGGCAGGGCGGCAATCTTTACTACAACCAATGGACCTACGACTTCGCATGGAAGCCGCTTGCGCTGAATCGGGGCAGCGCGTCGCGGTGACCACGTCGACGCCGGCCGCCGCGACTGACGGCGGGTTTCATCCACACACCAAGACCACTGACCGGTGGGGGAGACACGGCATGAGCAGCAGCAATCTCTACGTTCGCAAGACCGCCTTGAGCGTGGCCATGGGCCTGTGCCTGGCATGGCTGGCAGTGCCATCGGCGCACGCCGCCAACAATGACGGCGCGGTGGTGGGTCGCACCCAACCGGGCGCGGTGGTCACCCTGGTCAGCCCGGAGACCGGACTGACCCGCAGCGTGACGGCGGACGACAAGGGCAGCTACCGCTTCGCGTTCCTGCCGATCGGCCGCTACACCCTGACCAGCGCCGATGGCGGCTCGACGACGGGTCAGCCGATCGACGTCACCGTCACCCTGGGCAACACCACCACGGTGAACGTCGGTTCGCGCGCGGCGACCAATCTGGAGGCCGTGCAGGTCACCACCAGCGCCGTCAACAGCGCGTTCGACATCACTTCGACCGAATCGGCCACCAACCTCACCCGCGAACAGCTGACGCGCATCCCGGTCGACCGCAACGTCGACTCGGTGGCGCTGCTGGCACCGGGCGTGACCAAGGGCCACGCGGGCTTTGGCGGCATATCCTTCGGCGGCTCGTCGATTGCCGAAAACGCGTTCTACGTCAACGGCCTCAACGTCACCGACTTCTACAACCGCAACGGCTTCTCCGAAGCGCCGTACGCGTTCTACCAGGAGTTCCAGGTCAAGACTGGCGGCTACTCGGTCGAGTTCGGGCGCACCACCGGCGGCGTAGTCAACGCGGTCGCGCGCTCAGGCACCAACCAGTTTCATTACGGCGCGGACTTCACCATGTCGCCGGGGAATTGGCATTCGTCGGCGAAGGATCGCTTCGATACCGCCGGCAGGCGCTACATCACCGCCAGTCGCGACCAGCCTGCCGAGTTCAACACCGACGTCTGGGCGTCCGGCCCGATCGTCAAGGACAAACTGTTCTTCTTCGGCATGTACCAGATCCGTGGCGACACGCCGCGCAACACCAACAACAGCGGCACCAACATGACCGTCAACGGTGCCGACTCCGGTTTCTGGGGCGGCACGCTCGACTGGAACGTCACCGGCAGCAACACCTTGTCGCTGATGGCCTTCTCCGACAAGAACCACAACATCGGCGATGTCTACGACTACGATTTCGATGCCAACAAGCTGGGCACACGCACCAACCAGGTGTTCACCGATACCGGGGGCAGAAACTGGGCCGCGACCTGGACCAGCTACTTCACCGACAACCTGTCGATGAAGCTGATGTATGGCGAGAACAAACGCGAGGCGTTCACCCGCTCGAAACTGGACCTGGACTGCAATTACATCAGCGTCTCCAACGCGGTACGGGCGCAGAACGATCCTGGCGTTGCCATCGGCTGCACCAACAGTTCCACCGTGTATCAGCGCAACGACTCGCGCAAGCAGTACCGTGCCGACTTCGAGTGGTCCCTGGGCGACCATCTGCTGCGCTTCGGCTACGACCACGAGAAGGACGTCTCCGACTACGCACGTCATTACGCCGGGCCCGGCGAATTCTATTACAACGTCTATGCCACCACGCCCGGCGCCACCATCAGCAACGGCGGTGTGGTGCCACCTGGCTACACCGCCTATATACGCCAGCGCCAGTACGAGATTGCCGGCACCTTCCCGACCATCAATTCCGCGATCTATGCCGAAGACGCCTGGTCGGTCACGCCGAACCTGGTCCTCAGTCTTGGCCTGCGCAACGACAGCTTCGACAACGAGGATGCCTCCGGGCGCAGCTACATCAAGATCTCGCGCCAGCTGGCGCCACGCTTCGGCTTCTCCTGGGACATGAAGGGCGACGGCACCACCAAACTGTTCGGCAACCTTGGCCGCTACTACTTGCCGGTGGCCAACGTGATCAACATCAAGCAGGCCGGTGGCCTGCTTGATCGGCGCACCTACTTCGCTTTCGACGGCTGGGATATCAAGGAGCTGGACGGAGTGCCGTACGCGGTACCCAAACTGGGGCCGCAAATCGGTGCGGTGGACGAATCGCAAGGCAACGGCACCGTCGGTGACCTGCGTTCGGAGGTGGACAAGAACATGGACCCGGTCTACCAGGACGAAGCGATCCTCGGGTTCCAGCAACTGTTCACGGACAAGTGGTCGTGGGGCGTCAGTGCCACCTACCGGCGTCTGCACAACGCGATTGATGACATGGAGATCACCGCCACCGCGCAATGTGGCGAAGATGGTGCAATCGGCTGGGTGATGGCCAACCCGGGCACCAAGGTCAACGTCTGGGGCGACACCAACTGCGACGGCACGCCGGACGGCTATCTCACGGTGGACACGGCCAAGGAAGGCTGGGCGATGTACGACGCCGACGGCAACTATCTCGGCCAGCGCGGCTGGGTAAAGCCCAAGCGCAGCTATACGGCACTGGAATTCCAGCTCGACCGCGCGTGGGACGAAAAGTGGGCGTTCAATGCCACCTATGTGCTGTCATGGAACCGCGGCAATGCCGAGGGTCCGGTCAATTCCGATACCAATTTTGATGACACCGGACGCACCGAGAACTTCGACAATCCGTGGGTCAATACCAGCAACGGTTATCTCCCGAACGATCGCCGCCACCAGCTGAAGCTGCGCGGCAGCTATGCGCTGACTCCCCACTGGCAACTCGCGGCCACCCTGAACACGCAGACGGGCGGCCCGGTCACCGGCTACGGCGTCGGCAACCCGTTTGATGAAACGAACTACCACAGCTACTACGTCTGCGTGCAGAATTGTGATTCACCGACCTCGGAAGATCGCGTCTACCAGTCTTCACCTCGCGGCAGCTATGGCCACCTGGGCTGGACCTACAACCTGGGCGCCAGCATCAGCTACCTGATGCCGCTCGACGACAAGGGAGCCGGCGTACGGGTCAAGCTGTCGGTGTACAACCTGCTCAACCAGCAACGCACCGTGCAGGTGGACCAGGATCTGCAGACCGACATTTCGGACTCGACCAACCCGACCTTCCGCCAGCCCATCGGCTTCCAGTCGCCGCGCTACGCGCAATTGACCGTCTCGCTGAATTTCTGAGCAAGCTTCTCTCCTGGGCGGCCCGATGGGAGTGCCCGTGCGGGTGACACGGGCACTCCCCCGGCCGCCGTTTTTTTTTGGACAGTGCGAGAACCCATGTGACCATGACCTCTCCGAGCATGGACCGCGCCGCCGTCGGGCTGGCGCAGGTAACCGTCAGCCCGCCTAATCGCCGGACCAGCGCGCTCATTGACGACGTCGATCCGGCTGCACTGGCACGGCGCATGCGGACGCCGTTGCACGTTTACTCGGCCAGCGCCCTGCGTGGACGCATCGACGAACTGAAGGCCGCGCTGACAGGTCTGAACGCTGAGGTTTGTTACGCCGTCAAGGCCAACTCCAATCTCGCGATCCTGCAGCTCATGGACCAGGCCGGGATCGGCGCGGACATCGTGTCAGCAGGCGAACTTGAGCGCTGCCTGCGCGCCGGCATGCCACCAGCGCACATCGTGTTTTCCGGCGTCGGCAAGACCGAGGCGGAGATTGTCGCCGGACTCGAGGCCGGCATCGCCCGGTTCAACGTCGAGTCTGTCGACGAGCTGCAAACGATCGACACCGTGGCCGCCAGGCTGGGTGCACTGGCGCACGTGGCCGTACGCATCAACCCGGACGTCGATGCGCAGACACACGCGAAAATTTCCACCGGCAAGGCCGAGAACAAATTCGGCGTTGCCATCGCCGAGGCCCGCAGCTGGTTCGCCAGGCAGCAGCAATGGCCGCACCTGCGGCTGGACGGCCTGCATGTACACATCGGTTCGCAAATCCAGCAGTTGGGCCCGTTCGTCGCGACGCTGCAGCGGGTAGCCGACTTCTGGCGCGAGCTGATGCGCGAAGGGCATGCCATCGCCAGCATCGATGTAGGCGGGGGCCTGGGCGTGCGCTACCGCGATGACGATTGCCCACCCTCGGCGGCCGCGTACGTCGGCGTGATCCGGCAGGCGCTGGCGGATTTCCGGGGTCGCATCGTGCTGGAGCCGGGGCGCTGGCTGGTGGCCGAGGCCGGCGTGCTGTTGACCCGCGTGATCCGGGTCAAACACGGTGAAACCCGCAACTTCCTGGTGCTGGATGCAGCGATGAACGACCTCGCACGGCCCAGTCTCTACGGCGCGTGGCACGACATCGTGCCGGTCGTTGTCGATCCCGCCCGCGTGCCGACGACGTACGACATCGTCGGTCCGGTGTGCGAGAGCGGCGACACGTTTGCCCGCGATCGCGTGGTGCCTGAGTGCCGCGCTGGCGACTTGTTGCTGATCAAGGCCACCGGCGCTTATGGTGCTGCCATGGCCAGCACCTACAACTCGCGCCCGCTGGCGGCCGAAGTCCTGCTGGATGACGGCCGCTTTGCCGTCATCCGGCGCGCGCAAACGCTCGAGGAAATGACCGCCGGCGAACAGCCGGCTACCGACTGGCTGAAACCAGACACCTGGTAGGAGCCCGCTCGCGGGCGATGCTTTCGGGCCCGGATTCGAGTTTCACAAGAAACAAGAGCATCGCCCGCGAGCGGGCTCCTATCCGCACAGGCGACAACGGGATACGCGATGAACCTCCTGAAGACTGCTCAAACAACTCTGATCACGGCCATGCTGGCGGGTGCGCCATTCGCAAGCGCCACACCGCCGCCGGACCCGCCGATCACGATCGATACCCACGTCGACATTCCGTTCGACTACATGGGCAATCCGCAATTCGACGTTGGCAAGGAAACCCGCCTGCTGGTCGACCTGCCGAAGATGGAACGCGGCGGGCTGAATGCCGCTTTCTTCGTGATCTGGGTGCCGCAAGGCCCGCTGACCGCCGCAGGCTACGCCAAGGCGGTGGCCCAGGCCGAGCAGAAATACGAAGGCATCGGCCGCATGCTGATGGACTATCCCGACCGCATCCAGCTGGCCACCACGCCCGCACGGCTGATGGCCAATCACCGCGCCGGCCTGCTGTCGGCGATGATCGGCATCGAGAACAGCTATTCGCTGGGCCATGACCTGCACCGCCTGGACGCCGCCTACGACCGTGGCGCTCGTTATGTCGGCCTGGTCCACGTCGGCAACAACGACCTGTGCAGCAGCTCGCTGCCCGACACCAAACACGGCGAGCCGGCCATGAACAGCACCGGCGACAAAGGCATGAGCGACTTCGGTCGCCAGGTGATATCGCGCGCCAATCAGCTGGGGATGATGGTCGATGTGTCGCACGCCTCCGACGCGTGCGTGCGCACCGCGCTGAAGGTCTCCAGGGCGCCGATCATCGCCTCCCACTCGGGCGCGCGCGCGATGACCGACCACCCCCGCAACCTGCCCGATGACCTGCTGCGCGAGATCGCCGCCAGGGGCGGCGTGATCCAGGCCGTGGCCTACAAGGAATTCCTCAAGGTCGACCCGGGTCGCGAGGCGGCGGAAAAGAAACTTGAGCAGGAGGTGGCGCAGGCGGGCGGTCACCAGACCTACGACAGCGACCGTGATGACTACACGCCGGCCATGGCCGCCGGCATGGCGCGCATCCAGAAACAATTCCCGCTGGCCACCCTGGACGAATACGTCGGCCAGATTCAGCACATCGTCAAGGTCGCCGGCATCGACCACGTCGGCATCGCCTCGGACTTCGATGGCGGCGGCGGCATCACCGGCTGGGCGAATGCCACGCAGACCCGCAACGTCACTGCGGCCTTGCGCAAACACGGCTTCAGCGATGCCGACATCGCCAAAATCTGGGGCGGCAATCTGCTGCGCGTCTGGCGCGAGGTGGATCGCGTGGCCGCTCAGGAGCAGGCGCAAGGGCAGGCGCATGCGGCGCGCTGAACGCGGTTGTCGCGTCGGCTCACGCCGGCTGATCACGCTAGGCCTGGCGCTGGTCGCAGCCACCGCGGTGGCACAATCGCCATCGACATCGGCCGTGTACGACCCGCTGGTGGACGCCGTGGTCGCGCGCTATCAGTTGCCGGGCATGGCCGTCGGCGTGATCGAGGACGGCAAGGTCACCTACATGCGCGGTGTCGGCGAGCTGGCCAACAACGGCCGGCCGATCGACCCGGACACCCTGTTCAAGATCGCCTCCAACAGCAAGGCGATGACCGCCACCGTGCTGGCGCGGCTGGTGCAGCAAGGCAAGCTGCGCTGGGACGATCCGGTACAGCAGTACCTGCCGGCGTTCGCCATGCACGACCCGTGGGTCACCCGCAACATGCAGGTCGGCGACCTGTTGGTGCATCACAGTGGCCTGCCTGAAGGCGGCGGCGACCTGATGCTGTGGCCGCAGCCCAATCATTTCACGCCCCGGGACATCATCGCCGGCCTGCAGTACATCAAGCCGGCCTACAGCTTCCGCGCCGGCTACGCCTACGACAATCTGTTGTACGTGGTTGCCGGTGAAGTGGCGGCCGCGGCCGGCGGCGCGCCGTATGCGCAACTGCTGCGGCACGAGGTATTCGGCCCGCTCGGGATGACGCGTTGCCAGATCGGTACCTGGAACCGGGACGCGATCGGCAACGTGGCACAGCCACATGCGCTCCGCGATAGCCGCAATGTGGTGATCGACGCCGATGGCGCGATCATCCATCCCAGCACCATGGATGCCGCCGGCGGCATTCGCTGCAGCCTGCGCGACATGCTCACCTGGGCGCGCAACTGGCTGGTGCCGACGCCGCAGCAACTCCAGTGGCTCTCGCTCGCGCAGCGCCTGAAGGAGTGGACCCCGTACACACCGATGCCGATCTCCGCGCGCCGCCACGCCTGGAATGGCACGCGGATCTACGCCTACGGTTACGGCTGGCGCATCGCCGATGTCGACGGCGAGCTGACCGTGTCGCACACCGGCACGCTATCCGGCATGTATTCGGCGATGACCCTGTTGCCGGACCGGCGCAGCGGTTTCGTCATTCTGATCAACGCCGAGGCCGAAGATGCGCGCGCGGTGTTGAGCGAAGTGTTGCTGAAGCACTTCACTGCGCCGGACAAGACGCGCAGCGTGGCCAGCTATGCCGACGAACTCGCGCGCGCGGAACAGGTGCGCCATGCCTCGCGCGTGCCTGACACGTCATCGCGCAAGCCGGCACGTGCAAGCGAGCTGACCCCCGAGCTGGGCGTCTGGCGCGACCCCTGGTTCGGCGAAGTCGCCGTTTGCGCACACGACGGGGCCGTGCGTCTCACTTCCGCCAGGTCGCCGATGCTGAGCGGCCAGGTCATGCGCGTGGACGATCGCTATCTGGTGCATTGGGAACACGGCGACGCCGAGGCCTGGCTGCGCTTTCCCGCCAGTACCGACGGCGTCCTGCAGATGGCCAAGGTCGACCCCGACGCCGACTTCAGCTACGACTATGAAGACCTGGCGTTCAAACGCATCGGTGACTGCCCGCTACCGGCAGCAGCGGGCGCTGATGCCGATGCGCCCACAACACTGTCGCCCGCCACCACGCCAACCCAGGCCGGCCTGGTCGACATCCGCAGTTTGGTGCCGGACATGGCCGAGGACATCAAGTACGCCGGCAGCGACAACTTCGTCGGTCGACCGGTTGCGGGCTACCAGGCCGACAAGTGCTGGTTGCTCAAGCCCGCCGCCGTGGCGCTGGCGCGCGTGGAACGGGATCTGCGCCGCCAGCACCTGCGCCTGAAGCTGTTCGACTGCTACCGCCCGGCGCGCGCCGTCGCCGATTTCGTACGCTGGGCGCACGATCTTTCCGACCAGCGCACGAAGGCCGCGCATTATCCGCTGATCGACAAGGACCAACTCCTGGGCGTGTACATCGCCTCGGTCTCCGGCCACAGCCGTGGCTCCACGGTCGACCTCACGATGATGCAATGCGATGCGCGTGGCGCACCTTGCCAGCCGCTGGACATGGGCACGCACTTCGACTATTTCGGCACACTGGCGCACACCGATGCGGCGGCAGTCTCGCCGGCGCAGCACAGCAACCGCCTGCGCCTGCGCGAGGCCATGCAGCGCGAGGGCTTCGACAACTATCCGATGGAATGGTGGCACTACACGCTGAGGCCCGAACCCACGCCGCATACCATCTACGATGTGCCCATCGAGTAGCCGCTGCCGAACACAAGCTGGAGGAACTGCACCATGCCCATCAAGTCGATCATGCTGCTGGCGGCCCTGTTGATGGCCGGTGCCAGCGCGCACGCCGGCGACCCCAAGGCGGCGCAAGTCGATGCGATCATGCACAAGTACATTGGCGACGTTCCCGGCGCCTCCCTGCTGATCATCAGGGACGGCAAGCCGCTGCTCAGCCGCAGCTACGGCATGGCCAACCTGGAAGACCGCGCATCCGCCACGCCGACCACCGACTACCGCCTGGCCTCGGTGACCAAGCAATTCATCGCCGCCGCGATCCTGCTGCTGCGCCAGGACGGCAAGCTGCACCTGCACGATTCGGTACGCCAATGGTTGCCCACCCTGCCCGCCGGCGACGCTGGCGTCAGCATCGAGAATCTGCTTGATCACACCGGCGGCCTCACCGACTACGAGGACCTGATTCCGACCGGTTTCAAGGGCCAGGTCAGCGACGCCGATGTGCTGCACTGGCTGTCCGCCGATAGCGGGCACTACTTTGCGCCGGGCCGGGGTTATCGCTACAGCAACACCGGTTACGTGCTGCTGGGCCTGATCGTCGAACGCGCCGCGCAGAGGAATCTGCCCGCTTTCCTCAAGCAGCGCGTCTTCGATCCGTTGGGCATGAGCCACACGCTGCTGTACGAACACCAGCGCGGTCCGCAGGTGCCTCACCGAGCCTACGGCTACAGCGAGGAACACGGCGCATGGACACGCACCGACCAGAGCCCGACCAGCGCCACCCGCGGCGACGGTGGCATCTATTCGTGCATCGAGGACCTGGCGAAGTGGGATGCCGCGCTGTACGACGACCGCCTGCTCAGCGACGCCTCCCGCAAGCTGGCCTTCAGCCCGCACGTCAAGGTGACCGGCGAGCCCTACGAGGCGTCCTACGGCTTCGGCTGGCGCATCACCGGCGACACCCTGTGGCACTCGGGCGAGAGCATCGGTTTCCGCAACGTGATCGTGCGCTGGCCGAAACAGCACTTCACGATCGCCTTGCTCAGCAACCGCAACGACCCGGAGCCGTACCAGACCGCGCTGGCGATCGCCCGGCTCTACTTGCCGTGACCCACCGGAGCACTACCCGCCATGCGTGATTCACGGTGCCGAGGTCCGCTGCGCCTGGTGACCACGCTGGCCGTGCTCGCCCTGCTCGCCGCGTGCGCCCATGCGCCGCGCAATCCGCTGGCAACCTGGGTGCCCTCACCCAACCACGACGTCCGTCGGCCGGTGCTGATCGTGCTGCACTACACCACCGAGCATTCCGTGCAGGAAAGCCTGCACACCCTGCGCACCGCCAACCGCGGCGGCCCGGTCAGCGCGCACTACCTGATTGGCGCCGATGGCCACATCTACCAGCTGGTGGCGGACCAGTTGCGCGCGTGGCAGGCCGGCTCGGGACGCTGGGGCACGATCACCGACGTCAACTCCGCCTCGATCGGCATCGAGCTGGACAACGATGGCCGTACCACGTTCGCGCGGTCGCAAATCGACAGCCTGCTGCGCCTGCTCACCGACCTGACCGAACGCCTGCACATCCCGCGCACGCAGATCATCGGCCACCAGGATCTCGCGCCCTCGCGCAAGGACGATCCCGGCCCGCTGTTCCCCTGGCAACAACTGGCCGACGCAGGCTTCGGGCGCTGGCCGCAAGGCATGCTGGTCGACCCGCCCACGGGCTTCGATCCGTGGATGGCGCTGGCGGTGGTCGGCTATCCGCTGGCCGATCGCCCCGCCGCGGTGCGCGCGTTCCACAACCACTTTCGCGGCAGCAGCGGCGATGCGCTCGACGTGCAGGACTTGCGCATCCTGTGGAATCTGGTGCAGCAGATCGAAGCGACAAGCAACGACGATTGAGCGTCTGGCGGACGGCCTACACCTGCAGCCGATCCGCCGGCCGCGCCACCAGCGCATACAGCGCCGGCATCAGGAACATGCCGATCAACAATCGCGACAACATGCCGGCCACGATCACCAGCGCGAACGGGCGCTGTGAATCGGTGCCGACGCCGCTGGCGATCGCTGCCGGCAACAGGCCGAGGGCGGCCACCAGCGCGGTCATCGTGATCGGACGCAAGCGCAGCACCGCGGCTTCGTGGATCGCCTTGCCGATATCCATGCCGCCCAGGCGCAACTCGTTGACGCAGGAGATGTAGACCACGCCGGTCAGTACCGAGACACCGAACAGCACGATGAAGCCGATGCCCGAGGACACCGAAAATGGCGTGCCGGTGAGCCACATCGCCACGACCGCGCCGAACGGGGCGGACAGCAGCACGCCGACCACGGTGATGAACGGAAACTTGAAGTTGCCGTAGAGCACGAACAGCAGGCCGAAGATCAGCAGCAGGGTCAGTGGCAGGATCACGTTCATCTGCGCCCGCGAGGCGGTGTATTCCTTGTACTCGCCGCCCCACTCCAGCCGATAGCCGTGCGGCAGCTTCACGTCGTGGGCGACCTGCTTGATCGCCGCACCGACCGCACCAGCCAGGTCGCGTCCGCTCACCGAGAACTGCACCCCGATGTAGCGCGAACCGTTTTCGCGATAGATGAAGGACGCGCCATTGGCCACGCTGATGTCGGCCAGCTCCTTCAGTGGAATCTGCTGGCCGCCGGGCGTGGCCACCGGGATGTCACCGATCTGCTGCGGGTTGTCTCGGTACTGTGGTTCGAGGCGCACCAGCAGCTCGAACTGCTTCTCGCCCTGCGCCACTTCGGTGGCCACATCGCCGCCGATCGCCGCCTCGATCAGCTTGTTGATGTCGTCGACGTTGATCCCGTAGCGGGCGATCTTCGCGCGGTCGATCTTGATCGCCAGGTTCGGCTGTCCGAGTTCATGCACCAGGGTCACATCGGTGATGCCGCGCACCTTTTCCATCACCTGCTTGATCGCCTTGCCCTTGGCCTGCAACGTGTGCAGGTCCGGCCCATAGATCTTGACCGCCAACGCACTCTTCAGGCCGGTCTCGGCCTCGTCCACCGCATCCTCGGCTGGCTGGGTGTAGTTGAACTGGATGCCGGGGAACACCTCCAGCTTCTTGTCGATCGCGTTGATCAGGTCCTGCTTGCTGTGGTACTTGTCGTCCCACTGCGAGTACGGCTTCAGGCCCACGAAGAACTCGTCGTTGAAGAAGCCGGTCGAATCGGTGCCGTCGTCAGGGCGGCCGAGCTCGGAACCCACCGTGGTCACTTCGGGGAACGAGCGCAGGATCTGACGGATCTGCGGCGAGATCTTCGAGGCTTCCTTGAAGGAGATGGTGTATGGCATCGTCGCGCGCACCCACAGCGAACCTTCGTCGAGGTGCGGCATGAACTCGGCGCCGATGCCGCGCATCATCACCAGCGCCAGCACCAGCAACAACACCGATGCGCCGGTCACCCGCCACGCATATTGCTGCATGCGTTCGAGCCAGCGCACGTACCACGCCTTGAATTTTTCGTAGATCGCGTTGCGCCGCTCGCGCACGCCGCGGCGCATGAACAGCGCGCACAACACCGGCAACAACGTCAGCGTGACCAGCAGCGAGCCGACCAGGGCGAAGATCATGGTGTCGGCCATCGGCTTGAACAGCGTGCCGGAGGGCCCGCTGAGCACGTAGATCGGCAGGAAGCTGGCCACGATCACCGCCACCGCGTAGACCAGCGGGCGGTCGACTTCCGAGGCTGCGCTCTGGATCACCTCGCGAATGTTGAACTCGGTGCCCTGGCGCGCGGCCAGCTCGCGGAAGATGTTCTCGACCATGAAGATCGCGCCATCGACCAGGATGCCGAAATCCACCGCGCCGATCGACAGCAGGTTGGCCGATCGACAGCAGGTTGGCCGAAGCGCCCTTCAGGTCCAGGCACACGAACGCGAACAGCAGGGCCAGCGGAATCGTCACCGCGACGATCAAACCGGCGCGCACGTCGAACAGGAAGAAGATCAGCACGGCGATCACCAGCACCATGCCCAGCAGCAGGTTGTGCATCACCACGGCCTTGGTCTGCTGGATCAGGTGGGTGAGGTCGTAGAACGGGTGGACCTTCACGTCCCTGGGCAGGATCTCGCTGTTGAGCTCGATCGTCTTCGCCTCGACCCGCTGCAACACGTTCTCGGTCTTGGAGCCGGTCAGCGCCAGCACCACGCCTTCGACAGCATCGTCCTGGTTCATGTAGCCGAACTGGCCGAGGCGCGGCGCGATGCCGATCTTCACGGTGCCGACGTTCTTCACCAGGACCGGCGTGCCGTCATGCACCGCCAGCACCACGTTGCCGATGTCCTGCACCGTCTCCAGTCGGCCCAGCCCGCGCACATAGAAGAATTGCCCGCCCTGCGAGTAGAAGCCGCCGCCGGCATTGCTGTTGTTGGCGGCCAGCGCCGATTCCACCTGTGCCACCGACAGGCCGAGCGCGGCGATCTTCAGCGGATTGAGCAGCACCTGGTATTGCATGGTGCCGCCGCCGAAACCGGAGTCGTCGGCGACGCCGGGCACCGAGCGGTATTGCGGCGCAACCACCCAGTCGTTGATCGTCTTCAGTTCCATCGGCGAGCGATCGGTGCTCTGCAGCACGTAGCGATATACCAACCCGGAAGGCGGCGACATCGGCGACATCGACGACGCCACGCCATCGGGCAAGGTGATGCCGGGCAACCGGTTGTAGACGCGCTGGCGCGCAAAGTAGTGATCGGTGCCGTCGGCAAAAGTCAGCGTGACGTCGGACAGGCCGTACAGCGAAATGGAGCGTTTGGTGACCAGCCCGGGGATCGCGTTCAGACCCAGCTCCACCGGCACCGTGATCAACCGCTCCACTTCCTCCGCCGAATGTCCCGGCCACTGCGTGACGATGTCCACCATCGGCGGCGACAGGTTGGGATAGGCGTCCATCGGCAGGGTGTTGTAGGACCACACACCGGCCGCAGCCAGGCCCAGCGCCAGCAGCACCATCAGCATGCGTTGCTGCAGCGCGAAGGCGACGATGCGGTTGATCAGCGAGGTCCGGCGCGGCGACGTCCCCTCGGGCGGTGTCTGCGCGCTCATTGGGTCTGCATGAACTGCAGGAAGATCGCGCCGTCCACCACGACCTGGTCGCCAGCGTGCAGTCCCCCGGGGATCACGAAACGGTCGTCGACCCGCGCACCCAGCGTCACCGTGCGCTGCGCATAGCCGCCGTCGGCGGCGGCCACATACACGAACGGCAGGTTCTCGTCATCGCGGAGCACCGCCGAAGCTGGCACCAGCACGCCCTCGTGCGCTTCACCCGACTGAATCCGCACGTTCACGTACATCTGTCGCTTCAGCGCGCCATCGGGATTGTCGACCAAGACCCGCGCGCCAACCGAACGCGTATCGGGGTCGACCACGGCACCGACGTTGGCAACCTTGCCGCGGATCTTCGCTCCGTCCGCACCGGTGTCGACGGTGGCCTCGTCGCCGTTCTTCACTGCCGATAGATCGTCACCAAACAACTGGGCCATCACCCACAGCTTCGAGGTATCGGCGATGGTGAAGCACGGCGTCGAACCCGCTGCCAGCAACTGTCCTGGCGCAATCGACTTCTCGACCACGGTGCCGGCGATCGGCGCGCGGATCACGGCCTGGCCGTGCGCCAACTGCTTGCCTTCGCGAATCGCCGCGATGGTTTGCTGATCGACATGCAGGGCCAGCAGTGCCTGCCATGCGGCATCGCGATCGGCATCCACACCGATCGCGTCGGCTTGAGCTTGCGCGAGCTCGCGCTGCGAGATCGCCTGATGTGCATACAGGTCGCGATCCGTCGCGGCCAGCTGGTCGGCCGCCTTCGCCGCGGCGAGCGCCTTGCGATAGACGCCGGCGGCAGCGGCGAAATCGGGCGACTCCACCCGCGCCAGTGGCTGGCCCGGTTTGACCTGCTCACCCTGGCTCACCAGCACCTCGGTCACCGGGCCGGAAAATGGCGCCAGCACCTGGGTCGCCCGATCGTGGTCGAAATCCACCACGCCGCTGGTTTCAATGCTGCGATGGAAGCTGCTGCGAGCGACGGTGAGCAAGTGGATGTGCTGACGCTGCGCCGCGGTGAGCGTCACGTTGTGCGGTGTGTCGACGGCGGCCGCCGGCGCGTCCTTCGACGAGCATCCGCTCACGCCCAGCAGTGCCGCCAGCGCCATCACGGTCACCAACGCGACCAATGTCGATCTATTTTTCATTGCTATCCCGGGTGGCAGCGTTGTGAGGGGAGACGGCACCGGTGGCATGCCACCAGCCGCCGCCCAGCGCCTGGAACAAGGCCGCCGTGTCGGCATAGCGACTCGCCTGCGCCTGTACCAGCGCGATGCGCGATTGCTGGTAGCCCTGCTCCGCACTCAGCAACGCCAGATAGCTGGCATAGCCAGCCTTGTACTGGCGCTGCGACAGGTCCAGGGTGAGCGTGGCCGCATCCGCGGCTTTGGCCGCGGCTTGCAGACCTTCGGCGTCGTGCTGCAGCGCGGCCAGCGTATCGGCGACGTTCTGGAATGCGGTCAGCACGGTGCCACGATATTGCTCGGCCGCTTCCACATAGGCCGCCTTCGCGGCGCGCTCCTGATGCAGCAGGCTGCCGCCCTGGAAGATCGGAGCAGCCAGATCCGCGCCGAGGCTCCAGAAGCCGGTGCCCGACTTGAACAGCTGCTTGATCGCCAGCGCGGTACTGCCGGCGTTCGCGGTCAATGAAATGTTCGGCAGTCGATTCGCGATGGTGACGCCGACCTGCGCACTGGCCGCGTGCATGTTCGCCTCGGCCTGGCGCACATCGGGGCGCTGCGCCACCAGGGTTGACGGCAGGCTCAGCGGCAGCTGCTGCGGCAAGTGCAGGCTGGCCAGGTCGAACGCTTGTGCTGGCGCCTGGCTGGGCAGGCGCCCGGCCAGCACGGCCAGCAAGTTGTTCTGCTGGTCCAGTTGGGTCAACAGTGGCGGCAAGGTGGCCTGCAACTGCGCCAGCTGCGACTCCTGCGCGGCCAGGTCGAGCCGGCCGGCATAGCCCTTGTCCCACTGATAGCGCAGCAACTTCACCATCTTCGTGTTGGTCGCAATCAGCTCGCGGGTTGCGGCCACTTGCGCACGCAGCGAGGCCTGTTGCACGGCCGCCACCACCACATTGGTGCTCAGCGTGATGCGGGTGGCGATCATCTGGAAGCGCACCGCCTGTTGCTGTGCTTTCAGCGATTCCACGTTGCGCCGGTTCAGACCGAACACATCCGGCACATACGACACGCTCACTTGCGGGGTGAACAGGTTGTACAAGAACGCGTTGTTGCTGGGCACCGGCGCCAGCGCGCCCGGCGGGTCCTGTTCACGACTTGCCGAGAAGCCAGCCGAGACGCTGGGATAATAGGCGCCGCGCCCGGCCCGAGTGTTCTCGCGCGCTACTGCCAGCGCCGCTTGCGCTGCTTTCAGATTGGGGTTATGCGCCAGCGACTGTTCGATCAGCGCGTTGAGCGCAGGCGAATGGAACAGCGTCCACCAGTCAGCCGGAAGATCGCCGCCCCGGACAAATTGCTGGGATTCCCCACCGGCGACGTCCGCCGCAGCCATCGTGTGGATTGCCGGTTGCGCAGCGTAGTTGCTGGTGTCAGGAGCGGCGGGCCGCTTGAAGTCCGGTCCGACGGCGCAGCCGGCCAGCAGCACGACAGTCACCAGCGGCAGTCGCCGCCAACCTGACGGCCGCAGGCGCGCGTTGATCGACCGCTCATCTTCGCTGCGGCGGGTCACGGTCGCGCTCCCGGCAGACATGCCATCCCGACATTGGTCATGGAAGCGTGTCTTCAAGGTGTCGGGCGGCGAGCATGTAGCGCGAAACGATATAACATAACAGTCCGCCACGAAAGCCCTGCCGGAAGTCATGCCGGCGAGCGGGCTCGCCACCGATCAGACCGCCATTTCTGAACCAGCCACCGCCCGCTCGATTACAACCCCTTCGCGGCCTGTGCCACCGCGCGGAACAAGGCGCGGCCCTTGTTCATCGTCTCTTCCCACTCGGTGGCAGGATCGGAGTCGTAGACGATGCCGGCGCCGGCCTGCACGTGCAGGCGGCCATCCTGGATCACCGCGGTGCGGATTGCGATCGCGGTATCGGCGTCGCCCCACCAGCCGATCCAGCCGATCGCGCCGGCGTAGATGTTGCGCTTGTACGGTTCGAGCTCCTGGATGATTTCCAGCGCGCGAATCTTCGGCGCGCCCGAGAGCGTGCCGGCCGGGAACGTGGCTTTCAGCACATCCATGTAACTCAGGCCCGGCTTCACCGTGCCCTGCACCTGCGAGACGATGTGCATCACGTGCGAGTAGCGCTCGATCGCGAACGAGTCGGTGACCTCGACCGTGCCGTTCTGGCTGATCCGGCCAATGTCGTTGCGGCCCAGGTCGATCAGCATCACGTGCTCGGCGCGTTCCTTCGGGTCGGCCAGCAGCTCCGCTTCCAGCGCCTGGTCTTCTTCCTCCGTGACGCCGCGCTTGCGGGTGCCGGCCAGCGGTCGCACGACCACCTTGCCGTCTTTCAGCCGCGCCAGGATTTCCGGCGAGGAACCCACGATCTGGGTATCGCCGAGATCGACGAAGTACATGTACGGCGAGGGATTCAATGCGCGCAGGGCGCGATACACGTCCACCGGTCGCGCATGGAAAGCCACGCTGAGCCGCTGCGACGGCACCACCTGGAAGATGTCGCCGGCGCGGATGTATTCCTTGGCCTTTTCGACCATCGCCTCGAACTCTTCCTTGGTGAAGGATGAGGTGAAGTCGGCTTCGTCCAGCGCCACCGAGTGCGCGAGTTGCGGGTAGGAGGCGCCGCCCTGGCGCAGCCGGTAGACCAGCGCATCGAGTCGGCGTTGCGCCTCGGCATAGGCTTGCGGCTGCGACGGATCGGCATGCACGATCAGGTACAAGCGGCCCTTGAGATTGTCGAATACGGCGACCTCTTCGGCCAGCATCAGCAGCACGTCGGGCGTGCCCAGCTCGTCGGCGCGATCCCACTGCGCCAGCCGCGGCTCGATGTAGCCGATCGTCTCGAAACCGAAATAGCCGACCAGTCCACCGCTGAACGCGGGCAGCTGCGGCAGCCGCGGCACGTCGTATTGCAACCGGAGCTTCTCGATCTCGGCCAACGGATCGTCGAGGTGACGCCGCTCGGTGACCTCGCCGGCATCCTCCACTTCCAGCTCGTGCCCGCGCAGGCGGTACACCCGCTTCGCCGGCAGGCCGATGATCGAATAGCGCCCCCAGGTAGCGCCGCCCTCGACCGATTCGAACAGGAACGTGTAGCGGCCATCGGCCAGCTTCAGGTACACCGACAGCGGCGTGTCGAGGTCGGAGAACACCTCGCGCATCAACGGAATACGCGTATGTCCCTGGCTAGCCAGCGCGTCGAATTCGTCTCGGGAGATCACGTGGGCGTTCCGGATGGCCGAACGATAAAGCAGCCATTGTAGGCGAAGCGCGAGCAGGCCACGCGGCGCACGCTTGATACGACGTCTCGGGCAGTCTACCCTCGGCAATCAGGCAACAGGGGACAACTTGTGGATCAGTACTGCGTCGTAATGTGCGGCCTGCAGGCCGGAGCGTCGGACGATACTTCTGCGTGGCTGCCGGTAGCTGCCGCCATGAAGCTCGACCACGCCGAGTTCGAGCGGCGTGTCGTCGCCGCGTTGCCGCGAATCGTGCGGCGGGGGCTGGACCAGGCCGCGGCCGAACGCATCGCGCAGGTACTGCAGGCGATGCAGGTCGATGCGCGCGTCCTGCCCGACGACCCGCAACTGGTGTACATCAACCAGGCCGGAGCCACCCGCGGACCGCTGCCGCAATCCTCGCTGGGCGACTTCATCCAGCTGGGCGAATCGTACCGGTTGCGTGGCAAGCAGGCGTGGCTGCCATGGCCGACTCCAGTCGACCAGGAGGTCGCGGCGACAGCCACGCCGACCGTCGTCGCGCTTGACCACAGCGACGATCCGGCATCGTCGCCCGCGCCTGGCGACGAACTGATCGACGCCATGCCGACCCTGGACGCCACGGACGACGCCAGCGACGCGGCAGCGGACGAACTGGCGACCGGCAGCGACGACGAACTGCCTCCGGTGATGCCGCCACCACTGCCTACCCCGCCGACAACGCAACAGCAGCCAACGCTCGCCACATCTGGCGACTCGGAAGCCGCCGAGCCCGACAGCAACGCCGCGGAATCCGCGCGCGACGACGAGTTCATCGACCTCGCCGACACAGCGGCCACGCCAGCCGATCCTGACGCTTCCGACACAACGATGGCCGAGACTGCCGAAACCGCCGCACCGGCGCGTTTTCGCACGGGTCGCCTGATCGTGCTGCTGGCAATCGTCGCGCTGGCCGTCTGGGCATACCGCCATTGGACGGCAGACACGCGCGCAGACGGTGCGCCCGCTGCAGCAGCGGCTATCCAGCCCTCGCGCACCGCCACCGGACAGCCCGCGACGCCCGCGCCCGCGGCGTCCGCTGATGACACCACGGCAACGTCCGCGTCTGCCCCCTCGGTGGCGGCGTCGGCGTCGGCCCCCGCTCCGGCAAACACTGCGGCAACCCCGGCAACGGCAACCTCGACTCCAGCCCCGCCGGAAGCGCACTCGCTACCGGCCGCGGCAAGCACCACCGCAACCTCGGCAATGGCGGTCCGTGCGCCCGCACCGGCCACCAGCTCCGGGAACGCCATCACGGCCTCGGTGGAATCGTTCGGCAGACTGCCGGCCAGTGCCGGCACGATCCTTCCTGCCCGAGCCGCGCCCGCCACCGCGACACCGGTCACGGCGTCGGTACCGTCGGCGCACTGACAACGGGTTACGCGGCGCGTTTCCGCCATTGTTCAACACACCAATCCGGCACGAGTCTGTGCTCGGTGACGCTCGGTTCGTCACTGTGCAGAACTCGATCCACGGCAACCCATCCATGGCCGCATGACCACGGCAAAACACCGTCATCGTGCATCGTCGACAGGCACGTGTCGGTCAGGTCGCGTCAGCCGTCTTGCGGCCGATGCCCATCGATCTCATCGATGCCGTCTTCCCGCGCCTCGAATGCGCGGTCCTCTGCATTGACGTCGTCAAGGCCCGCGGCGGCCATGGCCGAATCCCGCGCCGCCTGACCGAGGCCGGCGCCAACCAGTTCGTCGACCCCGCGGACGGCCTCTCGCAACAACAGCACGGCGCGCAGATTCCGCTCGATCTCGGTCATCGAAACCGGGAAGAAGTTGTCTTCGCTGTCGCTGGCAACCCAGCTGCGGGCACGCCCCAGGTCGACCGGGACCTGCGCGGCATGCAGCGCCTCGACGACTTCCGCGGGGCGCACATCGGCCACCTCGCACACCAATCGCCACAGCCAGTTCATGCGTTGCGGGTCGGTGGCGCGGCTCATCGGCGGTCGTCGATAGGGTTGTCTGCTCAAATCCGAGGCATGCATCACAGGCACTCCATGGGGGCAAGGTCTCGATCAGGTGACGGCAGCGGCTGGAAATTCTTGAGCAGGCCACTGCCGCGGTCGACGCGCACCGACCCGCCTCAGCCGCCCAGCCGCTGGCGCGGCATGCCGTGCAGGGTGAGCCGAAACGCCACGCCGCTGCCATCGTCGAGGTTGCGCGCGCTGACGCTGCCGCCGTGACGCTCGGCCACCAGCCGCGCCACGTACAGACCCAGCCCCAGGTGCGGCGCATCGCCGGGGGTGGATTTGTCGCGCAGGCTGACCAGGGAGTCGAACAGGCGCCCCTGCATCGCGCCCGGCAGTGATGGGCCCTGGTTGGCCAGCTCGATTTCGGCGCCACCCTCGATCGGGCGCAAAGTCAGGCGTAGCCAGCCGTGCTCGGGCGTGAACGACAAGGCGTTGTCCAGCAGCTTGTCCAGCGCTTGCGCGATCAATTCCGGCGCGCCATGCAGCGGCAGCGGTGACGCCGGCAGCTGGCACTCGAGCCGGCGCGAGCCGATCAGCGGCCGATAGCCGTCGGCACAACCCCGCACCACATCGCGCAGGTCGACATCCTCGGGCTCGGCCGCGTCGATCGAGCGCTCCATCCGGCTCGACTCGCTCATCGCGCGTACCAGCGCGCCCAGCCGGGCCACGCCATCACGGGCACGCGCCAGGTAAGGCATGGCTTGCTCGGGAAGCGCGTTGCGCTCCTGCAGGGCATGCTCCAGGTTGTCCAGCGACGACTTCACGATCGCCAGCGGCGTGTTGAGTTCGTGCGATAGCTTCGAGGCCAGCGTGCGCAGGTAATCGGTATAGCCGCCGACCACCACGAACAGCTTCTCGAAGCTGCGTGCGAGGTCGCCAATCTCGTCCGGTGCCTCCGTCATCGGAAAACCTCCCGAAGTCAATTGGCCGCCCAGGCGTCCATCGTTGAGCTGGGCACGCTCGGCCGCGTTGCGCAACCGGGCCAGTCGCAGGCTGAGCCGGGTGGCGAAAACCAGCAAGATGCCGCCAGCCACCAGCAACACGCCGAAGCTGGTCAACAGCAGCCCGAACAAGGCGCGGTTGGCCAGCAACGGCACCGTGCGGCTGGCCTGCTCCAGCAAGAGGACGCCCTCGACCCTGCCCGCATGCTCGATCGGCACGCTTGCGGCCAGCACCACGCTGCCGCGCTCCTCGCCCTGGCGCCACACACTGACGGCCTTGCCCGCACGCGCTTGTTCGACTTCCGCCGTGTCCAGTCGGGGTACGTCCTGCGACCATGGGTTGGCATCCTCCAGCCGGGTCGCCAGCAACGAGCGATACACCAGCGCGGCGAACCAGCCGGGCTGGCCGTCGGTGCCGGGCGCAGTGTTGAGCTTGCCGCTACGCGCCAACAACCAGCCCGCCGGGGACAGTACGCGCGCCTGCACCCGATCGGGCACAAGCTGGGCCAGCTCGATCGACAGCGCGGCAGAATAGCGCCGCAGCGGGCGCGTCTCGGCCGCGAGGCGGTCACCACCGGCGCTCGCGTCGTAAGCGCCGATGCCGAGCACGCGCAAATCCGTGTGATCCGGCAGGCGCAGCTCGACCTGGTAGCCGCTGCCGTCCTCCTGCCAGCGCGCGGTGAGTTGGTCCGGCAGACCGGCAACCGCTGGATCGAGCGGCAGTGCGGTCAGCGGACCCGGCGCGGCACTGGCCAGCAAATAGCGCCGCTGACCGTCCGCATTGCCCAGCGCAAGGATCAAGTGATCGGCCAGCAACGCGTTGGTGTCCTCCGTATCGGCACGCGTGCGACGGGCATCGGCCACCCGCGCATACAGGTAAAAGCCATCGTCGTCCTCGGCCAGCAGCAGCTGGCCGCGCCGCGGAAACGGTTGGCTCCACGGCGTCAGCGGCGCCCAATCGTCGCCGTAGCCATCCACGGTGATGGGTCCCGACACCTGCTGCACATACCAGCTCGCACCATCAGCTTGCGGCAACGCACGGGTCACCACCAGGCTGCGCGCCACCACTTGCGCCGATGCTTGCAGCGCCTGCGCCTGGCCATTGCGCAACAAGGCTTCCATCTGCCGAACGTTGAACCAGCCGGCGATCGGCAATGCGAGCGTGCACAGCGCCACCAGCAGCAGCTTCCGGCGCAGAGTCATGCAACCGCCGGGACAGGATCAGCCGGCATGGGCTGGCGGTGCCGCATAGCGCTGGTAACGCGACGCCATCACGACCCGCATGAAAGCATCCAGCAGCGTGCGCCGCGCCGGGTCGTTGTCGTTGAAACTCATCGACCAGCTCAGCCGGATACCACTGGCTTTGTCTGGCTCGCAGAACACCAGCACGTCGTCGACGTGGTCGCTGCCTTCGTAGACACTGGCCTCGCACGGCATGTCCGGGTGGCGCACGGCGAAACTCGACGTCTTGCCGGCTGCATCGAGTTCGAGATAGCGCTTGCGATCCGTCTGCAGTTCGGCGGCCAGGCTCGGCAGCTTGCGCGGCCATACGTTGAGCACCATCACGCGCTGCGGTTTGCCGGTCCACTCGCCCTGGTACAGCACCGCACTCACTCCGATCGCTTGCGCATAGGTGCAGCAATCGCGGGTCCAGCCGGCTGGCGTGCCTACCGCAATCGCCCACGCCGGCGCATCACCGTCGCGCGCACCATGGGCCAGCACGTCGTCGGACGGCGAGGCCTGTGCCAGCGCCGCGACGGCAAGCAGAATCACGATCCAGATCACACGCCGCATCATGGTTTCCACCGATAGCCGACGCCATGCACGGTCTCGATCGCGTCGAACTCGGGCGCGACCGCGATGAACTTCTTGCGGATGCGCTTGATGTGCGAGGTGATGGTGGCATCGTCCACCACCAGTTCCGCCTCACGCATCAGCTGGTCGCGATTCTTCACGTGGCCGGGGAAGCGGATCAAGGTGTGCACCATCCAGAATTCGGTGACGGTGAGTGGGACCTCTTCGCCTTTCCAGGTGATCCGCATGCGCTCGGCTTCCAGCTTCAGCGGACCGTGCTCGATCACCGTCTCGCTGGATGCGGGCGCCTTCAGCGACTCGATCCGGCGGAACAGCGCAGCGATGCGCGCAGCCAGCTGGTGCAGGCTGGTGTCCTTGCTGAGATAGTCGTCGGCGCCCAGGCGCAGGCCGGAGATCACGTCGAAATCAGAATCGCGCGCGGTGAGGAAAATCAACGGCAGGGTGGATGACTTCGCGCGCAACTCGCGGCACAGGTCGAACCCGCCCTCCGGCTCGTCGCCCAGCCCGATGTCGATGATCACCAGCTCGGGCAACCGCATCGCAAACGCGCTGGAAGCCTCCTGACGCGAGCCGTAACCGCGGGCGTCATAACCGAAGCGGTTCAATGCTTCGACGTAGTTGGCGCGGATCAACGGTTCGTCTTCGACGATGGCAATACTGCGGCCCATGGCGCACTCCCTAGGATGGTGGCTGCAGCGTGCTATGCGCGCGGCGTCCACGCAAGCGGTCCGGAACCACGGTCAGCGTTTCGCCACAAACCAGCGGCAAATCGCCCCCGTTGCGCCGTTCCTTGCACCGCGGCGGGCGGTTTGATGACAACCAAGCTTCCCCACTGCGAGGTCAACCATGGACGTCGAATCCAACGAGCATGATCCGAACGCCGAACTGCTCGGCTTCGAACCGTTGCGCATCGGCCTGGCGCTGGGCGCGCTACTGCTGGGACTGCTGGTCGGCGTCTACTGAGGAGGTCGTCATGTTCCACCGCCATTCCGATAAATCGAGCTTGCAACCATTTGCCGTGGAAGGCGTCCGCCCACCCGGCGCAAAGGGAAGCGCGCCGGGTGCGGGCCAGCAAGAGTCCGATCCCGAATGGCAAGCGCTGTAACCCCTGTCCTGCCCGACATGGTGGTTCCTTTCCCCTCGCTTGCGAGGGGATTTTTTTGCCCGCTGCCGGTGCCGCCGTGAACGCCCGCATTTCGCCACGAATCGGCCGCATCGCGACGCCGTTGCGCCGCGGTCCCGGCCGCAATCCATGCGGCAATGCAGTCGTGCCGCCGGCACGCACAGGAGGGAATCAGCATGCATGCATCATCACGATTTCTGCCCGCACTGCGCCGCTTGCTGGTGCTTGGCGGGTTGCTGTTCGGCCTCGCCGCACAGGCCACCGCACCCGGCAGCGGCGAACTGCGTCTGCACGACCGCGCCGGCCACAGCCACAGTCTGGCCAGCCTGGATACCGACGTCGACTACCGCGTCAACGGGCTGGTGGCCGAGGTCCAGGTGAGCCAACGATTCCGCAACACTGGCAAGGACCGGCTGGAAGGCGACTATCTGCTGCCGCTGCCGCCCGGCGCAGCGGTGTACTCGATGTCGCTGGAGATCGGCGAACGCCGCATCGTGGCGGAGATCCAGCGCAAGGAGGCCGCGCAGAAGGTGTTTGCGCAGGCTCGCGCCAACGGCCAGCAAGCGGCCCTGGTCGAGGGCGACAGCGGCAACCTGTTCCGCACCGCGGTGACCAACGTGGCGCCGGGCGAGAAGGTGACGATCGTGCTGCATTACTGGCAGCGCATCGATTACCGCGCCGGTGAGTTCTCGCTGCGTTTTCCGCTCACCTTTACGCCGCGTTACCACATGCACGCAAGCGCGCAAGTTGGGGATGCCGGCATTCGCACGCCGCAGGTATTCACCGCCGACGATGCCCAAGCACCGTTGCGCACGCACATCGCCGTGCAGCTGGATGCCGGCGTCCCGCTGGCCACCGTGGGCAGTCCCAGCCATGCGATCGTCAGCACCCCACACGGCCGGCGCTGGGACATCCGCTTGCGCGATGCCCAGGTAATACCCGACCGCGATTTCGTGTTGCGCTGGCAGCCGAAACCGCACACCCAACCGAACGTGGCCAGCTTCAGCCAGGACATCGACGGCGCGCACTACGCGATGCTGATGTTGCTGCCACCGCAGCAGCAGGCACAGCGTCTGCCGCGCGAACTGATCCTGATCATCGACACCTCCGGCTCGATGGGTGGCGAGTCGATCCGCCAGGCCCGTGCAACGCTGGAGCTGGCGCTGAGCCAGCTGCAACCCGGCGATCGATTCAACGTGGCGGAGTTCAACTCGATCCTGGACCCGTGGCGCCCGGAGGCGGTCGCCGCCACCCCCGCAGCGGTGCGGCAGGCCCAGGCCTGGGTCGACCAGTTGCAGGCGCGCGGTGGCACCGAGATGGCGCCCGCGCTGAGTTTTGCACTGGCCGGTCACGCGCCGCCAGGCTACGTGCGCCAGGTGCTGTTCGCCACCGATGGCGCGGTCGACGATCCGAACGGGCTGATGCAATTGATTGACCAGCAACTGGGCGACTCGCGGCTGTTTCCAATCGGCATCGGCAGTGCGCCCAACGCCGGCTTCCTGCAAGCGGCGGCACATCACGGCCGCGGCAGCGAAACCCTGATCGCCGATCGCGCCGCACTGGATACCAAGATGCATGAGCTACTGCAGAAGCTCGATCACCCGGCCATGCGCGAACTGCATGTGGATTGGCCAGCGGGTACGGAGGCGTACCCGCGCCGGCTGCCCGACCTGTATCTGGGCGAACCGCTGCTGGTCACCGCGGAACTGGCCAAGCCGCTCGCGCAAGTGCAGGTGCGTGGCCAACTGGCCGACCGCGCCTGGACCGTACCGGCTGACCTGTCCTGCGCGACTGCCGCGCAGGGACTGGATCGGTTGTGGGCGCAGGCGCGCATTGCCGATCTGATGGATCAGCTGGACCGTGGCGGCGAGTCGGCGGCACTGGTCGAGGAAATCACCGATGCCGCGCTGGCTGCGCACCTGGTCAGCCGGTACACCAGCCTGGTGGCCGTCGATCGCACGCCGGCGCGCCCTGCCGACGGCACGCTCCGACACGAGCAGATTGCCAACGTGATGCCATCCGGTACCCACTTCGCGCAGACCGCTACTCCGGCCGAGCTGGAACTGTGGCTGGCCCTGTGCGCGCTGTTGCTGGCGGGGCTGGCGTGGTGGATGCAGAGGGCACGGCGATGAAAAGACGACGGTGCTGGCGCTGGCTGATGTTCGGCGTCCTGATACTGGCTGCGGGACTAGGCCTGGACGGTGTCTGGATCCACGCCAAGGCCGCGTTGGCGCAACTGCTGCTGGAGCGCGCGTGGGTACGATCCGAGCACGGACGCGAAGCCCGGCGCCCGTGGCCATGGGCCGACATGGCGCCGATCGCCAGGCTCAGCGTGCCACGATTGCGGCAGAACCTGATCGTGCTCGACGACGACAGTGGCCAGGCGCTGGCCTTCGGCCCCGGCTGGACACCGGGTAGCGCCATGCCGGGCACGCACGGACTGAGCGTGATCAGCGCCCATCGCGACACCCAGTTCCGTTTCCTGCAGATGTTGTGGCCGGGCGACCGGCTGCACCTGGAGAGCCGGCGCGGCGGCAGCGACTACCAGGTGATCGACAGCCGCATCATCGACAGCCGGCAAGCCCGCATTCCCGCTGCCGACAGCATGGACGGCCTGTGGCTGGTCACCTGCTATCCATTCGATGCAATCGTGCCTGGTGGACCGTTGCGCTACGTGGTCCAGGCGCGCCGCATGAATCTGAACGTGGCCACCATCGGTTCATCGGCCGGTGCGGGAACCAATATCGATCGGCCCGGTCAGACCTTGTGATTGGCGAGCGTTCCTCTTAGCCGTGGAACGTGTCGATGCGAAGTTTGCCCCTTCCCTCTGGTGCCTTCGCATCGACACCGCCAATCCATGGTGTTTCCTCTCACGTCTCCGACGACGTTTATCCCGGTGCTGCGGTGAGCCGCACCGGGATTTTTTATGCGGGTTCAGCGCGGACCTGATTCGCGTAGGAGCCCGCTCGCGGGCGATGCTGTTGATTCAATCTCTGCATCGCACGTCAGATCAAAAGACATCGCCCGCGAGCGGGCTCCTGCGAGAAGCAGCATTGGCCGCGAGCGGGCCCAACTCAGCCGATCGCCTTGCGCATGGCGGCGATCTCGGCCCGATAGTCGCTGGCGTGGAAGATCGCCGAGCCGGCGACGAAGGTGTCGGCGCCGGCCGCCGCGATCGCACCGATGTTCCCCGCAGTGACGCCGCCATCCACTTCCAGCCGGATCGCGCGACCGCTGGCTTCGATCCGCGCGCGCGCCTGGTGCAGTTTCTCCAGCGTGCCGGGGATGAATTTTTGCCCGCCGAAACCCGGATTCACCGACATGATCAGGATCATGTCCAGCTTGTCCATCACGTAATCGAGGTGATCCAGCGGCGTGGCCGGGTTGAACACCAGCCCGGCCTGGCAACCGGATTCCTTGATCAGGCCCAGCGTGCGATCGATATGTTCGCTGGCCTCGGGATGGAAGCTGATCAGGCTGGCGCCGGCCTTGGCGAAGTCCGGCACGATACGGTCCACCGGTTTGACCATCAGGTGCACGTCGATCGGCACGGTGATGCCGTAGCTGCGCAGCGACTTCAGCACCGCCGGGCCGATCGTGAGATTCGGCACGTAATGGTTGTCCATCACGTCGAAATGCACCCAGTCGGCACCGGCGGCCAGCACCGCAGCGGTGTCCTCGCCGAGGCGCGCGAAATCAGCGGCGAGGATGGACGGGGCGATGATCGGGGTTTGCTTGGGCATGATTGGCTACCGTCCAGGTCGAAGATGTGCGATGCGCGATGTCTATTGTAGGAGCCCGCTCGCGGGCGATGCTGTTGATTCAATCTCTGCATCGCACATCAGATCAAAAGACATCGCCCGCGAGCGGGCTCCTACTTGAACCCGCGGGCTTCCTTGATCCGGTCGTACGCGGCGTTGATCTCGCTGGCGCGTGACTCGGCCTGCCGGCGCATATCTTCGGGCAGGTCGCCGAGGCGGTCGGGGTGGTGTTCGGAAATCAGCTTGCGATAGGCGCGCTTGATCGCGCGCTCGTCGGCGTTGCGGTCGATGCCCAGCACGGTATAAGGGTCTGGTCCCTGCGGCGTACGCCGCGGCGGTACATAGCCGCCAGTGTTCCAGGCGCGGCCTTGGCTGTGCTGGCCTGCGCCGGCATGCCACGCGTAGCCCTTCATCGCCATCAGCGCCATCAGCTCCATGTCGCTGATCCGCAGTGCAAATGCGAGCTGGCGCAGGATCGACATCTTCTCGGGGCCGGGATTGCCCTCGGCCAGCACCGTCTCAATCACCACATCCAGCACCGGAAAGGCGTGGTCGCGGCGCATGCCGACCCAGTTGCGCAGCTCGGCGATGGTGCGCGCGACATCGAACTCCGGCTGCTTGCCGACATTGAAGCTGGCCACTGCCTGCTTGCGCTGCTCAGCGGCGAGACCCATGCGCGTCATCAACCGCTCGGCCACCGCGATCTCGGCCTCGGACACGCGGCCATCCGCCTTGGCTACCGCGCCAAGCAGGGTGAACAGCGGCCCGACGAAGCCGCCGGCCTCGGGCGTGGCCTGGCGACGCTGGCTGTGGCGCAGGTTGTCGAAGATGAACCCGATCACCGCACCGACCGCGGCGCCCGGCGCGTGCCCGATCAGCAGGCCGAAGATGCCAAACCAGATCGTGTAGGTGAAGCTCATGGAGACACCTGCGGCTGCGGCGGCTGCGCGCTGTACCAGCGCGCCAGCGCATCCAGCTCGGCAGCGTTCAGCGGGCCGATCGCCGCACGCATCACCGGCACGTTGCGGCGACCGTCGCGATACTGCTTCAGCGCGTCACGCAGATAATCCAGCCGCTGCCCGGCCAGATTCGGCACGCCCGGCATCCGGGCATGCCCGGTTTCGCCATGGCAGGCCGCGCACAGACCCAGCCGGCCCGGCTTGACCGGGGTCTGGGCAAAGCTGGGCAAGGCGGCCAGGCAGAACGCCGCGATCAGGAGTATGCGCATCGCCAACAAATGGGGCTAAAGGTCGCCAATTCTAGCAGCGCGCCCGGGATCCCCGGCGTCACGGCTTCGGCGCCACCTTGGCAACCGCTAGAATGGGCCGTCCCCACCACGTGGAACCCGCCGCCGTGCCCACTGTCCTGCCGCAATCGAACCTGCCTGGCCTCAAGCTGATCCACCGCGGCAAGGTGCGCGATGTCTACGCGTTGTCCGACGATCGGTTGCTGATGGTCGCCACCGACCGGCTGTCAGCGTTCGACGTGGTGATGCCGAACCCGATCCCCGGCAAGGGCGAGATGCTGACCCAGATCTCCAATTTCTGGTTCGGCAAGACCGCGCACCTGGTACCGAACCACCTGCTCGACGTGCCGCTGGCCGCAGTACTGCCGCCCGGCACCGACCTCAAGCTGTACGAGAAGCGTGCGGTGGTGACGCGGCGGCTGAAGCCGGTACCGGTGGAGGCGATCGCCCGCGGCTACCTGATTGGTTCGGGCTGGAAGGACTACCAGGCGACCGGGACGCTATGCGGCATTCACTTGCCGGCGGGCCTGAAACAGGCGCAGCAGTTGCCCGCACCGATCTTCACGCCCTCGACCAAGGCCGCGGCTGGCAATCACGACCAGAACGTCAGCTTCGATGTGGTCATCAACGCAGTCGGCAGCGAGCTGGCCCATCAGGTACGTGATGCCACTATGGCGATCTACCAATGGGCCGCCGCCTACGCCGCCGAGCGTGGCATCATCATCGCCGACACCAAGTTCGAGTTCGGTACGGATGCGAGCGGCAAACTGTACGTGATGGACGAGATACTGACCCCGGATTCCTCGCGCTTCTGGCCCGCTGACGAATACCGCACCGGGATCAGCCCGCCCAGCTACGACAAACAATTCGTGCGCGACTGGCTGGAGACACAGGACTGGAACAAGACCGCGCCCGGCCCGGTGATCCCCGACCAGGTGATCGCGCGCACCGCGGCCAAGTATGCTGAGGCCTTGCAGCGACTGGCCGGTATCCGGATCGACTGAACCTTCCACAGGGGAATGCGCATGCGCACCATGCAGGACTGGATCGACAACTACAGCGCAGACCACCGCAACCCGACCAACCAGGTGTTCCATTGGTTTTGCGTGCCGCCGATCGTGTGGTCGGTGATCGCGCTGCTGTGGGCGATCCCGGTACCGTTCACCGTATTGCGCCCGGGTTCCTGGGCCGTGCTGGTGATGGTGCTGGCGTTCTACTGGTACTGGCGGCGCTCGCACCGGCTGGCGACCGGCCTGCTGATCGTGTTCGCCGCGCTCGGCCTGTTCACCAATTTCCTGTACTGGCGGCTCGGTGTGCAGCCACTGTGCTACTGGGCGATCGGCGTATTCGTGGTGGCGTGGATCGGCCAGTTCATCGGGCACCAGTACGAGGGACGCAAGCCAAGCTTTCTCACCGACGTCTCCTACCTGCTGATCGGGCCGGCCTGGCTGATGTCCAAGCTGTTTCGCAAACTGGGGTTCAAGCAAGTCGTATGACCACCGTGCTGACCGTGATCAGCACCGTGCTGTGGTGGGTGCTGTACAGCAGCATGGCCGCCTTGCTGTTCGCCTTGATCGGCTGGTCGGTGTTGCGCTGGATCGAGCGCTGCCCGGTGGTGTTCAACCGTGTCTATTTCGCCTGCCTGCTGTGGAGTTTGGTCGGCATGGCGCTGGTCATCGGCGTCGCCGCCTACGAGGAGCATCTACAACCGCCGTACGCGAGCTTGCTGAGCTCCGGCCTGCTGCGGGTGGCCCTGGTGGTCGACATGCTGATCGGCGTCGTGCTGCTGTGGCGACTGGTGCCACGCATCGATGCCCACCGCATCCGCCCTGGTAGCGCCTGCATGGCGGTAGCGGTGATCATGGCGATCAGCTTCGGCGTGGCCACCACGCTGGTGTGACCTGCCAGGAAACGGCGAGTGCAGTGCGTCGCGCTCGCCATTTGATTCCCTTCGCTCGAGCTCAGTGCAGGCTGAACATCGCCGCGCCGAACACCATCGCGAAGATGAAACCGATGATCAGCGCCAGCACCATGCCGATCACCATGTAGATCAGCTCCACCACACAGGCCTTGCCATAGCCAATCTGGCTGCCGTCCGCGGCCAGCAACAGATAATTCACCACGGCGGCGCCGACCAGGAAGTTCACGATCATCGGCAGTAGCCCGCCACCGGCTCCGCGCAACACCATGCCGAGAATCATCGACACCACCAACACCGCAACAAGGGTCAACACCACGGCGCCCAGCGCACGCAGATAAGACGGCATGCTGCCGACCACCAGCCGGAAGGCCACGCTCAGGATCAGCGCGCCGACCAGGATGCCCACGACGATCATCACCAGCATGGCGAACATGCCCATGCCAGCCAACGCAGCAAACGAAGTACCCATGACGCCCCCTAGATAGTGGAAGGAAAACCGCTCGGTGGCATCCCCATGCCAGCCCCTCTCCCCGGCGGCGCGCCCAGCCTAACCGATTCCGTTCGCGGCAACAGCGGGTGACTGGCGCTGGCGGAAGATTCACCCTGATTGGCGTTGAACCTCAGTCGTCAAAAGCCCGCCTCCGGTCGGGAGAGGGGTTGGGGAGAGGGCTCGGGCGGAGCGAACTGTGGCAGCACTCAACGCTGGGATTGCACGCTTCGCACGCACCCTCATCCGACGCTTCGCGCCACCTTCTCACCCACAAGGGGACTCCCAAGGTCGCCAGACGGAGAAGGACTGCGGCGGCCGAGCTTCGACGCCAATCGGGAAACTCAATGAAAATCGCGCGAACGGCTGTCCAGTGCGCCCAGCCAACCACTCATGTCGTCGAGGCGCCGGGCGATCAAATGGCTCACTCCGTCGACGCACTCCCACTGCCCTTCCACGCCAAGCAGGCTGGCCTCCAGATACGCGCGCCGCTGCCGCTCGGCGACGTGGCGCCAGACCACCACGTTGATGAAGCCATACTCGTCTTCCATGGTGATGAAGGTGGTCCCGCCAGCAGTTTGTGGGCGCTGGCGCTGGGTGACCAGACCGGCCGCGCGCGCCTGGCTCTGGTGCGGCTGGTTGCGCAGGCTGCGTGAGTCGACATAGCGCGCCGCGCGCAACCGCGAGCGAATCAATTTCAGTGGATGCGGCCCCAGGCTGAGCCCGGTGCGCGCATAGTCGGACTGCAGGTTTTCCGCGACCGAAGGCGCCGGCAGCACGATGGATGCCTCCGTCGGACTGGCCCGCCCGAACAACGGCAATTGCGGCTCGACCCCGGCCACCGCCCACTTCGCCCGATGGCGGTGACCAGCCAGTCCGCGCAACGCACCCGCCTCGGCCAGCAACGCCTGCTGCCGTCGGTCGATGCCGGTGCGCGTGCACAAATCCACCAGGTCGGCGAAAGCGTGCGCGGCGCGTGCCGTGGAAAGCCGTTCGGCCACGTCCTGGCGCATGCCGCGCACTTGCCGCAGGCCCAGCCGGAGCGCCGGCTGCCCGCGGCCGCAGGCGTCGTCTTCCAGCGTGCAGTCCCAGTCGCTGTGGCGCACATCCACCGGGCGCACCACGATGCCGTGGCGCTGCGCATCCTGCACGATCTGGCTGGGGCCGTAGAAACCCATCGGCTGGGCGTTCAACAACGCGCAGGCGAATGCGGCCGGCTCATGGCATTTCAGCCAGCAACTGGCGTAGACGATGCCGGCGAAACTGGCCGCATGACTCTCGGGAAAACCGTAGCTGCCGAAGCCCTTGATCTGCTCGAACAGCCGCGCCGCGAACTCGGCGGTGTAGCCACGCTCGAGCATGCCGCGCATGATCCGCTCGCGGTGATGCTCCATCCCGCCGTGGCGCTTCCACGCCGCCATCGAGCGGCGCAGTTGATCGGCTTCGCCCGCACTGTAGCCGGCTGCCACGATCGCCAGTTTCATCACCTGTTCCTGGAACAGCGGCACGCCCAGCGTGCGTTCGAACACGGCTTTCAGATCCTCCGACGGATAGTCCACCGGTTCCTCACCGCGGCGCCGGCGCAGATACGGATGCACCATGTCGCCCTGGATCGGGCCGGGCCGCACGATCGCCACCTGGATCACCAGGTCGTAGAAATTCGCTGGCCGGTGTCGCGGCAGCATCGCCATCTGCGCCCGGCTTTCGATCTGGAACACGCCGATGGTGTCGGCGCGCTGGATCATCCGGTAAGTTTCCGGATCCTCCGCCGGCAGGGTCGCCATGCTGTAATCCTGGCCGCGCTGGGCGCGCAGCAAATCCAGGCACTTGCGCACGCAGCTCAACATGCCCAGCGCCAGGCAATCGACCTTGAGCAACTTCATCGTGTCCAGGTCATCCTTGTCCCACTGGATGATGGTGCGCTCGGGCATCGCCGCGTTCTCCACCGGCACCAGCTCACTCAACGGCGCATCGCTGATCACGAAGCCGCCGACGTGCTGCGACAGATGCCGTGGCAGGTCGAGCAACTCGGCGGTCAGCTTCAGCACCCGGCGCAGCACCGCGCTGTCGGGATCGAAACCATGTTCGCGCAAGCGCTCATCCAGTGCTGTTTCACCATCCCACCGGCCGAAGATACCGCTCAGTTGTTCCACCTGGTCCATTGGCAAACCCAGCGCCTTGGCCACGTCGCGCACCGCGCTCTTGCCGCGATAGCAGATCACCGTAGCGGCCAGCGCCGCGCGTTCGCGGCCGTATTTGGCGTAGATGTACTGGATCACTTCCTCGCGCCGCTCGTGCTCGAAATCCACATCGATGTCGGGCGGCTCGTTGCGTTCCTTGCTGATGAAGCGTTCGACCAGCAGGTCCATCCGCGCCGGATCGACCTCGGTGATGCCAAGCGCGAAACACACGGCGGAATTGGCTGCCGAGCCGCGGCCCTGGCACAGAATTCCCTTGCTCCGGGCGAAGCACACGATGTCGTGCACGGTGAGAAAGTACGACTCGTACTGCAGCTCTTTGATCAGGCTCAACTCATGCTCGATCTGGGCGCGCACCTGGTCCGGCACACCGTCCGGCCAGCGCCAGCGCATGCCTCGCTCGGTAAGCTGGCGCAGCCAACTGATCGCGCGGTGGCCCGCGGGCACCAGCTCGGCGGGATAGCGATAGCGCAGCTCGTCCAGGCTGAAATCACAGCGTGCGGCGATCGCCACGCTCTCGCGCAGCAGCGCGTCGGGATAGATCGCCGCCAACGCTTCGCGCCGGCGCAGGTGGCGCTCGCCGTTACGGAAGATCAGTGCGCCAGCCTCGGCCAGCGGCACGCGATGACGGATCGCAGTCAGCGTGTTCTGCAGGGCGAGGCGCCGACGCACATGCATGTGTACGTCCCCGGCGGCAACCAGGCGCAAGTCCAGTTGCCGTGCCAATGCCTCGAGCTCGCGCAACCGCTGCGCATCGTCGGGGCCGTGATGCAGTTCCACCGTCAGCCACGCCCGCGCGCCGAAGGTGGCGCGCATCCAGCGGCCATGCGCGAGCTCGGGCACCCGCCCGGGCAGCCACAAGGCGAACGTACCCGGCACGCCTTCCGCAAAATCAGCGCAGCCCAGCCGATAGGTGCCCTTGGCCGAGGCGCGGCGACCGCGGGTGATCAGCTCGCACAGCGCGGTATAGCCGGCCTTCGTCTCGCACAGCAGCACCAGTTTCGGCCCGTCGTCCAGTTGGAATTCCGCGCCCACGATCAACTTCACGCCGGTCGCGCGCGAAGCTTCCAGCGCCCGCACGATGCCGGCCAGCGAGCATTCGTCGGTGATCGCCAGCGCGCTGTAGCCGCAGGTCTTCGCCCGCTCGAACAACTCGCGCGCACTGGACGCGCCGCGCCCGAACGTAAACGCCGACAGGCAATGCAGCTCGGCATAGACATTCATGCGAACCACCCATGCAGCATCCAGCCACCCTGCTCACCCGGCGCACAGAAGGCCCACGCACGCTGACCCTGCGCCGTTTCCACCACGTAGTAATCGCGGCACACCTCGCCACCATCCCACCAGCCGGTTTCCAGCCGTTCCGGTCCGGCGAGGATGCGTGGTGCCAAACCGCGCAGCGGCATCGGCCGCGGCAGCAACCAGGTCGGCCGCAGATGCGGCTCACACGCGCCGTCGTCGTGGCTGGCGATCACCTGTGCCCGTTCGGGGCGCGGATCGCTGGTGCTGCCCAGCTGATACACGGCGCAATCGCCCAACCGCGCACGCAGACGTTCGCGCAGTTGTTCGATCGGCAGCGCGTTGGCGGGGCGCTCGTCGAACAGGTCGCGCCCGGCCGGCACGAAGGCAGGCAGGTCACGCGCGATCAATCGCAAGGCCACGACCGGCCCGGGCAATTGCACCTGCTCCAGCCGCCCGCGCGCCACTTCGAACAGCATGTCGGCATCGCGCTCGGGCGCCAGCAGACCGACTGGCACGTCGGTGTTTCCCTCGTGATGCTCCAGCCGCAGCGTGAAGCGCTGCACGCCGCCGTCGCGGCCGGTCAACCAGGCGCCCAGATCCGCAGTCATGCGGCGCACCGGGAAGACCAGCGCGGGGAGGTTCTCCACCTCCTGCAGCAATTCGATGCGCAGGTCGAAACGATCAGGTGGACGAAAGCTGTCCAGCCCGGCCGGCGCAGCGCCGGTCAGACGATCCAGCGCCAGCAGCAAGGTCGCGCCGAAACGTCGGCGCAACCCGTCGCGTGGCATCCGCAACAACTGACCGAGGGTGCGAATGCCCATGCCGGGGAGCGCCTCGCTGGCGGCAGCCGGCAACCGACTCTGGCGCAGCGACACGCGCTGCAAGGCATGGCCCAGCGCTGCGGATGTCAGCACCGCCTGACCGTCGGCGACACCGGCCAGCACATAAGCGGCATGCGCGGTCGGCGCGGCGCTGATCCGATGCCGAAAACCCAGCGCGCCAAACTCCTCGCGCAGCAGGCTTTCCAGTCGTGGCCAGGGGCCAAACAGTCCCATGCTGCGACTGACTTCCAGCACGATCGCATGCGGCAGCAGGCAAACCTCGGAGCTGTAGCGGTAGGCCACCGCGGCAAGGAACTGCTGCCAGCGCTGTACCGACTCCGGTTCGTACGGCAAGGCATCGAAGCGCGCCAGCAAGGCTTGTGCCGCGGTCAGCCGCTGGCCGATGCGCAGACCGGCCTCACGCGCAGCGGCGTTCGCCGCAACGATGCTGCGCGCGTTCGCCGCACCGGCCACCAGCACCAACGGACCGGCCACGGGCCGTCGGCGGAGGACCCCGTCCAGCGCCAGTTGCGGCAGCAATACACAAGCCCAGAGCATCGCCGCCGGCCATCAATGCAGCGCGGCGGACGGCAACGACACCGGCTGTGCCGGCACGGCGCCCCCACGACATTTGCGCACCCAGACCCGCGCATGCGGTGCCGCTTCCAGCTCCAGCCGCAAGGCCGCCGGCGAGGCATTGCCCAGGTACCGTCGATCGCGGAATGCGAAGGCCATCGCGCGGCCGCCATCGGCGGCCACCTGCAGCCGGCGCAGCGCGCGGTCGTCGGCCTGTCGCGGCCACGCCAGCACCGCCGCGCAACTGCCCGAACGCAGGCATTGCTCCATCGCCCACAACACGTCGCGCTCGGCCGCGGTGACGATCTCGACCCGGCGCATGTCCACACCATGCTGACGCCAACCGGCTACGCACGGCGCATACGGCGGCGCCACCAGCACCAGCGGTCGCGCACCATGACTGAGTCGTGCCAGCGCGGGCAACACCAGTTGCAACTCGCCCACGCCATCCAGCGGCAACAGGATTTCCGACAACGAGGCGGCCGGCCAGCCACCACTGGGCAACACCGCATCCAGCGCCGCCCAGCCGGTCGGTTGCTCGCCAGAGGGCACCGGCGCGGTGCGACCACGCCAGACCTGGCGCGCATCCAGCAACGACGACAACGGCACTACCGCACTCATCAGCCGCCCCTCAGCAGGCCCGCGAACAAGCCTTCGATGGCGAAATCCTCGGTGGGGTCGGGGTCGATCGGCTGATAGCCGGGGCTGTTCGGCAACAGCCGGATTACCTTGCCCTGCCAGTACAGCCGCTTGATCGTGAAGCGATCACCCTCGACGCGCGCCGCCACCACCTGGCCATGCCGCGCCACCGGCGTGGCATGCACGCCGACCAGATCCTGGTCGAGAATGCCCTCGTCGCGCATCGAGTCGCCGACCACCCGCACCAGGTAATCCGGACGCAAGCGGAACAACCAGCGTGACACCCGCAACGTGCGCTCGATCCGCGATTCGGAAAACAGCGGCTCGCCGGCCGCGATCCGGCCCACCAGCGGCAGCTCCAGGGTGTCCGCATCCAGCGCCTCGGCCGAGTCCACCAACCGGATCCCGCGTGAGCGATTCGGCTCGATCACCAACCGTCCCTTGGCTTCCAGCGAGCGCACATGCTTCAACACCGCGCTGACGTTGGGCAGCCCCATGGCCTGGCCGATCTCCTCCAGCGTGGGCGCCTGCCCCGCCTGCGCCACCCGCGCCCGGATGAATTCGAGGATGTTGGATTGGCGGCTGGTCAGGTGCAGGCTCATGGTCGCTATATTTTCACCTTTTCAGGTGAAAATAAAGTGCTGTGCAAAACGCCACTTCCCCTGTTCATTTTCGGCACAACGAGTGACCAGGGTCAAAAGCGAAACTGACCACGACCGACGACTGCGCTGCCCATCGTCGCCTCCGTCGTTTGCGCGTTCCGGCCCAGCCGGATTCCAGCGCACCGGCACGTCGCCAGGCTTTTTGTCGCACCACGCAAGACAGTCCGTGCGTGCCTCACACGTGGCCGCGGCGATCCCGACCGGAACTGGATCACAGAATCGCGAGACTGCGGAAAGTGTCACGCCGTGCCGCCGTAGTTTGGCACGCCCAGTGCTTCTCCGAAATCAAGGCAGGAAGCCGTATTCATCACTCTCGCCCCCGCAGGCGTGACCATCAGCAAGGAGCGACAAACGTGTCGAACATGTTCACATCTGCCATGGTCCAACGTCACGCAGGTCGCGTTCCGTTGCAGGCCGCCAACGGGCTGTGGCTGGCGGACAATGTCAAAGACGCCAACACGGACCCCGGCGCCATCGATGAGCGCAGTCGACAGGTCCTTTGGCTGCGCGAACTGTACGCGGGCATGGTGGGATTTGTGGGCGGCGGCGGCGCAGGTCTCTATTACGTTTTCCGCACCTGGGACAGCGGGCCCAATCGGGCCTGGATCGCGCTCCTCGGGGTTTTTGTCATCGCGCAGGCGCTAGCGGTGTGGTTCAGTCGTCGATCTTTCGTCACTGCCACCCAACGCGGGCGGCTCTTCATCGGATGGAACATCACCGCCTATGTGGTGATCGCCACGGCGTCCGCTCTGGACGGCGGCATTGGAAGTCCCATCGCGTTGATCTGGGTGCTGCCCACGATCTATTTGTTGATGGGGTTTTCCAGAGCGGCCATCTTGTTTTGTGGCTCGATCGCCATCGGGCTGTACCTCGTGGTGGCGTGGTTCACGCGCGGCAGCCTGGACTTTGCCGCATTCACGATGCAGGTGGTGGTCCTTGTTGATGCCGTGTTCATGGTGTTGCTGGGCGCCGTCGCAAGGGAAGAGCGGGAAGGAGTGCTGACAGCCGTTTGGAATCAACTTTCGGTGCTTGCAACCGTCGACAGTCTGACGGGTTGTATCAACCAGCAAGCATTCACCCATATATCAGCCACCGAGGTCACACGGGCTGTACGTTACCAACATGAGATTTCGATGCTCGCGCTCGACGTGGATCATTTCAAGTCCGTCAACGACGAGCACGGCCATCTCATGGGCGACGACGTTCTGCGTCAGCTCGGTGCCGCAATCCGGGCCAGCGTACGAGGTACGGATATCGTAGCCCGGGTGGGCGGAGACGAGCTGCTCGTGCTGTGTCCGGAAACCGATGAGCGCGCGGCCATTGAATTGGCTGAACGCCTGCGGTCATTGGCACGGCAGTTGCCAGTCCCGGTCAAAGTGACGCTCAGCGTCGGTATCTGCACGCTGCGCCCGAAGACGCCAGACCCGCAGCAACTACGCGAATATGCGGATCGCGCCCTGTACGAAGCCAAACGGCAAGGGCGCGATCGCTACGCCGTCTTCACTCCGCCGGATAGTTGCACGTCGCGCAGCCGCGCGTTCGAAGACGAGGCTGATACCAAGTGTGTACCAGCACCGACACCTTGAGCCGTGCAACCAAGGCCGCGTCTGCATCAGGCAGCCTTGAAGCGTGAGGCTGGCCTGTGACCTTCAGCCGGAGGGTTGGCGGGCTGGCGATGCCGGCCGAGTCGTACGGCAACCCTGATCACCCGTGCGGAGAATGGTTGGTCGACATGCCGGCAATCTGCAGTGCTGTGACAAACACCGATCCAAGATGGATACACGCGTTACGCCAGCCGGGCATGACCGATGGCAGGGCGTGACTCCCGGCCCATGCCGCGGGCCGGCGATTGGCACAAGCTGAGGCCATCGTCGCGGCAGCGACACCGATGAAGGCTCCGACCATGCGCCGTCTCGCCCTCGCTCTCGCCGTCCTCGGCACCAGTATCCTTGCCCCGCCCGTTTCTGCTCGCACTCACGACGTGGAGCTGCACACCGCCTGTTCGGTCAACAGCGATTATGACCTGGCCGTGCGCGACGACGGCCTGCAGTTCACCCGCCACGACGGCAGCCCGCGCCAGGTGTTCATGCATGACGGCCACTTGCGCGTGGACGGCCAGCCGCTGGCCGTCAGCCAGGGCGACGCCGTGCGCCTGCAGCAGTACGAGGCGAAGGTGCGCACCCTGTTGCCGCAGGTGACCGCGATCACCCGCGACGGCGTCGGCATCGGTTTCGACGCGCTGGCCACGGTCGCCGCCACGTTCGCAGACAGCCCGGACGAACGTGCGCGGGTCATCCGCCAGCTCGGCGAGCAACGCCAGCGGATGCTCGGCAAGATCGACCAGGGCCTCGGCCGAGGCCGCTGGCAGCAGCACGATTTCGACCAGATGATGGACGAGGACATGGGCGACGCCGTCGCCACCCTGGTCAGCACGGTGGCGGCGCGCGCGGTGAAGGCCGCGCTCAGCGGCGATCAAAGCCAGGTCGCCGCGCTGGAAGCGCGCGCCCAGTCGCTGGAGAGCAGCATCGGGAAAGCGGTCGAGGCACCGGCCGAACGGCTGGGCCAACGCGCCGCCGCGTTGTGCCCGAGTCTGGTCGAACTGGATCGACTGCAGCACCAGCTCGACGTGCGCCTGCCTGACGGCAAGCCGCTGTCGCTGATGTCGGCGCAGCGCGAGGACCGGAACGCAGTGACCGACGCGGGCACGCGCTGAGACACGGCCGTCCGCGGCGAACGCCAGCGCACCGACTCGAGGGCGCCAGTTCGCGGATGGCCACGGACCTCTTCTCCAGGCGCTATTTGCAACGCCTGAGCTGGGCGCCGTATTCGCGCGCCCGATGATCGACCGTGGCTGCCGCCTGCAACAGGTGGCGGTTGCGGCGCCAGTGGCCGCGACGATAGCCGCCAATGCCTTCGTGATAGGCGATATACAGGTGTTTCGGGTCCCACTTGGAGATGCCGAGCTCGCGATGGATGCGGTCGGTGTACCAGCCGATGAAATCAAGCGAATCGTCCATGTCCTTGCGGCTCTTGAACCAGCCGCCGTTCGCTTCCCGATACTCCTGCCAGATCGGATCCTGCGCCTGCGCATAACCCCGGGCGCTGGACCGGCGCGGCAGCGGGATGAACAGGAACCGTGGCCGCCTGGGCCGCGCCTTGCGATTGAATCCGGATTCGCGCTGCACGAACGCCATCAACACGTTGACCGGCGTCCCCCAGTGCTTTTGTGCCGCGCGGGCATCGCGGTACCAGCTCGGGTACTGCTCGAAGACCTGGCAGATGTTCTGGCTGTTGCGCGGCGGTGCGGTGGCGCAGCCGCCCAGCACCAGCAGGCCAACGCCCAGCGCGACCAGGCGCAGGCGGCGCGATGCCGCGAGATTCCATGTTTTTCTCATGCCCACAGGGTAACGGCCAGGGGTTACATGGCAACCCGGGCCAGGACTCGACGGGAGCGATCAGTCGATAACGATTCGCCGATAGCGAGCCTTGGCGAGTTGCGCCAGACCGAACGCAATCACCCCGACGGCCACGACGCCCAGCAGCCATGGGCCATAAGGTTGATGGCGCATCGACAGCAACGCTCCAGCGATACCGGCAGCCTGGCTCGGATCATGCCGCCACGCCGCGTGAACCAGCAACGCGCCAATGAGCCCGAACAGCACGCCCCGAGCTGCATAGCCAAGCACCAACAGCACCAGGATCGGCACCCGCAGCGGGGTGTCGGCGAGATCCATCCGCGTGTCTTTTTGCGGACGGCAGGCCAGAACGCACTGCACCAGCGCGAACACCACGATCCCGGCGCCGATGCCACCTATCAGCCAGCGGCCACCCGACAGTTGAAGCACCATCGCCGTCAGGTGCCGCTGGGCCTGCCCACCGTTGCCGCCGTGACCGAAACCAAGCAGTTGCCAGGCGGCGATGCCGACCAGCACGCAGTGCAGTGCGGCGCTCCACAGATGGTGGATGCGCAAGGCAATCCGTCGAATGGTCCAGCGGCCGTTCTGGCAGTCAGGATCCAGCACGGCCAGTACCAGTTGCCACAGCACGTAAGCGGCCAGACCCAACGCGAGCAGCGCCAGCATCACGTGCCCCAGCGGAACGTGGTCGAGTTTCGACATCGCGTCGTTGGATCCGCTGGGATGCTGCGCAGGATCAATCGCACTGGCCAGCGCCAGGCCGCCCACCAACAGGTAGATCATGCCTTCGGCCACGATGCCGACGCGGGCAACCCAGCGCAGCCAGGGAGCGGCGCGGCGACCTTCGTGTTCATGGGTTTGGCTGGACATGGCTGACCGATGGCATGGCTGACGCACGGGAATAATCCGGCTCGCTGATGGCGATCGAGTGATCGAAGCGGCCCGACAGATGTGCGGCCAGACCGAGCTTAGTCCAGCTCGACCGGCTCCAAGCTGCTTCGCCTACAACTGCGCGCGCAGCATTCTCGCCAGATGATTCACGGCGCGTGCCCACGGCGACCAGCCCTCGACCTCGTCCAGCGTGATCTGGCGCGCGTTGCCCAGATCGTCCTCGAACGAGCGATTCAGCGCCTGCGTCAGCGCGCGGTCGTACACCACCAGCGCTTCCTCGTAATTCAGGCCGAAGGAACGCGTGTCGAAATTGGGCGAACCGATCAGCGCGTAGGCACCATCCACGGTCACCGTCTTGGTGTGGATCATGCTCGGCTGGTACTCATGGATGGCCACGCCCGCCTGCAGCAGTTGCCGGTAGTACGTTTTGCTGGCGCGCGACACCAGCGCCGTGTCGATGTACGGCCCGGGCACCAACAGCGTGACCTTGAGGCCACGCCGCGCCGCGGTTGTCAGTCCGAGGTGCAGGCGCGGATCGGGCACGTAGTACGGGGTAGTGATGCGAATCTCCTCGCAGGCGGCGCGAAAGAACAACCAGTACGTGAAGCCGATGGTCGAGATGCTGCTGCTCGGCGCGGCATCGATCGCGACGATGCGCACGTCCCCGACCGCTTGCTGATCCGGAAACAACGACGCGCCCACCAGCACCTCGCCCACCGCCTGACGCCAGTTCACCGCGAACGAACCTTGCAGGTAACGCACCGCCGGCCCGCGGATGCGGAAATGGTCGTCGCGCCAGTGCTCCGGGTCCTCGGCGTGGCCGGTCCAGACTTCGGCGATGCCCACGCCGCCGGTAAATCCGATGCGCCCATCCACCACCATCACCTTGCGGTGGGTACGATGATTGAATCGTCCGAAGTTGTACCAGCGCAACGGGCGGAACCAGGCGAACATGCAACCGGCCGCCCTGAGCTCGTCAACCAGGCCGGACGACATCTTGGCACCGCCAACCGCATCCACCAGCAAGCGCACCTGGACCCCGCGCCTGGCGGCCGCACAGAGCTCATCGGCAAACTGGCGCGCGATGGTGCCTTGCCAGTAAATATAGGTCAGCAAATTCACGGAGTCGGTGGCCTGGCGTATGGCCTCCAGCATGCACGGGAAAATCTCGTCGCCATTCAACAGCACCTCGATGGCATTGCCGTCCAGCAGCGGTGCATTGAGGTTCGCCGAGAGTGCCCGCGCGGATTCCTCCGCGTCCAGGGAGGTGCCCGCAGAGAGGCAATGCGGCGCTATCTCGGACTGATCCGGCACCAGCCAGTTGTAGAGCAGGCCAGCCAACGCGAGTGCGCCAACGGCGGCGAGTACGTACAGGTAGATCATGGCAGTGGTCCCTCCGGACGGGATCATCATGAACCAGCATCGTGTTGCTGGCGACCTTCCGCGAAAAGCTGCCGCAAACCCTCGGCGTCGTGGCACATGGATTTGCAAGTCGCGAGCGGCAGCCAATGCGGGATCACGGCGAGGCGCGTAGCCTGTGGCGTGAAACGACCACTCAGATGAATCGCCATGCTTGTCTACGACGCACATAGCCCCGCACCGCGCTGCCTGCGCATGTTCCTGCTGGAGAAGCATTTGACGCTGCCGGCCACAACCGTGGATGTGTTTGCCGGCGAAAACCGGCGGCCGGCCTTTCTTGCCATCAACCCAGCCGGACAGACGCCGGCCTTGCGCTGCGACGACGGCAGCACGCTGGGCGAGGCCGTCGCCATCGCCGAGTACCTGGAGGAATTGCATCCGTCGCCGGCACTGATCGGCAGCAACCCCGCGGAGCGCGCGCAGACCCGGCAATGGTGGCGCAGGGTCGAGCTCAACATCACCGAATTCATCCACAACGCCTATCATTACTCCGAAGGCCTGGCGCGATTCGAATCTCGCATCCCGGTGGCGCCGCAGGCGGCGGGCGATCTGAAACGCGTGGCGCAGGACCGGCTGGTCTGGCTGGACTCGATGTTCGGTGCGGGTCCCTGGCTGTGCGGGGATCGTTTCACCGCGGCCGACATCTGGCTCTACGTGTGGCTGGATTTCGCACAGTCGGTCGAGCAGCCCTTCGATCACACACTGATGCATATCGGCCCGTGGTTCGAACGTGTGGCAGCCCGGGCCAGCGCCGCCGGCAGCCGGCGATTGATCAACGCGGACAACCACCCCGAAGCGGGCTGACCGAGCGACCTGATTGGCGTCAAACTTCAGTTGTCGGAAGTTCCGCCCGCGGCGGAGCCACGCCCCGGAAACCGGTCATCGCCGCGGGTCGGTCGGTCCGGCCTGCTCCTCGCCACCCGGGCCGAGCGCGCGAGCGCGGTTCAGTGCGCGGTGGGCGCGACGCTCGTCGCCCAACTGCAGGTAAGCCCGAGCCAGCCCGCGGTGGAAGCGCGGCTCGCTGCCGTGCAGACGGATAGCCCGCTTGTAGCGCTTCACCGCAAGCGCATAGTCACCTTGCTTCTCGGCGTCCATGGCCTGCAGCAGCTGGTAGTAAGGATCTTTCAGGCGCACCCGCTCCAGGCGTCGATTGAAGCTGGCGCGGCGCACCTGATCGTCATCCTCCGCATAGAACAATGCCAGGTTGAAAAGCGCACTCGCATTGTTCGAATCCAGCGCCAGCGCTTTCAGGTAATCGCGCTCGGCGGCGTGTCGATCGCCAGCGTACAGGTGCAACACGCCGGCATTGTTCCAACTGTTCGCGTAGCCGGGATCCAGCCGCAGCGATGCCGCCATGAAGGGTGCGGCCACTTCGGGCGATGGACCGGCCAACAGTTCGGCAGCACGGTTGTTGTAGTAAAGCGCCAGCAGTCGCTGATCGGAAATGGACGTGGGCGGGTGACGCGCAAGCACGGAATCCCGCGCCACGTCCACCGTGAAGCGACCCGCACCAATGCGGATCCCGGCGTTGACGTGGTTGGTGCGATAGACCAGGTTGCCGTTTTCGCGCCAGGCCAGCGCCCCTTCGATTTCCTGCCCGTAGGCGCGCAGGCCGATTTCGCGGGCGAGCGCCACCGTCATCAAGGTGAACGTCAGGCAATTCGCTTCGCGCGCCCGATACGCCTGCTCCACGGTCAAGCTGGCGTCGGCCGCGTACTGCATGCCCAGACCCGAATCCTGGAACAGGAAATCCACCAGCCGCTGCAGCCGCAGCGCGGGCGAATCGCCGGCACGGATCACCTGTCGCCGCAGTTGTGTACGCAACTCCGGCGACACCGCCATGACCTGTTCCGGGCGCGGCACCTGCAGATCGGTCAGCAGGACCGGTGCCGGCGCAGTGGTGGAGAGCGCCAGGACGCCTGCGAACAACCAGGTCATCATGCTCAAACCCTCCGTGCCCAAAACGGGCAACGTCCGGTTGCAGTCAGCGTAGACCTTCTTGCGTAAACGGCCGTGAACGGAAGCCCGCCGAATCAGCGCCGGCGCACTGGCCTGATCACCGTGAGCTCTTTGGCGGGCAGGCTTTGCGTAGACATGGACAATCGGCCTGGCATGCTTCACTCGGCCCGCTTGGCGAGCGCTACAGCCACGGCGTGGCTTCGGCGAGATAAATCCGCAAACCGGCCTCATCGAGATCTGCCACCAACTGCGTCGCCGCGCTGAGATGGGTCACTTCCGCATCCAGCGCCCGATGCAACACCACGCCGCCGCCGAGCCGCCCGAAGATCAACTCCACGCTGCCATAGGACCCTTCCAGCAAGGCAGCCTGCCAGTGGCCACCTTGTGCGTCGTCGAACGTGCGCATCGGCAAGAGTCCGCAAATAGTTCAATGCTACAGCGCGGCAGGCAGGTGCTGGTCACGGCAACGTTGCGCAGGGAGCAGGCGGCTTGGATCAAGGGAACCAGCTCAGTCGCCCGTTTCCCGCAACCGGCGCGTGTTCCACCGCGTAACCGTGATGCCCTGCCATGCGGACAAACAAGGCCTCATCATGAGCCGTTCCCGGCGCGCCGCTTGAATCCAGGACTGGCTCACCTGAAACTGCAGCACCCGTGGTGCCGGAGCGATGCAACGATGACCCGCTACGTAGCCTTGCTCCGCGCGGTCAACGTCGGCGGCACCGGCAAATTGCCGATGGCGGAACTCAAGGCCACCTGCGAAGCCGTCGGTTTCGCCGGCGTACGCACCTACATCGCCAGCGGCAACGTGCTTTTCACGAGCAAGCTCGACGAATCCGCGGTGAAGAAAAAGCTGGAGCAGCGACTGCATGGCTACGCCGGCAAACCGATCGGTGTGCTGATACGGACCGCGACCGAGATGGCCCGGGTTCTGGCCGACAATCCGTTTGCGGAAGCACCAGGCAATCGCGTGGTGGCGATCTTTCTTGATCAGCCGCCACCGGCCAGCGCCCTGGACGAGGTCGGGCACCGGAAGCTGGAGCGACTTGCTTGCGGCCGGCGCGAGATCTACGTCCACTATGGCGACCGGATGGCCGACTCGCGCCTGGTCATCCCTGCTGCCAAGGCTGGTACCGCGCGCAACATCAACACGATCACCAAGCTGGTCCAGCTCTGCACCGATCGCTGAGTCAGGCAGATCTCATCCAACCCCAAATCATCCTTGTCACGATTCCCCTCGTCGTGCCTCAAGCGATCGATGGAGCAGCGCGATGTGCGGCCCCGATTTCAACAGCGACCTGCTCGACGACGTCGCGCTCGCTCTGCTCTGGTTTAGTGAGAGCGAAACGAAATTCGGCGCGCACAGCACCCGACAATCGCTGCCATGGAACGCACACGACTGCCCGCACGCCCGCGCTCTGATCAGGGAACCGCGCCCGAAGCATCGCAGCGTCACGCTCGACGACGAAGCCTGGCCGCATCAAGCCTGGCCGCATAGAGTGCGGCGCCGTAGTGTGGCGCGTGCAGCGGGGCCCGCACTTCGAACTGGGGGCTCGCCGCGCGGAGTGCGTTGGTCAACGGCACCAGCAGTAATCCGCCGGCACTGAAGGCGCCGCCGGAGTACGACACCAGGACCGGCTCGCCTGGCTCGAACCGCAGCGCCAGCCGCAGGGCATCGCAAATCAGTGCCAGTTCGCGGCCGGCATCGCGAAAAATCTCCACCGCCGCGTCGTCTTCGGCGCGCGCCGCCTCGGCCACCTGGCGCGATAGCTGGGCCAGTTCGCCGCGGGCATACGCGTTTTCGCCATAGACACGGGCACAGATGTCCAGATCGTCGTCGAGCTGGAAGTGTGCGTTGAGGATGGCGTGCAGCGGCCCCTTCGGCAGGCGGCCGTCGCTCATGCGCGAGTAGGCGTTGAGTCCGCGCATGGCGATCCAGTAGGCGGAACCCTCATCGGAAAACGCCTCGCCCCAGCCGCCGGCGCGCGCCGCGAGGCCGCGCCGCTGGCCGTAGCCGATCGAGCCGGTGCCGGCCACGATGTTGATGCCGTCGGCACACGCCAGCGATCCGGCCCAGCCGCAGACCATGTCGTTGTCGCAGGTGTAACGGTCGTGGCCAAGGACAGCCGCCGGACAGGCCTGCAGCAACGCCATGGCCTGCTGGTCCTCGCCATAGGCCGGCAGCCCAAAGAAGGCATAACCGACGTCGGCGGCCGTCCGACCGGCGCCGGCCAATACTTCGGCGACACCCTCGGCGAGGACCGCGCGCACACCATCCAGGCCAACATGCGGATGGTAGGTCGTGCCCAACTGCGCTTCACCGAGCATGCGGCCGTCACCATCGATCAGGGCGAAGCGCGTCTTCGTCCCGCCGCCATCGACGCCCAGATAGACCAGCTTGCTCATGCGTCCAACGCGTACAGCCGCACGCCCTGGACCACGCGGTTGACCATGCCGGCCGGGTTGGGGTTGTCGGGGCTCACGCCCATGGCACGCGCCATGAAAAAGGCATACGTCTGGGCGATGGCAACGCAGGGCCACAACAAGTCCAGGTCGACGGCGCTCACCATCGCGGGCACGGTGATCGCGTCCGATTCCGCGCGCGGGCGCGCGGTCACCTCGACGACCCGGGCCGCGCGGCCGTCGCGACGCAGCTCATCGACCAGGTCCTGGTCGTAGCGACGGGTCACGGCATTGTTGGACACGAGAACCATCACCAGGGTACGTCCGTTGATGAATGTCTTGGGGCCGTGGCGAAAGCCCAGCGGCGAGTCGAAACAGGTTGCCACCGCGCCATTGGTCAACTCGCCCAGCTTCAGCGATGCCTCGCGGGCCAGCCCCTGCAGCACGCCGCTGCCCAGCCAGGCGACGCGGTCGTAGCGACCGAGCGCCAGTTCTTGCAGCGCGGGCAGCGATTCGCTGATGGCACGCCCGGTCGCCCCCGCAATCGCACCGATGCGGTCATCCATCGCACCAGCGGGCAGCAATGCCGCGACGACGGCGTACATCATGCAGCTGAAGCTGGAGGTCATGGCGAAGCCTTTGTCGTGGGTCTCGGCCGGCAGCTGCAGGATCATGGCCCTGGCCACCGACACTTTGCCCAGCGCGCCTGCCGCGTTGCAGACAATGACCAGGTGGCGCACGTCGCCTACCAGGGATTCGGCAAGCTCCACCGCGGCCAGGCTCTCCGGACTGTTTCCGGATCGGCCGAAGGACACCAGCAGCAGCGGCTGATCAGGGTCCAGGTACAGGCGCGGGGCGCACACGATGTCGGTGGTCGACACCGCGTCCACGCGTGCCGCCAACTGACGGTCCAGCAAAGGCGCCACGCACTGGCCGATATAGGCGGACGAGCCGGCGCCGGTGAGGATGATCCGCGCCAAAGGGTTGTCGCTCAGCGGCCCGGCGAAGGCCTGGATCTTCGCATGCAGCCCGGCTACCAGGGCATGGGTCTGCTCCAGCATCCGTGGCTGCTGCTCGATCTCGCGCGCGGTCGATATACCCCCGGACGCAAGCAGATCGGCTTCGGTCAGACCCAGATGGTCATCAATGGCGGTCGTGGTCGTGGTCATGGCATGCATGGTGATAATCGGCGAGTGTGGCACTGATGTGTGCCATGGTCAGGGACAGCGGATCGCGCGTGGCGATACCGATGCGCAGGGCGTGCAATGCGTGCGGCAGGAACTGGCTGATCAAGGAAATCGGCGGCGGCTCTGCGCGCAGGTTGTCGAACAGGCGCTGGCGGGCCTGCTCGATCACCGGATCGGGCCAGTAGTAGCGGATGCGGTCGCTGAGGCTGTACTGCAGGTCCACGGTCAGCGCATGGCCCAGCCCGTGGTAGTAGCGCTGCCAGTATTCCGGTTGCTCGCGCATGCGCGTCAGCACCACCTCGCGCAGGCGCGCACGGCGCGCTTCCCCGATCCACTCCTGTTCGATCGCGTCCAGCGCCCACAGCGCCTCGCGAAGCGCGAACGTCAGGCCAGGTCCAACCTTGAGGATGGCGAAATGATCGCGCACCAGCGCAGCCAGCGCGTCGCGGGTCTGGTAGTCGGTCGAATGCGCTTCGAACACCATGCCCGGTACGTCGGCGATGGCGTCGCTCAGCTCCCGCGCCTTCTGCGGCTGGTAGTCCACCACGCTGTGGTGGTCGAACTCCACGCCCGGTTGCACCACCGAAGCGATCACGCGTTGCCAGGCTGCACCCAGCCCTGCCGCCATGAAGGCCTCGCGGTGCGCCTCGATGGTGGCCAGCGCCGCCTGTGGCGTGGTGACGGCCAGGCCCTCGATGGACTCGGTGGCACCGCCGGGCACGGGTACCTCGGTGCCGATCACGTACACCGGCGCTTCGTCGCCGATCGGGGCGTGTGCGGCCTCGGCGGCGCGGCACAGCCGCACCGCGCGGCGCACGATCTCGATTTCCGGCAACGGCTCGGGATCGCCGCTGCAGGCCATCGAGCAATCCAGGTGGATCTTGCGGAAGCCGGCGGCCACGTAGGCGCCCACCATCACTTCGGCCTTGTCCATCGCCGCGTCCGCGTCCAGCGAAGTCCACGGGTTGGGGCCCAGGTGGTCGCCACCCAGCGCAATGCGCGCGCGGTCGAAGCCGACGCGGTCGGCGATGGCATGGACGAAGGCGACGAAATCGGCCGGCGTCATGCCGGTGTAGCCACCATCCTGGTTGACCTGGTTGCAGGTCGCCTCGAACAACACGAAGTCCTGCCCGATCCGTTGCGCATGGCGCAGGCTGGCTTCGATGACGATGGGATGCGCCGAACAGATCGAGGTCACGCCCGTGGCGTGGCCGTGCTTGTGTCGCGCGATGAGGTCGAGCAGGACTTGCATGGGAATGGGGTCCGTCAGGAAGGAAGGGTGGTTTTCGATGAGTCGCGCTCGGGCGCGGACTCGGGTTCGAGCACCAGCAGCAGCGAGGCGACCAGGGCCAGCACCAGGCCAACCATCTTCAACGGGCCGGGCACCACGCTGGCGAATATCAACGCCAGCACCGCGGTCACCAGCGGCGCGCCGGCGTTGGTCAGCGGCGCGACCACGATCGCCTTGCCATAACGGAAGGCGTAGACCAGGGTCAGCGCGCCGATGGCGTTGAGCAGCTGGATCGCCGCGGTCATCCACGGTCCGTCAAGACCGGTGTTGACCGGTTGGGTCCAGTCGGTCATGGCCAGCGCTACCGGCGCCAGCAGCAGTGCGCCCACGGTCATATAGAAGAAGATGCTCTCGGCGCGCACCGTGTTGTTGGCCAGGCGCATGAAGTAGGCCTGCACGCCCCAGGCCAGCATGATCAGCAGCGATTGCAGGAACCAGCCCAGGCCGCCGGTCGCACCCTGCCCGAAGGACAGGTCCAGCATCGGCAGCGCCAGCAGCGCCAGCACGATGCCGAGCGCGCCGGTCTTGCCGGTGCGCTCGTGCAACAGCAGAAACGACAACGCAATGGTGACCACCGGCGACAGCGAGATGATCGGGAACACGAAGTAGGCCGGTCCGATGGTCAACGTGTGAAACAGCAGCATCTGCCCACCGGCACCAAGCAGGCCGATGGTCATCCCGTAGATCACCGCACGCGGCGAGCGCTCCAACACCCAGCCGCTGCGCCAGAGGATGTACAGGGCCGGCGGAATCATGGTCAGCGCCCACACGCAGTACACCAGCGTGTCCGGGAAGCCGTGCTGTGACGACAGCGGCGACAACGCACCCCACACGCCCCACAGCGCGACGGTGGTCACCGCGTAGATCAGCCACGGACGGCGTCGCGGCGCGGCGGCGACGGCAGCACTCACCGACTCGCTCATGCGCGCGCCGCCAGCGGCGTGGCCCGGAGCAGCACGAAACGCTTGAACGCCACGCGCAAGGTGGCGTTGCCCTCGTCCACTTCACCCAGGTCGACCTCGTTGAACAAGTCGCGCACGCGATGGCGACCGGCAGCCAGGCCGCGCAGTTGCACCGGGCCGTTGAAGCTTTCGGCGTAGAAGGTGTAGTACATCGCCCCGTCCTTGGCGATGGCATGCGCCTCGGGCTTGTCGAAGCCGATGTCGTACAGCGTGCCCAGGTATTCGCCCTTGGGCAGCATGTGCTTTTTGTACAGGGCCACCCACTTGCCCCAGAGCGCTTCCTTCTCCGCGGTAAGCACCAGGCCACCCGGCGGCAGGGGCTCGGACGGATGGTCGGTATCCCTGGGCCAGGTGAACTTGGACGACACCACCGCGCCGATGCCGACCGCGGAAGCAAAGTCGTCGCCGTGGTCGGACAGTTCCACGTGATCGCCGGCAAAGCTGCTGCGCGACGCCATCAGCGCCTTCATGGTCTTGCCCTTGCTGCGCACCTGCCATGAGGACAGCGGGTCGGACGCAGGGTACTGGTCGGTGGCCGGCAGGTTGTGGAAGGCGAACACGGTGCCGCATGGACACAGCTCGACCACCGCCTGCGGATTGGCCTCATGCGCGGCCTTGTGGATGGCGCCCCAGAACTTGGCCAGGCCTTCGACCGAATCGTCCGGGTGCGCATGCTTGTGCGCGGGGTTGTAGCAGGGCGCCACGGCATTGAGGTGCTGGCCGTCGAATTTGATGCCCTCGAAACCCCAGTCGCCGATAACCTTCTTCACCAGTGCCACGTAGAAATCGACGGTGGGCTGGTAGGCCGGGCACTGGGTCAGTGCGTTCCACCACGTCACGGTCTGGAAGGCGCCGTTCTTGTCCAGCAGCAACATGTCCACATGGTCGTGCAGCACGTCGCTGCCCGGGTCGGCGGCCAGTGGTGCTATCCAAAGGCGCGGATGCATGCCCTGGCTGCGCACTTTCGCGGTGAAGTCACGCATGTCGGCATCGCCGCGCGGGAACTTGCGCGTGTCGATCCGCCAGTCGCCCTCGTTGGTCTGCCAGCCGTCGTCCAGTACCACCCAGCCGAAACCAAGTTCGCGCGCCTTCGGTACGGTGTCGAGGATCTGCTTGATGTTGAAATCGCGCCCGTAGCCCCAGGTGCACCACACCGGCGCGAAGGCCGATTCAGGAGCTTGCGGCGCAACCAGGCCCTCGGCCTGCATGTACTGCTGGTACTGTCGCAGCGACGCGAAATAGTCGCCGCCATGCGCGGCCAGCATGGTGCGCTCGGTGACCAGGGTCTGGCCCGGGGCCAGGTTGGACGCCTGCCGCGATTCGACCGCGATGTGCGCGCCGCCAGCGGTCTTGCGCACCGGCAGGTCCAGCAGGCGCGCCACCGGTTCCACATGGCCGACCGCCAGGCCGACATCGCGGCGCCAGATGTCGGCCACCGGGGTGCCGCCACCGTAATCGGACGAATCCATCGCCAGCGTGTTGCGCTGGTCGAAACCGGCCACGACCGGCTGCAGCCAATCGCGACGGTCGGTATGGGTCGCGCCGGCGAAGCTCCAGAACCCACCGGGGGCATCGGCCAGTTCATGGGCTGCATTGCGCCAACCGGAGACCTGCACTGCCGTGCCGCCGTCGTTGCGGTAGCGGGTCTGCAGCACGGCGAAGCCCGGCAGGCTGTCGAAGAACGTCACCGCCACTTCCTTCTCGATGTTGCGGTCGGAACGCCCGGTAGTGATCGACTGGCGACCAGGACCGTGTTGCGCGTCGGTGACCGAGCGTTCCTTGTGGCCGGTCATGACGAAGTCCTCGACCGCACCATCGGCCAGCAGCAGACTTTCGCTCGGCTGGTAGGGAGTCAACGGTTTGCCGTGGGCCACCAGACGGCTATGCAGGTTACGATCGAAGGCAATCGCCAGCACCGCGTCCCCGGCCACTGCACCATCATTGTCGCCATCGCCAGCGCCGCCGCCGCCCTTGCCGCCGCGAAGCGGAGCCTCCCACGGCAGGGTGGCCCAAGCCACACCGCCGACCACGCTGCCGGCAAAGAGCTTCAGTACAGTACGTCGTCCAATCGGTGGCATGGCGAAATCCTGTCGAGGTGTCGTTCCAATTCTGCGTCAGTCGCTGGTGTTGATGCAAGCGTTTCGTTTCGGTATGGTACACCAACGTTTCGTTATATTTCCAAGGTGATACGATGAATCTCGTTTTTCGCCATGTAATGGCCGCCGCGGCCGCGGCCGCGCTGTCATTTTCGGTGGCCGCCGCCACGCCCCCGGCGCGAACCGCAGACGCGCCCGCGGACAACTATTCCATGGCGGACTTCGCCCACGTGCACAAGTACGACGCGCACGTCCACTCCAACAACCCGGACCCTGCGTTCCTCGAACAGGCACGCGCTGACGGTTTCGAGTTGCTGTCGATCAACGTCGACTACCCCGAGTTCCCCAGCCTGGAACGGCAGCACGCCGACGTCGTGGCACTGGCGGCGAAGGATCCGCAGCATTTCCACTGGGCCACCACGTTTTCGATGAAGGGCTTCGGCACGCCGGGCTGGACCGAGCGGGTCAACGCGAAACTGGCGCGGGACGTGGCCCACGGCGCGGTCGCGGTGAAGATCTGGAAGAACGTGGGTCTTGCGGAAAAGGACGCCGACGGCAAACTGATCATGCTCGATGATCCGGGCCTGGGGCCCGTAGCCGAGCAGGTCCGTGCACTCGGCGTGGCCCTGATCGACCACCAGGGCGAGCCGCGCAACTGCTGGCTGGCACTGAACGAGATGACCACCGACAACGATCGCGAGTACTTCAGCAAGCATCCGGAGTACTACATGTACCTGCACCCAAAGATGCCTGGCTACGAGGATTTGATGTCCGCACGCGACCGCTTCCTGGCCGCGCATCCGAAGCTGCGCTTCGTCGGCGCGCACCTGGCCAGCCTGGAGTACGACGTCGACCGCATCGCCGCGTTCCTCGACCGCTTTCCCGACGCCACCGTCGACATGGCCGCGCGCATGAGCCAGGTGCAGTACCAGTCGGTGCGGGATCGCGAGAAGGTGCGGAACTTCTTCATCCGCTACCAGGACCGGGTGCTGTATGGCACCGACCTGACCTACAGCCCGGACGAAAAACCGGAGGAATTCAGGCGCGAGGCGCACCGGGTGTGGAGCTCCGACTGGCGCTATCTGGCGACCGGCGAATCGCAGCGGGTGGACATGATCCACGCCGACGTTCCGGGCCTCGCGCTGCCGCGCGCGGTGGTGAACAAGATCTACTACGGCAATGCGGTGCGCGTCTTCACCAGAGCCAGACTGGCGCACTGAAGCCGATGCCACAAGCGAGCAGGAAACACCGCTCTTTGCTCACCCCGCCGTTGCGGTAGTGGCTTCAGCACCGACCTGCGCCGCAGCCCCGGTACCCACTGAATGTCCCCGTCGAGTCCAAGCCCGGTCGCGGCCGCAGCCGCTCCCGCCGGGAAGCCTGATCCCGCTACGCCAGCAGCAGCTCGAAACCTAGTTGTTGGCTGGCCTGGATGATTTCCTCGGGCGCGCCGGTATCCGTGACCAGCATGTGCAGCGCTGTCACCGGAATGATGCGATGCAGGCAGATCTTGCCAAACTTCGAGCTGTCGGTGATGGAGATGACCACTCGGGCGGCCTCCACCATCTTGCGGTTGAGCTGCGCTTCTGGCTCGTAATGCGTGGTGATACCGCGCTCCAGGTCGAAGCCATCCACGCCGAGGAACAGCTTGTCCACGTGCAGAGCGTCCAGCGCCTCGACCGTCAGCCCCCCGTAAAACGCCATGTTGCGGCGTCGCAACTCACCGCCGAGCATGACGATGGTGATGCTGTTCTTGGGGGCAAGCGCGGTCAGTACGCCGTAATCGTTGGTGACCACGGTGATGTCGATGTCCGGCAGCGCCTCGGCCAACTGGATGGCCGTGGTTCCGGAGTCGATGACGACCGTGTCCCCGGGATTGATCAGCGCCGCGGCGCGTACGCCAATACGGCGCTTCTCATCCAGGTAGGTGGTGCATTTCGCTTCATAGTTGGGCTCGGCCAAGGTGCCGCCCATCGCGCCGCTGTCGATCGCGCCGCCATAGGCTCGCGCCATGACGCCTCGCTCGGCCAGATAGCGCAGATCCTTGCGCACGGTCTGCGGGCTGACGCCGAAACGGTCGGCTAGGTTGGTGACCTGGACGCTTCCTTGCTGGCGTACGAGTTCGCTGATCTGGAGGCGTCGTTGACTGGTATCGCGGGTCGCAGCCATGGAAAGTTCCAAAGGGTGTTATGAATTATGACGCATTTCGTTGTATTTCGCTATTGATACAAAACGAAACCTGTTATAGGCTCGGTTTCGTTGTTTAGATGCAAGGCCCACCACCGCGCCCCGAGGAGAGAGCCAGTGAATGTCGCACCCTTCCACCGAAACACGCTGTTTTATGGAGTTGCGCTCGCCCTGCTGATGCCGGCCGCAGCTTTCTCCCAGGCCATCCCGGACAATACGACCGGAACGCAAGACCCGCAAACGCAAACGAGTGAAACCAAGCCACCCGACCATGTGGCCGAGCTGGCAACCGTCGTGGTCACCGGTGTGCGGGGCAGCATGGCCCGTTCGACCGAACTCAAGCGCGACGCCGGCACCGTGCAGGATTCGATCAGCGCGCTCGAATTGGGCAAGTTTCCCGACGACAACGTGGCCGACTCACTCAGCCACATTACCGGCGTTTCCATTTCGCGTACTGCCGGCGGCGAAGGGCAACGAGTCAGCGTGCGCGGTCTGGGTCCGGAATTCACGCTGACCACCTTCAACGGACGCATCCTGGCCACCGATGGCGCCGGCCGCGATTTCGCCTTCGACGTATTGCCGGCTGACGTGATCAGTGGCGCCGACGTCATCAAGGGCGCCCAGGCCTCGTTGACCGAGGGCGCCATCGGCGGCTTGATCAACCTGCGTTCGGCCAGCCCGTTCGACCGGACAGGACAGCACGGCATCCTGCGCCTGGAAGGCGATCGCAACCAGATGTCCGAACTCAACGGACAGAAGCTCTCGGCCACCTACAGCAACACCTTCGCCAACAACACCATGGGTGTACTGCTTGGCGTGGTCTACGCCCATCGCAAGGATCGCACCGATATCGCCGGCAACGACGGCGGCTGGACCCGGAATCCGGATCCCAACGACCCCAACTGGTGGGGCAACGCCTGGGGCGGCAACATCGATCCCAACGGCAACGGCGTATTGGATCCAGAAGAATACGGCCTGATCGGCCCGGGCCAGTTCCGGGTCGGCTCGACCCTGGAAGACAAGAAGCGCAGCGCTGTCTCCGGCAAGTTCGAATGGCGCCCGAGCGACGACGTACGCATCGTGGTGGACGGCCTCAAGACGCGCCTCAACTCACCGCAGGTGTCCTTCCAGCAATCCTACTATCCACTGTTCTCACCGGGCCGCTGGTCCGACATGACCGTGCAGAATGGCATCGTCACCGGCTTCACCATGAACAACCCGGACCCGGAGCTTGAATTCCGACCTGACGCTGACCGGCGACCTGTACCGCTCCACCTCGAACCGCCACTCCGGCGGCCAGGACACCTACGCCGTGCTGCGCATGAACCTGCCCAACACCGCGCGCATCACCCTGGGCCCGAACGCGGTGCCCAACGTCAACGTCCAGTTCGACGACGGGCGAAACCTTGCCACCGGCCTCGCCAATAGCCAATTCACCGAGTCGGATTTCAACACCCACTACATGGAGCTGCGTGGCGACAACATCGAGGACAAGATCACCGGCGGCACCGTCGCCGGCAAGCTGCTCGTCGGCAAGTGGGGCGTCGACCGCCTGAGCTTCGGCGTGACCCACACGGATCGCAGGAAGTCGCGCGATCTGGTCAACAACACCCTCAATGGCGGCGCCGACTACTACTCCGGCGACAATGCCATCAACGTAAGCGACCTGGGCAGCGGGGTGATCTCGCACAGCTTTACCCTGCCGAACTTCATGGACGGGGTGAACAGCAGCTTCCCGCGCAGCTTCCTGGCCTTCGACGTGCCCAACTACCTGGCCCGGCTGCGCGCCTACGACGGCCATCCGCGTCCTGATGGCACAACGTACGACTATGCCCTCGCCGGCCCGAAATGGAACCCGCTGGAGAGTTACCGGGTCCGCGAGAAGACCAACGCCTTCTATGTGCAGGCGGACATGTCGGGCGACCACTGGGACGGCGATATCGGCGTGCGCCTGGTCAAGACAAACACCAGCGCCCAGGCCTGGGACGCCAAGATCACCAACATCACCGAGAACGGCCCATTCAACTACACGGCCACGTACGCCGATCCGACCCCGCTCGTCCAGGACGCCCACTACACCTTCCTGCTGCCTTCGGCCAACTTCACCTGGCACTTCACCGACGAACTGCAACTGCGCGCAGGTGCTGCCAAGACCATGGCCCGTCCGCCGGTCAACCAACTGGCGCCGACCAACACCACCGCGAGCGTGTCCTGGGGTGAGTTCACCCAGGTCTACGGTGGCAACGCGAATCTTAAACCCTACAGCGCGGCGCAAGGCGACCTGTCGCTGGAGTGGTACTTCGCAGAGCACTCCATCGCCAACGTGGCGGTGTTCTACAAGCGCATAAAAAACCAGATCACCACCAGCTTTGAGACCGGCCAGGACATCGGCGTACCGGGTTACCTGTTCAACGTCATGCGCCCGATCAACGGCGATTATGCCAAGGTCAAGGGCATCGAGGCCGGCCTGCAGCATTTCTGGCAGAACGGTTTCGGCGTGCGCGCGCAGTACACCCGCAACTTGTCGCGCAGTTGGGTCGGTGGCGAGGAGCGCCCGCTTGAGGGCATCGCCCCGGCGACATATTCGCTGGGCGTGATGTACGAGAAGGGCAAATGGTCGCTGGGCGCCAACGCCGACCGCACCGACGCTTTCGTCACGGCGATCAACGTGCTGGGCACCGGCTACAACGAACTGGCCGATTCGATCACCTGGCTGACGGCGCATGTGTCCTACCAAATCAACGACACGTTCAGCATCACTCTCAATGGGCAGAACCTGCTCGACGAACCGCAAACCTACAGCATCAACGGCAACCCACTGCTGTCGGATGGCTACTTTCGCTACGGTCGGTCCGTCAACCTGGGGGTAAGCATCCGGCTATAGGCCTATAAGCAATGCCAGGTACGAAGCCCGCCAAATGGCGGGCTTCGTCATTGTGGTGCCCGGTGCAACCGCGCTCGTAATTGCCCGGCAGTTCCTGCACGGGTCAGGCCGCCGAGACATACGTGTCGGCGGGTGTCTTCATGCCAAGCGTCTGGTGCGGACACCGGTGTCTGGGTGAAGTCCAGGGAAACCCGACGGGCAAAGCGAAGTACACGCTTACCCGCTTGCAGATAGGCCGGTGACAGTGCGTGAGGCGGCTCTTCAACTGCGGATCCGATGAACCCGACCCCGGTTCGGCTTGCAGCGCGCTCAGGGAATCCGGCGCGCCATGGCCGCCGCGCGTCGGAACGGCTCCAGCTCGACTTCGAAATAGCGATGGCCAGCCAGGCTGGCTGCCTGGCGTGCGCTGGCATCAACCCACTGGTCGAATTCGGCGAGCGCGGCGAGATAGACCTCGTCGATCTGTTTCAGTGCCCGGCTGACATTGTCGTCGACCAGCACCACGTCCCGGTCGCGCGGCGCGTAGCCGATCATCTTGGCCGAACGGTTCACGCACTGCCCCATCACCGTCGGCAGTTGGAATTGCTGCGGCCCCATATTGGTCGAGATCACCGGACCCAGGGCGATCGTGACGCGCAGCTTGATCGCATCGGCGACATCCTGCGCCACGCCCTGCCAGTGCGATGACTTGAAGTTGCGGAATTCGTCGACCAACTCGGCGGCAACGCACATCGCCCGCAGCGCCGGGCTGCCCAGTGGAACGCGCGTGTCGACCTCGCCGTAGTGGAAGCGGATCAGCGCGCCGTCGCCGTTGAATTTTTCGAGCACGCCGCCAAACGGGTTCGCCCGCTTGTAGATGTTGCGACTGAAGCGGTTGATCAGGCGAGCCACTTCGACCAACGGCATCTCGCGATACAGCGCCGAGGACTGGGTCAGATCCACATACATGATCACCGCGTTTTCCAGATCCAGCTCACCCTGCAAGCCGAGGAAGCGCAGCACATCCGGGCTGGACTGGAAGTAGTGCAGCTTGCCCGCCAGTCCGGTGTCGTTGACCTCCTGCAGCGCCTCGGCCAGCAGCCGCCGATCCTCGCCACCGAAGCCCTGCTCGTCGACTTCATAGGTGTGGCCGGGGACGGTCTTGTTGAAGAACTGCACCACGCCCACCGACCGGCCCTGCCAACGCACCGGCGACACCAGCGTGCTGACTGGAACGAAGCCCGACTGCTTGTCGTACGACGGCACGTGGCGGACATTCCCCTGCAGATTGTTGACCGCGATCGGCGTGCCCTTGTCCCAACACTCGCCTACCACGGTCCACGATTCGACCAGCTTCATCTTCAGAATCGCCGCCGCCGCCGCCGGCTCGATATTCCATGCCGCGACGAATGCGAAGCTGCGCGGCGCGCTGCCGCGCTCGTCGCCGGCATTGAACAGCGGAATGTACAGCGAGGCTGCCTGCGCCTGCATGGCCTGCGCCAGCCGTTCCAGCAACTCGCCAAGTTGGCTGCGCAGCCGGGTCAAGTCGCGGTGCGCCGGCACCACCTCCTGCTCCGCACTCTGCGCACGCACCTCGGCCTTGCCCAGATCGGCCCGCACGCGGGCCAGTTCGGCTTCCTTGATCTTCAGCTCGGTGTCTTTTCCGGCCACCACCTTGTTGTGGTACAGCTTGGCCAGGGTGGCGATGCTGAGCGCACCGACGAAGGCACCGGCGATCTTGGCGTATTCGATCCACTCAACCACGGCACGCCCTCCGATTTCCCGAGGGTCTCCCCGAACGAAGGGTGGCCAGCAGGTGCAACCAACGGATCCTGGGTATCGAGTACGCACCGGCGGCTGGCACGCCATTGCCGCGTCGCAGCTTCCACCGGCCGATTCAATATATCCCAAAGCCTGGCCGATGGCCGCTGCCAAGCCCGGGCACGCCGGCCCGCACCATCGCCACGGATCCCCCGCCACGTCTTGCCACTCGCCGACACGGAGGGTCCGGTACGGCGCCAGCACGATGGTAATGACCCGGCATCTGGCCGCCCGCCGCGGGTGTAAGCTCGCGAAACGGCGCCTCCGTGCAAGCCGGCCCGTGAAGCAGGGGTGGGTGCAAGTGAGGTACAGGCATGGCTACCCCGCGACTGCTGTGGTTCGACCACTGTTGTGCGCCGCAGCGCCACAGCCTGTTCCATGTCGCGCAAGACTGCAGCGACGCACGCCGGATCACTGAGACTGCGGATTTGCTGCCGACGGTCCACGCATTCGATCCCGATGTCGTGTGCGTCGAGTACGACTATCCCGATCAGGCGCGCTTGCGCGCGATACCGCTGGTGCGACGGGCGTTGCCCGCGCTGCCGGTGTTGATGCTTACGGAATATCACTCCGAGGCGCTTGCGGTATGGGCCTACCGCCACCGGGTCTGGGACTACCGGGTCAAGCCGATCACCGATGATGCCCTGTCACGCGTGCTCGAGGGACTGTTCGACTTCGCCTCCCGCGCGTTGCCGCACGGATGGCTCACCGACGAGTTGCCTGCCGACCTGATCGCACCCTCGGGCCATTTGCGCCAACCACTGGTGGCCACCCCGCGCACCGCGCCGGCGATTGCCTTCGTCAGCGAGCATTATGGGGAGAGCGTCCGGCTCGAGACGGTGGCCCGGCTTTGCCACCTTTCCGAGTCGGAATGCAGCCGTATCTTTCATCACGAACACGGCGTGTCATTCCGGCAATTCCTGCTGAACTACCGGATCGCCATGGCGCGCGACTTCCTGGCCGAGCCGCAAACTTCCGTCTCGCAGGTCGCCTACGCAGTCGGCTTCAACGACCTGTCGCAGTTCGGGCGCATGTTCCGGCGTCTCGTCGGCGAGTCTGCAACCCGATATCACCAGCGCGTCAGCTCCACGGGACAGGATCGGGACAACTCGAATCGACACGACGCGCAGAAAGCTTCCATTTGAGCGCAGGTCGATCCTAACGCCCGGGTGGTGTGCTGCGGGATGCTCGCCATCTCGTCACGCTGCGCAACTCCACGACGCGAGGAGACTCCTGTGACTCAAACCGGACCGTCTCCAGGAATCCCTGAGCAGTTCGGGAAACACCTTGCGCAGGAGGTTTGGCCATGAAATTCGCCACTGCTACACAGCCAACATCCTCACCGCTCGCAACACCATGCACGAAGGGCTGGTCCGCCGGACTGAGCCGTCTGCCGAGAGGAGTCGAAACCATGTCCAGGATCAAGACTGCTTTGCTTTACGTGACTGTGGCGGTGGTGTCGCTCCTTGTGTCCCCTCTTGGCAGCGCTACTCCGGTTCTGAGCTTCAACCAGGTGGATTTCTTCCAGAACGGCGCCAAGGTCATTTCGAACTCGGAGTGGGGGCAGTTCGATATTGCCTACAACCAGGGCAGCAGTCTGCAATGGATCAACGTCGTCGCCAATCCCGGGACACCGAACGCAAGCTGGATCGTGCAGAACCACCCTCTACTGCCGACCGGCCTGACCGGAACGAGCCAATTCACCAGCGTCAGCTATTTTGACCTTGGCACCCCGCGCGGAACCCCGGTCTCCTCGCTCAATATTGGGTACGCGATCATGTCGGCACCGGCGACTGCCACCCCGACGATGTTCGACGCGACGGGGTCGTTCAGCCTCGGGTCTGCGCAAAACATCGTCAACAGCGGGGTTCCATCCGGCGTCACAACCCAAGGCGCGCCTGATAACGGCAACCTCAACTGGAATGTTCCCTTCGCCGGGCTGAACAGCAACTGGCATGCGGGCATGCCAAACGTCACCCAGGAGACAAATTGGTGCGGCCCCGGAGCTGCTGCAAACAGTCTGCACTGGCTGAATGATCAAAACATCCTGGGTCTAAACCAGACCTTGCTACAAACGCAGGCGGAACTGGCAGCAAACATGATGAACCATCATGACGGCAACTGGGATGATGAAGAGGTCAAAGGCAAGGAAAAGTTCATCGCGGACCATAACCTGCCCCTGGAGGTGCATTACGCTGGAGGTGTGATGCTGCCCGGGAACACCCCCCTCACTTGGGAGTGGATTGAAAGCGAGATGGCGAAAGGACAGGATGTCGAGTTCATGACCGACACTCACTGGGTCGTTGTGGAGGGGCTGCTCTCCTGGGGCGACATTCACCTGTTCTCCTACCGCGACGACCCATTCCAGCACGGCATGGCGACGACGGCGGCGGAACAGGGTGTCATCAACGATCGCCACGTCTGGACATATTTCCAGCAGGGGTTCGTGAACATCGGCAATGGCCAGGAGACACTGCAGACTGCGGTCGCCGAGTCAGTGCCGGAGCCGCCCGCATTTCTCTTGTGGGGCATCGGTCTAGCCTTCCTGCTGGGAACCCACTGGATGCATCGTCAAGGACGGGTAGCCAATCGTGGGGCAGACTCGTTACTTGCTGGGTACGGCATTCATTGCTCGCACCCTGGCAGGCTTTTGGCCTGACGGGCGCGTGCCGGCGACCAGCAAATAGCCATGGTTGATCCTGCGAAAGCCCGACCGATGGCCGGAGCGAAGCCGGGACACGCCGGCCCGCACCACCGCCACGGATCCCTCGCCACGCCCTGCCATTCGCCGGCACGCAGAGCCGGTATGGCGCCAGATCGGCAGGTAGCGGTGGAAGTTCATTGCCCTGACGACACCGCGACGCGACACCGGCGTTGCCCGCACCGTGCGTGATGGCTCCCTCCGGTCGCCGGGCGACGTCGAGAACTTTTTCAGGAGATGAATGAATCCGATTCTTTTGTTGCGGGACAAAGCTGACGCAACGTAAGAAGAGGTGGCACGCGACGCGACTCGAAGTCCTCCAACCCGGTTCCCGGTTACCCGGCTACCCGGCCTTGTGCACCAGTGTCGTGAACGCCGTTTCGATCTGCTGGTCGGTGAACTCGCAATGCCCGTCGCCAACTGGCGGGAGCACAGTCAGCAATTTGCCGTTGCCTGCCGCACGCACCTGATCCGGGTAGATCGGGTGAAAGCGCGCGGGGATGGTGGGATCAAATGCGTTCCACTGCATCACCAGTGGTACATCAACGCGACCGGTCAGGGTGACATGGCGACGGGCGTAGGCCATTGCAGAGGGCGAACCGGTGTAACGATGCGCACGCTGGTTGAACGACGCATCGTTGCCGAATCCGCGATAAACCGTATGCCGGTTGTCTACCGGCATGCCGCCCGCCCGATGGTCGAATTCACGCAGCACCAAGTAGTAGAGCATCAGTGCGCCGGGCAGTCGCTCGGGCGTTTCCTGCAGGCGCTTGCCCAGAATGGCTTCCTGTTGCGGATGCGCCTGCAGCGCCTTGGCAAAAACGTCCCGCGGAACAAACTGCGCGGAATCGGTGGCAGCGAGATCGGGCAGCACGCCGGGAATCAGCACATCGAATGCCACCAGCGGGGCCAGCACGGCACGCGACATGATTTCCGGTGTCGACACGGTTGCGCCGCAAACGACCAGTGCGCCGGCGTAGGCGTGTCGATATCGCTCGATACTCGCCACGGTTTCCAGACCGCCAAGTGAAAAGCCAAAGATGTAGGTGTGGGCTGGGCGTTTGAACGTCTTGATGAAATGCTCGCGAAGACGTTCGTTGTCTTCGATGGCTTCGCGTACGGCCCATCCTTTCGACGCATACTCGCTCTGCGCAACGGCATAGCCCTGGTCGAGGAACAGGTGCGTGTCGTCGGCCGGACCCATCGGTACCTTTCGCTGCGAGAACACCGGCTCGTAGCCGTGCATCAGCATCACCAGGTCGCCGTTCCAGGCAGCCGGGATATCGATGCGGTATGGAGCACCGTCCAGCACGCCGGCGTGGACCGCAGCTGACGGGCCAGCCGCGAGTACCGGCGAAGGCGCGCCCCCGATGCACGCCGCAAGGGCCAGCCACAACGCGATCGATCGAATCAGCTGCTTTTGCTGACGCATGCTGCCGCCCCTTTCTCGGCGATTGGACAGTGCCAACGATCTATCAAGCTTGCCGTCGTCGACCGGAAAATGTCGACATCCGCCTCAGGCTTGTGCGGCGGAGTCTGCTCGCCAGACAAAGATCAGAACCGACTCTCCCTAGGCTACATCGGATAGTGCACCCAGCCCGCATTACCACCGTCGAGGGGTTCCACTCCGCCGCACCGCGCCGTCCCTGCGGCCAGCACGGTGTGGCGCACACGCACGCGCTTACAGTTCGGCGCGGAACTCCACGCCGACGACACGCGGGTCGTTCACAAATCCGGTGAGGTTGTTGAAATCGATCCCACCGGTAATCGCACGCTTGTTGGTGAGGTTGCGGGCGTACAGGGCGACCTCACGCTTGCCGAACGACCAGTTGTAGCCCAGCCGAAGACCGCCTTTCAGCAGCGGCTCGCCGCGGAATTCGGCCGAGTTGTAAAGCATGAAATGCACCTCGCTGCGGTAGTCCCAGTCGGTAGAGGCGAAAAACTCGCCGGTATCTCCGTAAGGTATGCCGTAGCGGGCGGTGATCGTGCCGATCCACTTCGGCGCATTGGGCAGGCTGTTGCCGTCGATCAGCGCATTGCCGGCGGAGTCGAGCGGATCGCGCACGGTGCAGGCGGCGCCGCAGACCGCCACTGACAAGCCTGGATCCTTCAACCTGGTGTGGTTGTAGCTGCCGCCCGCGGTGACGATGAGGTGCGGCGTGAGGTAGGCCTCAAGGTCGAACTCCGCGCCATAGCCTTCGGTCCGGCGCGCGTTGATCAACTGCGTGACGTTGCTGGCGCCGCCCACCGCGGTCAGCTGCTGGTTGTGCATGTTGTAAGTGAAGACGTCGGCGTTGAAGCGCAGGCGGTTCTCCATGCCGGTGGACTTGATGCCGAACTCGTAGGAGGTGACTGTCTCGGTCCTGGCCTGCGAGATGCCATCGGCGAACAACACGCGACCCTGCACGCTGGGCGCACGGAAACCGTTGGCGATGCGCGCGTAGACGTTGACGGTCGGGCTCAGCGTCCAGGTGCCGGTGAGGTCCCCACTCAAGCGCGAGTCATGCGGTTGCGCCGTGAGTCGCAGCGGTCCGGCGCCGAACGGCGACAGCAGGCGGTCGACAGCGAAGTTGCGCGAGTCGTGCGACCAGCGTGCACCAGCACTTACCTCGAAGTCGTCGGCGAGCTGGTAACTGGAAGAACCGAATACGGCCGAGGCCTTGGTGTGCTGGGTTTGCGTGGCGTAGCCTTCCAGCGCATGGTTGTTGAAGGTCGCGTAACTGAAGTTGGTGATCTGGATGTCTTCGTCGAAGTAGTAAGTGCCGACCTGCCACTTGAGCTTGTCGGCACGATTGCTGGCCAGGCGGAACTCCTGGGTCAGCTGCCGGTCGCGCGGCAGCGCATCGGCGGTCTCGGACGGGAACGGAATGAAGCCCGGCCCCATCGGCGGATGGAACCCGGCCCCGTACCCGCCATCGACATCACCGCGGCTGTACGTGGTGGCGCGCTCCAGACCGGTGATCGAGGTGAACGTGTAATCGCCCAGATTCCAGTTGAGGTGCAGATTGCTGCCCCAGCTGAACAGGCGTTGATTGTTGAGGCCGTCCTGCGCCACCTGGTCGCGCTTGAAGCCGGGTACGAGATGATCGGTGCCTGGCTCGATTGCATTTGCGTAGTTGACCTGGGCGGTACCGCGGAGAATGCGCGCGTGTACATTGATCAGCGCGCTGAAGTCTTCCACCTCGTACAGCGCCTGCAAACGTACGGCACTGTCGTTGAAGAAGCCCAGCGCATTCTTCTCTCCGGTAAACGTGTTGTCGATCCAGTTGTCGCGGTGCTCGGCCAGCATCGAGACGCGGCCGGACCAGTGTGGACTCAGCGCACCGCCAATGGCCGCCTCGGCACTGGTGGTGCCGTAGGATCCGTAGGACACCCGACCATAGCCACTGGTGACCTGGCTCGGCCTGACCGACTCGAACTTGACCACGCCAGCCGGCGAGTTGCGGCCGAACAGCGTGCCTTGCGGGCCACGCAACACCTCGATCTGCGCCAGATCGAACATGGGAAAGCCCTTGAGGACCGGATTTTCCTGCACGATATCGTCGTACACCAGCGATACCGGCTGCGAGGCGTTGAGATCGAAGTCACTGTTGCCCAGCCCGCGAATGTAGAAACGCGGAAGCGCGCGGCCATACGATGTCTCGACATACAGGCTGGGTGAGCGTGAAGCGAGCTGCAGCACGGTGTTGTCCGCCTGGACGAACGCCTGGATTTTTTCCGGCGTCAGCACGGTGATCGACATCGGCACCTTCTGGACGTTCTCAACCCGCTTGGTGGCAGTGACATTGATCGCCGGCAGTTCGACGACTTTCTTCGGCGCCGACTTGACCGGCGTGGTGGCTTGCTGAGCCAGCACGGCTGAAACCGGCAGGCCCAACGCGAGCAAGATGGAAATGGCAAGCGCGCCGGAACGCAATGGACGGACCAGGGACATGGCTGACTCTCATGGGTTGATGCAACGGTAACGTGCTGACTGCGGTGACTACGGCAGATAGCGTCTGACTACATTCTTGCGCGGTCGCACCACCTGCGTAAAGTTTCGGTCTTGTCCAACGGGGTATGAGCCTGAAAGTGACCTGCGACTGGCGTACGAAGTCGCGCATTACCGACATGGTGATCGACATGAGCGAGTCTCAGGTTCGAAGGCCGGGGCAGCTGTGTGCGGTGCTTGGCAACACGGCGATATTGGAGGTCCAGTCTGCGCGGGACGATGCCGGACGCTACGCGCGAGTCGGTGCAGCGTTTAGACGCTTTGGCTACCGCCAGAAAGCCTCAACGTCGGAGGGATTCATTTGCGTTCAATTGCCGCCGTCCACTCATGTGTTGACCCGCTCAGTGGTCGTGCCCTGATTATCCCCAACCCCAGCGGGTGGATGCGTATCCAGTGAGCTCGGGGTCGTGGTCACCAACGGCGTAAAGTTGTCGTCCGGTGTCACTTCGCGTTTGCGGCGAGTGAAACGGTACAAGGCATAAGCGGCAAGCATTCCGTCGAGCACCGCGAACCAGACGAACAGCAGTTGCGGCCGCAGCAGGGTCATCAGGGCCCCCGCCAACAGCGGTCCCACGGCCGAGCCGACGCCGTTGACCAGCAGCACGGTGCTGGATGCCGACAACAGTTCATCACGCTGCAAGTAATCAACCAGGTGCGCCACGGCAATCGGATACACCGTAAAGCTCATGCCGCCGAACACGAAGATCACCACCAGCGCCGCGATACCACCGGCCGTCGGCAGCAACAGATTGGCCAGCGCCGCCAGCGCCGCGATGACGCTGATCAGCGACAGCGCAAGGCGGCGATCGACACGGTCGGAAAAGCGCCCCAAAGGCCATTGCAATACCACGCCGCCCGCAATCGCGACGCTCATGTAGGTACCGATCCCTTCAGCGCCCAGGCCACGGGCTGCGGCGTACAGCGGCAGCAGTCCCCAGAACGCACCCAGCACCAGGCCGGAGACGAGCGCACTGACCAGCGCCGTGGGGGCCAGCCGGAACAGGCGCCTGATCTGCACCTTGGGTACCGACTGAAGATGCGGTTGCGGCTGAGCGGTCGCGACCACCGGCAGGCTGGCGGCGCAAAACAGGATCGCGACCACGCAGAACAGCACGAAGCCCTCGCCACGAATGCGCAGGAACTGCTGCGCGGCGGCGCTGGCGCCGAGATTCACCATCATGTAGATCGCGAACACCGAGCTGCGGTGTGCCCGATCGGCGGAAGCATTCAGCCAACTCTCGACAATGGCGTACAACCCGACCAGCAGCAGTCCCTGCAGGACACGCAACACAAACCATACGCCGTACGCCGGATCGAGCGCCTGGATCAGCACCACCAAGGTCACCAGCGCGGTACAGAACGCAAACGTGCGGATGTGGCCGATGCGATGGGTCAGCCGCGGGATCGTGTAGGTGCCGACCAGGAACCCGGCGTAATACGCCGAAGTCAGCACGCCGATCATGGCAACGGAAAAGCCGAGCGCCCGCCCCTGCAACGCAATATGCGTGTGCAGCAAGCCGACCCCCATCAACAAGAAGGCTGTGCTCAACAACAGCGGCGTAGAGGTGCGGATACTGGAGAGCATTAGGTGGGCAGACAACCGACGGTACGCGCTGCGCTGCCGGCAGGGTGCTTCCAGCGGCAGCGTAAACAAGAGAGAAAGGCGACCGCATGACCGGATTCCCGCAATGCTGCGCGGGTCGGAATGCAACGGCAGACCGGGCCTCGCGCGTACGGGACATTCGCTCAAGCAGTAACCGCAGTTTAACGTTATCTGGGCCGCCTGGACTGAATATTTGGTACACATGTTTTTCGTGCGCGGTCGCCCGTTGCCGCAGTAGGGCGCTGCGCCGTAACTCCTGCGTGCGAGTTGCGGTCCGGGTGTGCGCGCAGTTGAGCGGGGCTCCGCAACGGATGCCAGGTCCGGCGCGTCATAGCCGCCCGGCGAGCCGTGCCCCGGGCACGTGGCGCAACACGTCCGCGCGGGCCCCGCCGTGCAACGTCAAGCGTTTCCACGACAAACCGCGGCAGATGCACTTTCCATGGCGGGCCAGTGCAGCCGACCGCGTTCCCTGCCGGCCCGTTCCGCTACAGGTTGTCCACCATCGCGCCGCGATGCGCCAATACAGCACACGGAGCACTGCGCAACACGCGTTCGGTGGTACTGCCGACCAGCAGTCGGCTCAGGCCGGACTGACCCTCCGTACCCATCACGATCAAATCAACGTCCTGCTCGCGGGCGCAGCGAACGATCTCGCGGTCGGACCGGCCGATGACGACCAGTCTCTGCGTCGCGGCCTGCGCCAGGCTGGCCGAGTCCAATAGTTCGTCCAGTGACTCGGCAGCACGCTCGCGCAATGCTTCAACAGGTCCGCGCATGCTGACGTAAGGCACGCTCTTTGGCGGTTCGAGCACATGCAGGACAATCAAGCTGGCGCCTTGCCGGCTCGCAATGGTGGAGGCCTGCTGCAGCGCCAAAATCGAGCTCTCGGAAAAATCCACCGGCGCCAGTAACCGACGGTAGCCACCCGCGGGCAGCGAGCCTTCCGGGCCGACCACCAAAACCGATACCGGTGACTCGCGCAGGACTTCGGCCGTCACGCTACCCAGAAACATGCGACTGATGTCGCTGCGAGTGTGCGAACCCATCACGATCAGATCGATGTTGTGCTGGACGCAGTAGTCCATGATCGTCGGGGCCGCATCAAGACCCTGGATGACCTCACTGGTCACCGGCGCCTTAATGTTCAGCACGGCCTTGTCCAGATCCTTCCGCGACAGATCGGCGATGACCTTCTCGACATCCATGATGACCGGTATCGCGGCCCAGCCGTACTTGTTCCGCCGCAACACCTGCACATGCAGCACATGCAGTGCCGCGCCGCTGCGGGAGGCCATCGCCGCCGCCTGTGCCAACGCACGATCACAGGCCGGCGAAAAATCAGTTGGAACCAGGATTCCTGAAAGCTTGTTCATGGTTTTGTGCCTGACCAAAAGGAAACCTCAGGGTCAGAGTGTACTTTGCTTCGGAGACAGGCTCGGTTTCCGCTGTTTCCGCTGTTTCCGCTCAGCGACAGACAACGACAAGTCGGCTCCGACCCCGCGGTTCGGCTCCCTCAACGGTTGCTCGGGCCGGCCTGCAGGCGCCAACGCCCATCGTCGTCAATCCGCAAGCATTCGCGGGCATCGACAGGGCATTGCGTGGCAACGTGGATACTGCTCATGGGAAGGCCGAGGCGCCAAGCCAGGCCAGCCGTTCCCACGGCATAGAAACGGTGGCTGTCCTGCACCGCAACCCATAAAGGTGCTTGCACTGGCCGATGCTCCAGGTCCTGCAGCATGGTCTCCGCCCAATAGGCACGCCCGATCAGGCCGGGATGATCCAATTGGCGTGTTCCTGCAACGGCCACCCATGAAGAGAGCGCGATCAGCGCGAGAATGATCAAGACCCGCGGGTTGTCGATACAGCAACAGGCCAGGGCGATCACAGGCAAGGTCACCGCAATGGCGGTGTAGTACGGGTAGCTGTTCCAGGACAACAGGAAGTAAGGGCCGTAGGCGATGCCGGCGAACAGGACGATGGCAAGCCACTGGCGCGCACACAGGCGCGAGCGGCCGTACCAGAACGCCATGGCGGACGCGGCCAGCATGGGGATGGCCGTGGCGGCAATCCAGGCCAGAGCCAGTGGCCATTCTCCGTTGCTGGCCATGCGCACTGCCTCGCGCGGGACATTCGACACCCATGCAACGAAGGCGACCGCGTTGCGCACAAAATTCTTGCCCAGTGCCAACTTGTAGGCCGGGTCCGTCGCGGCGGTGAAGTGCGCGTCCAGCACCAGCCAGACCGCGGTGATGGCGCCACAAACAAGCAGGGTAACGACCTCTGCCCTGCCGGCCTGCCGCTGCCCGGTGAAAAGCCGGATGATCACCATCAGGGCAACCGTCAAGACTGCCGATTCCTTGCTGAGCAGTGCCAGCATCAGCCATAGCGGGATCGAAGCCAGCAACAGGGCGCGGCGGACGCCGGCTGTCTCGGCGGCATACAACCACGCGGCCAGACACAGCGTGGTGAACAAGGTCAAGAACGAGTTGTTCGCCGCTGCTGCCCAATGCACCGGAAGGATGTGAATCGCCAAGCCGGCATAGACGACACCGGCAAGCGCCGCCACCAGCCGCGGCTGTGACCATTTGCAGGATCGGGCCGTGGCGAGCGCCAGCAGGGCAACGCCCATGCTGGCCAACACATGCAGGCTCAGGCTCACCACGTGGGTGGCATAGGCGTTGTCGTGCAACAACGCGTCGACCAGGCGCCAGTAGCCTTCTTGCGAGAGCGGCCGCCAGAACGTCGGCGGCGTCGTTGGCCAGAAGTCCGACCACCACGGTGCTGACGAGATATTGGTCGCATGCGCCGCGTGGAGGAAGACGTAATCGTCGCCCCAGTAGGGTGTATTCAGCGCCGGCAGCCACATCAAAAGTGCGGATGCACCGAACAGCACGATGCCAAGCCAGACGGCGGAATAGGGATTCTTACCGATCAGTTTCATGGGCACGACGATCCCGAGCTGGTTCCCATTCCTGGGCGCGGTCATCCCTGGCCTTGCTGCCAGCACGCGGTTGAGAGAACAAGGGGCAAGGTTAACTTATCGCATGCGAATCGATGAGCCCGCCCCTCCCTTGGCTCAAGGATTTATCCGCAACGCCGATTAGGCAACCAAGGGAAGCGCCGTGCCACGCGTCAGGTTGCCGCTCCTCATCCCTCTTCCACGCACCAGCCGACGGATCATGTCAGGCACCACACGATTTCGCGAACAGCACGCGGAAATCCTCCGTCTCGTCGCCGACCTGCAGGGCGTGACCGAGCGACAGTTGCGCGAAGACGCCGGCCCGGCGCGCAAGATCATCTCCAGCTTCCTGGGCAAGCTCACCTTGCACCTGGCGGTGGAGGACCGCTCCGTCTACCCGCAATTGCAAAGCTCCCCAGATGCGGCCGTGGCCGCCATGGCGAAAAAGTTCGAGAAGGAAATGGGCCACCTCGCCGCGAACGTGCTGGCATGGGGCAAGCGCTGGTCCACGCCCAACCTCATCCAGGCCGAACCGCGCCGGTTCATCACCGAAACCGCCGACATCGTCACCACGCTCAAGCAGCGCATGAAACGCGAGAACCTGCAGTTGTACGCCGCCGTCGACGCCCTCTGACCGCTCGCGCGCGAACTTCAACAACGCAGAAACCCGCCCAGACTCGCTTGCCGATTCACGATGCTGAAACCTCGCACGAGAAACCGTCCGCTTTGCGGCGGTGTTTGGACGGCCAATCGCACGACATTCGGCACGACCTACTTGAGGTTCGCTTGACAACCAGCACCTCTTGGGACAGTGGATGGTTACCTGCTTGCCATCGTTTCGATAGCTTGTAAGCTTCAACTTTTCTGCGGTAGATGGCTCTTCAGGAGTGTTGGCAATGAGCGTGCAGACGGCCGCCTTGGCAGGCAAAACAATTTTCATCACTGGCGCATCACGCGGCATAGGCCTGGCCATGGCCGAGCGTTTTGCTCGCGATGGGGCGAATTTGATCCTGACGGGCAAAACGCTCAGCCACCACGACAGCCTGCCCGGCAGCCTCGAAGCAACGGCCAAGCGTGTGCGCGAGGCTGGCGGCCAAGCCCTTGCGCTGACGATGGACGTGCGCGATGAAGCCAGCGTGCGGCAAGCGGTCGGACAGGGTGCGCAGCACTTCGGCGGCATTGACGTGTGCGTCAACAATGCAGGTGCGTTCTGGCTGCAGCCGTCGATGGAGACAACCATCAAACGCCACGATTTGCTGTTTGGCGTAAACGAGCGCGGCTGCTATCTGGCCACCCAAGCCTGCTACCCCTATTTGTGCAAGGCGGCCAATCCGCACATTTTGAACATCTCGCCGCCGCTGGATTTACGCCCGGTGTGGCTGCAGCACACCAGCCCTTACACGGTGTCGAAATACGCGATGTCGCTCTACGCCCTGGGCTGGTCAAAGGAATTTGCGGCCGAGGGTATAGCCGCCAATTGCCTGTGGCCGCGGACCGGAATTGAATCGCCTGCCGCTGTTTTTCATGGTGGCGAAGAGCTGCGCAGCGAGTTCCGCAAAGCCAGCATCATGGCCGATGCCGCTCACGCCATGATCAGCAAACCGTCGCGCGCATTCACCGGCCAGCTCTGCATCGATGACAGCGTGCTCTACGCCGAAGGCGTACGCGATTTTGAGCCCTACAGTGTCGTGCCGGGTGCGGCACTGGTGCCGGATTATTTCGTGCCCGCGAACAATCGAGCACCACCGGGGGTGCGTCTGAGTGCTTTCCGGCTCTACCCGCTGGATGGATCGCCAGCGCAAAGTTGAAATGGCCAGAAGTCCAAAAGGGCCAGATTCATTTACCACACGCGGGTCAACGAGCGACCACACTCGAAGCGGACAGCGAAAAAATGCCGGGCGCCACAGCGGCTGACTTCGTTGTCGGCCGCGAACGGACGGCGTGATGCATCGAAAACAGCCATTTTGCAGACCGTGCAAACATCGCGTGGTGCCGCGCCCGATCCGCAAGTCCAGGCACAAGCCAACCGGACATACATCATCGCCGTAACATCAGAAATGAAGTAACCCCGGCACAATTTCTGCTGTCATTGCGATCACACCAATCTGTCACAAGTCGCCTGGACACTTGGCGCAACCCGACACATCGCACAGCCGGCACAGAACGGTGGACGGTGCGACGCAGCCGTCATGGCGCCGGGTCAGGCATAAGTGCGCCTTATACCTGGTATCACGAATACCGTCTTGGTGAAGACGTCAGCATGGCCATAGCATGGCCCAACGCCATTCCGCGTTGCCGCCATCCTGTGAGGTCGTCATGAAACGTCTACCCCTGTCTGCGCTGCTTGTGCTCCTGCTGCTGCCGCTGTGCGCGGCGGCATCCGCCGCTGACGGATTCTGGCAGACCCCGACCATCGTCGGCGCCGGCAGGATCCACCAGATGCCGCACGCGGCTTACCAGCCCGATAGCAAGGCAACCTACAAGGCGGTATTCAGCCTGACCCACTTCGGCGCCAACCCCTCTGCGGTGAGCCCGTCGCTGGAACACGTGGCGCGGGCGGTCAACCTTTACGTGAACGCTGGCGTGCCGCTGGCGCACCTGAAGTTCGTGGCGATCGCCTTCGGCCCGGCCACGCCGATCGTGCTGAACGACGTGGAGTATCGGAAGAAATACGGCGTGGCCAACCCGAACCTCGCCGTGATCGCGCAGTTGCGCAAGGCCGGCGTGGATGTGGCGGTGTGCGCGCAGGCGGTGGCCGAGCATAATTTCCAGTACGACTGGGTCGATTCGCGCGTCACCGTGGCGTTGTCCGGGCTGACCACAGTCATCGATCTGCAGCAGCAGGGCTACGCACTGAGCCCGCAATAATTTCCCGAGGGAGCCAATCATCATGCATCACTCGATTCCTCGCCTGCTGCTGGCCGCCGCCACCTGCGTACTGAGCGCCGCCGCCGTCGCCGGCAGCACCGATAGACCCGACTTCCTGCCACCGTGGAACCCGCCGCCCACCGGCATGCAGTTCAGCGTGCCTCCGTTCGATGCGGTCGCCGACCTGCATGGCGACATCGTCGACCCCCAGCTCGTCGTGTTCTTCGCTGGCAACCAGTTCATGGTGGTGCACGATCTGGTCGACGCATTCAAACAGGCCTATCCCGCCTACCAGCGGGTCTTCGTGGAGACGTTGCCACCGGGTATCCTGGCCAAGCAGATCGAAAGTGGCTCGCTGGTCATGGGCAACCTGCGCATCACGCTGAAACCGGACGTCTATACAGCAGGCAAGGGTGCGGTCGCCGAGAAGCAGACGCAGCACGACTGGTTTGCTGACACCTATGACTACGCGCGCAACCCGCTGGCGATCCTGGTCGCCGAGGGCAACCCGAAGCAGATCAAAGGCCTGCAGGACCTGGGCCGCGCCGACGTGCGAGTAAGCATGCCCAACCCGGCATGGGAAGGTATCGCCAGGCAGATTGAGGCAAGTTACCGCAAGGCCGGCGGCGAGGCGCTGGACCACGCCATCATGCAGACCAAGGTGGCTGACGGCACAACCTTCCTCACCCACGTCCACCACCGCCAGTCGCCACTACGTGTGTTGCAGGGCGAGTCAGATGCGGCGCCGGTGTGGTCGACCGAGGCGTATTTCCAGCAGCAGATCCTGCACCATCCGGTGGAGACAGTCGCGATTCCGGCGGCCCAGAATGCAGTGGCCACGTACACGGCGGCACGCATGAAAAGTGCCCCGCACGAGCAGGCCGCGAAAGACTTCATGGCGTTCATGCAAAGCCCTGCTGCGGCCGCGATCTATCGCAAGTACGGCTTCCTTCCCGCGCATTGAGTACGCAGCATGCTCCGGCCAGCAGCTCGCCACTTGAATTCTGTTGTCGCGCTGGGGCATGTCCGACCGCATGGTGCGATGGCGGTGGATGCCGCCACCATCGCCCGTACGGGCAACGACGAGGATGGCGCGCCCTGCACGGCCTGTCATAGGGCGGACGGCGCCGGTCAGGCAGTAGCCGGCATTCCACGACTGGCTGGCCTGGACACCGCCTATCTGCAAAAACAGATAGATGATTTCGCCGGCGCGGCGCGTAGCGAACCGATGATGCAGCCCATCGCCAACGCACTCAGTGACGACGCGCGCCTTCGGCTGGAACGGAAATGCCGCCGCTCTCCGGGTCATCTGGAGCACGCTGGCCTGCGAACACCATGACGTAGCGGACGCCTGAGCACACCGACAAAACTGAAGCCCAGGCTATACCGGGGCAACTCACCAAGGTTGACTGCAGCGGGGAGCAAGACCATGTACGCCTTAAATGAAACAGCGCTGGCCAAATTGGCGGCCTTGTGTGGAAGCTCAATCCTGCGCGCGGCATGGGCGTACGGTCTGGTGGCCACTCTCGTGATGGGCGTGTCGACAAGTGCCCATGCGGCTGACTGGCTGATGTCGCAGGGAACATCGCCAGCCAACGCACCACGGGTCAAGCTGTGGGGATTTATCCAACCTGGCTACCAGCAAGACTTCAGTGACGCCAATGCCCAGGGACTATATGTTCCACCCAAGTTGATTGGTCCCGATCTGGATGATCAATCGGCATTCAACGTCGTGCGTGCACGTGTCGGCATGCGTGGCAGGGCATTGCCTCACAGCAACAAGATCGATTACTTCATACTGGCCGAATTTGGCAATGACGGCATCACCAACGGAGGACGTTATGGTCACTACCGGCCTCGCATTACGGACGCCAGCATCACACTGAACTACATCAAGGGTGCACGAGTACGCATCGGCCTGTTCAAGACTCCTGGTGCAGAGGAGGGCCTGCAACCCGTTTTTGCGGTTGACCCCTATGTCAATTACACGACGGTAACAAATCAATTACTTCAGGAGCGATTTCCGGCCATCGGCAACTCCAATATCAAGCCGCAACCGACGCCGCATGCCGGCATGAATGCCTTCTCTTCGCCAGTGGGTGCTTTCCGGGATACCGGCGTTGAAGTCTTTGATGCGTTCAATGCAGGCAACTGGGAACACAGCTATGCAGTCATGTTGGGCAATGGAAATGGTTTGAAACTATCGGACAACAATGACAGCAAGGATTACTACCTGTACTGGTCATCTGCCTATCTCTTCAACAAAACGGCTCACGGCGCGTTCCGTCCTGACATGAAATTCTTTGGTTGGTACCAGGCCGGCAAACGACCCAATGCCTACAATGCGTCACAGGAGCAAAATCGCGAACGCTATGGCGCAGGTGTTACCTATCGGAGAAGTTCGATTCATGCGACCGGTGAGTATATGTGGGGCAAGGGCATGATCTTTCAGGGCCCTCAGAACCCACAAAATATATTCAACACTTTTCGCGCGAGCGGCGGCTACGTCGAAGGCGGCTGGAATATCCCGACAACTGCATGGGAACTGGACTTGCGTTACGACGTGTATTTCCGAAACAAGGGTCAGCCAATCGAGGCAACATTCCGAACGGTGACGGCTGGCGTGCAATATCATTTCGCTAAAATGAATCGCGTTACACTCAACTATGCGTTCAATGATTTCACCTCGGACGCATCCAACATCAGAAACCAACTCGCGGGCGTGAATGGCAGGGTGTCCATCCAGGTCACCATGGTTTTCTGAGTGGAGCCACCATGCTGATTGCATACCAGAGAGGATCGTGCGGTAACGAGTTCCATCACGAAACACGCCGCGCGGGATGGGGCATCGAGATCCCACCATTTGACTATGACACCCTCTCCGCGTTCTCCAGCTTCTGCTTCACACAAGCGTCACATTGGGTCGCTGATTCTGATCGAAGACAACCCACACACATCAACCAAGGGGAAAAATGATGAGCATTGGACTTCTCTTATGGGTCGCTATCGCCCTGTTCGCCATTGCTGCCGCTGGTGGCTTGGTCATGGCGGGAGTCAGGATATCCGGCAATCGCAATCCGCCGGGGTGGTTGGCGATGTTGCACGGATTGCTGGCCGGCGCGGGGTTGACGCTGCTGCTGTTTGGCGCTTTCACCGTGGGCCTTCCCACTTATGCGTTGTGGGCACTAATCCTGCTCGTGATCGCTGCACTTGGCGGCGTGTTCTTGAACCTGGGCTTCCAGGAAAAGCGCGAGCTGCTGCCCAAGTCGGTGGTGTACGTCCATGCGTTGATTGCCGTGGTCGGGTTCATTTTGCTGATCATCGCCGCAGTTGGGTAGATCTGACTGCGCAAGGGAAACCGCGGTCAGAGTCGACGTTCTACAGGTTTTACTCAATTAAACTGCGCAATTAAAGTGCACTCTGACCCCGGTTTTTCTCCATCGGCGCAGGTTGCTTTCGCATAATGACCAGCGCGATTCCACCGAGGATGGCACTGGAAGCCAGTACCAAACGAATGGTGATCGACTCGCCGAGAAAAATGACGCCGCCAACGGCTGCGATGACGGGGACGCTAAGCTGTACGATCGCCGCGCTCGTGGCCTTGAGCGCCGGCATTGCCATATACCATATGACATACCCCAGTCCCGACGTCAGTGCGCCAGAAACAACAGCGTAACCGACGCCAGCTACATCCAGAGAGAGCCTGTCCAGCAGGAAAACACTTAATATGATCGTGAAGGCCGCCGCGCGCGCGAAATTTCCGGCGGTTGTGCGGACCGGATCGCCCACACCTTTGCCGCGCAGGGAATAGATCCCCCAGCAAACCCCGGCGCCCATCATCAACAGCGAACTGGCTAGTGGTGGTGTGATTGACAAGCCCGGAAGGAACAGCAACAGCAACCCCGCGAAAGCGAGCGCAAGGCCAGCCAGTTGCAGCTTGACCAGCCGTTCCCCCACCCACAACCCGTAAACAATCATCGTGGCCTGGACCGCGCCGAACAGCAGCAGTGCACCGGTTGCCGTGGGCAAGCTCACATAGGCAAACGAAAAGCCAGCCGCGTATGCGAACAACGCTGCAGCAGACCACCAGCTTCCCTGGTGGCCACTGGCTCTGTTTCCGATCCGCACTACCAGCAGCAAGACAACCGCACCCGAGATCAAGCGAATCGCCGTGAAGCTCGCCGCATCGATACCCGTCTGCTTCAGAGCCACCCGGGCGAGCACCGAATTGCTCGCAAACGCCACCATGCAGAGCGTTGTCAGAAATACCATGCGCGCTGGGGACACTCTATCTGGCTCCTCGCCGCCACCACATTAGCTGAAACGCGAAACCGGGGTCAGAGTCGACTTTCTGCGCGTCATCCTGAATTAAAGTGCGCTCGGGCCTCTGTTTTGGACCCGACTTGCGTCGCCCCGGCTTCCGCGTTCTATAGAAAATCTCCCCTGACACCTTTTCCCGTGAGCTCACCTGCCCCGCTTGCCGCGGCGGCAACGTCGAGTACCTGCATGGAAACGGTCTTGCCGCCTCCGAGCTGCCGCTGGCCGACTTCGCGGAAACCTTGCCGGGAATGAAAACGAGCGGAGGCCGGATTGGGCGGATCGATGTCGAACTCACAGGTGATCAATGGCACGGCGTCACCCAATGCCAGCGCACGGACATCGCGATAAAGCCGGCTACCGGCACCTTGCGCCTGCCAACCACCGGCGACTACGATGCGATCCACGTACAGGAAACGCGCATAGCGCTGTGCGAACCAGCGATAGATGGCGCCGTCGTAGTCCGCGCCCTCGCGAAAGACCAGCAGGAAGGCCCCGATCTGTCCTTCCTGCTCGATCACCCGATGCAATGCCGCCTGCGCATGCAGCTGCGCCAGACGCTCGCCGTCCAGCGGACTGAGCACGGCGACGAAGGCCTCGTTGAGGGCGAGGATCGCGGGAAAATCGGCGGGCGTGGCGTCTCGGAGCATCAGGCGACCTTCCAATGCGGTGTCGGGGACAATTGCAGCGAGCGCACCGGGTCAGAGCCCGCTCTGGTTGCAGCGAACCGGATCAGAGTCCGCTCTGGCTGAAGATGAGGGGCTCTGGCCCCGTTAGCTCGGAGCGCCACGCCTGCCTGTCATTTGTCAGCTTCAATGGTGACAACGAGCGCCTGGATCTTGCCGTCGACACCACCGTGCCCGAAGCGCTTGGCGAGGGCTTGCGCGGCGACCTCGGTGGCTTCGCCGAGCCGGGCGGCATCGCGGGTCTCGATCTCATTCCTCAGCGGGGTGCCCTGACAGTGAGCCATGGCCGCCGCCCGGGGAGACTCTGCGCGGCTTCGCGCCGCGACGGTGTCCACCCTGGGCGAGCGGGTGAAACCGCCTTTTGCCAGATCCCGGGCGATCTGCTGGCGATCGTGATAACCGTGAGGCGTGCGCGCCATGAAGCGCGGCGGGTCCAACGGAAAGACAGATTCCAGCGCGTTGGTGACGACGTCGGCACATTCGTTTTCCTCGATCCGATCCCACACGCTGAAGATGAAAACGCCCCCTTTCTCCAGCGCCCGGCGCGCCTCGGCGAACGCCTTGGACTTGTCCGGAAAAAACATCGCGCCGAACTGGCACACCACAGCATCGAACGTCGCGTCCTGAAAGGGCAACCGCAGCGCGTCTGCCTGGCGCCATTCCACGGCGCGACAGGTTCCGACGGCGCGGGCATGGTCAAGCATCGCCTGATTCAAATCCGTAGCGACGATCGGGCAGCTTTCCGGCAGCGCCGCTGCCATGGCTCGCGTTGCCACGCCGGTACCGGCGGCAATTTCCAGCACCCGGGAAAGGGGCCGCGGTTTCAGCCGGCTCGCCAGATCTGCCGCGTACGGCTCAAAGATCAGCGGCACCATATACGCGTCGTAGAATTCCGGGACGGAACCTGCAAACACCGCGTCGTCATCTCGACCACTCATGGCGCTCACCCCATCACAATTCCGCTCTGGACAGCATGACTGTCGCGGCGCGCAAAAAGCGGGCAGGCTCATTTGCCGCATGCGGATTAATGAACCCGACCCCTTGCTTTATTGTGACCCATTTTCGGACCTCAATGCCTCCGCACGCAGCACATTGCGGCGCTTGAGTTCGGCGAAAACGACGGCTTGGCGCGCATGAAACCGGGGTCAGAGTCGACTTTTTATAGGCCTCGGGCAATCAAAGTGCACTCTGGCCCCTGTTTTGCTGTTTTGCTCTCTTCTGGTCGATCGTGCTTTCAAGGCGTGAGCGCATCTTGCTGCAGGCCCCTTGAATCACCTTTTCGACAGTCTCGTCATCATGGCTCACGCCGACAGTGTTGCCGCTGCTGATACGTGCCTCGATCGCACAGTGTTTGTCTTCGCCGCCGCCTTTGGAGCCATTGGCGTCGGAGAGATGCACCTCGATCCGTGTCAGGTACGGAAAGAATCGTTCCAGGTGTTGCGTGACGATGTTTTGCACGCTCGTCTCCATTGCTTCGTTGCCCTGGATGTGGCTATCGGTATTGAGCTGAATTTGCATGCGTTGCTCCTTGGGTCGTGGCAGCCAGCCTAGGAGGAGCCTTGTCGGGAGCAGGTGAACCGGATTCGTGAGGGAAACGGTGCCAGGGACAATTTGCGCTATGCCTTTTGGCGACAGCCGGGGTGCAGGACGCTTGAAGCCTGGCGAGGGAAAGGCTGGGCTGGTTTGTCAGGCAGGTCATCGTGGTGCGCATTTGCGCCTGATTAGGCGGAGAGCATGGGGGCCCGGCATACACCGCCGGCGAATGCTCCAGAAGGCAGTGGCCAAGCACGTGCGGAGCGGGGCCAACCGGGCTATCGTGCCGTCCTGATCAGGAAGAAGCACCATGACGAAAATCTACGACCCAGCCCTGACCACGAACCCGCATGCTCCCCTCTACCGCGTCGATAAAGCGATCAAGGCAGCCCAGCAACGGCTGGATGTCGCTATCGATATGAAGCGGCATCACACCAGCCAAAACCTGGCCCACGAAGTGATCAAGGAGGCTCGCGAAGGGCTGAAAAAGGCTGAACAGATGCGGGTGCTCAGGATCAAGGAACTCACGCAGAAGGCAGCGGCAATCGCGGCGGCTGGCAAATAGTGGGTGCCGTGAAAAATGGTCGGGTTCAGGTCTCACCGCTCAGTTAAGTGAACCTGACCCTGTTGGCCCGCTGGCGATCCAAGGGACCAAGAAAATCGCCATCCGGGCCCAAACGATGATCAGCCTTCAGGCCAAACCCGTCGGCTCCGGCGGCTGGAACACACTGGGACAGACGATCAGTATGCAGCTTGACGATACGACAGGCGTTTTTCGGGAATTTCCGGGTTCCATAATGGACGACCTGTTCACCACGCAGGTCGAACAGAATTTGGCAGCCACGCCGGAACTACGATTGTCAGGGGCAGGGGTTCAGGCCACGTGGCACTCCACCCACGTCGAATACAAAACCCCGATGACGATTGTGCTGAACAACTATTTAAACGGCGATCTGGACGTGGTGTGGAAAGTCTATTTCGACGTCGAATATGACAGCAATCAGGAGTGTCAGCTGGATGTGTCGATCTTCTCGACGGAAGGTGCGAATTTTTCGTGGTACGAGGATATATTGTCCCTCGGATCATCAGCGATCATTGCCGAAACGAACGAGCGTCTGATGTCGGCAATAATGCGCTGCATTATCACGGACGCGGAGCGGGCGATAGCCGCCGGCCTATGTGCATATCTGGATCTCGGAAATTTCCTTGACGATCACCGGCTGCTCAGCGTGCAGGTGGTGCCGCTTGGCAATAACAACACGTTGCGGTTCGTTCTGTGTGATCGCCCGGCACCCGCTGAAGAGGGGCCAATTGCACCGGTCGGTGGTGTGGTGTTTGGCTGACAAGTTTTGTGGCGGGAAGCAAGATTCAGAAGAAACAAAGGGGCCAGATACTGAGGTTTCCCCAAAATTCCATTAGCCCAAGTCAACAACCTGCATTATTTTTGACGAAACGGTGTACGCACGAAGCGGTCTACTTCACGCGTATCGGAGCCAGAAGAGACCGCCCCATGCGTACCACCCAAGTATCGCAAAAGTGTCTGGGAGAATCCCTCAACGCGATCCACAGCACTGCGAGCCCGCGTGTTGATGCGGGCGGTTGAGGCAGTAGTGGCGGGGCGCCGTTTGACCCTGACGTATTCGCGCGCCGTTGAAAGCGTTGGATCGCCCGCTTGGCAATCGCCACTTTCACGCTGGGCGTGGGCGCATTCACGCGGCGGTGAGCCGCTGACTGGTGCGCAGCGATCAGCCAACCATCGTGGTCGACTGGTCCGACCTGAAGGCGAATCGGAGCTGGCATCTACCGCGTGCAGCGGGGCCGCACGCTCACCATCCTGGACATGGCGTTTCCGGCCGGTCAACAAGGTTCGTCGACGGTCGGGAAAGCGGTTTCTGCAACGCTTGCCGGAAGTGCCACCCAAGGTTGAGTGTCCCATCGTGGTGACGGATGCCGGGTTTCGCGCGCCTTGGTTTCGGGCGGTCGAAGCAATGGGCTGGCATGGGTTGGGACGCTTGCGCGACCGCAACTACCTCAGACCCTGCAATGCAGCGCAAGGCCCCTGCGAATGGGTGCCGTGCAGGCTCCGTAACGCTGACGTGATCAGGTTAATTACGGCAAGGGGACGGAGGTAATTGAGCCGCTCAGAACACCGTAATTGCCCGCGTCCCGTTTGCGGCCGAATAACCTCATATTTCGCCTCATTCCGATAGACTCGCTGGCATGGGCAAGACAGGTTTTCTGCACGAGTTGCGCCGACGCCATGTGGTACGCGTGGCAATTGCCTATGCGGTGGTCGGCTGGGCGCTGATCGAGGTTTCGGCGACGATCATCCCTGCACTGCACCTGCCCGATACGCTGACCACGGTGATTGTAGTGCTGGTGCTGCTGGGGTCTCCGGTAGCGGTATTGCTGGCCTGGGTGTTCGAGATGACGGCCGAAGGGGTGCGTCGTACCGAACCGCAAGCGTCCCCGCAGGCGCGTGTACCGGAGCAGCAGCGCATTGTCGGGCGCAAGCTCGACTTCATCATTATCGGTGTGCTGGTGGTCGCTGTGGCGGCGTTGCTGTTACCGCAATTCGTGGTCCCGTCGATGGTCGCCCCTTCTGCTGCTGCATCGATCGATAAATCCATCGCCGTGCTGCCGTTCGAGAACCTGTCTGCCGACAAGGACAACGCTTACTTCGCCGATGGTATCCAGGACGAGATCCTCACCAGCTTGGCCAAGATAGGCGAGCTAAAAGTAATCTCGCGCACCTCGACCAGAACCTATGGCAGCCGCCCGGAAAATGTGTCGCAGATTGCGCAAGAACTGGGTGTCGCCAACATCCTGGAAGGCAGCGTTCAAAGGGCTGGCGATCGCGTGCGCATCAACGTGCAGCTGATTCGGGCTGATTCGGACGACCATCTGTGGGCCGAAACCTACGATCGCACCCTCAACGACGTGTTTGCGGTACAAAGCGAAGTCGCACAGAAGATTGCCGCGTCCCTGCGTGCCACCCTGACCGGCGCGGAACAGCAAGCACTCGCTACCCGGCCTACGGCAAATACCGAGGCCTACGTCGAGTGGCTGAAAGCACGTGCCCTGGGTGAAAGCTCCTCATTTGATCGTGTCACTATCGAGCGTGTAAGAGCCATCTACCGTCGTGTGGTCAAGCTCGATCCGGACTTTGCCCAAGCTTGGGCGGAGCTGGTCAAGCTGGATGTGTTTCGCTATTGGGAGGGCTACGATGACGATGGGTCCGGGCTGATCGCCGCGCGCCGGTCGCTGGATCGCGCCAACGCACTGGCGCCCGGCCTGCCGCAAGTCGCCATCGCACGTGGCTGGTATCTGTACTACGGCGAGCGCAAGTTCGAACAGGCACTGAGCGCCTTTCGCAGCGCGCAACGCAACATGCCCAATAACGACCAGGCCTGGTTCGGTGCGGCACTGGTCGAGCGGCGCATGGGCCAATGGCAAGCCAGCATCGCGGACATGGTACGGGCCAGCGAGTTGAACCCCCGCAGTGTCGAGGTACTGACCGCACTGGCCGAAACCCGCATCGCTACACGGGACTGCCAGCACGCCCGCCGTAGCATTGACGTCGGCCTGGCGCTGAAACCGGACAATCCTTACCTGCAGGACATGCAGGCCGCCTGCCTGTGGAACACCGAGTCGGATCTGGACAAGGTGGCACGGCAGCTTGCCGCGCAACCGGTATCGGTCACCAACCTCGGTACGCGCGCGAATACCGCCCTGTACCAGCGACACTACGACCAGGCCAGTGGGCTGTTCCGCCGCGCCATTGCCGCACTCGGTGACGACCGCTCGCCCAACAACTACAAAGACTATATTTCCAACCGCGCGATGTTCAGCTTGGCGCTGGCGCTGAGTGAGCAGCGCACGGATCGGCGTGAAGCCTCCAAGCTTGCTTACCAAAGCGTCAAGGATGCGGCCGAGGACGCGTTGGCCGCGAGCGGGAAGAATATCAATTTGCGCGCCGCCAACAACGCCGTGCTGGGCATGGCGGCGGCCGGCCTGGGCCATGCCGCGCTGGCGCGCCAGCACGGTCAGCGCGCTGCTGACCTGATCCCGGCATCTGAGGATGCTATCGACGGTCTTGCCTGGCAGCGTTATCTCGCCCGTATTTACGCGCTGAGCGGCGACGCCGATCGCGCGCTGCCACTGATTGCCCACCTTCTGACCGTCGACACCACCGACCCACTGACCATCGCCTTGCTCAGGCTGGATCCCGTATGGGACCTGATACGCAAGGACCTGCGTTTCCAGGCACTGCTGAAGAAATACGCCGATCCGTCATCGACAACGACCAGCAATGGCACCGGTCATGACTGAATTCCTGCGACATCTGAAGCAAAGCAAGCTGCTGCATTGGGGCGCGGCCTGTGTGGCCGAACAAAGAGGCCCGAACAAGCGGCAAAGGAGGAGCAAAGGAGACGGAGCCACTGGTTATCGTAGCGGCGGACACTACCCTGTTTTCTGCGCTTCCTGTCATTCCTGATAACCTGCTGCCGTTCACCAATACCGGAGGCGTCATGCGAAAGCTTCTGCTGATCACAGGACTATGTTGCGGACTCGTCTTCGCGCCGCCTGCCCCGGCAGCACTGGGGCAAACCACGGAGCAGACCAGCGACCACCAGCGCATCCAGGCACTGGAGGCACGGGTCGCCGCACTGGAGCAGCGCCTGGACATGCCGCCGGCCACCCCGCAGCCGGTGTCACATCGCCAACCATCGCTGACCTCCGCTCCGACACCAGCAGCCAGCCCCCACCCGCCCGCACCCACCGCTACAGCGCCGCCGGCGTCGTCCGACTGGAGCCACTTGCATCGCGGCATGAATCCGCGGGAGGTCACCGCACAGATCGGCCCTCCAGATCGGAGGCAGGTCCGGCCGATGTCGGAAATCTGGTTCTATCCCGACAATCGCCAGATCGAGTTTGACAACAATAACCGGCTGCAAAGCTGGAGCAAGCCCTGAGAGGCGGCGAGAACATTTCCGCTCTTTTTGCCTCATTTTGTTACGGACCGATCATTACCCCCCAGCGAGACGCGGGTTCCCGCAGGCAAACTGTCCCGGACACCATTTTTGTTTTCCGAAATTGTCCCTGGCATCTTTTCCGTGCATGCCCGGCAATGCCACGATGGTTGTGGCCTGCGTGCGGAGAACGAACCGCTGACGACAAACGCCACGCTGGGACGGACCGCGCGCACCGCGAAATACGAAAAGACGAGAAGCGACAACGCGCGCAAGACACGAAAAACGACCAAGCACGCGACAGACAACAACGCAGGCCAGCCTGAAACAACACGATGCGCTTTGCCGAAGCGAAGCCAAAAGCCCAGGAATGCGACCGACAACAAAAGGAGGCTGCTCTGACGCCTAACGCTGGAGTTGAGCGGCGGCGGAGCCGGAGAGTTCCTACGCAAAAGTGGACACCGGTTGGTTAGCCGCATTGGGCTTCGAACTCAATGGGAGATCGATAGCCTAGAGCGGAGTGTAAGCGCTTGTTGTTGTAGAAATCGATGTAGCTGCGCACGGCGGTTCGCA
>CAJDTN010000014.1_pt1 | contig 78088 bp, 86 predicted proteins | sample 7389801 | NCBI WGS metagenome assembly CAJDTN01 (sample SAMEA7055653, study PRJEB34461) | soil metagenome | biome: terrestrial ecosystem; feature: Peninsula; material: soil | place: Antarctica | collected 2016
CCGGAGCACGCGACGACGCCCGTCGGTTGGGTCTGGCGCGGTGCGCTGGCCTCGTTCTACGGCGGCGTTGTCGAGGAAGTCGAACTCCGTCTGCTGCTGGTCAGCCTGTTCGTGTGGCTGCTGGCGCCAGGCAACCGGAAGCTGGCGAGACCGTGGATGTTCATGCTGGCCATCGCCGTGGCCGCGTTGCTGTTCGGCGTCGGCCACCTGCCCGCCGTCTTCGCGATCACGTCGACACCTGCGCCGCTGTTGATCGGCAAGATCGTGCTGCTGAACGCCCTGGGCGGCGTGGTGTTTGGCGCACTGTTCTGGAAATACGGCTTGGAGCACGCGATGCTGGCGCACTTCTGCGCCGACCTCGTGCTGCACGTCGGCGTGCCGCTGTTCGCGCCGGGCTGACCGGCTGCGGTCCGTTCAATCCCGCGGCGCGCGCAGCGACAGGCCCAGTGCGATCCAGCCGACCACGAAGGCGATCCCGCCGAACGGAGTGATGATGCCGGCCCAGCGCGGCGCCCCCAGGGCCAGCGCGTACAGACTGCCGCTGAACAGCACGATGCCGAATGCAAATGCGCTGACAGCCACCCGTCGACCGCGACCGCAACCGAGTCCCACCGCCAACACCAGGGCCAGCGCGTGCCACACGTGATAGTCCACGGCCGTATGCCACAGCTCGCGCTGACGTGGATCGAGCGCGTCGCGCAGTGCGTGCGCGCCAAACGCACCAAGCAACACCGCGCTGGCGCCGGCGATGCCGACCAGCAGTGCGAGTCGGATACTGACAGTTTGTCGCACCATCGCCGATTTCCCGGTATTCGAACCCAAGGCCGCAAGCGCTGTCGTATGCTTGAACGGATAAAGTCTCAGGATTTTCGCATGAAGTCACCCTGGTTTCGCCCACTTGCCCTGCTCGTGCTGCTCACCACCGGTGTGGTGCTCGCCGGCTGTCACGGTGCCGCGCCCCTGCCATTCCAGCTGACCAACCTGACCGGGCACATGCCGCAACTCGAGTTCACGCTGACCAACGACGAAGGCAAGACGGTGTCCGCGGAGGACTATCACAACAAGGTGGTGCTGCTGTACTTCGGCTATACCCACTGCCCGGATGTGTGTCCGCTGACCATGGCCCACTTGCACGTGGTGATGCAGCGCCTGGGCAAGCTTGCCGATGGCGCACGCATCCTGTTCGTCAGTGTGGATCCCGCCCGCGACACGCCGGAAGTGCTGCACACCTATGTCAACGCGTTCGATGCGCACGCTACCGGCCTCACCGGCAAGCCGCGGGCCATCGAAGCGCTGGTCAAGCGTTATCGTTCCGCTTTCACACGCGAGCCGGCCAGCAAGGACGGCAGCTACGAGGTGAGCCACAGCTCGGCGATTTACGTGTTCGACCGCGACGGCAACCCGCGCGTACTGTTCACGCCCGCCGACACGCAGGACGATCTGGTGCACGACCTGCACCTGCTGCTCAACCGCGGAGACGCGTCATGAAGCACGTTGCTGCGTTCGCCCTGCTCGCCGGCTTGTCGCTCGTTGCCGGCGTACACGCCAGCGCCGCCGACCATGTGCGCGCCACGCACGCCTGGATTCGGGTGTTGCCCGGCACGCTGCCGGCTGGCGCCTATGTCACCCTGGAAAACGATAGCGGCCAACCCGTGGCGCTGACCGGTGCCAGCAGCGACGCGTACGGGCAGGTGATGTTGCACCGCAGTTCGACCCAGGGTGGCGTCAGCCGAATGACGATGGTGGATTCGCTGAACGTGCCGGCGCACGGCAAGGCCGAATTGGCGCCTGCCGGTTACCACCTGATGCTGATGCAACCGGCCGCACCGGTGAAACCAGGCACTACGGTGCGCCTGCTATTGAGGTTCAGTGACGGCAGCACCTTGCCTACCGACTTCATCGCCCGCCCGGCCAACGCGTTGGGCGACGGCAGCGATCATGCGGGCCACCCCTCGCACTGAGGCAACGACGACAACCCCTCAGTCCGGCAGCCCGCCGCCGGCAATCACTGCCGGTGGCTGCACCGGCAGCGGCCGACGCGGCAGGCGACCATCGTGTGAAAGACGCATCCAGAGGCGCAACGCCATCAGCGCACCAATCGATTCGATCATCGCTGCCGGTATCCACGTGATCAGGCCACCGACCATTTGTCCGGTCAGCACGTTGAAGGTAAAGGCGCGCCCGCAGATTTCGAAGATCGGGTAGAGGTCGGTGCGCGAGAACGTGACGATGGCGCCAGCCAGAATCTGCGGCGTCATGGTGATCGCCGGCGACAGCACGCGCATGCCGGCCACCATCCGCCCCGGCGGGTGCGGTCGATGGTCGAGCACCAGCGACCAGTAAGCAAAGCCACTGATCAGCATGGTCCAATTCATGAAGCGGTAGACCCGCCAGTCCAGCATCGCCAGCGTCTGCAGGTCGGGGATCAACCAGATCAGCACGAACACGACGAACAGGACGGTCGCAACCGTGGGATTCATCAGCACGCCCATCACCGCCCGCCACGGCCATGACCGCTGCAGCGGCTGCAACACGCGCACTCGCCATGCCAACGGCAGGCCGGCGCGCAGCGCGCTCACCGGATACGCGGCGACGATCAGCAGCGGCGCCAGATGATGCAGCAGCAGCTGCTGCAGACGATGCATGAAGAACTCATGCTCGGCGTAGTAATCGAGATAAGTGTGCAGCGACAGGTAGATGATCGCCATGCCGATCCAGAACGCCAACTGGCGACCAAAGCCTACGTGCAGCCGCCGGCTACCACGCCAATACAGCACGCACGCCAGCACGAACGTGGCCAGGAACACCCACGAAAACTCCCACGGCACGATCCATTTCAACAGCGTTGCAATCACGATCAGGCGACTTCCACGTCCATCAGCGCCGGCGACTGCCGACAACCACCGTCCAGCATAGTGGGCCGCGGCGGCCGCGTCTGCCTCGGCAACCAGCGCCGCTTGCGGCAGATTGCCGCTTCCAGATACTCATCGTCGACGCCGGCTGTGCCGGGTACGACGCCAGCCGTATAGCAGGCCGAGCAGCACCACCAGCGCCGGCACCAGCACGATGTTGATCACCTTCAGACGCAGGCCAAGCGCATCGATCTCGGCGTTGAGCTGGTGCTGCACACTGCGCAATTCCTTGTTGATGGCCAGCTGGCGCTGACGGAACTGCTCGATCTCGCGGCGCTGCTCAGGCGTGATCGTGCTGGGGTGGGTGCCCTTGGCCGGTTGCAATTCGTCCAGCCGGTGTCGGGTGTCGGCCAGTTCCTTCTCCAGCTCCTGCTCTTTCTGCAGGAACTTCTGGTCCGCCACGTTGCGCAGCGCCTGCACGCGGGTGAACGGCCGCTGCGAGGTGGAGCGGGCGCGGATCGACAACAATGCGGAAGACCCGCTGAGGTTGTCGACCAGATTGGTGACGAAATCCCCGTTGTTGGCGAAGATCCGGATCATTGTCTGGCCCAGCGTGGTCTGCGGTTCGACCCACAACCGATCGCTGAGCAGGTCGGTATCGGCCACCAGCACCACCTCGGCGTTGGCTGCGGAATGGCTGCGATAGCCTGGTTCGCCGGCATTCTCGGGAAACGCGCTGGTGAACATGCCGCGCAGCCGCGCAGCCAGCACATAGTGCGCATTGTCCGGCTTGTAACCCTGCTGCAGGCTGGTCGGGTTGCTGCTGGCATCCATCACCCGCTGCGTCGGCACCAGTTCGGCATCGGCACTGCTCTGCAGCAGCGGGATCAGCCGGGCGCGCGCGGTCGGGGTGAGGTCGAAATGGCCGATGGTGGAGACGTTGATCCGCTGCAGGCTGGCGGTCACCGGGTCGTTGCGGTTGAGCTCCTGCTCGCCCAGCCCGAGCATCGCCGGGTGATTGAGGCTGTTGCCGGCCAGTTCGATCTGCAGGCCGCGACTGCGATCGAGCACCACCTGGTGCGGGTCGTAGCTCACCCCCCACGCCGCGAACAGGCGCGGCAGGTCCGAGGCATGTGCGGGCAGCCCGGAGACTTCCGGCATGAGTGGTGTACTGTCGAGCTCGGCGTCCGGATCGACGAAGACCACCAGCTGTCCTCCGCCCATCACGTACTGATCGATCGCATATTGCGCCGCGGACGGCAGCTGTTTCGGATGAATCAGCAACAATACCTTGAGTTTGCTGTCCACACGTTTCAGCTGCGTCGCATCGAGCGTCTCGATCTCGAACAGCTGGCCCAGCTGCTGCATCACCGCCCACGGCTGTTCGTCGAGCACCGGGTCGCCATCCACCGGCAGCGAGCTGAGCACGCCAATCGACGGCTTGTGCGCCAGATTCAGCTCATACAGCAGCTTGGCGATGTCATATTCGAGGAATGCCTCGCGCGAGGGATCGAAAAACGCGATCGCCAAGGTCTTCTCGGACGCACCGTCCTCTTCGTCCTCGCGACTCCCGCCCTGTGGCGTGACACTGCCGGCCAGCCCGAAAAACACCCGCTCGCCATTGCTGCCGCCATTGGCGGCGATCAGGCCGTTGCCCTCGGCGCTGGCCTCGTCGTCCGAATACGGCACCGGGTCGATGACCCGCAACCGAATGCGGCCGTGCGAGCGCGCCACCATCTCCTGCAGCATTTCGAGGACGCGCTGCTCGTAGCTGCGCAGTTGCGGCAGGTCACGCGTGGCATGCTCGGAAAAATACAGGGTCAGCCGCAGCGGGCGTTGCAACGTATCGACAATATGCAGGGTGCCCGGTGTCAGGGTGTAGAGCTGGTCGGCAGTCAGGTCAATTCGCGCTGCATGCAGCCAGCGGCTGCTGGCCACGATCAACGGCACCATCACCAGCATCAGCGCCACCAGGCCGGCATACAGCGCGCCGCGCCGGGTCAGGTGCAGCGGCGTGGTGAGCATGTGCGGCAGACGCGGGCGGGACATCGGTCAGCGCGTCCGTTTCAGATCAAGCAACAGCACGCCGGCGACCAGCCAGCTCAGCGCGCTGAGCAGGAAATACAACAGGTCACGCAGGTCCAGCACGCCACGCGAGATCGCCTCGAAATGCCGCAGCATCGACAAATGCGCCACCGCATTGATCAGGCGCCGCGGCAATGCGCCCTGGAAGAAATCCAGCACCTGCGGCTGCCCGACCAGTATCAGCAACACGCACACCAGTGCGGTCAGGATGAACGCCACCACCTGGCTGTGGGTCAGCGCGGACAAGCAGGCGCCGATCGCGATGAAGTTGCCGGCCATCAACCAGCTGCCCAGGTAGCCGGCCAGGATCACGCCGTTGTCCGGCGCGCCGAGGTAGTTGACCGTGATCCAGATCGGGAACGTCAGCGTCAACGCCAGCCCGATGAACAACCACGCCGCCAGAAACTTGCCAAGCATCGCCTGCCACAGGGTCAGCGGCAGCGTCAACAGCAACTCCAGGGTGCCGCCCTTGGCCTCCTCGGCCCACATGCGCATGGTGATCGCCGGCACCAGGATCAGGTACAGCCACGGATGCATCACGAAGAACGGCTGCAGGTCGGCCAGTCCCCGCTCGTAAAAATCCCCGACATAAAAGGTGAGAATACCGGCCAGCACCAGGAATATCACCAGAAACACGTAGGCGACCGGCGTCACGAAGTAACTGCGCAGCTCGCGCCGCAACACGGCGTTGACGGGACTCATGCGCGTCCCCCGGCCGCGGCTTCACCGCTGCTGGTGATCTGCCGGAACACCTCATCCAGCCGGCCGCGCTCAAGCTGGATTTCGGACACTTCCAGGCCTTGCTCGCGCAACAGCGTCTCGACCGCATCGAGGATCCGTTCCCCGGACTTCGGGAACACGGTGACGCGTCCATCCAGTGGATCGATCTCGATCGCTGCCACCTGCGGCAGGCGACCGAGCATCTCCTGCGACATGCCGCTGCCCGGCGCACTGAACGACACGGCGCCGTGATAACGCGAGCGCGCTTCCAGCTCGGCTGGCGTGGCGTCCGCCAGCAGTCTGCCGCGCGCGATGATCACCACCCGGTTGCACAACGCATGCACTTCCTCCAGCAGATGGGTGGAGATCAGGATCGTGCGCTCGCGCGCCATCACGTCGATCAGCTGGCGTACCGCATGCTTCTGGTTTGGATCGAGACCGTCAGTGGGCTCGTCCAGCATCAGCACCGGCGGATCGTGCAGGATCGCCTGGGCCAACCCCACGCGCCGGCGCAAGCCCTTGGACAACGTATCGATGGCCAACCCCAGCACGTCATCCAGTTGCAGTTGCTGCACCACCGCGTCGAAGCGCCGATAGCGCTCTTCACGTTTGAGCCCGCGCATGCGCATGATGAACTGCAGGAACTCGCGTACCGTCATTTCACCGTAGCTTGGCGCACCTTCGGGCAAGTAGCCCAAGGCGCGCTTGGCCTGCAGCGGTTCGCGCATCACATCGTGCCCGCACACCCACGCGCGTCCCGATGTCGGCACCAGGAACCCGGCGATCATGCGCATCGCGGTGGATTTGCCGGCGCCATTGGGGCCGAGCAGGCCAAGCACCTGGCCAGGTTCGACGCGAATGCTCAGCGCGTCCACCGCCATCAGGTTGCCATAGCATCGGGTGAGCTTTTCGGTCTCGATCATGTCCGCTGGCAGATTATGGCGGGCTAGCGGCAAGCGCGCCGGAAGCCGCTGATGGCACCGGGTGTCATCTGGAATGTACCGCAAGAGCCAGGAGTCCGGGCGATCGAAGATATCTGCCGATGCTGGCTCCGCTCAAACAAAAGGCCCTCCCGTGACGGAAGGGCCCTTGTCATGGCGCATTGGCGGTCGCTTTATTTGGCGGAGCTGGCGGCGGCGGGAGCCGCGCTCGCCGCCGGTGCCGGCGCGGAGCCGGTGGTGGCGGGCGCGCTACCCTCGTCGTCAGCAGCAGGCAGCAAGCCGGCTTCCTGCTCCGGCGTCTGCGCGGGCGCATCCATCAGCGGCAAGGAGACCTGATGCTTCGCATATGAAGCGATGGCGCCGCTGGCATCCTTCACCTCCGGCGTGACCACGACGTCGTAGGGTGGGTTGATCGTGTTGTCAAACTTGTAACCGTGAGTCTGTGCGTAGGCGGTCAGCATTTTCACGGTCTGCGGCACGCCGTTGAACGTACCCTCCCATACGCCCTGCAGAGTTGCTCCGCCAAACGCCATCATGGCGTGCACGTCGCCCTCCACCACCAGCCGGCCGAAGCGGTCGCGACTTCCCGCCGGCGACACTGGTTCCGCCGAACCACCAGCGGCGGTGCTGGCGGTCGCCGGCGCAGGCGCCGTGAGTGATGGCGCGACCGGTGCCGTGAGCTGCTCGCTCTGGCCGTTGATGGTAAGCGTACTGGAGTCGATCGGCAGCGCCACCTCGAAGTCAAAATCCGGATCGCCATAGTTGACGACGAACAGGACCGACGGACCGGTGATGTTCACGCCCAGCTTCTTGGCCTGCGCCTTCAGCTCGGTGTCCGCCTGGGCCACGGCATCATCCAACGCTTCGGTGCCGCCCTTGCTGCGGTCGATACTGCGCGAGACGAACAGCACGGGCGTCGGTTGCGACTGCACGATCCTGGGCATCAATCCGCTGTAGTCCACGTTGGCCACGCCAGCGAGCACGTTCTGCAGGTTGTTCAGGCTGAACTGGATGAACGAATCGGGGTCGCCGTGGATGTACAGATTGGCGAACCGGTTGATCAGATTCCAGCCGTACTTGACATCGTAGGACCAGGTGACCTGGGTCAGTCGCCCGTGACCCTGACGCTCGAGATCAAGCGTGAAATGCTTGTCCAGGCCGCGCCAGTTGTTGTCCAGGTTCCAGACAATGGTCGCGTCCTGGGTGTTGCTGTCAATCTGGTCGAATTCCGGCTTCGCACTGGCGATGGTCAGGCCGCCGTCGCCCAGCTTGGGTTCGGTGCTGGTCCAGCTGATCTCGGCACCCGGCCCGTACGCCTTGCCCGAAAACTTGAACTGCACACCGCTGTCCTGCGAACGGAGCACGGAATAGTCCGGGAACCTCCGAAAATTATCCAGCAAGTCATATACCTGGCGCATATCCTTGCCCACGACCAGTTGGCGCTCCACGTGACCGCTGGCGGGCATGACCACGGCCGCCAGGACACCAAGCATCGCGACGATGACCAAGGCGACCAGAAATTCAAAGACACGCATCATTCCAGAGTTCTCCGAAGCGTCGTTACGCCGTACCTTAGAGTGTGCCCTGTCCGCTGCACGGACCCGCCTCAGAGGCAACAACAGGGGTCGGCAAACGCCGAAGGAGCTGATGTTACTTGCTCACGCGCTCGAACGCTATCCACCTGCAACACCTATTTTGACATCGGGGGAGACACGGTCTCCTGCAAGTTTGAATGGCACCATGGAGCCTGTCGGGCTTCAGGTTGGCCGGTTCAGACAATGCCCAGCTCCAGCGCCTTCAACACTGCACGTGTGCGGTCGCGCACGCCGAGCTTGGAAAGGATGTTGGAGACGTGGTTCTTGACAGTACCCTCGGCCACCTTGAGTGAATTGGCGATTTCCTTGTTGCTGTAGCCACCGGACAACAGCCGCAGGATCTCGGTCTCGCGCTCGGTCAGCGGGTCGGGCTGCTCCAGGCTGGTGAACTGGTTCTGCATCCGCGCCACCCCGGCCATCAGGCGCTGGGTGACCATCGGTGCAACCAGTGAACCACCGGCGGCCACCGTGCGCACGGCTTCGACCAGCTGTTCCAGCGAAACGTCCTTGAGCAGGTAACCACGCGCGCCGGCCTTGAGGCCCTGCAGCACCAGTTGGTCGTCGTCGAACGTGGTCAATATGATCGTCGGTGGCAGCTCATTGCGCGCCGACAGCGCTTGCAGCACCTCCAGCCCGCTCATGCTCGGCATGCGCAGGTCCAGCAGCATCACGTCCGGCTTGATCCGGGGCACTTCCAACACTGCCTGCGCCCCATCGGCGCACTCGGCCACCACGCGGATATCTTCGGCCAGGTCCAGCAGCGAGCGTACTCCCTGCCGTACCAGGTTCTGGTCGTCGACGAGACAAACTGAGATCATCGCGAATCCTCGGTCATGGGTGACTGAAGGTGTGGGCGTGGAAACCAGTGGATACGCTCCCTCGCAGCGAGACGTATTCTCGCACGACACGCCAGCGCCAGCCGCCTACTTTACGAAACACTAAGTGCCGGCGGCTCAAACCGCGACGGCGCATGCGCCAGCGCTGGCTGCTCGCCCAACGGCAAGCGGACGGTCAGCGCGAAGCCACGAGTCAGCCCAGTATCCAACGTCACACTGCCGCCGAACTCGGCCAGTCGCTCGCGCATGCCGGACAAACCATTGCCCTCTTCCAGTTGGTCGGCGCCGCGGCCATCGTCTCGCGCATGCAAGCCCAGCTGACCCGCTTCGGCGTAGGCAAAATTGAACCACAGGTTGCGCGCACCGGCGTGGCGCGCGGTATTGGTGATGATTTCCTGCGCACAACGCAGCAACACCTGGGCGCGCCGCGGATCCTCCACGCTGAAGCGCGGCGGCATCACCACATGCACGTTCAGCCCGGGCACCCCATCGGTAAGGCTGCGCAACGCCTGGGTCAGGTCGATCGAATCATCCTGGCGCAACTCGCTGACCACCTCGCGCACATCGGCCAGCAACAGCTTCGCCGTGCTCTGCGCCTTGCGCACATGCGCGCTGGCCGCCTCGTTGGTGAGGTGGCTGGCCACTTCCAGATTCAGGCTCAGCGCGGTGAGGTGATGACCGATCAGGTCGTGCAGATCGCGGGCAATGCGCATGCGCTCGGCGATCCGGCTGGACTCGGCCAGCAACGCGCGCGTGGCACGCAGTTCGGAGTTGAGCCGCCGCTGCGCCTCACGCTGCTCCGCCTGCTGGCTGGCTACGGCCGAGGTGACGAACACCAGTACCGAGATGCCCAGGTAGATGCTGGCCTGCAGAAAACCCAGCCCGATGCTGTGGTCATATTCAGGAAACGTGGCAAAAACCGCCACCAGGCTTAGATGCTGCAACACCAGCCAGAACGCCGCCAGCCACAGCGGCAACAACCACGGCAGCACCAGCGAGGCGACTACCATCAGCATCGCCGACAGGCCGCTGTGGCTGTACCAACCCACCGCCACTGCTGCCGCCGTCATCAGGGCCAAGCCCAGCAATTTCAGAGCGGGATAGCGACGCGACCCCAGGTTGCTGGTCAGCAACCAGTACATCAGACCGAAAACCAGGTAACACAGCGTCCACAGCAGCAGCGCGAAGTTCGGGCCGTGCGGCTGGTGCAGCGCCGCCACCCGCTCGGTGGCCCAGTTCGTGATCAGCGGCGTACCTACCGACAGGTAGGTGAAGAAGCCGGCATAGCGAAGCAGGCGGATATGATTGAGAAACGGCCAGTGCATGACTCGCATCATTGGGGGTGACGGCCCTTCGCGCAATGCGCGAGAAGTCATGTCCGTGACCCGACCGTACCGGTTTACGAACGTTTTACATGTGCCGCGGTGATGTAAGGGCCGCAGTCACATGGCATAATGCCCCACCCCGAGATCGACTCGTCGACCTCGGTCCTGATTCCACCCTTTGCGGAGCAACGAATGGCCCTTGCCATCCGCGACGTGCGCGAGCACGACCTGGATGCCGTGCTGGCGCTGAACAACGCCGCCGGTCGCTCCATCCTCGCCCTCGACGCTCACCGATTGCGCTACTTCTTCGAGCACGCCGACTATTTTCGTGTCGCCGAAATCGACGACCACCTGGCCGGTTTCCTGATCGCCCTGCGCGAAGACCACGACTACGACAGCCCGAACTACCGCTGGTTCGCCGGGCATTACCCGCAGTTCGCCTATATCGACCGCATCGTGATCGCGAACGCCTATCGCCGCCACGGCCTGGGTCGCATCTTCTACTGCGACGTGCACAGTTATGCCGAGGTGCGCGTGCCCCTGCTCGCCTGCGAGGTGTTCCTGGAGCCACGCGACGACGTGGTGGTGCTGTTCCACGGCACCTACGGTTTCCAGGAAGTCGACCAGCAGAGGATGGGTACTGACGGCCCACAGGTCAGCTTGCTGGCCAAGGACCTGCCCAGTTACGCCTACGTGCGCAATACCTGGCTCGACCACGGCGGCCTGCCCGATGTCCCATGGCTGGCCGAACGCGCATGCGCGCCCGATACCGATTCCGGCCAACGCCGCGCCGCCGGAGAGGGTCACTCATGAACGCACGGATGGATCCATCCGACGCCTGTGATTTGCGCTTCGGCCAGGTCGGTATCGCCTGCGTGCGGGTGCGCCGGGTCGATGCGGCCGCCTTGTGCGACGAACTGGAACGGCGCGTGCGCGCGGCACCACAGATGTTTTCCCGCGCCGCGGTGGTGCTGGACCTGAGCCACCTGCTCGACCTGCCTGACGATGGCGCCGTCGACGCCCTGCTGGAAGCCGTGCGCAGCGCCGGCATGCTGCCGGTGGGACTGGCCTACGGCACCAGCGCGACCGAGGCGTTGGCCAATCGCATGGGATTGCCGTTGATCGCAAAGTTCCGCGCGGCCTACGAACCGGCAACGAGCGCATCCACTGCGCCGCAGCAGGCGGCTCTGGCCGAGCCGGCTCCGGCGCGCGAGCCGATTCTGGCGGCACCGGCCGCCGGCAGCCATCAGGGCGCCGAACACCACGCCGGAACGGTACGCTCCGGCCAGCAGGTCTACGCGCGCGATTGCGACCTGATCATCACCGGCGCCGTGGCCAACGGCGCCGAGGTGATCGCCGATGGCAACATCCACATTTATGGTGGCCTGCGCGGGCGCGCCATGGCTGGCGCGCAGGGCGACGAAAAGGCACGTATCTTCGTCTCCGATTTCCGCCCCGAACTGGTGGCGATTGCCGGGCAGTACCGCGTGTTCGAGCAAATTCCGGCCGAACTCGAAGGTCAATCCGTGCAATGCTGGCTGGAAGGCGAAAAGCTGTTGATCGCCAAGCTGTGAATATCCACAACACGTCACACACAACAAGAACAATCATGCGGAGATGGGCCCTTGACTGCTGAGATTATCGTTGTCACCTCCGGCAAAGGCGGCGTCGGCAAGACGACGACCAGCGCCTACGTCGGACTGCGCAACCTCGACCTGATCATGGGCTGCGAACGGCGTGTGGTGTATGACTTCGTCAACGTCGTCAACGGCGAATCCACGCTGAAGCAATCGCTGATCAAGGACAAGCGCTACGACAACCTGTTCGTGCTGGCAGCCAGCCAGACCCGCGACAAGGACGCGCTGACCCAGGAAGGCGTCGAGAAGGTCCTCGACGGCCTGTCGGAAATGGGTTTCGACTACGTTGTCTGTGACTCGCCGGCCGGCATCGAGAAGGGTGCACACCTGGCCATGTATTTCGCCGACCACGCGGTGGTGGTGGTCAACCCGGAAGTCTCCTCCGTGCGCGACTCCGACCGTATCCTGGGCTTGCTCGCCAGCAAGACCCGGCGCGCGGAAAAGGGCGAGAGCCCGGTCACCCAGCACCTGCTGCTGACCCGCTACAACCCTGCCCGCGTCGCGATCGGCGAAATGCTCAGCGTCAAGGACGTCGAGGAAATCCTCGGCATCGACGTGGTCGGCGTGATCCCCGAGTCGGAGAACGTGCTGACTGCCTCCAACAACGGCATCCCGGTCATCGTCGATGCCAACTCACACGCCGGTCAGGCCTACGGCGATACCGTGGCTCGAATTCTTGGCGAAGAGCGCCCGCTGCGCTTCGTCGACGTGCCGAAGAAAGGCTTTCTCCAGCGCGTGTTCGGAGGTTGATCACGATGGGTATTCTCGATTTTCTCAAGCGCAAACCCGAAGCCACTGCCCACGTGGCGCGCGAACGCCTGCGCATCATCGTGGCGCAGGAGCGCTCCACTCGCGGCGCACCGGACTACCTGCCCATGATGCGTAACGAGCTGCTCGAAGTGATCAAGAAATACGTCCACGTCGATCTCGAAGCGATCAACATCAATTTCGAGCGCGACAGCGGCCACGAGATCCTCGAACTCTCGGTTACCCTGCCTGAGGGCAAGCCGGTCGCGAAAGGCGCCGTTCAGACCAGCTGAGCAGTCCATCTGCCTCCCCGCCGGGCCGCGGCCAGCTGCCGGCCTCACCTTAATTCGCCAGAACCGCCCGCTCGCGCCACACACCCATGCACCCCGACAGCCACCCTTCCACCAGCGATCCGGCCAACACCGTGATGCGCATGGGCGAAATCGGATTCGACACACCGGCAGCACTGCTTGGCCGCTTCGGCCTGCAGCTTCGGCGCGTGGCAGCGGGCGCACCGATTCCCGGCAGCTTCTGGGGCGACGAAGAGGCCGGCATCATCGGCGCCACGGTCTATGCGCGCGACGACACCCCGATCCACTCCCTGTTGCACGAAGCCGGGCACTTGATTGTGCTGCCGCCGGAAAGACGCTCGGCCGTCCACACCGATGCCACCGATTCGATCGCGGAAGAGGACGCCACCTGCTACCTGCAGATCGTCCTCGCCGACGAGCTGCCAAGCGTGGGACGCGCCCGCCTGATGGCCGACATGGACGCGTGGGGTTACTCATTCCGGCTCGGCTCGACCCGCGCGTGGTTTGAACAGGATGCCGAAAACGCGCAGGCATGGCTGCGCGAACGTGGCCTGCTCAGCGCCGCGACACGTTGACATCACCGGGCACATACCAGCGCAAGATTTCATCGGCGGCGCGGCTGAGGCCAACCCGTCCAGTCGCCACCGGTTCCGGCGGCGGCGGCGTACCATCGTCGACAATGCGAAACCCGCCCTCGCCGGTCACCAGGTCGATGCCGTCGTGCACGCCGCTGATACCCATCGCCTGGGTCAAGCGTGCCGGGCCACTGCACAGATCACGATCGCGATGCGCCTTCGGCCGTGCCTCACGCATCGCCTCCAACCCGCTCAGCGGCGCCAGCGCACGCAACAACACGCCGACACCCTCGTCCACCTCGCCGCACACCGCGTTGCAGCACCAGTGCATGCCGTAGCTGAAATACACATACAAGTACCCCGCCGGCCCGAACATCGTCGCATTGCGTGCGGTCTTGCCCCGATAAGTGTGCGCGGCCGGATCCAGCGACCCGCAATAAGCCTCGGTTTCCACAATGCGCCCGCTGCGCCCATCGGCACCGACCAGCACCTTGTTCAACAGAGCCACGGCAACTTCGCGCGGATCGTGTCGGTAGAACGCGTACGGCAGAACTCTGGTTCGAGCGGTCACTTGGCCGCACGCGGCACGACGTAGCTGCCGACATCCGCGCGGAAACCAATCGCCATCCGGTTCCAGCCATTGATCGCGATGATGGCCAGGGTCAGTTCGACCAGGCCCTTCTCGTCGAACTCCTCGCGTACCTGCGCGTATAGCGCATCGGACAAATCATTCGTGGCGACCAGGGTGACCGCCTCGGCCCAGGCCAGCGCGGCGCGCTCGCGCGCATTGTAGAACGGCGCCTCACGCCACGCCGGCAACACATACAACCGCTGCTCGGTTTCGCCCGCCGCACGCGCGTCCTTGCTGTGCATGTCCAGGCAATAGCCACAGCCGTTGATCTGCGATACGCGCATCTTCACCAGTTCGATCAACGACTTTTCCAGTCCGCCGCGATGCACGCCGGCTTCCAGATCCAGCATCGCCTTGAATGCATCCGGCGCCGCTTTGCGGTAATCGATACGGGGTTTCATGTCTGCTCTCCTCGGAGTGAAAAAGAATGGGCGCCACCAACGGGCTTCACCGCGGTGCGAACAACTGTTGTGCATCGGCGTACGAGAAATCTGACGCCAGCGCCGCGAAGCCACCGCTCGCGCGCATCCCGGCGACGGCATGATCCACGGCGCCAAACGCCACCGTGGCGAACCGCGTGGCCGTGCTCACCCGCGCCACCCCGATGGACGCCAACTCGTGCAGATCAGGCATGGCGGGCCCGGCTGCCACATTGATCGGCGCGTCGACCGCGCGAACGAACGCCGCCAGCGTGGCCGGGTCGCCCAACCCGATCGGATAGATGCAGTCGGCGCCCGCGGCCAGATAGGCCTCCGCGCGATCGATCGCATCGGCCAGGCGTGCGGCCGGGTCAACGTCAGCGTGCTGAATCCAGTGGTCCACCCGCGCATTGATCACGATCGGCACGCCACTCGCATTGGCCGCGATTCGTGCCGCACGCACCCGTGCCGCGGCGGCGCCGGCATCGCGCAGCGGGCCGTGCCCGGGCATGCCATCCTCGATGTTGATGCCGACCGCTCCAGCCGCGATCACGGCCTGCACGGTGGCGGTCACGTCCGTCGGCGCATTGCCATAACCGGTCTCGATATCCACTGTCACCGGCACCTCGACGACGCGCGTGATGCGCGCAACCGCCGCCAGCACCTCGGCCAGCGGTGCGCACTCTCCATCGGCGTAGCCGAGCGACCACGCTACCCCGGCGCTGGTGGTGGCGATCGCCGGAAAGCCTCGCTGCGCGAACAACCGCGCACTGCCTGCGTCCCAGCAGTTGGGCAGCAGCAATACCTTCGTGCGATCGTGCATGCGGCGGAACGCCCGAGCCAAGTCGGTCTGCGTCTGTTGGTTCATTGCTGCCTGCCGTATCAATCATCAATAATCGACCCCTCAGGCTACGCTGGTCGCCCAACCGACGCACGTGGCAGCTCACCCAAGCAGCAACCCGGGTCGGCCTCGAAACGGCACTGGAATGCCATCGCGTCACGGCCTAAAGTCACCTCAGGGCAAACCCAAACCCACCGCGATGGAGGCACCATGGCGACCCGCAGGCTCGTGCTTCTGTTCGACGGCACCTGGAATAAGCCAGAGTCGAACACCAACGTGGAACGCTTGCGTCGACTGATCGCGCCGGTCGATGCGCTTGGCAACACGCAACTGGTCAACTACATCCCCGGCGTCGGCGTGAAGCGCGGGATCAGCCACCTGCTCGGTGGCGCCTTCGGCTACGGTTTGTCCAACCATGTGAAGAACGGTTATCGCTGGCTGTGCGAAACCTGGCAGCCTGGCGACGAAATCTACCTGTTCGGCTTCAGCCGCGGCGCCTATACCTCACGTAGTCTGGGCGGGCTGATCCGCAAATGCGGCCTGCTGAAGTGTGCCGCCGATGACAACGTGGCCAGGGCCGAAGTGAATCACGCTTACGACTTGTACCGCGACGCCGCCACCAAGCCGGATGACCCTCTGGCAGTGGCGTTCCGCGCCGATCATTCGATCGAAGTTGATATTCACTTCATCGGCGTGTGGGATACGGTTGGCTCGCTGGGCATACCCGTCACCGCTTCATGGTTCCCGTTTGCCCGCGCGCATTACCAGTTCCACGACACCGAACTCAGCAAGATCGTCAAACATGCCTACCAGGCGCTGGCACTGGACGAACACCGTGGCGACTTCATCCCCGCTGTGTGGACACGTAATCCCTACACGGTGAAAGCCGGCGAATCGTTGACCTCGAAGAAGCAGGAGCAGATCGAGATCGAGCAGCGCTGGTTCATCGGCTCGCACTCCGATGTGGGTGGCGGCAACGACTGCGACGGCGCCGGACGCAAACCCGATCCGCTGCCCGACCTGCCACTGGCATGGCTGCAAGACAAGGCCATCGCCGCGGGCGTGGCCTGCACCGAACGACTCCGGCCGGCCAGCGATGCCGCCAGCGGCATGCCGCGTGATTCCTACAAGGAGTTCATGTACGGCATCTACAAGGAGTTCACGCCACCGTTCGACCGCCGCCTGGGCGGTGGTGTCAACGAAAAGGTCGACGAATCGGTGTGGCGTCGGTGGCTGGCCGACCCAGGCTACCGTTCACCCAGTCTGGTTCGCGCATTGGCGCAATCGACGGTGCTGATTTCCGGGGAAGGCGTGGCCGAGACTTCTCCCGTGGCATAGGCTTCGGCTTGACTTGACCAGTTCCTTTGGCCCTGTTGCCGCCGCTTAGCGCGGCTCGGCGATTTCCGCCTGGGTCACCGCTCGGGGGTCGATGCCGGGCACGCCCTGGTCCAGCGGACGCCGGCTCAGCGTCTGGTAACGTCGCCAGGCAATTGCACCCGCGGCGGTGAGCACCGAGGCACCCAGCGCCAGCCCCAGCATGCTGGCCGACAGCAACGGCGACAGCATCCCGGCCACCACGGCACACAGCAACAAACTGGCGAACGCCTGCACCGAGGAGATGCCGCCCCGCCGCTGCGGAAACCGATCCAGCAGCAACAGGGTCAAAGTCGGAAACGCCAGTTGCACGCCCATGCCGTGCAGGATCAACGGCAGCATCGACCACGGCAGTCGTGGCGCGGGGAACGCCAGCGCCAACACCAAGTGCAGCAGGCAGGCCAGCGCCATCACCGCGTAACCCAGGTTCACGGTGAAACGCACGCTGGCGCGTTCGGCCAGGCGACCGGAATACCAGGCGCCGCCGACCAGGCCGATCACCACCGGAACAAACAGCCAGGGAAAGCCCTGGGCCGACAAGTGCAGCAGTTCACGCACGATGCGCGGCGCCGACGAGATATACAGGAACAGTCCGGCGAAGTTGACCGAACTGGATATCAGCAAGGGCCAGAACACCCGGTCGCGGCCGAACGATGCATAGCCGGCGAGCAGATCGCGCGGCGCGAAGGGCGTGCGCTGCGCGCGCGGATGGGTTTCATCCAGCAACAACCACAAGGCCAGTGACAACACCACCGTAAACCCGGTCAACACCCAGAAGATGCCGTGCCAGCCACCCAGCGGCAGCAGCAACGCGCCGACCATCGGTGCGATCACCGGCGCCACGCCGAAAATCATCATCACCTGCGACATCAGCCGCTGCGCGGCGGGGCCCTCGAGGCTGTCGCGGATCAACGCCCGTCCCACCACCAGGCCGGCGCCGGCACACATGCCCTGCAGGCCACGGCAGGCCAGCAACATGGCGAACGAGGTGGACACTGCCGCGCCAACGGAAGCCAGCGCGTAGAGCAACATGCCGGTGATCATCACCGGCTTGCGCCCGATCGCGTCGGAGATGGCGCCGTGGAACAGGCTCATCGCGGCATACGTGATCAGGTACACGCTGATCAGCTGCTGCAGCGCCGCGTCGTCCGCCCCGAAGTACGCGCCAATCAACGGGAACGCCGGAAAGACCGCATCGATCGAGAACGGACCGATCATCGAGAGCGCGGCCAGCAACCACGGCAGGCTGCGCCGCACGGTGCGCGGGGATGCGTTCATGGCAAGCGGAGCCGGGTGGGCGGTTCGACAGTATAGGGCCGAGCCTGGCGGCCCGAAGGTCATATCCACCAGGGCGGCCACTCGGGTAGGATGGCCCGTCGGGAGATGGCATGCCTCCCGTTCCGGCGCCACTGCGCGCCCGGGACCAACCACCTCCCGCGCAACCCGCGTCGAGGTTGATGATGCCTGCTTCGTCGGTTTCCGGCGGCGCAGGCCTGCCTGTCGTCGTGGCAACCGGACACTTTTCATTCAATGGAGAAGCGCTCGTGGGTGTCAGTGGATTCGTTGCGATCGGCCTGGGCGGTGCCGTCGGCTGCTGGTGTCGCTGGGGCCTGGGCGTCATGTTCAACCCGCTGTTTCCCACCCTGCCGCTGGGCACGCTGGCGGCCAATCTCACCGGTGGTTTGCTGATGGGTGTCGCGATCGGCCTGTTCCGTCACTTCCAGGCGGTGTCGCCGGAATTGCAGTTGTTCGTGATGACCGGCTTCCTGGGCGGCCTGACCACCTTCTCCACCTTTTCGGGCGAAGCCACTACCTTGCTGCTGCGCGAGCAATACCTGTGGTTCAGCGGACACGTGCTGGCACATCTCGTGGGCTCGCTGGCCATGACCGTGCTTGGCCTCACCCTCGTCCGCAGCCTGCTGCGTCACTGACCCACGGAGGACGCATGAACCAGGAGAACCTTCAACACGGTGTGCACCTGACTTTCTATTGCCATTCGCGTACCCGGCACGCCGGCCTGCTGTTGTCCGAATGGCTGCTGGAACAGGCGAAGAAAAACGGTCTCGGCGGTGGCTCGGTGTTCCGCGCGATTTCCGGCTTCGGCCGGCACGGCGTGCTGCACGAGGAACAATTCTTCGAACTGGCCGACGACCTGCCGGTCAAGATCGAGTTCCTGCTCCTCGAAGAGCAGGCCGAGATCCTGCTGCAACTGGTGCGCGCGGCCAACGTCGACGCCACGTATGCACACTATCCCGCAAGCTTCGCCGTGCTCGGCAAGCACTGACCAGAACGGATTTCACCCACGCATGAGGCAAGGCATGAGCGAGGACGACCTGAAAGACCGTGCCAGCGAATTGCTGGACCAGGCGGGCATCCACCTCGACGGCAACGCGCCGATCGACCTGCGCGTGCACGACGATCGGCTGTATACCCGCATATTTGCCCACGGCTCGCTGGGGCTGGGCGAGGCCTACATGGATGGCTGGTGGGACGCCGACGACCTGCCCGGCCTGTGCACCCGCCTGCTCACTGCCGGGCTCGACCAGGAACTGAAGACGCTCGACACCCTGATCGCCCACCTCAAGGCCCGCTTCATCAACCTGCAGCGCGGCGAGCGCGCCTTCGAGATCGGCAAGGCGCACTACGACCTCGGCAACGACCTGTTCCGCGCCATGCTGGGCAAGCGCCTGGTGTATTCCTGCGGCTACTGGGCCAAGGCCGACAACCTCGACGATGCGCAGGCGGCCAAGCTCGACCTGGTCTGCCGCAAGCTGCAGTTGAAGACTGGGCAGCGCGTGCTCGACATTGGCTGCGGCTGGGGTGAAGCGCTGAAATATGCCGCCGAACCCGATCGAAGTCCGCCTGCAGGATTACCGCGAACTCAATGAACAATTCGACGCGGTGTATTCGATCGGCATGTTCGAACACGTCGGCGGCAAGAATTACCGGAGCTATTTCGAGACCGTGCGCCGCTGCCTGAAGAACGGCGGCCTGTCCGTGCTGCATTGCATCGGCAGCAACAGCGCGCCAGCGCAACCCGACCCGTGGATCGAAAAATACATCTTCCCGAACTCGATGATCCCGGCGGCCAGCCAGGTCACGGCAGCACTGGAAAACCTGTTCGTGGTCGAGGACTGGCACAACTTCGGCGCCGACTACGACCGCACGCTGATGGCCTGGCGCGCCAATGTCGAGGCGGCATGGCCCAGCCTCCCGAAAATCTACGACGAACGATTCCGCCGCATGTGGCGCTACTACCTGGCCGTCTCCGCCGGCGTGTTCCGCAGCCGTCGCGACCAACTGTGGCAACTCGTGTTGAGCTCGCGCGGCGTGGCCGGCGGTTATCGCGCGCCGCGCTGACCCAACAGACCAGCAAAGCTTGCCCGCGACCCTTCACACTGCGCTCGCCTCGGTTGTTTGCGGGAAATGCCGCGGCGTCAGCAACACCACGACCAGCGTGCACAATGCGACGATCACCATCCCGACGTAGATGTGATGGGTGGCAACGTACATGGCGTGGCGCAGGTAGTCCTCGGCGGCGCCACGCAATTGCCCGCCATGCAAGGCGCCAATGACGGCATCGACACGATGTGGCAAGTGGGCACGCAAAGAGTCCGGCGCACGCATCAATTGGTCGGCGATGGCGCCGTTGAAGACGGCACCGAACAACGCGGCGCCCAAGCTCTGTCCCAGGTAGCGCGAGAAAATGTTGGCGCCGGTGACCACGCCACGGTCGCGCCAGGTTACGGTCGATTGCACGCCCACCAGCAGCGGCGTGGACAGCAGGCCGAAGCCCGCGCCGAGCACGACCTGGTCGAGCACCACCAGCCATACCGAGCCTGGATAAGGCAGCAGCAGGAAGCCGATCGCGGCGACGGCGACCAGCACGGCGCCGCCGAGCGCCGTATCGCGAAAACCGATGCGCAGATACAGATGCCCCGACAGCGACGAGGCCAGTGGCCAGCCGATGCTGATCGTGGCCAGCACAAACCCCGCCGCGATGGCGCCCAGGCCCAGCACTGACTGGGCGAAGGTCGGCAGGTAGGTGTTCGGACCCATCATCACCAGCCCCATGCCGATCATCGCCAGGTTGGTACCGGCCAGCACCCGATGGCGCCACAGCCAGGCCGGCATGATCGGTTCAGCCGCGCGGCGCTCGACCAGCACCGCAGCGGTGATCAACAGCGCAGCAACGGCAAACACGCCGACGCTCGGGAGCGACAGCCATGGCCATGCCTGTCCACCCTGCAGCAGACCGAAGACCAGGCTGCCGCCAGCGGCCAGGACCAGCCCGGCACCGGCATAATCGATGCGGTGACGACGGTGCGATGGCTGCTCATGCAGGAACCTGCCGATCAGGATCAGCGACACCGCGCCGATCGGCAGGTTGATCAGGAAGATCCAGCGCCACGACGCATATTCGGCGAACGCGCCGCCCAACGTCGGGCCGACCACCGCAGCCACGCCCCACACACTGGACAGCCAGCCCTGGATACGCGCGCGCTCGCGCACCGAATAAAGATCGCCGGCCAGCGTGTTGACGGTGGCCATGATCGAACCGGCGCCCAGTCCCTGCAGGCCGCGGAACACGATCAGCGAGGTCATGTCCCAGGCCAGCGCCGAGGCCACCGAGCCGGCCAGAAAGACCAGCGTGCCGACCAGCAGTATCGGTTTGCGCCCGAACGAATCGGCCAGCTTGCCGTAGATCGGGATGGTCACCGTCTGCGCCAGCAGGTAGATCGAAAATACCCAGGTGAACAGCGCGAACCCGCCCAGCTCGCCGACGATCTGCGGGATCGCGGTCGAGACGATGGTCGTATCCATCGCCGCCAGCATCACCGTCATCATCAGCGCGGCCAGGATCCAGCCGCGCTGCGTGGGATCGAGCGCGTTATCAGACATCGGAAGGGAGGGAAGTTCGCACCGATCCAACGCTACACCTGCCAGCGGCGCGCCGCCCCGCCAATGTCGGCCTTCCCGACGACGGCGACCAGGCAACTGCACCATTGCCTTCTTGCGGCCGCGGTAGCCACACTGGCGCGGATGAAAACCACCGTGCTGATGCGCCTGCTGTTCTCTCTCGCGCTGCTGCTGCCGGCAGCCGTGGTGGCGCACCCGGCCCTGTGGGCGGTCAAGGACGCCGACACCACGATCTACCTGTTCGGCACCGTACATCTGTTGCCGGACGACACCGCCTGGCACTCCCCCGAGCTGAATCAGGCGCTGGCGCACAGCCACACGCTCTACCTCGAGATAACCGACGACAATCCGGCGGGTATGGCCGCCCTGGTGCTGAAATACGGCTTGGACCCGGCCCACCCGCTCAGCGGCCGGCTCGGCCCAGCAGAACTGCAGCAACTGCAGTCCGCCGCCGAGCACGCTGACGTTCCCGGCGGCATGCAGACGCTGAACATGATGCGGCCGTGGCTGGCGGCGTTGACGCTGGCGACCGCCCCGCTGTTGAAGGCCGGCCTCGATCCGCAGCACGGCGTGGACAAGCAGCTCAAGGCACAGATGCTTGCCGCCGGCAAGGAAGTGCTCGGGCTGGAAACCGCCGAACAGCAGATCCGCTTTCTGGCGGACATGCCCGAGCCGACGCAGCTGGACTTCCTGCGCTCGACCCTCAAGGACGTCGAGCAGGGTCCGACCCAACTGACCGAACTGATCGATGCCTGGAAGGCTGGTGACGTCGAAAAGATTGCTCGCATCGAAGACGACGACATGCGCCAGCAAAGTCCGGAGCTATACCAGCGCCTGCTGGTTGAGCGCAACCAGGCGTGGGCCACCAAAATCGCCTCCTTGCTGAAGGCCCCCGGCACGATTTTCATCGCCGTCGGTGCCGCGCATCTGGCCGGGCCGGACAGCGTGCAGGCGCAGTTGCGAAAGACGGGTATCGAAGCCGTGCGCCATTGACGCCCGCAGAGCCCTGCTCTTGGCCCGGCGCTGCTCTTGCAGGAGCCCGCTTGCGGGCGACGCTTTGGCGGTCGCTCCTACGATTCCCGATCAAGGGCCAAAAGCATCGCCCGCAAGCGGGCTCCTACAAGTGGGGAGCGCTTTCTGGCACCATCGACCGGTTATCCGCGCGCCGCGCGCCACACTCCAAGATGTAACGCATGAACCTGCAAGCCAATTACGAACAGATCCCGCTCAAGGAATACGCCGAGCGGGCCTATCTCGACTATTCGATGTACGTGGTGCTGGACCGCGCCCTGCCCTTCGTCGGCGACGGGCTGAAGCCGGTGCAACGTCGCATCATCTACGCGATGAGCGAACTGGGTCTGGTCGCCACCGCCAAACCGAAGAAATCCGCGCGCACCATCGGTGATGTGATCGGCAAGTTCCATCCACACGGCGACAGCTCCAGCTACGAAGCGATGGTGCTGATGGCGCAGCCGTTCTCGTACCGCTATCCACTGGTCAACGGCCAGGGCAACTTCGGTTCGCCGGACGATCCGAAGAGCTTTGCGGCGATGCGCTACACCGAGTCCCGGCTCAGCCCGATCGCCGAGGCACTGCTGGGCGAGCTGGCCCACGGCACGGTCGACTGGGTGCCGAACTTCGATGGCACGCTGGAAGAACCGAGCTGGCTGCCGGCACGCCTGCCGCACGTGCTGCTGAACGGCTCGATGGGCATCGCCGTGGGCATGGCCACGGACATCCCGCCGCATAACCTGCGCGAAATGGTCACCGCCTGCATCCGCTTGCTGGACGAACCGAACGCCACGGTCGCCGAGTTGTGCGAACACGTGCTCGGCCCGGACTACCCGACCGAGGCGGAGATCATCACCTCTCGGGCCGACCTGCTGGCGATCTACCAGACTGGCGGCGGCTCGGTGCGCGCCCGCGCCATCTACCAGCGCGAAGAAGGCAACATCGTGATCACCGCGCTGCCACACCAGGTCAGCCCGTCGAAAATTCTCGAACAGATCGCCGCGCAGATGCGCGCGAAGAAGTTGCCGATGATCGAGGACCTGCGCGACGAGTCCGATCACGAGCATCCGACCCGCCTGGTGATCGTGCCGCGCTCCAGCCGCGTCGATGCAGACGAGACCATGCAACACCTGTTCGCCACCACCGACATGGAAAAGAGTTTCCGCGTCAACCTCAACATGATCGGGCTGGACGGCCGCCCGCAGGTGAAGGACCTCAAGCGCATCCTGACCGAGTGGTTGAGTTTCCGCACCAGCACGGTGACGCGCCGGCTGAGCCATCGCCTGGCGAAGGTCGAGCGGCGCCTGCACCTGCTCGAAGGCTTGCGCATCGCGTACCTGAACCTCGACGAGGTCATCCGCATCGTGCGCACCGAGGACGAGCCCAAACCCGTCCTGATGGCACGCTTCAAACTCAGCGAAGAGCAGACCGACTACATCCTGGAAACCCGCCTGCGCCAGCTCGCCCGGCTCGAGGAAATGAAAATTACCGGCGAGGCGGATCAGCTCGAAGAGGAGCGCGCACGCATCAACGTGTTGCTGAAATCGCCAGCCAAACTGAAAAGCTTGATCAAGGACGAACTGCGCACCGACGCCGCGAAATTCGGCGACGACCGCCGTTCACCACTGGTCGAACGCGAAATTGCCCATGCGTTGGACGAAAGCGCGCTGGTCGCCAGCGAGCCGGTGACCGTGGTGCTCTCTCAGAAGGGCTGGGCACGCGCCGCCAAGGGCCACGACGTCGACGCCGAAGCGCTGAACTACCGCGAGGGCGACAGCCTGCTCGCTGCGGTCAACGCGCGCACGACCCAGCAGGTCGCCTTCATTGATTCGACCGGTCGCGCCTACTCCACGCTCGCACACACGCTCCCTTCGGCGCGCGGTAACGGCGAGCCACTCACCGGCCGCTTCAGTCCGGCTTCGGGCGCCAGTTTCGACGCGGTCATCGCTGGCGACAACGACACTCGTCTGATTCTCGCCAGTGACTTCGGCTACGGCTTCGTGACTCGCTTTGAGGCACTCACGAGCCGGCAGAAGGCCGGCAAACAAGTCATCAGCCTTGCCGACAAGGCAAAAGTGCTGGCGCCACAGGTCAGCGCCGATCCCGCGCGCGACCGCATCGTGGTGGTCACCACCGAAGGCCACCTGCTGATGTTCTCGGTCGCCGAACTACCGGAGTTGGACAAGGGCAAGGGCAACAAGCTGATCGAGATCCCGAAGGCCAAGCTGACCAGCGGTGACGAACGCGTAGCCGGCGTGGCGGTGGTCAGCGAAGGCAAGGGCGAGGTGACGATGTACGCCGGCCAGCGCAAACTCACCCTGAGATGGTCGGATCTGGTCGAATACGGCGGCAACCGCGCCACCCGCGGCAACCTGCTGCCGCGCGGGTTGCGGCGGGTAGAACGGATCGAGACCACGGGCTGACCCGATCCGGATCGTGCACGGGTAGGAGCCCGCTCGCGGGCGATGCTTCTTCTCTGATGCAAGTTGTGCAGATCGGATCAGAAGCATCGCCCGCGAGCGGGCTCCTACCAGAAGCCTTGGCGAACGTGCCGTTCACGGCCAAGGAACTTGTCGGCGCCCGGCGTTTCCAACAAGGATGTACACGCAACGCGATATGGTGCGTTGATCACGTGGCAGCCCGGAGCATGTATGCATAGCCAAAGGTTCCTCCCCGTACTTCTGATCGCCTTGCTGACCACCACTGCGTGGGCGCAGACGGCTGGCAAGCCATTGAACCTGAAAGTACCCCCCGCCGACCTGCCCGCTCCGGGCAGCAGCGCGGCCACTGCTGCCAGCCCGGCCAGCAGCGCACCTGGTGTGTATTACGGGGACACCAGCGGCCGCATGGGCAATACCGCGGTCGCCAGTGATGGCAGGCCGGTTTGCGATGATTCCACCTACAACCAGCCGCAAGTCCACGGCGGCGTCGGCATGGGTGTGGTGGGTGGCCGTCACGTGAGCGGCAATTACCAGACGGGCACGGTCAGCGTCAGCAGGGCGTTCGGTAGCTGTGACGATCCGGGCGGCGGCGTCAACATCACGATCAGCGGCGGCACCGGCAACTTCCACGATCGCGGCCACTGACCGCGGGTATAATTGGCGAATCCCGTAGTGGAAGTTTCCGATGCACGGCGAGTACAAAATGCCCGGCGGCAAGCTGGTGGTGGTTGACCTGGAGGTGCGCGACTGCCGGCTCGCCAAAGTGCAGGTGAGCGGCGACTTCTTTCTTGAGCCGGACAGCGCGCTGGAGACGATCAATCGCGTGCTCGAAGGCCAGTCGGAACACGCTGGCGAGGGCGAGCTCACCGCCGCCTTGCAGCGCGCCCTCGGGCCGAGCGTGATGATGTACGGCATTTCGCCCGAGGCGATCGCGGTCGCCGTGCACCGCGCCCTGCAAGTGGATGCCGCACCGTGATGCGCAGTGAGTGGCGCGATCACGACTGGCAGCTGATTCACGCCGCGCCGCAATCACCCAGCCTGCACATGGCACTGGACGACGTCCTGGTGCACGACGTCGGAGCCGGGCTTCGCCCGCCGACCCTGCGTATCTGGGAGTGGGCCTCCCCGGCCGTGGTGATCGGCCGCTTCCAGTCGCTGCGCAACGAGGTCGACACGGAAGCCGCGCAGCGGCACGGCATCGAGGTGGTGCGGCGAGTATCCGGTGGCGGCGCGATGTTCATCGAACCGGGCAACACGATCACCTATTCAATCTGCTCGCCAATGTCGTTGATCAAGGGGCTGTCGTTCCAGCAGGCCTATGCGCTGATGGACGAATGGGTGATCGAGGCACTGGGTACGCTGGGCATCAAGGCGTGGTACCAGCCACTCAACGATATTACCTCCGCAGGCGGCAAGATCGCTGGCGCCGCGCAGGCGCACCGTGGCGGCGCGGTGCTGCACCACGTCACCATGGCCTACGATATCGATGCGCAGAAGATGCTTGAGGTGCTGCGCATCGGTCGCGAGAAACTGTCTGACAAGGGCACCACCAGCGCGGCCAAACGCGTCGACCCGCTGCGCAGCCAGACCGGCCTGCCGCGCGAAGCGGTGATCGAACGGATGATCGAAACCTTTCGCCGCCGCCACGGGCTCACCCAAGACGTCCTGCGCGCCGACGAACTGGCCCGCGCCGAGACGCTGGCGCGCGAGCGGTTTTCCAGCCCGGCGTGGTTGGCCGACGTACCGTAAGTATCGTGGCCTCCGGGCCGCACGATGGTTACGAGCGGCTGAACGACCACGACTGCATGCGGCCATCCTGATACGGCATCACGCCATGGAACGGCCGCGGGTCGGCATCGAACACCAGCGGCAGGAAGTGACGATCGCCTTCCCACATCGGCAACTCGGTCAGTCGCTCCAGCGCCACCCATTTCAGCGTGCCCTCGGGATTGGCTTCGAGCGGCGTGCCGCTGAAGCGGTCGATCACGAAGATGAAACCCAGCCAGTCCTCGCCCTGCTTGCCGAAGCCGGGCCAGTTCAAGGTGCCGCGCAACTGCATCGAATCGCAAGTGATGCCAGCCTCTTCCAGGATCTCGCGCCGCATACAGGTGGCGATATCCTCGCCCGGCTCCATCTTGCCGCCGAGGCCGTTGTACTTGCCCAGGTGCTGGTCGTCCGGCCGCGCATTGCGATGGATCAGCAGCACCTGACTGCGATCCGGCGACAACACATAGCCCAGGGTGGCGACGATCGGTGTGTAGGGCATTGCGGGCTCGCGGCAAAACCCGAGTTTAGCGACAGCTGCGCTTCCCCGCCCGGCTCAGCGCAAGAAGCGAACGTCGGGCTTGCGTCGACACCGCTGGACAGCGACCATCGGTGCATGGTTTCTCCCGCATCGTATCTGTCTGCACGCCCATCCCGACGCTTGCTGCTGCGTTGGTTGCTGCTGGTCATCATGCTGGCCGGCATGGCCGCCTGTGCCGGCAGGGCGCAGGCGCTGGACAGCGGCGAGCTGGCGTTCGAGGGACAGAATTATCGCGTCGTCCACATTGACCTGAAGCGCGAACAGCTCGGTCTGTACTGGCGCAACCCGCAGGACGGTCAGGCTTTCGGCAGCATCGAAAGCCTGCGTCAGTGGGGCGAGGCAGATGGCCGGCGGTTGCTGTTCGCCGCCAATGCCGGCATCTACGACCACAAGTTTTCCCCGCTCGGGTTGTATGTGGAGGATGGCAAGACCGTGGTGCCGCTGAACCTGGCCCACGGCAACCCGGCGTCGGGCAATTTTTCGCTGTTGCCGAACGGTGTGTTTGCGATCTATCCCGATGGCCACGCCGCGGTACGCACCAGCACCGCGTTCAAGGCGGATGACAAGGCAGTACAACAGGCCACCCAATCCGGCCCGATGTTGCTCATCGACGGCAAGCTCAACGACCAGTTCATTGACGACTCCTCCAGCCTGAAATGGCGCAGCGGCGTATGCGTGAGATCGCCTCACGAAGTGGTTTTCGCGGTCAGCGAGGCGCCGGTGAATTTCCACACCTTCGGACGGCTGTTCCGCGACAAGCTGGGCTGCCGCGACGCGCTCTACCTCGACGGCAGCATCTCGCAGTTCTATGTCGACGGCGAGGGCTACGCCGGCGCGCCCGCATTCATGGTCAAGCCATATGCCGGTATCTTTGCCGTGTTCGCCAAGCGTTGACCCGGCTAACACCAGGCCCCTCGCGATGACGACACGCCGCTGGCGCATCCTGCGTATCGTCCTGCTCGCCCTGCTGGCGTTGCTGCTGATCGCGTTCGTCGCGGCATGGTGGCTGCTGGCGGGCAGCCGCGCCCGGCTCGACGGCCAGCACAAGCTGCCGGGCCTCCTGGCCAAGGTCAGTATCAGCCGCGACGCGCTGGGCACGGTCACCATCGAGGGCGGCGATCGCGCCGACATCAGTTTCGCCATGGGCTATGTGCACGCGCAGGAGCGCTTCTTCGAGATGGACCTGATGCGCCGTCTGAGCGCGGGCGAACTGTCCGCCGTGATCGGGCCGGCGGCGTTGCCGGCCGACCTCAATCATCGCCGCCATCGCCTGCGCGCCGTCGCCGAAGCTGCCCTTGCCATGTTGCCGCCGGCACAGAAGCAGGTACTCGATCGCTACAGCGCCGGCGTCAATGCCGGCTTGACTGACCTCCGCGTGAAACCCTGGGAATACCTGTTGCTTGGCAGCAACCCACAATTGTGGCGGCCACAGGACAGCGTCCTGGTGGTCGCGTCGATGTACCTGGACCTCAACAGCGACGGGCGCAACGAACGCGAACTGCGCATGGCGCAGATGCGCTCGGTGCTGCCCGGACCGCTGGTGGACTTCCTGCTCGCGCCCGATCCCGACTGGGAAGCGCCGCTGAGCGGCCGGTTGTCGCGCTCGCCGGTGGTTCCCGGCATCGGTGTGTTCGACCTGCGCCAATTGCCGACCACTCCGGCCTTGGCCGGCCTGACCGCCGCACTGGCGCCCGCGTTGGATGCGCCACGCCCCGGCAGCAACAGTTTCGCCGTGGCGAATACGCTGACCCAAAACGGGGCGGCCATGCTGGCGAACGACATGCACCTGGGCCTGCGCGTGCCGAACATCTGGCTCCGCACCCGACTGCGTTATCCCGACCCAGGCGCACCGCACGGCCAGCGTGACGTCAACGGCGTCAGCCTGCCAGGTGCCCCGGCCATCATCATCGGCTCCAACGGCCAGGTCGCCTGGGGTTTCACCAACAGTTACGGCGACTGGGCCGACTGGGTGCGTGTGCAGCTCGATCCCGCCGACTCCAGCCGCTACAAGGTGCCCGATGGCTGGGCCAAGATCGAAACCCACGAGGAACACATCAAGGTCAGGGGAGAGCTGGACACCATCCTCAAGGTCGAGGCCACCCGCTGGGGGCCGATCATGGGCAAGGACACCGACGGCACGCCGCTGGCACTGGCCTGGATTGCGCAATTTCCACGTGCCTACAACCTCGACCTGATGAAGATGGAAGGAATGCCGGATGTCGCCAGCGCACTGCAGCTGGCCCCGCAGCTCGGCATGCCACCGCAGAACCTGCTGGTCGCCGACAGCGCCGGCCAAATCGGCTGGACGATGGTGGGCAACAGCATCCCGTTGCGGGCCGGCATCGACCCGTTGCTGCCCTCGAACTGGTCAAAGCCCGGCAGCGGCTGGCAGGGCTGGGCCACGCCGGCGCAATATCCGCGCATCGAGCACCCCGCCGATGACCGGCTGTGGACCGCCAACAACCGCACCGTCGACGGCGCCGCGCTGGCCCTGCTTGGCAACGGCGGCCACGACCTCGGCGCACGCGCCCGGCAAATTCGCGACGGCCTGCATGCCCGCGTCAGTTTCGCCCCCGCCGACCTGCTCGATATCCAGCTTGACGACCGCGCGGTATTCCTCGACCGCTGGCAACAGTTGCTGCAAAGTGCCCTGGCCGGCAGCAAGGACCCGGCGTTGCAACAGCTGCGCCAGCTCACCCACGTCTGGCGCGGGCGCGCCGCCGCCGACAGCGTCGATTACCGACTGGTGCGTGCGTTCCGCAACCAGGTCAGCGAAGCGGTGCTGGCACCCTTTGCCGCGCGGGTAAAGCAGCAGCATGCCGACTTCGGCTGGCCGGCCCAGAACAGCGCCGAAGCCGCGGTATGGATGCTGATCCATCAGCAGCCGGCATGGCTGCTCGATCCGCAATACGCGAACTGGCATGCGCTGCTCACCGACGCTGCCCGCCGGGTGGCAGGCAAGCTTGGCCAGCGTCCCGGCGGCCTGGCGGCGCGCAACTGGGGTGAATTGAACCGCAGCGACATCAAGCATCCGCTATCGCCGGCCCTGCCCACGTGGCTGGCCCACTTCATCGACATGCCCGATCAGCCGCTGCCGGGCGACAACAACATGCCACGCGTCGCCGCACCGGGCTTCGGCGCCTCCGAGCGACTCGACGTGTCCCCAGGCCACGAAGCGCAAGGCATCCTGGAGATGCCCGGCGGCCAAAGCGACAATCCACTGTCGCCGTTCTTCGGCGCCGGGCATGCGGACTGGGTCCACGGCCGGCCGACCCCGCTGCTGCCGGGCAAGACCGAACATACGCTGACGCTGGAACCGGCAAAGCGCTGACAGCATCAGCGCATTCACGACAAGGTGGGTACCGGAATGCTGCCACCTGTGGCCAACATGGCACACCACCTCGTCGGCTACGCAGCACGAGTAGCGTGACGCGAGCCACATTATTTGGTGCTATCGTTTGGAAAGCGCAAACGACCGACACGGCGGTCAGAGGGTTGTCGCCGGCCGTTTCGATGCAGGGACTGTCCGGCAAGGGACTGCGTGACAGGCACGGGAGTGCCGCATGTCATGACGCAGGGTCCAGGATCACCAGCGTTCCGGTATTACGCCTTCATCAGCTACAGCCACCAGGACAAGGCCTGGGCCGACTGGTTGCACAAGGCGCTGGAAACCTATGCGGTGCCGAAACGGCTGGTCGGCCAAACCACCGCCGCCGGCGTCATCCCCAAACGCCTCACCCCGATTTTTCGCGACCGCGACGAGCTGGCCAGCGCAAACGACCTCGGCCGCAAGGTCAACGAGGCGCTGGCGCAATCGGCCAACCAGATCGTTATCTGCTCGCCACGCTCGGCGGCCTCGCATTGGGTGCAGGAGGAAATTCTCGCCTACAAGCAACTCGGTCGCGCCGAGCGGATCTTCTGCCTGATCGTCGACGGCGAACCCAACGCCAGCGACGTACCCGGCCGCGAAGCCGAAGAATGTTTCGCCTCCGCGCTGCGCTTCCAGCTTGACAACGAGGGCAAGCCTACCACGCAGCCCGCTGAACCGATCGCGGCCGATGCCCGAGCGGGCAAGGACGGCAAGAGCAACGCCAAGCTGAAGTTGATCGCCGGGATGCTGGACGTGGGTTTCGACACGCTCAAGCAACGCGAGCTGCGGCGGCGTGCGCGGCGCATGACGGCGATTGCCACGCTGGCTCTCCTGATGATGGCGATCACCACCACCTTGGCCATCGCCGCGCTGTTCGCCCGCCACAACGCCGAAGTCGCCCGCGCAGATGCCGAACGCAGGCAGAAGCAGGCAGAGGCTCTGGTCGGCTTCATGCTGGGCGATCTCAATGACAAGCTCAACCAGGTCGGAAGGCTGGACATCATGCAGGCGGTGGACGACAAGGCGCTGGCGTACTTTGCTACGCTGCCGACCGCCGATGCCACGGATTCGGCACTCGCGTTGCGCGTGGCCGCACTGGAAAAGATCGGCGGCGTGCGCCTGAACCAAGGCGCGACGCCGGCGGCACTGCAAGCCTATCAAGCCGCGTCGTCGCTGGCCGCCGCACTCGCACGGCGCGCGCCTGACGACGCCATGCGTGAAGCCACTTACGGCGACAGCCTGAAATGGGTCGGTCAGGCGTATTGGTATCAAGGCGACCTCGACCAGGCATTGCTCCATTTCGAGGCGGCCAGCGCGGCGCTGCGGAAGGCAGTTTCAGCCCGAGCTGATGACCCGGACCTGACATTCAAGCTCGCTACCACGGTCAGCAATGCCGGCCACGTACTTGAAGCGCGCGGCGACTTCGCGAACGCGGAAAGCCGTTATCAGTCGGCCCTGAAAATCTTCGAGGATTTGCGCTTGCGCGAGCCGGCGAACCGCACCTGGCAAATGTATGTCGCCGACTCCTACAACAACCTCGGCAAGCTGGCGATGGAGCAGGGACGGCTGGATCAGGCGATTGCCAGCTACCGCGCCGATAACGACATCAAGGCGCTGCTGGCCGCGCGCCATCCAGGTGACCGCGACGCGCAGGAAAGTTTGCTGGTCAGCAATGCGATCCTCGGCCGAACGCTAGGGTGGTGTGGCGAGACCGAAGCCGCGTATCGGTACACTCGAGCGGCCGTGACCAGCGCCGAGGCGCTGACGCAGTTCGACCCCACCAATAGCGGCTGGCAGGACTACTACGGCCTGTACAGCCAGCAATTGGGCAGCCTGCTGCGCCAACGCGGACAATTCGACAACGCCGCGGCGGTGAATGGCACGGCAGTACGTGTGCTGAACACGCTCACTCGAAAAGACCCGACCAATGGCGACTGGCCGCCGGACCTGGCACAGGCGCAATTGGAAAGCGCGCGCCTGCAACTGGCACGCCACGACATCCAGGCGGCGCAATCCGCGGCCGCGGCCGCGCCGGACATGATCCGGCAACTGCTCGTGAAGAGCCCCAAAAATCGCAGCCTGATCCTGCTCCTGGCGCAGACAGACATCGTACTGGGACAAATCGCAGCACAGCGCCATGACATGACGACGGCGAAGCAGGTCTGGGAGCGCGCGCGCGATCTGCTTGCGCCCACGCTGGGCACCGGCACCGATCCGACTTTGCTTGCGCCCTACGCGGAGACCTTGCTCCGTCTCGACCAGATGGATGCCGCACGGCCGCTGACCGCGCAGTTGCACAAGATGGGCTATCGCACCCCGGATTTCATCGATCTGCTCGCCAGCAAGCGGATCGACTACCCGGTCAACATCACCTTCAAGCAGGAAATTGCGCGGATCATGCAAGCCCATGTTTCAAGCGCGGTTGCCCAGCCAGGCGCTGCCCGGCCGGAGCCCGCTCTCCACGCACCAGCAGAGAGCAGCGAAGTCCCCGACAAGGGGGGCTGATATCCACGGCGATGCGGCCCGCCCCATGCGCCGCGCACGATCGGAAGGAGTACCCCGATGACTGACATCACGGTCAAACTGGACACCAGCGGCAACCCGGCAGTGACCTGCACTCCGAAAACCTTCAACGCCAACCATGGTAATCAGCAAATCAAATGGAAGCCGGGCGGCAGCACGAGCTTTACCTTCAGCTCCCTGGTTGGACTGCCGGATCCGCCGTTCTCGGATCTGAATGTCGGCTCCACCGAGATCACCGTCCAGGACAACGATCAGGGCGCGGGAGACTACCCGTACACGATCACGGTGATGGCGGGCAGAGTCACTTACAGCACCCAAACGACGACAGCTGTCCCGGGCGATCCCATGATCAAGAACAAGTGATCTGCGCTGGCGAGGGAATGCACCGACTGCACAAGGCGATAGAGACCTTCACGATTCCCGAACGCATACAAGGAAAACTGACCGCTCCGAGGAGGAGGAGACAACACAGCAGACCGCAAAGAACGAGTTTTCCCACTTTGGATTTACCAACGCGGCAATCGTCGCACCCAACAGGCGAAGCACCATGAAACACATCGTACTATCTACGTTCGTCACTGTGGCACTGGCCAGCGCTGCGAGCAGCGCGCAGGCTACAACCCCTGCACCGGCGCCCAGCCCATGGGGCGGATACATCACCAGCGCCATGATGTGCCTAAGCAGCCCTTTGATGTGTATCTTTGGTCCGACACCGGACACCAGCAACAATCCGACGATCAAGAATACCTAGCGATCCCCGCTTGAGCTCCGTTCAGCACGCCGCGCGGAGCTCAAGCGATTCACTGATGAACGAGGAGCCCTGACAAAGGCTGCGCCGAACATGCGGCTTTCCATGCCTCGACGCCAGGAAGAATCCTTCCCCTGCTGGATCAGACAATCCCATGACTGCAACGGCAAGCCGCCTACTGACCACCGTCCCGCTGGTGATCGGCGTCACCAGCCACCGCAACCTCGCGGCAGACGAGATCGAGCCGATCCGTCAGCGACTGCGCGATTTTTTCGCGTATCTGCGAGTCAATTTCCCGGACTTGCCGCTGGTGGTGCTTTCGGCGCTTGCCGATGGGGGCGATCAACTGGCTGCGGAGGAAGCCTTGAACGCGGACGCGAGTTTGATCGCACCGCTGCCGTTGCCGCAGGACTTGTATCTTGACGATTTCAATGATGACGCCCGTGCAAGGTTTACCAACCTGTGTCAGCGTGCCGAGGTGTTGCCGCTGCCGCTGTTGCCGGGCAACACTCCGGAAACGGTCGCCACCCACGGCGATGCGCGAAACCGCCAGTACGCCCACGCCGGGGTGTTCATCGCCAGCCACAGTCACATCCTGCTGGCGTTGTGGGATGGCCGTCCCTCTGACAAGTTCGGCGGTACCGCACAAATCGTGCGCTTCCACATGGACCGCATCCTGCCGGGGCCGATCGAACGCCGCCACCATCGCCACGTGACACTTGACAGCGGTGACGAGAGCCTGCTCTACCACATCGTCTGCTCACGCGCCGAAGCCGCGGACACGATTCAACCACCGCTGCCACCGCTGCAACCGATGCGAGCGCACTGGGTAGACGACACGGGCGCTCACCCGTCGGAAGCGGGGATGCCGGACGAGTTTCGCTGCATGTTTCTGCGCATGCAGCAATTCAATGCCGACGCCGCGCGCTACGCCGGAAGCATCGACGACACGAAGGAAGCGACGCGCGGAGCCCAGGTGAGTGCAGGTAGCGATTGTGTCGCGGCAGGAAGTCTGTTTGCCGCTGCAGACTGGTTGGCAATGCACTTCCAGAAACAGGTGCTGAGGGCGATGTTCAGTTTGTACCTGCTGGCGGCGTTGATGGGCATGGCATTCGTGGGTTACTCCGACCTGCCCCAGGAATTGCCTTATGTGGACGACGCCATCTACTTGTTCATGCTGCTGTTCGCCGCTGGAGTGCTGCTGGCATGGCTGGTGCAGCGACGCGATTGGCACCGCAAGTACATCGACTACCGCGCGCTCGCCGAAGGACTGCGCGTACAGGGCTACTGGGGTTGCGCGGGCATCGAATCCGACGAACTCGGAGCATTCGCACACGAAGATTTCATGCAGAAGCAGGACATCGAACTGGGCTGGATCCGCAACGTGATGCGAGTGGCCGGAATACGCGCAGTTGTCACCGCATCGGCGAACGACGTCGCAAATGTGATCGCCGAATGGATTGGCGAGCCGAACGGCGATGGCCAGCTCGGTTATTACACCAGCAAGAGCGCGCAGCGAAGCCAGGTCCATCGCTCGACCCAGCGCCTGTCCCGGATCCTGTTGTGGGCCGTCATCGCCACCAGCGTGTTGCTGGCGGTATTCCATCGTCAACTCGATTCCGACACCACGACCTCGATGGTCGCGCTGATGGGTGTGTTGGCAGTCATCGCGGCGGCGCGTGAATCCTACGCTTACCGCAAGGCCGACAAGGAACTGATCAAGCAGTACCAGTACATGCGCGGAATTTTCGCCAGCGCGCGCCGCAAGCTGGACGCGGCCGAGGACCCCGACACACGCAGCGATATCCTGCGCGCGCTGGGCGAGGCCGCACTGGCCGAACACGCAGAGTGGGCGCTGATGCATCGCCATCGCCCGCTGGAGCACGGCAAGATGTAAGTTACGTGGGGCGACAACAGCCTCGTCAAACGCACCAGGCGCTACGCCAGCATGCGTTCACACACGGCGCGATAGAGGTCAGGCAGCTGCTCAAGCTCATCCAGCGCCACGCATTCGTCGACCTTGTGGATGGTGGCGTTGACCGGCCCCAGTTCCACCACCTCGACGCCGAGCGGCGCAATAAAGCGACCGTCCGAGGTGCCCCCGCCGGTGCTCTGCTCTGGCTCGATTCCACACAACTCGCGGCAGACTGCCACCACGGTGTCGCGCAAACGCCCACCCGGCGGAGTAAGGAACGGTTCGCCGGAATGATTCCACGCCACCACGCAGTCCAGCCCATGCCGTTGCAGGATCGCCTCGCTGCGCGTGCGCAATTCGCCTGATGTGCTCGCCGTGCTGTAACGGAAATTCATCAGCGCCGTCAATATGCCTGGAATGACGTTGCTGGCGCCGGTGCCGGCATTGAGATTGGAGACCTGGAACGAGGTGGGCGGGAAGTCGGCATTGCCTTCGTCCCAGCGCTCGGCAGCCAGCGCGACCAGCGCCGGCGCAAACGCATGGATCGGGTTGAGCGCCTTCTCCGGATACGCCACATGTCCTTGCACACCGCGCACCGTCAACGTGGCCGACAGCGAACCGCGCCGACCGACGCGAATGAGGTCGCCCAGGCACTTCTTCGCCGAGGGCTCGCCCACGACGCACCAGTCAATGTGCTCGCCGGTACGGCGAAAATATTCTGCAACCTTGCGCACGCCGTCGAGATTGGTCGGGCCCTCCTCGTCGCTGGTCAGCAACAATCCCACACGACCCGGATGGTTCGGCTGCCCCGTCACGAACTGCTCCAGCGCCACCACCATCGCGGCCACCGAACCCTTCATGTCGGCGGCACCGCGGCCGTAGAGTGCGCCGTCGCGAACAGTCGGTTGGAATGGCGGGCTGCGCCAGTCCGACTCCGGCCCGCTGGGCACCACGTCGGTGTGACCCAGGAAGACCAGGGTCGGACCATCCGATCCATGCGTGGCCCACAGGTTGTCGACATCGCCATAGCGCAGATGCTGCACCTGGAACCCGGCCTGTTCCAGCCGCTCGCCGATCAACGGCAGGCAGCCCGCATCCTCCGGCGTCACGGAGCGGCGGCGGATAAGGTCACAGGCGAGATCGAATACGTCGGACATGGGTACTCACGCAGCACACGGTTGGCAACACGCGCAGCATAACAAGCTAGCTCAGTACCACGCCGAGCAGATGGCCCACGCCATAGGTCAGTGCCGCCGCCGCCGTGGTGATGGCGAACTGGCGCGCAATCGAGAACAACATGCTGCGGCCGGTGAACAACGAGGTACCGATGCCGATCAGGGCGAGGCCTGCTGCGGTGGAACACACGCTGGCAAGCAGTGCGGCCTGTCCGCCGAGCACGAAGTACGGTGCCACCGGGAAGAATGCACCGCAGGCGAACAGGCAGAACGACGAAATGGCCGCCCCCCAGGCCGAGCCGCCCAGCTCACCCGGATCTACGCCAAGGTCCTCGCGCACCAACATGTCCAGCGCTGCCCGTGGCGTCTCGGCGATGTGGCCAGCCAGGTGATCGGCTGCCGCGGGTTCCACTCCCCTGCCGCGATAGATGTCGGCAATGTGCTCAAGCCCATCCTCGGGCGCCACCGCGAGACGCTCGGCGCGTTCGGTGATCCGCGCCTGGTAAAACTCGCGCGAACTGTTCACCGACAGCCATTCGCCCAACGCCATCGAACAGGCACCCGCGACCAGCCCGGCCAGGCCCGCCAACAGCACGGCGCGATCACCGGTGGCGGCGCCGGCCATGCCCATCACCAGGCTGACGTTGGACACCAGCCCATCATTGGCGCCCAGCACCGCCGCACGCAGCGTGTTGCCGCTCTGCGTGCGATGCCGGTGGCCGGGCGCTCGCGCGCCCCGCGCCGGGATGAAGTGATCGCGATGGCCGCTGCGATCGACCGGCGTGGCCTCACGGTCGGCATGTTCCAGCCGCACCACCGTCGGCATCACGAACTCCGTGCCGAAGCGTTGCGCGAACCAGCTCAACGCACGCACGCGCAAGCCGATGCTGGTCGCTGGCACGGCCTCGCCCAACTCGCGCAGATGGGACTCCCAGAACTGCGCGTTGACCTGTTCACCAGCGGCGATCCGATGGTACGCCCGGCTCAACTGCGGATCCGTGGCCAGCTCGGCCAGCCGCCCATACAGCGCGGCATTGTCGCGCTCGATCCGGAGGTTGCTGCGAAACCGCCGTGCCCGGTGACTGGCCATGTCAGCGTCCGAACAGCTTCTTGAACGCGTTGTCGGAAAAGCCGACGCTAATCGAGTCGTCGGGCTGCACCACCACCGGACGGCGAATCAATGCCGGGTACTCCTTCAGCAGCAGCGTCCACTCCGGATCGCTACCCGGGTTCTTCCGCTGCGGCAGCAGGTTGCGCCAGGTGGTGGACGATTTGTTCACCAACTTTTCCCATCCGTCCAACTGCGCCGCCCAGTCCTTCAGTGTCGCGGCCGGCACCGGGTTGGCACGGTAGTCGACGAACTCGTGCGCCACTTCGAAACGGGCCAGCCAGTTGCGCGCCTTGCGGCACGTGTCGCAGGTCGACAAGCCATACAGCGTGGGATTCATTCGCCGCTCCGCAACAGTTCGTTGATGCTGGTCTTGCCACGGGTTTTCTCGTCGACCTGCTTGACGATGATTGCCGCGTACAGGCTGTGGCTGCCGTCCTTCGCCGGCAGGCTGCCGGCGACCACCACGCTGCCGGATGGCACGCGGCCATAGCTCACTTGGCCAGTGGCGCGATTGTAGATGCGGGTGGACTGGCCCAGGAACACGCCCATGCCGACCACGCTGCCACGCTCCACCACCACGCCCTCGACCACTTCCGAGCGCGCACCGATGAAACAGTTGTCCTCGATGATCGTGGGGTTGGCCTGCAACGGCTCCAGCACGCCGCCGATGCCGACGCCGCCGGAAAGATGCACGCCGGCGCCGATCTGCGCGCAGGAGCCCACCGTGGCCCAGGTGTCGACCATCGTGCCGGCGCCCACGTAGGCACCGATGTTGACGTAGCTGGGCATAAGCACCGCGTCATGCGCGATGTGCGCGCCGCGGCGCACCAGCGCGCCGGGCACCACGCGCGCGCCGAGCTGCTGCAGCTCGTCGTCATGACCGGAGGCAAAGCGCAGCGGCACCTTGTCGAACGCCTGCGCGGCACCGCCGTCGACGACCCGGTTGGCGCTGATGCGGAAATACAGCAGCACGGCCTTCTTGATCCACTGGTTCACGCGCCAGCCGCCATCACCATCCGGTTCGGCGACGCGACTCTCGCCGGACTCGAGCAGGCCAAGCACCTGGTCAATGGCCGGCCGAAGGTGGCTCTCGATCTCGGTCCTGGTCAATTCGTCGCGGCGCGCGAACGCATCGTCGATCAGAGTTTCAATATTTTGCATGAGGTTGCGTTCGCAGGTGGAGTTTGTCGGCAAGCGGCCGCCGCCGGCTCTAAAGAGTACACGCTGCACCGCTGCTTGCAGCAGTCAGGTTCATCCCCATTTAACCCGTACCCGTCCATCATTTCAGCTCTTGTCGAGGAGTCTGCCATGAGCCAGATCAAGATCGCCACCTTCGTGGGCAGCCTGCGCAAGGATTCGTTCAACCGGCGTCTGGCGCGCGCGGTGGAGAAACTCGCGCCCGCCGAGTTCGCTTTCAAGCACGTGCAAATCGACAACCTGCCGTTGTACTCGCAGGATTTCGATGCGGCCTACCCGGCCATCGCCACGCAATTGAAGAAAGAGATTGAAGCAGTCGACGGCTTGCTGTTCGTCACTCCCGAGTACAACCGCTCGATCCCGGGCGTACTGAAGAATGCGATCGACCTCGCCTCGCGGCCCTGGGGCACCAACTCGTTCGCCGGCAAACCCGGCGCCGTCATCGGCACCTCGATCGGCTCAACCGGCACGGCCATGGCGCAGCAGCACCTGCGCAACGTGCTGGCCTACCTCGACGTGTCCATACTGGCCCAGCCAGAGGTGTTCATCCATTTCAAGGATGAGCCGATCGCCGAGGACGGCACGATCGCCAGCGATGGCACGCGGAAATTCCTGCAGGGATTTGTGGACAAGTATGTCGTGTGGGTGAAGCGCTTCGTTGGCTGAAGCGCCCAACGCATTTGGCAATCCAGGGCAAGGGCTTTCGTGCGCCTCCGGCGCCCGAGTTACTTTCTCTTTGCGTGCTCAAAGAGAAAGATAACCAAAGAGAAAGAGCACCCCGCTTGGCGCTTGCCGGGCTCCTGCCCGGCAAGTCCGTGAGGCGGGGCCGGGCTTTTCGACAGCACATCCCTGTGCTGGCGAAAAGGAGTCGACTTCCTGTCGACTCCCGCTGCGCGGCCTGTCGGCCCCACCTCACCGCCGCACAGGGGCCCCGGGTAGAGCAGCGGGCCATCCTGGCCCGCACTTTTCAGAAGAGCGAAAGCAGAAACAAGGGCTAATCAACGCCTAGCCAGCGCCACACTGAGAACTGCTGCACACATATCCGCTCGCGCGCAGCGGTCGTGTCCGTTCCCGACATAAACTGTCGTGACATCGACAACTTACCTCTGCTGTTTCTCAGTCCATGGAGGTGAATCGACATGCTGATCAAAAACATCGACGACCACACGGAAGAACTGGCTCAGCTGGAACGGCTCGCCAAATCAAGTGTGGGACAAGACTCAAAGTACGCAGCCAGGGATCTCGCCATCCGAAAGGCTGGCATCAAGGGTGAAGCTGAGTCTGCCTATCTAATCGACTTTCACTACGCCGCGTCGGCCAACTGGGCAGTGATTCACGACTTGCGCCTGGAACACAACGGCCGCACCGCCCAGATCGACCATCTCCTGATCAACCGCTGGATGGAGTGCTATGTGCTCGAGTCCAAGCACTTCAACTCCGGCATCAAGATCACCGAAGATGGCGAGTTCATGCGCTGGAACGATTACAAGCGCACCTTTGAAGGCATGCCGTCACCGCTGCTGCAAAACGAACGGCACATCACCGTCTTGCACGATGTGATGAATACTCTTGAGCTACCCACACGACTGGGCTTGCGCATCACCTTCGATTTCCAGTCCTTCGTGCTGGTTTCATCCACAGCAAGAATCGACCGACCCAAAAAGTTCGATACCCATCGCGTCATCAAAGGTGACCAGATCAAGGAGCGCATCTCGCGCGACGTCGACAAGATCGGCATCTTCAAGACCGCAGCGAAAATCGTATCCGGTGACACCGTCAACGACGTGGCACAGCAGCTTGCCAAGCTACACAGACCTGTACGTTGGACGATACCCGCGCCATCCGACGCAGCCTACGATGCTGCAAACCCAAAAGCGGCGCCAGTCCGACCATCCAGGATCGCCGAACCGTCCGCAAGCACACCAGCCAAATCAACCAAGGCGCCTGCTACACCCGCTGGCAAGTCGACCCCGTCCCTTGGTGGACCTCAGTGCAAGGAATGCCAAAGCCGGCAAGGCAGTATCGAATACGGAAAGTACGGGTACTACTTCAAGTGTTCGCAATGCCAAGCCAACACGAAGATCAAGTTCACGTGCCTGCCGCAGCACAACCCACGCTTGCGCAAAGCCGGCAAGCAGTTCTACAGAGACTGCGCCGAGTGTCAGAGTTCAGAGCTTTACTTCACCAACCCTTGAAACAGATTTCCGAGAACAACGTGTCAGAGACAACCTGGTCTGCAGCTCGGAATTGTCCCTGACACCTTTTTGCTGCGCGGCACACCTCGGGCCGACGGTGTCCTCTTGTTGATGCGCTGACAACCGGAGGAGTTGCAAATGGTTGAGGTCGACGAAGCAGCCATCCCTCATACTCGCCCGCATCTGGAGAGAGCATGAGCGAGACTCAGACAAATCCAACCAACGAGGACATCGCGGCACGTAACATGGGAGCCGCGCTGTGGCGATTGGAGCGACAAGTTCCACCGCCTCGCAAGGTCTTGCTCCACGGCGAGCCCCTGCTGCGCCATGTCGAACAAACAATCCAGCGAGCGATGGTAGTCAAGCTGACACGATATATCGGCATGCTGAACGCCGCGCGCAGAAGGCAATCGCCCCTGGCACCTATTCCCCGAGACGATGGGCCGGAAGACTCGGTCGGGATCACAATCCAACGGGAAGTGCACGGCCTTGCGGTAGCAGTCGAGCGTACTCGCGGTTGATTACGTCATAGCATTCACAACACGTAGTCTCGAGACGCGTGCGATCGAGTACCTCGATGCACCCGCGCGCGTGGCGGATAATGCCCTTGTGTGCGAGCCGGCTGGTGATTTCGCTGACGCTCGGGCGACGGATGCCCAGCGTTTGCGCAATCAGATCCTGGGTAAGGTGCAGGCGGTTGGAATGCGCCCGGTCCATTGTCAGCAGCAGCCATAAACAGAACTGTTGTTCGACACTATGGTGTTGGTAGCAGACGGCGTTCTGACCCATTTGCGTCATCAACGCCTGAGTAAAACGCAGGATCAGATTCTGCAGCGCGCCGCTGTGCACGAACTCCGCGCGCAATGCAGCACTATTCCCGCACCAAGCCGAGCCGGCAACTTGCACCACCGTACGGATGGGCGTGCCGGTACAGCCAAGCAACAGCGGGACTCCGACCACGCCTTCGCTGCCTACGCTAGCTACCTCGGCCGCGTCACCCGCGGCGGTCGTGAACTGCTTGGAGAAGACGCAGCTTTTCGGAAAGTAGACATCGCCGCGCGTGGCGCCGGGCTCGTGGACCACCTTACCGAAGGGCAGCTCGACGAGGTGCAAGTACTGGAGCAGGCGTTCCCGATCTGCACCTGGCAGGTTTACCAACAGCTTATTGCTCGCCAGATCGGGCTGGCCATCCGTGCGCATATGCAGTGCTCCGAGCGTCAGCGTAGTGCTGTTTCCGTGACGCCGGCGTCACAGGTGAACACGCGAACGCCGTGGTGATACGTTCGCTGGTGTTCAAGGTGCAAGTTGCATCCGCGCCAGGTCGGCATACTCCCTGCCTTCACGTATCAACGCAGCGTAACTGATATCGGCGATGATCTGGCATTGGTTGATTACGGCCATGCGAGCCGCGCGCTGCGTGGTCGCGAGGCGATGGGCGGTCACCAGCGTGGCCCGCCGCGTCCAGCGCATTCCAGCTCCAACCTGGACGCTGCCTCAATGGTGCGTCGAGGTCAGACGTCGCGTCGTCACGGCTCGACTCAAGGCAACTTTCAGGACGCTGGCCGCCGCGAGCCGCGAAAGGTGGACGCTCCACACCGGAGGCACATGGGTCGGCTTTTGGCCGGTCAGTGACTCTGACAGTACCGCTACTCGATAGAATCACACGGGACCTGACATTCAGTGCGTACAGCGCCCCGTTGCTTCACGAGAAACATGCGCGTTTACCAACGCACGCCTGCCAAAATCATCGTCTCGCCCACGTTTTTGCCGCCGCCGAGCAGGTGCGCGTTCGAAATATGGCGAAGCTGCACGATGAAATGGCCGCCCTGCCAGCCGATGCTGGTCATAAATTCGAAGGGGCTGGATAGCGCATCGGTACGCGCGCTGGTTGCGGCGATCTGTTCACTGACGAACCAACGTCGTTTGGGAGAGGCGACTCGCACGCCACCGGCTGCCAGCCAGACCTGATGGTTCAGGTTGCTTTTTCGCGTGTCGCGCGAGTCAAGCCAGCCGATCGTACCGATGGGTTCGAACTGGATGCGATTGCCTGCAAGTGATTCGCCGAACGCGCTGGCGAATATCGCTGTGGTGATGCGTCCTGAGGAAGTCACATCGGGGCCGGCCGCGACCTCAAAGACCGTCGCCGACGCTTGTCCGCACGCCATCAGCCAGACCGCGGCCATCCATGCACACGTCAAACGCTCCATTGCCGACTACTCCTTTGTGCGTGGCATGCGTTGCAAACGTAGTAGAACATCGGGAGGTCGCGAACCTTGATCTTCTTCGGCGACCGCCCCGATGAAAAGGCGCAGTTGCGGTGTGAAAGGCATAGTTCGTGGTGGCAACGAATCTCCGGACAAACCATCCGCGGTATATCGGGAGCGCATCAGATCAATACGTTGGCAGGAAGACTCGGCCGATCGGTCGACGAGTCAGTTGAGCTTTTGAACCACGCAGTCGGACTGTTTGTGACTCCTGTGCGCGGGCTGGCACTGGGTCAAGTGGCATGTAGCGGTTTCTCCTTGAGCGAGTCTTGCACCGCCGAGGTCTGCGCGGCGCCAAAACTACTCAACAAGCCATGTGGTCCTGGACCGGGCAGATTTCGTTTTCGCTCGTGTCTGTGTCAGCCAAAAGGTCCCAGACTCCGTCCTCGTCGCCGGCGGCGAGCAGCGCGCAAGGCGTTTCGCCGCCGCAGGTGCGCTGCGGCGTACACACCCAAAGGGCCGCGCGTCGGCGGCTGCCCAGATCCTGTAACAGCACCTGAGCCAACGAAGGGTATTGGCGTTCAACTGCGTCAAGCGCGAGCGCCGCCAGTTCTTCGCGCTGCATCCTGAATTGAACAAGTTTTTCGGAGATGGTTTGTAGTTTCAACGACGGTGCACGCATGTCAAACCTCCGTCAGCTCACTGTGGAGAGAAAGGCTGGCCGCTGGCTGGCGCAGGTTCATCGTGTGCACTGCTGTGAATGCGTCGTAAAAACGCAACGACCAGTTCCGCACGGCCCATTGCTACCAGCTGTTCGGCCGTCAACTGTCCTAGTGCCGCTATAGGGGTCTCTCGATACCAGGTAACGACCAGATCGGGATTCGGTTCCAGCTCTGCTGCGGCTCTCAATACGGCTAGTTCCACTGGGATCAAATGAAACAACGTGCTGTAACTGGATTCGCTTACCTGTGAGATAAGGCGGTCCGATGGATCCACCGCATACGCGGAGGCCAGCAACGATCGCATCGACGGTTTCGTGAGTAGCTTGTGCGGCTTCACTGCAGGCATCTCGGCCACCTCGTGTGCACAAAATCCGCTGAACAACCAAGCAGCTGATTACCCGGCCAATAGGCCAGCGCGCTTCGCAGGCAGGCCGCTGTTCGCCGCCCGCCCAGCATCGCGCAGACACACGGCGCAGGGGCAGCACCTCCCCTTGGCCCTAATTAATTGCGCCGCTCGTCATCCGAACCTACGTTGATACCGGCGTCCTCCGGTCGAATTCGCTTCGCGGCTCGCGAAGCGCTAGCGCGGGCGCAAGTTACCGGCAAAGTACTGGATATCGTGGTCATGTGCTGGTTCTTCGACTGGCCGCTTCCCGCGATTGTGTGGCTCGCGTACGTGATAGTCGGTCCGCTACCGTACACAGGTAGCACGAAGATTTGCTGGCCACCCACGTAACGCCCAGTGCAGGAAAAAAGGTCAGGTTCATTTACGACATCAATTACGAACCTGACCACTTTTCTCCACATTTCGAGCGAAAACTCGGACGAACTGATTCCCCGGGGGGTGTGTCCGAAACCGGACCGACAGGCTTCTCCCTCTCATGTAGCTTTCCAAACAAATGGACGCGCATTGTGCAGGATGCTGACCTGGCAGCGGCGTCCTTCTCGCTATCACGCTAAACGTGTGCAACGGGGAGGAAGTATGAACGGACGGACAGGTACCGAAGATGTACGGTTGCGCGGTCTGGTCGACACTCTGGAGGACTGCCGACAGTTCTACCTGAGCGCGATTCCGGGATCGAGCGGCGAGATTCGTCCGCTGAACGCGAAAAAAGCTGATTGCTTCGCGGTCATGCTCGCGGAGATCGGGCAGTGGCAGGCGCACCACCACGATCCTGTTGTGGCGACAGCCGGTCAGGCTCCCCCGCTGGCTTTTGCTGCGCAGTCGTCGGGACCGGACCCACGAGAGCCACACACATGCGACGATTTCAGCGCATTGTTGCACCACATCAACTGCATCCACGACAAGCTGTTCCCGACGTCTCTGCCACAGACGTCGGCGCGGGCACTTGGGTCACGCGAGGGCGCGGACTCGGCTGCCAGCCCCGCCCCGTTTGCCGCGCACCCCGCGCATGAAGAACCCGAGCGACATCGATTCCACGGGTGCTCGATTCCACAGCGACCACCTGCGAACGTGATGGAAAGGTGTCAGGGACAATTTGAATAGCGGGTTGGCCTTCCAATGGCGGGGGCGCGGCGGACTGGTCCGAGCGATCTGCATCTTGGCATCAATGCAGTACCCGGTGTGATGTCAGAAATTATTCCTGACTGAACTGTTGCCGGTTTCAAGGACGCCGAGTTCAGCCGACGCGCCGGGTCTCAGTGCAGCCGCGTAGCACGCGCTCCGTCGACAGTGCGCACCGCCCCGCTGACGTAACTTGCACTGTCAGAACGCAACCAGAAAATCGCGTTTATTTTCAAAGAAAGCCCGGGGCGGAGTGCACTTCCTTGACCCGCAGCTTCAGACCCGCTGCGTTCATTCATGTCTTGGGAGCATCCTCCGAACCCGACGCCCTTCGGCTCTCGCAACCGCAACGCGGTTGCACACCGAGTGCGGGCCAGGATGGCCCGTGCTCTACCCGGGGCCCCTGTGCGGCGGTGAGGTGGGGTCGACAGGCCGCGTAGCGGGAGTCGACATGGCGAGGGCATGGATGCCCGAGTTGAGGCAACGCAGGAGCGGTTGCCCGAGGTCGGCTCCTTTTCGCCAGCACAGGGATGTGCTGTCGAAAAGCCCGGCCGCGCCTCACGGACTTGCCGGGCAGGATGCCCGGCAAGCGCCAAGCGGGGTGGCCTTTCTCTTTGGTTACCTTTCTCTTTGACCACGCAAAGAGAAAGTAACTCGGCTGCCGAAGGCAGACGAAAGCTCTTCGCTCTCAAGCACAAAAACCGCCAAGAGCATCGCCCACGAGCGGGCTCCTACGAGAGGCGGCGACGTGAGGTACCGCCGTGGGAAAGCGGCGGGCAGTGCCCGCCCTGCGCGAGCCCGGTGGGAGGTTGCCAGACGATGGAATCGACTGGTTACGAAGCGGTGCCGCCCACCGTCATGGAATCGATCTTCAGCGTGGGCTGACCCACACCAACCGGCACGCTCTGCCCGTCCTTGCCGCAGATCCCCACGCCCGCATCCAGCGCCAGATCATTGCCGATCATCGAGACGCGGTTGAGTACCTCGGGGCCGCTGCCGATCAGCGTCGCACCCTTCACCGGGCGAGTGATCTTGCCGTCTTCGATCAGGTAGGCCTCGGAGGCGGAGAAGGTGAACTTGCCATTGGTGATGTCGACCTGGCCGCCGCCGAAGTTCGGCGCGTACAGGCCCTTCTTCACCGAGCGGATGATCTCGGCCGGATCGTGCTGGCCGGCGAGCATGTAGGTGTTGGTCATGCGCGGCATCGGCAACGCGGTGAACGATTCGCGCCGACCATTGCCGGTCGGCGCCATGCCCATCAGGCGGGCATTCAACTTGTCCTGCATGTAGCCCTTGAGAATGCCATCCTCGATCAGCGTGGTGCACTCGGTCGGGGTGCCTTCGTCGTCGATGCTGAGTGAGCCACGACGACCAGCCAGGGTTCCGTCGTCGACGATGGTGACGCCTTTCGCCGCCACACGCTGGCCGATACGGCCGGAGAATGCGGAGCTGCCTTTGCGGTTGAAGTCGCCCTCCAGGCCGTGGCCGATCGCCTCGTGCAGCAGCACGCCGGGCCAGCCCGGCCCGAGCACCACGGTCATCTGGCCGGCCGGCGCGTCGACCGAATCGAGGTTGACCAGCGCCTGGCGCACGGCTTCGTCGGCGAACGCGAGCGCGCGGCCGTTGTCGATCAGCTCGCGGTAGCCGTAACGACCGCCACCGCCGGAATAACCCTGTTCGCGGCGGCCATTCGCCTCGGCAATCACTTGTACGTTGATGCGCACCAGCGGGCGAACATCCGCAGCCAGGGTGCCGTCGGAGGCGGCGATCAGGATGGTGTCCATGGTCGCGGCGAGGCTGACGATGACCTGCTTGATGCGCGGGTCGCGCGAGCGCGCATAGGCGTCGACTTCGCGTAGCAAGGCGATCTTGTCGGGGTTGGGCAGGCTCTCGACCGGATCGATCGGCGGATACAGCGCGCGGGCATTGTGCAGGGCCAGCGGCTTGCCGGCACCGTTGCCGTCATGGGCGATCGCGCGCGCGGCTTTCGAGGCTTGCAGCAACTGCGGCAGCACGATTTCATCGGAATAGGCAAAGCCGGTCTTTTCGCCGGACATCGCGCGCACACCCACGCCTTGCTCGATTGAGTGGCTGCCGTCCTTGACGATGCCCTCCTCCAGCGTCCACGACTCGCTGCGCGAATGCTGGAAGTACAGATCGGCGGCGTCGATCGACGGGCCCATCAGCTGAGCGAACACGCGGTCGAGGTCGCCGGTGGCGATGCCGCCGGGGGACAGCAGCTTGCTTTCGGCGAGGGAAATCAATGAATCCATGGGATGTGATCGGTCAGTGGCAAGACGGGAACTATCCCACATGGGGTTGCGGTCGTGCGCTTTAAAGCTTGCGCGGCGCCCTTCGGCCACCATGCGCCAACGCCGCTCGCCCCATCAGTGAAGGATCACCCGTGAGCGAACATGCAAAGCGTGAGGCAGACTGCGCGGCGCTGGAGCACGTGCGGCTACCGGTGGTCGAAACGCGCGAGCTGTTGCATCGCGGCGGCGAGCTGCAACCACGGCTGAGCAAGATCAGTGGCGTGATCGCGTTGTCGCTGGGTTTCCTGTGCCTGCCGGCCGTGCTGGCGTTCCACTTCCGGCCCTATCTGACCACGCCAGACCTGCGCCACGAGCATCCGGTGAACGTATTGTGCCAAGTGCTGCTGGCCGGCCTGCTGGTGGCCGGCGGCCTGTCGCTGGGCAACGGCATAGTCAACCGCCAGCGCAGCCTCAACATCAACATCATGGCCTTGGTGCTGGTGATCGCGGCGATAGCGCTGGGACGCGCGCACGTGCCGGTAGGCGAGTTCCCCGACCACACGCCGTATCGGGATGGACTGGTTCATCCTCGACCCGCTTGGCTCGACCGTGATCTTCGTGGCAATCGAGAAGTTGCGTCCGCTGAACAAGGACCAGGCGATTTTATGCAAGGAGTGGCAGACCGACCTGAAGCATTTCGCGGCGAACCATTTCATTGCAGGGCTGGTGCTGTCGACGTTGAACTTCTGGCTGCAGCACATGTTCGGCTGGCTGGTCAGCAGCAACTTCCAGCAGGCGGTGCAGCAAATTCCATTCCTGCCGCAGCTGCAGCTGTGCGTGCTGGTGGCGAGTCTGGCGCAGTACTGGACGTATCGCGCGTATCACAAGGTGCCGTTCCTGTGGCGCTTCCACGCGGTGCGCCACAGCGTGAAGACGATGGACTGGCGGGCCGGCTCGCGCCAGCACATGCTGGAGCTGGTCTTCACCCGGGCGGGCGTGCTGGCGCTGCTGTACATTCTCGGCTTCTCCGAGGCGGCGATGAACGGCTACATCCTGATCGTGGGTTTCCAGGCGGTGTTCAACCCCGCCAACATGCGCCTGCCGTGGGGCCGCTGAAATACCTGATCGTGACCCCGGACCTCCGCCACTGGCATCACGCGTCCGATGACGTGGCGATCGACAGGAACCACGCCGCGCGTTACGCGTTCATCGCTTGCTTGTTTGGCACGGCGATCAAGTCGAAAACGACGTTCCCCGAGCCCTACGGCGTGGTCGGCGACTACGTGCCGGATGGCTTCGTGAAGCAGCGGCTGTTCCTGTTTCGCGGCAGCAAGAAGGTGGATGCGTCGACGCCGTGACGGCGGCCGTCACCGCTGGATCGAGCTGGCCGCAGCCGGCAGCAGACTGCTGCCTGGCGCAGCAGGCAGACCGGCGGCGGGGCTGAGCAGCGGTGGTACGGGTGGCACCACGTCATGCTTTTCAATCAGCGTCATTTTCGGATCATCCCAACTGCCAGTGATCTGGTAACGCGCGCTGGCTGCCTGGTTCAGGCCCTTGCCGAGCAGTCCCTGCACCGCGAACCCGGCGGCCGCGCCGATCGGGCCGCCCACCACGGCACCGACGACCGGCAAACTGTTACCCACGTGCGGCACCACCAGCATCTGCTGGTCGTAATCCCTGGCACGCAGACCGGTTCGGCCCGTGATGGTGACGTTGGCCGACGGTCCCTTGATGGCCAGGTTGCTGGTAGTGGCGTTGCCATCGGCCAATCGGAAATCGCCAGTAATCGAATCGAAGCCCAGCCCCTTGCCAAAGACGTCGCCGAAGTCCAGGGTGAGCCGGCGTGGCAAATCAGCCAGCGACACCAGCCCGAGCAACCGACCCACGCCGGGCGAGGTCGCTTCGGGAATGCGGCCGTCGCTGACCTGGATGCTCAGGGTGCCATCCATCGTGGCCAGCGACAACGCGGCGGGGCTGCCCGGCCAGCTGGCGTCCAGCTGGTCGCGCGTCTTGCCGCCGAGGACCAGTCCGTTGTAACCGAACGCCCCCAGCATCGCACCCAGATCTTCGGCCGAGAAGTTGATGCGCATGTGCGTGCGGCTGTCGGTGGCCGTGCCATTCCAGTCGCCGCTGGCCGTGACCTGCACCCGCTTGGACAACGCCCGCAATTGCTCGATGTGCATGCCCTTCGACGTGGGCCAGGTTTCCAGCCGCGCCTCGCCGAGCCGGGCATCGCCCAGGCGCAGGTCGCCTACCCACAGGTGAAGCGGCGGCAGCGCCGCGGGGTTGATCCCGGTGTTCGCCGGGTTGTCGTCAGTCGCTGCAACCTGGTCCGCGGGTTCGGCCGCTGCGCCATCAGCGGGAGCCGCACCTTCCGTCGTGGAATCCTTGGGCCAGTAGAGACGCTGCATGCGCGCCGTGACCCCGCGTTTGTCCAGCTCCTCGGTCGACACCTTGACGCTGCCGGTCATCGCCGGCCCATCCACTTCCACGTTGAGGAGGCCTGGTTGCGGTGTAGCACGCAACCGCAGCGGCCCGAGCGAACGACCAAACCAGATGGCCTGGTCGGCACCAACATCGACGCTCTCCAGCCCGGGGCCGTCGCCACCGGCTCCCGCTACCGCGCGCTGTACCCAGCCGGTGACATCCAGCGTCGCGGCATGGCCGCGAATGCGCAGGTCGCGCGGGGGCAAGGTTTGCGGCATCTGGTCACCAAAGACCAAGGTGCCCGCCAGCCCTTGCCCGGCATTGTCGGGCAAACGGAAGTGGCCGCGCACGAGCTGGCCCAAACCCAGTTGCAGCTCGCCGCCTTCGGTCGGCAGGCCGATGGACAGGTGCAGCGGAAGGCTGCCCACGGCCGGCTTGTCCAGTGGCGCCGGCAGTTTCAAGGCAATGCCGGTGAGCGGCGAATCGACGCTCAACGTCTGCGCCAGGGCATCGGTGCCGGGCTGGTGGGCAAGAGCGAAGCCGACGGTGAATCCGCTGCGCCCCTGCGCGAGCTGGCTCAGCCAGGCGAGCGAGGGATAGTCCTGCACCAGCTCCGCCACCTGGTAGCTGCCCTGCAGGGTGGCAGTCAGAATCGTGGCCGGATCGGGGTTCGCGCCGGCGATTGCCAGTTGCAGACGCGCAGGCTGGCCATGAAATACGGTATCCAGCGGGCCGGCCTGCATGCCATGCAGGTTGAAGCGCAGCGGACCTTTGAGGTTCTCCAGCTTGAGTTTCCAGTCAAGCGCAGTGAGGGTCGCGTCGTACAGTTGGGCAACACCATCGAGCCGCGCGTCATCGGCGTTGCCCAATGGCAGGCTCAAGTGGAAATCGAACGTGCCCTGCCCGCCCAGCTTGAGCTTGGCCAGGGTGTCGGCCGCCTGACTGGCGACCGGACTCTTGCGGGCGAATTCCAGCAGGCTTGTACCACTACCGTTGCCTCGCACGTTGAGATCGAGCAGGGCCTCACCGAAGTCGGGAATCAGCGCCACCGCGCGATCCGTCTTCACGCCTAGCGAGTGGCCGGCGCTGGTTTGCACCAGCACGCCGTTGTTGACGAAGCTGGCCACTGCATCGACACCCTCGGCGCGCGGCCAGTCGTCGCCGTAGTCCAGGGTCAGGTCACGGATGACCGCACGTGCCTCGAAACGCCCCTCGTTATGACGGAACGGCCAGTCCGCCAGGTCGCCACGCAGCAGCACCCGGGCCTGCTCGAGCCGGCCTGACACCAGCGCCCGATCCAACCACGCCACCGTGCCCGGTGGCATCACATTGATCGGCCAGAAAAGTTTCGCCGCGGGCACGTCGGCATGATCCAGATTGAAGTAAAGATCCAGCCACGGTGCACCACCGAGCGCTGGCAGTACCGCCTCGCCACGCGCGTCGCCCGCATAACCGGCGCCGGCGAATTCCACGGTATCAGCGCCGATGTGCCACTCGCCGTCCTGCTGCCAGAAGGCCAGTGTCCCGGTCAGCTTCGACAACACGAAGGGCTGGCGGAACACCTGTGGAAACGTCACTGTGGTGGTCTGCACCGGCAACTCCAGCGAAAACGCCTCGCCGTCACCACGCAGCTCGCCGCGCAGCTCGCTCACCCCAGGCAGTTTGTCGACCGGGTCAATGCCCAGTCGGTTGAACTCGACCGCCAGCATCTGCAGCCCGCTGGCGCGGGTCCAGTGCAGCGCAACCTGGCCGAGTTCGCCATGCGGATGCCCCGTGCCCAGCCACCGAGCCAGCGCCGGCGCCAGATCCGGCTGCAAGGCCATCCACGGCAACAACGGCGCCAACTGCAACTGGTGCGCTGCGGCGTCCACGCGGAGCTGCCGCGTGCCGGGCTGCTCCAGGTTCAGCACCGCCGCACTGCCATCATCGCCGGCCCAGCGCACCTCATAGCCGTCGTCCACGTGGCGGATTCCCGTCAGGCCATGCAAAGATCCCACGCTGGCCGTGCCACCGGTCGGTGCGCTCACCGACAAGGTGTTCAGGTCAACGCGCACCACACTGTTGCTTAGCGCCCCATGACGCCAATCGAGCCATGCGCTCAGCCGGCCCGTGCCATGGCCGACCGTGTAGCCCGCCATGTCGATGCCATCGAGCAGCGGTTTCAACTGAGCTGCATCGGCGCTGATCCAGACCCTGCCGGCGCGGCCATCCTGGCGAAAGCGACCCACCGCACGCACGCTGGCACCGCCCACCCCTGCGCGACGCAAGCTGCCACCGAAGCGGACCCAGTCGCCCTGGTGGCTGACGCGCAACTGACGGGACAACACGGTGTAGCGTTTGCCGAGGGTCGCGTCGGTGACCACCACGCGCAGATCGTCCAGCCACAGATCCACGGACAGGTGACCCAGCGACAGCGGCTGGCGGCCCGCGGCGGCCCCCATGCCGACGCCGTTGAGGTGCCAGCCGGCAGCATCGTGCAGCAAATCGAGCTGCACGCCACGGGCGTACACGTTGAGTAGATGCCGCGACGGCAGCAGCCAGCCACCAAGGTCCAGCCTCAGTCTGGATTCCGGCAGATGCAGCACTGCGCCAGTCTCGCCTGTTACCGGGCCCACCTTCACGCCGCGCATCACGAACTCCGGGCCGGATGCGGTCCAGTGTCCTTCCATCGAGGCGAAGCTGACTGGGCGCTGCAGGCGCTGGCTGAGCTGCGCAGCCACCCACGCCGGATGCTGCGCCAGCAGCGGCAGCAGCAATTGCGCCAGCGCCGCCAACACCGCAAACAGAATCACCAGCACGCCCGCGGTCCAACCCAGGCCGCGTGCGCCGCCGTGCAATCGGCGCCGCCAAACGTTGTTCACGTGCGCCGAACCGCGCCGGACTTACAACAAGACAACATCAAACTGTTCCTGCGAATAATGCTCTTCCGCCTGGAAGCGTATGCTTTTGGAGATGAACTCTTCCAATTCGGCGACGGCGGCAGACTCTTCTTCGAGGATGCGGTCCACCACCGGTGGACTGGCCATGACCAGCAGCTTTTCCGCATCGAACTGGCGCACGGCGCGGATGATCTCCCGGAAAATCTCGTAAGACACGGTTTCGGCTGTCTTCAGCACGCCGCGCCCGTTGCAGGTGGGACACGGCTCGCACAGTTGACGTGCCAGGCTCTCGGTGGTGCGCTTGCGGGTCATCTCGACCAGGCCCAGCGCCGACATCGGATACACCGTGGTCTTGGCGTGGTCTCGCGCCAGGCCCTTGCCAAGCATGCGCAAGACCTGACGTTTGTGTTCCTCGTCCACCATGTCGATGAAGTCGATGATGATGATGCCGCCCAGGTTGCGCAGGCGCAGCTGACGCGCGGTGGCCTGCGCCGCTTCCAGGTTGGTGCGGTAGACAGTCTCCTCCAGGTTGCGCGTACCGAGATAGGCACCGGTGTTGACGTCGATCGTGGTCATCGCCTCGGTCTGGTCGACGACCAGGGAACCACCGGACTTCAGTGGCACGTCCTTCTTCAGGGCACGCTGCATCTCGTCCTCGACACCATACAGGTCGAAGATTGGCCGCTCGCCGTCGTAGTGTTCGATGCGGTCATCCAGTTGCGGCATGAACTTGTGCACGAAGCGGGTCACCCGCTCGAACGTTTCACGCGAATCCACCCGCACCTTCTCGATATCCTCATTGAGCATGTCGCGCAAGCTGCGCAGCGGCAGCGACAGCTCCTCGTACACCCGCTCGCCCACGCGCGCCTTGGCGATGTTTTCCTGCACCACCCGCCACACCTTGCCCAGGTAGGTCACGTCGAACGCCAATGATTCGGCGCTCTGGCCCTCGGCATTGGTCCGCACGATGTAGCCGAGCGGCGTCTCGCCAATCATCGAGCCGAGCACGTCGCGCAGTCGCTGGCGCTCGTCCTCGTCCTCGATCCGGGCGGAGATCCCCAGCGTGTGCGAATACGGCAGCAGCACCAGGTAACGAGAGGGGATGGACAGGTGCGCCGACAGCCGCGCACCCTTGGTGCTGATCGGATCCTTCGCCACCTGCACCACGATTTCCTGGCCTTCATGCACCAGTTCATTGATCAAGGGCACATGGCCGTTGCCGCTCGATTCCTCGTCTTCGGCCGCCGGCAAAGCCGGGCGCACGATATCCGAGGCATGCAGGAACGCGGCCCGATCCAGTCCGATCTCGACGAAGGCCGCCTGCATGCCGGGCATCACCCGCTGCACGCGGCCCTTGTAGATATTGCCGACATAGCCGCGCCGGGAGGCCCGCTCGACGTGCACCTCTTGCAACATACCGTTCTCAACCACGCTGACCCGGGTTTCGCGTGGTGTCACATTGATCAGGATTTCCTCGCTCACCGCATACTCCCAGAACTGACTATCCTTATAGCGGCTGCCGCTACGGGCTGTCGATGAACAACGTCCGAAAATCGACCCGGGCCTGCCAATATTGCAAAATAGCTCCACTTTCGGCACCCCCGCCTCGACTTCGCCTGGATCGAATGGCCCGACCGCTGATGCCGCGCCGGGAGGCCGCCCACCCCTTTGGAGCCAGTCGCGCATGACCACCCCAATACTGCTGGCCTGGAGCGGCGGCAAGGACTGTCTGCTGGCGCTGGAGCGGCTGCTCGCCGACCCGGCGTGGCAGGTGGTCGGCCTGCTGACCACGGTCAACCGCAACTACCGGCGGATTGTCATGCACGGCGTGCAGCGCGAGGTCCTGCTCGCGCAGACCGCCGCGCTCGGCCTGCCCTTGATCGAGGTGCTGCTCGACTGGCCCGGCAGCAATGAAGCTTACGAGGAGGCGCACGCCAAGGTCCTGGCCGAGGCACGCATGCGCTGGCCGGGCATCCGCCACTGTGCCTTCGGCGACCTGTTCCTGGAGGACGTGCGCGACTACCGTGTGCGCCAGCTCGGCCGCGAGAATTGGCGCGCGCTGTTCCCGCTGTGGGGCGAGGACACAGTCGCACTCTCGCGCCGCTTCATCAGCGAAGGCCACCGCGCCAAGCTGTGCTGCGTGGATACCCAGCAACTGGACGCCAGCTATTGCGGCCGCGACTACGATGCGGCCCTGCTCGATTCGCTGCCGGCCGGCGTGGACCCCTGTGGCGAGCATGGCGAGTTCCACACGTTGAGCTACGCCGGCCCGCTGTTTCACCAGCCGCTCAAGTTGCGCCGCGGTGAATCGGTGCTGCGCGACGGGCGCTTCCAGTTCACCGATTTCCTGCTCGACGAGCATGCCGGCCAGAGCTGACCGCCCGATCCTGCCCGATGTCCTCGGACGCGGGCTGAAGCTGGTTTTCTGCGGCACCGCGGCGGGCCGGCGTTCGGCGGCCGAACACGCCTATTACGCGCACCCCGGGAACCTGTTCTGGCGTGCGCTGTTCCAGGCCGGACTGACTCCTCGCTTGCTGGCTCCCGCCGAGTTTCCGCAACTGCGGCAACTTGGCATCGGCCTCACCGACCTGGCCAAACGCCACAGCGGCAACGACGCCGACTTGCCACGCGACGCGTTCGATATCGATGCGCTGCGGCGCAAAATCAGCCGCTACCGACCGCGCCTGCTCGCGTTCACCAGCAAGAACGCCGCGCGAGCGGCCCTCGGCCACGTCGTCAGCTATGGTCTGCAGGATGAGACCCTGGAAGGCTCGTCGCTGTTCGTGCTGCCCTCGCCCTCCGGCCAGGCACGAGCGCACTGGGACCTGGCGCCGTGGCTGGCCCTGCGCGAGCTGTACTGCGGCTTCGACAAACGCTGACCGGAGCCCGGAACCTCAATCGATCGGCGTATGCCGATACCTGGCTACCTGTCCCGGTCGCACGGGCGCGGCACCGTTGGTCCACGCTTGACGGATGTAGCTGACCACCGCCGACACGTCGCCGTCGTTGAGCTGCTGGGCGAATGGCGGCATCGAGTACGGCCGCGGGTTTCCCGCCGTGACCGGAGGGAAACCACCCAGCAAAACTGTCCGCGTGGCGTTGATGCCGCTTGGTTCGGTGACCGTGGAGTTGCCGTCCAGCGGCGGATAGATTCCGGCAACGCCTTCCCCGCCCTTGCCGTGACAATCCGCACATTGCTTCGCATAGATCGCCTCGCCGAGCCCGACGACTGCCCTTGGTGCGGACAACCGCGATCGACGTGGTGGCGCCGAGCGCGATGGCAATGAGCCCAGATAGGTGGCAACCGCGCGCAGATCCTCGTCGGTCATGTGCTGGGTGCTGCCAGACACCACGTCCGCCATCGGGCCGAACGCCGCACCCTTCGCTGACTGGCCGGTTTTCAGCAAGTCGACGATGTCCTGCTCGTTCCAACCTTGCAGGCCGCCATTCTGCTGCGTGCTCAGGTCCGGCGCATACCAGTCCTGCATTGGAATCTCGCCACCGGTCAGATGCTGGCCGTCGGCGATGCCGCCGAACGAACCGCGCGCGGCATGGCACTCGTTGCAGTGGCCCAGGCCCTGCACCAGGTAAGCGCCACGATTCCACTGCGCCGACTGCCCCGGATCGGGTTGGTATTCACCTTCGTTGAAATAAAGGGCACGCCACGCCACCAGGCTGCGGCGCACGCTGTAGGGAAAGTCGAGCGCCGGCGCCACGTCGGGCTGGTGAATCGGTGGCAATGATTGCAGATAGGCAAATATCGCCAGTGCATCGTCACGATGCACCTTGGTGTACGAGGTGTACGAGAACGCCGGATACAACAACTCGCCGTGGCGGCCCTCGCCCGCATGCAGCGCCCGCCAGAATTCCTCGAAACTCCAGGCCCCAAGGCCGGTCTCGCGCTCGGGCGTGATGTTGGGCACGGCGATGTTGCCGAACGGCGTGGACAGCACGCGTCCGCCGGCAAAAGGAGCGCCACCCTGCGCTGTGTGGCAGCCGGCGCAGTCGCCGATCGTCGTGAGATATTCACCGCGTGCAATCCGCGCCGGTTCCTGCAACGTCGCCGTGGTCACCGCGCCGGCCACGGGCGAAACCGGCGGGTGGCTCCCGCCGGCCAGCAGCAGCCAGATCGACCCCAGCACGATCAGCAGCAGCACGATCGCCAGCCACCAACCGCGCCTCATGGCGTGCCTCCGGTGGCACCCAGCACACCGCAACGCAGTGGCGGCGTCACTGAACCGGCGGGCTGCGCATGCGTGTCGGCGGGGAGTTGGCGACTGGCCAGCGCCACCGCAACGGCGGTGATATCCGACTCATTGAGCCGACTCGCCACTTCGGCCATGCAGTCGGGCGCCACCGTGGCCCGGGTGTGTGTGCGCCATGAACCCAGCTGCGCACTGATGTAGTCGTATGGCAAACCGACCAAGCCGGGGGTGGAGGGCTCCACCCCGGTCAATTGGCTGCCATGGCAATCGACGCAGGCGGGGATCTTGCGCGATGGATCGCCCTTGCCGAGCAGTTGCTCGCCGCGCTGCATGGTAGCCGCCGGGACCGACGGCACCGGCGAACGCGCGTAGGTAATCTGCTGCGCGGCGAAGTAGTCGGCGATCTCGCGCATGTAGTCCGGGCTCAGGTGGCGCACTGTGTACTCCATCGGCGCGTACTTGCGCAGGCCGTCCTTGAAGTCTTGCATCTGCCGCGCCAGATAGACCGCCGGTTTGCCAGCCAGGCGTGGAAAATAACCGCTGGCCGCCCGCCCTTCGCCATGCACCCCATGGCACGTGGTACAGGCGGCGATGCGCTGTTGCAAGGTGTCGGGGATCTGCGGTGTGTCGGCGGCAAGGCACGAAGTTCCGAAAAGCCACGCAGTCGCGAAAACCAAGGCAGAACCGAACGGTCCGGCATGAAACAGACGAGTGCTACTTATCATCCAGGCATTGTACCGCGGTTGCCGCTGCGTCCGGCCGCGAGCGGCGCTAAGCTGGAGTCATGCGGCACACGCTGCATCATCGGACCGGGGGTGATCGTGAATCGTTCAGCCGTCTATCTCGCCATACTCGTGACTGCCTCGCTCAGCGGCTCGGCATTGGCCGCCGAGGCTGTCCGGCCGGTGATCATCAACGTCGCGGATGCGTCCGTCGAGCAACTGCAGCAGCGCATGAACACCCGCACGCTCGACACCCACCGGCTTGTCGACCAGTTGCTTGAACGCATTCGGCAGATCGATCAGTCCGGGCCAACCCTGCGCGCGATCATCGAGATCAACCCCGATGCCATGCAGCTGGCCGACGCGTTGGACCAGGTCCGCGGCAGCGCCAAACCAAACCACTCGATGTACGGCATCCCGGTATTGCTCAAGGACAACATCGACACCGGTGACCGCATGCTCACCACCGCCGGATCGCTGGCACTGACTGCCGCACCGGCACCGCGCGATGCCGGCCTGGTCGAGCGGCTGCGCAAGGCCGGCGCACTGATCCTGGGCAAGGCCAACCTCAGTGAATGGGCCAACTTCCGCTCCAGCCACGCCAGCAGCGGCTGGAGCGGCGTGGGCGGGCAGACGCGCAATCCGTACGCGCTCGATCGCAACCCGTGTGGCTCCAGCGCAGGCTCGGCAGTCGCCGTCGCCGCGGGCCTGGCCACGGTGGCGATCGGCACCGAGACCGACGGCTCGATCATCTGCCCCGCCGCGATGAACGGCATTGTCGGGATCAAGCCGACCCTTGGCCTGGTCAGTCGCACCGGCATCGTTCCAATCAGCCACAACCAGGACACCGCCGGCCCGCTGGCCCGCAGCGTGGCCGATGCCGCCGCCCTACTCTCAGTCATCGCCGGCACCGATCCACGTGACCCGGCCACCGTCGACGCAGACAAGCACGCCACCGACTACACCCGCTTCCTCGACCCGGACGGCCTGCGTGGCAAGCGTATTGGCGTGGTGCGCCAACTCGCCGGCAACGAACCGAACGCCGACCGCGTACTCGACGCCGCGATCGCGACCATGAAGGCACAAGGCGCGGTCATCGTGGACCCGGTGAAGCTGCCGCATCTAAGCGAGCTCGGTGAGCCCGAGATGACCGTGTTGCTGTACGACTTCAAGCACGATCTCAATGCCTACCTCGCCACCCGCACCGGCCTCGCCGTGCATACATTGGCCGACTTGATCGCGTTCAACCGGGCACACTCCAGCGAAGAGATGTTCTGGTTCGGTCAGGATTTGTTCGAGCAGGCTGCGCCGAAGGGGCCGCTCAGCGACAAGGCCTATGTGGAGGCACTGGCCATGGCGAAGCGCTTGTCCGGACCAGAAGGCATCGACGCGGCGCTGCAGGCGCAGCATCTCGATGCCTTGCTGGCACCGTCGTGGGGACCGGCCTTCGTGACCGATCCGGTGCTGGGCGATCACATCGTCAGTGGCGACCCGACCGTCGGCGGCGCCTCGCAGCCGGCCGCCGTCGCCGGCTACCCGTCGATCACCGTCCCCGCTGGCTGGGCGCATGGCCTGCCAGTGGGCATCGTGTGGTTCGGCGCGAAGTGGAGCGAACCCACCTTGATCGCCATCGCTTACGGCTTCGAGCAGCACAGCCACGCCTGGCAGCCGCCGAAGTTCCTGGATACCGTGGGTGGCAAGCCGGTGACGGTACCTGCACCCCACTGAACTCGACCGTCATCACTGAGCGGGAATTGCGGAATTCCTGTCGCGAGTAGTCGAGCACGCCGCGCACGAGCCAGCGCACGCAGCTGGTCGCTCAACGGCCGCACTGCGCAAGTCTCAACCTGGTCGCTGCCCGCCCACCGACTTGCGCACGATCAGCATGGCCAGCTCCAGTGACTGCTCGTAGTTCAGTCGCGGGTCGACCATTGATTTGTAGGCACGATCCAGGTCGCTCTCGCTCAGGTCGCGGGCGCCGCCCATGCACTCGGTCACGTCCTCGCCGGTCAGCTCCAGATGCACCCCACCGAGCTGTGTGCCGGCGGCCGCATGGATGTCGAAGGCCTGATCCAGCTCGCCCTGGATGTTGTTGAATCGTCGCGTCTTGTGCCCATTCGACGTGCTCTCGGTATTACCGTGCATGGGATCAGCTACCCACAGCACGCGTCGCCCTTCGCGCTTCACCGCCGCGAGCAGCGGTGGCAGGGCGGCAGCGATGGCGGTATTTCCCATGCGGTGGATCAGGGTTAGTCGACCCGGCTCGTCTAGCGGGTTCAGCGCGTCGATCAGCGGCAGCAGCCGGTCGGGCGTCACTGAAGGGCCTACCTTCACCGCAATCGGGTTGCGGATGCCGCGGAAATATTCCACGTGCGCGCCGTCCAGCCCGGCCGTGCGCATGCCGATCCATGGAAAATGGGTGGACAGGTTGAACCAGCCGGGGTTACGCGGCACCTGGCGGGTCAATGCTTGCTCGTAGTGCAGCAGCAACGCCTCGTGCGAGGTGAAGAAATCCACCTTGGAGAAACCGGCGATCGGTCCGGCCAGCGTCTCCATGAACTGCAGCGAGTCACTGATGGCAGCCACCATCTGGCGGTACTCGACGGCCAGTGGCGACTGTTCGACCCAGGCCAGATCCCAGTATTCGGGGTGGCGCAGGTCGGCAAAGCCGCCATCGATCAACGCGCGTACGAAGTTCATCGTCAGGGCCGAGTGCGCGTGCGCCTTGATCAGCCGTTGCGGATCGGGACGGCGAGCCTCGGCCGTGAATTCCGGGCTGTTCACCACGTCACCGCGAAAACTCGGCAGGGTGCACCCGTTGCGGGTTTCGGTGTCGGTCGAGCGCGGCTTGGCATACTGCCCCGCAAAGCGGCCCACGCGCAGCACCGGCTTTTTCAGCCCGTGCACCAGCACCAGGCTCATCTGCAACAGCACCTTCAGGCGATTGGAAATAACCGGGCTGGTGCAGTCGGCAAAGCTCTCGGCACAATCGCCACCTTGCAGCAGGAAACGCTTGCCTTCCTGTGCTTCGGCAATCGCGTCCTTGAGCGCCAACACCTCCCACGAGGTGACCAGCGGCGGCAACTCGGCAAGGTGGGCTCCCGCCTCGGCCAGCTCGGCAACGTCGTCGTAGCGGGGTTGCTGCAAGGCTGTGCGTTGCTGCCACGAATCGGGCGCCCACGGTGCCATGCCAGGCCCGGATGCAGCGGTGCTCGGATCACCGGCTTTCAACACGTTGGCGGTATTCATGAGCGTACCGTCCTCTGGCGAACCGCAAACACCGTCAGTGCGACGAGCACGATGAACCACAGCAAGCTCCACGCGGGCATCGGCAAACCGAGGATCGGCGCCACCGTGGCGCATTCGCCGGAGCCGGTAAAGACCATCCTGAGCGCCTTCTCGAGTGGGAACGTGCTGAACATGTAGTCCAGCGGCGGGCCGCAGGATGGAATCTGGTCAGCCGGAAGGGACTGGATCCACAGGTGCCGTCCCGCCACCACGATGCCGAACGCGGCCCCCAGCCATACGCCCGTGGCATAGACCCAGCGCGCGCCGCCACGTGGCGCATGCAGCGCACCGAGCAGGAAGAACACGCCCATCACGATGAAACCGATTCGCTGGAAGATGCACAAGGGGCACGGGAACATCTGCCACACGTATTCCGCGTAGAGCGCAAACCCCAGCAAACCGGCGCAGACCAGGAAGCCGACAAGAAAGCTGACACGGTACGACCAACGAAATGGATTCATGACACTTTGCTGCGTTGCGGAAAGACGACATTACCTGTTCGAGGCAGCGCTGTCAGCATGATCGACACGCCAGTGCACGACAGATGGCGCAGGGGCACGGTCCAGACAAGCAAAAACCCGGCGAGTCGCCCGGCCGGGTTTGCTGGATGTCGCTCGAACGTCGCGCTAGTCGACACGGCCGACTGGCTCACTCGAACAATTTAGTCGACATCGACCGCTTCGACCTGAGGGCGGCCGACCAGTTCGACGTACGCCATTGGCGCGTTGTCGCCGGGCCGGAAACCGCACTTGAGGATACGCAGATAACCGCCCGGGCGCTCTTTGTAGCGCGGCCCGAGTTCGACGAACAGCTTGCCCACCGCTTCCTTGTCGCGCAGGCGCGCGAAGGCGAGGCGGCGATTGGCAACGCCGTCGACCTTGGCCAGAGTAATCAGTGGCTCGGCAACGCGGCGAAGTTCCTTCGCCTTCGGCAGGGTGGTACGGATCAGCTCGTGCTTGACCAGCGATGAGGCCATGTTCTTGAACATGGCTTCGCGATGGCTGCTGGTCCGATTGAGCTTGCGACCGGATTTCATGTGACGCATGGCGTTGTCTCTATGTCTGTTGTTATGAAAAACCGGCGCTTATGTCCGGTTTCCCGCGGTTACCCGCTTTTGAGCCCTATGACACTGGGCTTTCGAGAGTTCGGCCCGAATGGCCTTTCAACAGCTTGGCCAGAGTGTTCTTCACACCCTGGCCAGCAATTTGCTGCAAGACGATCGAACGTTGATCGCCCCGCTGGACTTCAACCCAGCTGCATACCGTGCGAAAGACCCGGCGGCGGCCAGTTTTCAAGCTTCGTGCCCAGGGCGAGACTGCGCCCGCCGAGCACGTCCTTGATTTCGGTCAGCGACTTCTTGCCCAGGTTCGGCGTCTTCAACAACTCGACCTCAGTCTTCTGCACCAAGTCGCCGATGTAATAGATGCTCTCGGCCTTCAGGCAGTTGGCCGAGCGCACGGTAAGCTCCAGATCGTCGATCGGGCGCAGCAGCAGCGGTTCGAAACCACTCTTCTCGGCCTTGTCGGTAGCGCTCTCGCGATGCGAGAAGTCACCGAACACCGACAGCTGGTCGTTGATGATCTCGGCGGCTTTGCGCACTGCTTCCTCGGCGTCGATGGTGCCGTTGGTCTCGACGTCCAGCACCAGCTTGTCGAGATTGGTACGCTGCTCGACGCGCGCGGCGTCCACTTCATAGGCCACGCGCAGCACTGGCGCGAACGACGCGTCCAGCTGCAGGCGACCGATCGGGCGCGCCTCGTCGTCCGGGTGCTGACGCGTGCTGGCCGGCTGGTAGCCGACGCCGCGCCGCACTTTCATGCGCATGTTGAGCGCGACGTCCTTGGTCAGGTGGCACAGCACATGCTCGGGATTCACGATTTCCACCGAGTGGTCGACGACGATGTCGCCAGCGGTGACCACGCCCTTGCCCTTCTTGGACAGGGTCAGGGTCACTTCATCGCCCGAATGCTGCCGAATCGCCACTTCCTTGAGGTTCAACAGGACTTCGATAACGTCCTCCTGCAAACCTTCCAGAGTGGTGTACTCGTGCAGTACGCCGTCGATCTCGACCTCGACGATGGCGCTGCCGGGAATCGAGGAAAGCAACACGCGACGCAACGCGTTGCCAAGAGTGTGGCCAAAACCACGCTCAAGCGGCTCGACCACCACCCTGGCGCGATTGGGTCCAAGCTGTTCAACGCTGAGACCACGCGGCCGCAACACGCTAGTTGACGAAACTGCCATGCAGAGCTCCGGTTAATTACTTCGAGTAAAGCTCGATAATCAATGCTTCATTGATGTCGGACGGCAGATCACCGCACCTCGACCCAGATCGGACGGAGGTCCATGGTGTCGAAGATCGTCGCCGCTTCCTGCACGCGCAACTGACTGCGCGCCTTCTCGGACAACGCAATCATGTCGCCCGCACGTACTTGGTAGGAAGGGATGTTGACCTTCTTGCCATTTACCAGCACCGCCTTGTGCGCCACGAGCTGGCGAGCCTGGGCGCGGGTGACCGCAAAGCCCATGCGAAAGACGACGTTGTCCAGGCGGCTCTCGAGCAGGCGCAGCAGATTCTCGCCGGTGTTGCCCTTGAGCGTGGTCGCCTTGGTGTAGTAATTGCTGAACTGGCGCTCGAGCACACCGTAGATGCGCTTGACCTTCTGCTTCTCGCGCAGCTGCACGGCGTAATCGGACAGGCGCATGCGCTTGTTCGCGCCATGCTGCCCCGGCTTGTTTTCCAACTTGCACTTGGAGTCCAGCGCGCGCGCCGGGCTCTTCAGGCTCAGATCTGCACCCTCACGACGGGCGAGTTTGCAGGTAGCTCCACGGTAACGTGCCATATTCTTTTCCAAATAGTCCGACCACGAATGGCCGGTTTTGATGCTTGCGATCAAAGATGACCGCAAAAACCAATTCTTAGACGCGACGCTTCTTGGGGGGACGGCAGCCGTTGTGCGGAATCGGCGTGACATCGATGATGTTGAGCACCTTGTAGCCCAGCGCATTCAGGGAACGCACTGCCGACTCACGACCAGGACCGGGGCCCTTGATGCGCACTTCCACCGTCTTTACACCGTAGTCACCGGCGGCGCGGCCAGCCTTCTCGGCGGCCACCTGCGCGGCAAACGGAGTCGACTTGCGCGAACCACGGAAGCCTGCGCCACCTGCAGTCGCCCACGACAAGGCATTGCCCTGGCGATCGGTGATAGTGACGATGGTGTTGTTGAAGGAGGCCTGCACGTGCGCCACGGCATCCGTGACGACGCGCTTGATCTTCTTCTTGGTTTTGACCGGCTTAGCCATGATTTCTCTTTTCGATGAGTGCGGCCGTGAATGGCTGCTTCTTGATCTTGGCGATCACGAAGGATCGCAAAAATGCAGGATTACTTCCTGATTGCGCGACGCGGCCCCTTGCGGGTGCGCGCATTGGTACGAGTACGCTGACCGCGCACCGGCAGACCGCGACGATGACGCAGGCCGCGATAGCAACCCAGGTCCATCAGACGTTTGATCGCCATGCCCACCTCGCGGCGCAAATCGCCTTCGACGGTGTACTTGTGGATTTCCAGACGAATCTTCTCGACCTCGCCCTCGCTGAGGGACTTGACCTGGGTGGTCGGGACCACGCCAGCATCCGCGCAGACCTTCCTGGCACGACTGCGACCAATACCGAAAATGCTCTGCAGACCAACCCAGACATGTTTCTGGACCGGCAAATTGACACCCGCAATGCGCGCCATGATGAACTCTCTCCGAATGTGTTTCGTGCGCGGTAAACGCGCAATTTTAACCTGAATTACTCGAACTGGAAAGCCCTGCGCCACTACAGCGCCGCCACTCTCCGACTTCGAGCGTCTCTCCCCGCGTATCAGCTACGACGGAGATTGGCCTTCTTGAGCAAACTTTCGTACTGATGACTGACCAAGTGCGCCTGAATCTGCGCCGTGAAATCCATCACCACCACCACCACGATCAGCAACGAGGTACCACCGAAATAGAACGGTACGTGCCACGCCTGCTGCATGAACGATGGCACCAGACACACCAACGCCAGGTAGATTGCACCGACCGCCGTCAAGCGAGTCATCACGGCATCGATATAGCTGGCTGTCGCCTTGCCCGGGCGGATACCCGGAATCAACGCACCTGAACGTTTCAGGTTGTCGGCCGTCTCATCCGCGTTGAACACGATCGCGGTATAGAAGAACGCGAAGCCAATCACCATCACCGAAAACGTTATCTCATACAACGGGTTGCCCGGGCTCAGCGACTGCGTCAGATCCTGCACCCACCGCGACTGATTACCGGTACTGAACCAACTCACCGCCGTTGCCGGGAACATCAGCAAACTGGAGGCGAAGATCGGCGGGATCACACCCGACATATTGATCTTCAGCGGCAGGTTGGAGCTCTGGTTCTGGTAGGCCTTCTGCCCACCCGACCGTCTCGCGTAGTTGACTGTAATGCGCCGCTGCGCACGCTCAACGAACACCACGAAAGCAGTCACGCCAAGCACCAGTGCCACTACCAGCAGCAACTTGATCAATGACAATTCACCGTTGTTCGCCATCCCCAGCGTATGCACCACCGCACCGGGCAAGCCCGCCACGATACCGGCGAAAATCAGCAGCGAAATGCCGTTGCCGATACCCCGCTCGGTCATCTGCTCGCCCAGCCACATCAGGAACATGGTGCCAGCGGTCAACCCGACCACGGACGAAAAAACGAACCCGAACCCAGGCGTATACACCACGGGTGCACCGCCTGCGGCCACTTGTCCCTGCAGCGCCACCGCAATACCGAACGACTGAAACGCCGCCAGCAACACCGTGGCATACCGGGTATATGCCGTCATCTTGCGTTTGCCCGCTTCACCCTCTTTACGCAGTGCCTGCAGGCTTGGCACCACCGAGCCCATCATCTGAAACACGATGGATGCCGAAATGTACGGAATCACGCCCAGCGCGAATACCGAGAAGCGCTCCAGCGCGCCACCCGAGAACATGTTGAACATGTCCATCAGGCCGTTGCCATTGACCAGGTTCGTCATCGCTTCCGGGTTGACGCCCGGGACCGGGATGAATGAGCCCAGGCGGAACACCATCAGCGCGCCGACCACAAAAAGGATGCGCTGACGAAGCTCGGTCAACTTGCCGAGACTACCCAGTGCACTGCCTTTGCTTGCTGCCATTGATTACTCCACGCTGCCGCCGGCTGCCTCGATGGCTGCCTTTGCGCCGACTGTGGCCAGCAGACCCGACAGTTTCACCGCGCGGCCGATCTCGCCTTTCAGTACCACCTTGACCTTCTTCGCGCGGCTATCAATCAGGCCCGCCTGATGCAGCGCGACGACGTCGATCACATCGACCTTTAGGTTGGCCAGCTGGTACAGGAACACTTCCTGGCTCTGCGCTTTCACCTTCGAGCGGAAACCGACCTTCGGCATACGACGGTTCAGCGGCATCTGGCCGCCCTCGAAGCCGAACTTGTGAGTACCGCCGGCGCGGGCATGCTGGCCCTTGTGACCACGGCCGGCGGTCTTGCCCATGCCCGAACCAATGCCACGACCGACGCGCAAGCGCGTCTTGTGCGAACCGGCGGCCGGTTTGATGCTATTCAGACGCATGATTATTTCTCCACCTGCACGAGGTAGTAAACCTTGTTGATCAGGCCACGCACCTGGGGACTATCTTTCAGTTCGCGGACATCGTTGATCTTGCCCAGGCCCAGCGCCTTGACGCTCAGGCGGTGCCGCGCCTGCACGCCGCGCAAGCCCTTGACCAGGCGCACGCGCACGGTGGCAGCGGATTCATTCTTGTTAGCCATTGCCGAGCACCTCTTCCACAGTCTTGCCACGCTTGGCGGCGATCTTCTTCGGCGAAGCAACCGCCTGCAGGCCCTTGATGGTGGCGCGCACGAGATTGATCGGGTTGCGCGAACCCACCGCCTTGGCCAGCACGTCCTTTACCCCCACCACTTCCAGCACAGCACGCATGGCGCCACCAGCGATCACGCCGGTACCTTCGGACGCTGGCTGCATGTAGACGCGAGCCGCGCCGTGGTTGGCCTTGATGGCGTACCACAACGTGCCATTGTTCAGTTCGATACTCACCATCTGGCGCCGGGCACGCTCCATCGCCTTGGAAATGGCCACGGGCACTTCACGCGCCTTGCCATAACCAAAACCGACCTTGCCCTCGCCGTCGCCAACCACGGTCAGCGCGGTGAAACTCATCTGGCGGCCACCCTTGACGGTCTTGGCCACGCGGTTGACGGCGATAAGCTTTTCAAGGAAGCCGTCCGAATTTTCGCGATCATTAGAAGCCATGTTCTATTCCATGTGCCCAGTGAACCGGGACTTTTGCTTGCGGCTTGGCCGCTTGGAGTTGTAGGTGTCGCATTGGGCAGCCAGGCCACCCGATGGCCGAATCCGGCCTGTACTGAATCAGAACTTCAAGCCGGCTTCCCGGGCCGCTTCGGCCAGGGTCTTGATGCGGCCGTGATAGCGGAAACCGGAGCGGTCGAACGCAACCGACTCGATGCCGGCCGCTATCGCGCGCTCGGCCACGGCCTTGCCCACCGCCGCGGCAGCCGCCAGGTTCTTGGTACCCTTGAGGCCTTCGGCAACCGACTTTTGTACCGTCGAGGCCGCCGCCACCACGTTCTTCCCGGAGGCATCAAACACCTGGGCGTACAGATGCTGCCCGGTGCGATGCACCGACAACCGGGCGACCGCCAACTTGCGGATGTGGCTGCGTGTGGACTTGGCGCGACGCAGGCGATTTTCGTTCTTGTTCATCTCTAATATTCCTAGAAAGCGGATCGGCTTGAAGTGATAGTCGCGGCTCTTTGTGAATAGTGCGGCCAAGGATGGCCGCTTCCACACGCAGGGACAGCGTACTAATTCACTTACGCCTTCTTGGCTTCCTTCAGGGTGATCTTCTCGCCGGCGTAACGCACGCCCTTGCCCTTGTAGGGCTCGGGCGGACGGAAGCCGCGAATCTTGGCTGCGACTTGGCCGACGACCTGCTTGTCGGCGCCCTTGATCAGCACTTCGGTCTGGGTCGGGGTCTCGATGCTGACGCCGTCGGGGGCGTCAAATACCACCGGATGGGAAAAGCCGAGGCTGAGGTTCAGCGATTTGCCCTGCATCGCAGCGCGATAACCGACGCCTACCAACTCGAGCTTGCGCTCGTACCCCGTGGAGACGCCGGTGACCATGTTGGCGAGCAGCGCACGCGCCGTGCCACCGAACATGTCGTCAACGCCTTCGCCCAGGCTGATGCTGACCACGCCGTTGTCGACGGTGACCGTCACACCGGGCAGATGATGGACGAAAAGCGTGCCTTTCGGGCCCTTCACCGAAATCTGGTCGCTGCCGACAGCAAGTTCGACACCTTTCGGCAGGGAAATAGGTTGCTTGGCTACACGTGACATTGAAGGACTCCTTATGCCACTTGGCCGATGACTTCGCCGCCCAGACCCTTGACGCGGGCCTGCGCATCGGTCAACAGACCAGCGGAAGTCGAGATGATCGAGATGCCCAGGCCACCGAGGACCTTCGGCAGCTCGCCCTTGCCGCGATACACACGCAGGCCCGAACGACTGACGCGGCCGATCTTCTCGATGGCCGGCTGGCCGTCGAAGTACTTGAGCTTGATCTCGAGCACCGGCTTGCCGTCTTCGACGGAAGTCATGATGTCGAGGATGTAGCCCTCGTTCTTGAGAAGGTTGGCGATCGCCACCTTGAGTTTCGACGACGGCATACGCACGGCCGGCTTGCCCGTGGCTTGGGCATTGCGGACGCGCGTGAACAGATCGGCGATGGGATCAGTCATGCTCATGAAAACATCCTTCAGAGTGCACCGATATCCGAGAAGACCGGAAATCAATCAAATTGTGAGCCAACAACGCGTTGGCCTGCTTTATGCAGACCGCGGACTATATCAGCTTTTCCCGGTTTTCGCGAATCTCGATGCGATAGTTACATCAGCGGCGCCGAACACGGGCCGCCGGATGAATCGGCCTGGCGCACACCTGGCGCGCCCGGCCGACCCGTAATACGGAAGTTACCAGCTTGCCTTGCGCAGTCCCGGCACGTCGCCACGCATGGTGGCTTCGCGCAGCTTGTTGCGGCCCAGGCCGAACTTCGCATAGACAGCTCGCGGCCGGCCGGTCAGTGCGCAACGTGTGGTCAGGCGCACCGGGCTGGCATCGCGTGGCAGCTTCTGCAAGCCCGCCTGCGCTTCCATCTTCTCGTCATAAGAAGCGGTCGTACTGAGCACAATCGCCTTCAGTCCAGCGCGCTTGGTAGCGTACTTCTCGATGAGCTTGGCCCGCTTGATATCGCGGTTCACCATTGATTTCTTGGCCATAAATAAAAGAGCTCTTTATTGAACAGTTCGGCCACGGATGGCCGGTTTTCCTTCGATCAGGGATGATCGTTCAATTTCTGAAGGGGAAGCTGAAGGCCGCCAACAAGGCCTTCGCCTCATCGTCGGACTTGGCCGTGGTGGTGATGGAGATATTCATGCCACGCAGCGCGTCGACCTGATCAAAATCGATCTCGGGGAAGATAATCTGTTCGCTGATACCGAAGTTGTAGTTGCCGCGACCATCGAACGCCTTGGCCGAAACACCACGGAAGTCACGCACGCGCGGCAGCGAGATGTTGATCAGGCGATCCAGGAACTCCCACATCCGCGCACGGCGCAGCGTGACCTTGCAGCCGATCGGCCAACCGTCGCGGATCTTGAACGAGGCCACCGAAACGCGGGCCTTGGTCGTGATCGGCTTCTGGCCGGCGAGCTTGGCCATGTCGGCCACGGCATTTTCGAGCACTTTCTTGTTGCCCGCCGCTTCGCCCACGCCCATGTTCAGCGTGATCTTGGTGATGCGGGGAACCTGCATCACGTTCTGGTAGCCGAACTGCTCGGTGAGCTTCGCGGCTACCTGCTCTTTATAGAAATTTTCAAGGCGCGTCATGATCGTGTTCCTTACGCGTCCACGACCTCGCCAGTCGAACGGAACACGCGTACCTTGCGCCCATCAACGAGCGTTTTGGTGCCGACGCGTTCACCCTTGTTCGTGGCGGGGTTGAACAGCTGCACATTGGAGAGATGGATTGAGGCTTCACGCTCAACGATACCGCCAGCCTGGTTGGCCTGGGGGTTCGGCTTGGTGTGACGCTTGACCAGATTCACATTGGAGACGAACACACGCTCGCCTGCAACGCGCAGCACGTCACCGCGCTGACCCTTGTTCTTGCCGGTGATCACGAGGACCTGGTCACCTTTGCGGATACGGTTCATTGTCTTGACTCCGCTTCAGAGCACTTCGGGCGCGAGCGAGACGATCTTCATGAACTTCTCGCTGCGCAGCTCGCGGGTGACCGGTCCGAAAATACGCGTACCGATCGGCTCGAGCTTGTTGTTGAGGAGGACCGCTGCATTGCCGTCGAAGCGGATCAGCGAGCCATCGGAACGGCGCACACCCTTGGCGGTACGCACCACCACGGCGTTGTACACCTCGCCCTTCTTCACTTTGCCGCGAGGAATGGCATCCTTCACGGTAACCTTGATCACATCACCGATCGAGGCATAACGGCGCTTGGAGCCACCGAGCACCTTGATGCACATCACTTCCTTGGCACCGCTGTTGTCCGCTGCGGATAGCGTGCTTTGCACCTGAATCATGACTGCACCCTCCCTTAGACGTTGGCGCGCGTGATGATTTCAACCACACGGTGATGTTTGGTCTTGGACAACGGGCGGCATTCGGCGATGCGCACGAGGTCACCCTCGTTCGCGCCCATGTCGTCCTGCGCATGCAACTTGGTCGAACGGCGGATGATCTTGCCAAGCAGCCAATGCTGCTCCTGGCGCTCGACCAACACCGTGACCGTCTTGTCCATTTTGTTGCTGGTTACGCGCCCCTCAAGGGTGCGTGCCTTTTTCTTGTCAGATTGAATCTGGTTCTCGCTCATGTCGGCTGTCCCTTACTTCTTGCTGCCGAGCACAAATTTCGTGCGGGCGATGTCACGCCGAACGCGGCGAAGCTGGTGCGGCTGGGTGAGCTGGCCGGAACCCTTTTGCATGCGCAAGTTGAACTGCTCCTTGCGCAAGTCCAGCAGGTTCTGCTTCAGCTCGTCGGCCGACTGGTTTTTGATATCTTTGCTGGCCATCACATCACCGCCCGGGTCACAAACTGGGTCTGCACCGACAGTTTGGCAGCGGCCAGGCGAAACGCCTCGCGTGCCGTCGTCTCGTCGACGCCCTCAATCTCATAAAGCATCCGGCCAGGCTGGACTGGCGCGACCCAGAACTCGACCGCGCCCTTGCCCGCGCCCATGCGCACTTCGATCGGCTTCTTGGTGACCGGCTTGTCCGGGAACACCCGGATCCACAGCTTGCCGCCACGCTTGACGAAGCGGGTGATGCAGCGGCGGGCGGCCTCAATCTGACGCGCCGTGAGCGCACCGTGGGTGGTCGCCTTCAGTCCGTACTCGCCAAAGCTGACAAGGTTGGAGCATTGCGCCAGACCGTCATTACGGCCCTTGAACTGCTTGCGGTATTTGGTTCGCTTGGGTTGCAACATGGCAACTCTCCTTACTTCGCAGACCGCTCGCGGCGGCCGTCACCGGCCTCGCGACGCGAGACCCACACCTTGATGCCGATGATGCCGTACGTCGTGCTGGCTTCGGCAAAACCGTAGTCAATGTCGGCACGCAGCGTATGCAGCGGTACGCGACCCTCGCGGCTCCACTCGGAGCGCGCGATCTCGGCGCCGTTCAGGCGGCCGGAGACGTTGATCTTGATGCCCAGCGCGCCCAGGCGCATCGCATTGCCGACCGAGCGCTTCATGGCACGGCGGAACATGATGCGACGCTCCAGCTGCTGCGCGATCGACTCAGCCACCAGCTGCGCATCCAACTCGGGCTTGCGCACTTCATTGACGTTGATGTGCGTGGGGACGCCCATCATGTCGCTGACTTCCTTGCGCAGCTTCTCGATATCCTCGCCCTTCTTGCCGATCACCACGCCCGGACGGGCGGTGAAGATCGTCACGCGTGCAGTCTTGGCCGGACGCTCAATCTGGATCTTGGAGATGCCGGCGGCAGCCAGCTTCTTCTTCAGCATCTCGCGGACCTTGATGTCGGCCACGAGATACTTCGCGTAATCGCGTTTGTTGGCAAACCACTTCGCATTCCAATCCTTGGCAATGCCGAGGCGGATACCGGTGGGATGAACTTTATGACCCATCGTCTATATCCTCAGTCAGTTGCCGACAACCACAGTGATGTGGCTGGTGCGTTTCAGGATGCGCGAACCGCGGCCTTTGGCCCGGGCGTACATGCGCTTCATCGCCGGACCTTCGTCGACGAAGATGCTGGACACCTTCAACTCGTCAACGTCGGCACCGAGATTGTTCTCGGCGTTGGCGACAGCCGACAGCAGCACTTTGCGAACAAGGTGCGCAGCCTTCTTGTTTGTATACGTGAGCACGTCGCTGGCCCGACCCACGGGAAGCCCGCGGACGAGATCAGCCACCAGGCGTGCCTTTTGCGCCGAAATGCGGGCGCCGCGCAGGATCGCTTTGGCTTCAGTGCTCATCACTTGCCCTTCTTGTCGCCTTGTTGTGGGCGGAAACCGCAGCTTCCACCTTCTTTACGAGATGAAGGTCGACGAACGGACCTTTCTTCAAAGAGCGAGGCATGTCGGCTTCCTGTTACTTGCTACGGTGACGCACGATGAACTGCTGCGTGCGCTTGTTGTTACGGGTCTTGTAACCCTTGGCCGGCGTGCCCCACGGGCTGACAGGGTGACGACCGCCGGAGGTCTTGCCTTCACCACCACCGTGCGGATGGTCGACCGGGTTCATTACCACGCCGCGAACGGTCGGGCGAATACCGAGCCAGCGGCTGGCGCCGGCCTTGCCGAGTTTCTTCAGGCTGTGCTCGCCGTTGCCGACTTCGCCGATCGTGGCGCGACAGTCGACCGAAACGCGACGCATCTCGCCGGAGCGAAGACGCAACGTGGCGTAGCCGGACTCACGGGCGACCAACTGCGCCGACGCACCCGCGCTGCGGGCGATCTGCGCGCCCTTGCCCGGACGCAATTCGACACAGTGAATCGTGCTGCCCATCGGGATGTTGCGCAACTGCAGGCAGTTGCCGGTCTTGATCGGCGCTTCGCGGCCCGACAACAAACGATCATCCACCTTCACGCCCTTCGGCGCGATGATGTAGCGACGCTCGCCATCGGCGTAGCACAACAACGCAATGTGCGCGGTGCGGTTCGGGTCGTATTCGATGCGCTCGACGCGGGCGGCGATACCTTCCTTGTCGCGCTTGAAATCGATGATGCGGTAATGCTGCTTGTGACCGCCGCCACGATGACGCACGGTGATGCGACCGTGATGATTGCGGCCGCCGGTACGGGACTGCGCCTCGGTCAACGCCGCGTACGGCGCGCCCTTGTACAGACCTTCTGTCTTGACGCTGACTGCGTCGCGACGACCCGGCGAGGTCGGCTTGTGGTGAATTAGTGCCATTTCACAGAACTCCTGGCTCAGGCCTTGGCGGACACGTCGATGGTCTGGCCATCGGCAAGACGCACATAGGCCTTGCGCTTGCCCTGGCGGCTGCCAGCGCGTTGACGGAAGGCTTTGACTTTACCCTTGGTGTTGACGAGGTTGACTTGTTCGACCTTGACTTCGAACAACTCTTCCACGGCGGCACGGACATCGGCCTTGGTCGCCGTCGGGGCGACCACGAATACGTATTGATTATGCTCGGCGAGGCGCGCCGACTTCTCCGAAATGTGCGGCGCGCGCAGCGTATCGAGAATGCGTTCGTTGTTCATGCCAGCCACTCCTCGACCTTCTTCACGGCGTCAACCGTCATCACCACGTGGTCGGAACCGACCAGGCTCACCGGGTTCAGACCCAACACATCGAGTACCTGGATGTAGGGAATGTTGCGGGCGGCCAGAAAGACTGACTCCGACGCATCCTCGGACACCAACAGCACGCGACCTGAAACGTCCAGCTCGGCCAACTTGGCAACCATCGCCTTGGTTTTCGGCGAGTCGACGCCAAAGCTCTCGACCACCTTCACGCGACCTTGGCGAACCAGCTCGGAGAAAATCGAGCGGATCGCGACACGGTAGGCCTTGCGATTGACTTTCTGCTCGTAGCTGCGCGGCTTTGCCGCGAAGGTGCGACCACCACCGACGAAGATCGGTGCGCGATAATCACCATGACGGGCGCCGCCGCCCTTCTGTTTTTTGAATTTTTTGGTGGTACCGGACATCTCGCCGCGCGAAAGCTGCGACTGGGTACCGGCACGGCCGGCCGCCTGATAGGCAATCACGACCTGGTGCACGAGGGCCTTCTTGTACTCACCGCCGAACACTTCGTCAGAAACGCTGAGGGGCTTGGCACCGATGACATTGATTTCCATGGTGTCTCTCCTCAGCTCTTCGTCGTCGGGCGAATGATGACGTCGCCACCGGTGGCACCGGGGACCGCGCCTTTCACCGCAATCAGGTGACGCTCGGCATCGACCTTGACCACTTCCAGGCCCTGCTGCGTACGGTTGACCGCACCCATGTGACCGGACATTTTCTTGCCAGGGAACACGCGACCCGGGGTCTGGCGCTGACCGATGGAGCCCGGCGCGCGATGTGACAACGAGTTGCCGTGGGTGGCATCACCCATCTTGAAGTGCCAGCGCTTGATCGTGCCCTGGAAACCCTTGCCCTTCGACACGCCAGCGACGTCGACGATCTGCCCGACCGTAAATACGTCGTCGGCCTTGATCTCGGTGCCTACCTCATACTTGCCGAGATCCTCGGCAGCCACGCGAAATTCCCACAAACCACGGCCCGGCTCGACCTTGGCCTTCGCGTAATGACCCTTCAGCGGCTGCGTCATCAAGTTCGCGCGCTTGCTGCCCGCAGAAACCTGGACGGCGCTGTAGCCATCGTTGTCGTCCGTCTTCAACTGGGTCACACGGTTCGGCGTCGCTTCAATCAGCGTCACCGGAATCGAGTGGCCATCTTCAGTGAAGAGTCGGCTCATGCCACATTTGCGGCCAACCAATCCGATACTCATCTTCGTATCCTGTCTGTCGCTCAACCGAGCTTGATCTGAACATCGACGCCAGCGGCGAGATCGAGCTTCATGAGCGCGTCCACGGTTTTGTCATTCGGGTCAACAATGTCGAGCACACGCTTGTGCGTACGGGTCTCGTACTGATCGCGTGCATCCTTGTCGACGTGCGGCGACGTCAGAATGGTGTAACGCTCGATCCTGGTCGGGAGCGGGATTGGCCCGAGTACCGTGGCACCCGTGCGTTTTGCCGTCTCGACGATCTCGCTGGCGGAGCGGTCGATCAGTCGATGATCGTATGCCTTCAGCCGAATCCGAATCTTCTGGTTCGCCATAACCGTGTCCTGTTGTCGAAAGAACGTAATGTGAAACGAAACGGCTTCTCACCGCCTCGTACTTCTTCTTGTCGCAGTACCGGGGCCGAAAACAAACCACATGGCCCCTAGCCGAAAAGCACAAGCGAGCACTGGAAGGCTCGCCTGGACTGAAGTTCCCTGTCACGCAAAATACGCAACCAGCAGGGCGTACCCTGTGATGACGTTGACTTGCGAGGGCCAATCCGCGGCCAGCGAACTCGAAGCGCGTCCTGCGCCTCATTTCGCGGTAGATCGGTCACGGCCAAAGCCATGACCAACAAGTGAGCTGCGAAGTATACCGACTAATTTCATCTTAGGGAAGTGGTTCGACGGCAAAACCGCACGACGACCTCACCTGCCCCAGCGTTATCCGACCCACCGGGCCGGGTCAACGGCGGGAGTTATCCCGGCAGCTCGTTGCCGGGATAACAATGCTTACTTGACGACTTTGGCCACCACGCCGGCGCCGACGGTACGACCGCCTTCACGAATGGCAAAACGCAGGCCCTCATCCATCGCGATCGGGTGGATCAGGCTCACCACCATCTTCACGTTGTCGCCCGGCATCACCATTTCCACGCCTTCCGGCAGGGTCACGGCACCGGTCACGTCGGTGGTGCGGAAGTAGAACTGCGGACGGTAACCCTTGAAGAACGGCGTATGACGGCCACCCTCGTCCTTGGACAGCACGTAGACTTCGGCCTCGAAGTCGGTGTGCGGGGTGATCGTGCCCGGCTTGGCCAGCACCTGGCCACGCTCCACGTCGTCACGCTTCAGACCGCGCAGCAGCAAGCCGCCTGGCCCTGGTCCAGCAGCTTGCGGAACATTTCCACGCCGGTCACCGTGGTCTTCTGCGTGTCGCGGATACCGACCACTTCCACTTCGTCGCCAACCTTGATGATGCCGCGCTCGATACGACCGGTCACCACCGTGCCACGACCCGAGATCGAGAACACGTCTTCCACCGGCATCAGGAACGGCTTGTCGATCACCCGCACCGGCTCCGGAATGTAGCTGTCCAGCGCATCGACCAGCTTGATGATCGACGGCACGCCGATCTCGCTCTGGTCGCCTTCCAGCGCCTTCAGCGCCGAACCCACGATGATCGGGGTGTCGTCGCCCGGAAAGTCGTACTTGGTCAGCAGCTCGCGCACTTCCATTTCAACCAGCTCAAGCAGCTCGGCGTCGTCGACCATGTCCGCCTTGTTCAGGTAGACCACGATGTACGGCACGCCCACCTGGCGGCTCAGCAGGATATGTTCGCGCGTCTGCGGCATCGGGCCATCCGCGGCCGAGCACACCAGGATCGCGCCATCCATCTGCGCCGCACCCGTGATCATGTTCTTCACATAATCCGCATGGCCCGGGCAGTCCACGTGCGCGTAATGACGCTTCGGCGACTCGTATTCCACGTGCGAGGTCGAAATCGTGATACCACGTGCCTTCTCTTCCGGCGCCCGGTCGATCGAGCTGTAGTCCTTGAACTCGCCACCGAAACGTTCCGCACCGACTTTCGTCAGCGCCGCCGTCAGCGTCGTCTTGCCGTGATCCACGTGACCAATCGTGCCGACGTTGACGTGCGGCTTGGTGCGT